>Ga0272441_10001717_pt1 | contig 46153 bp, 29 predicted proteins | sample SSMProp6N_FD_193582 | JGI IMG/M metagenome (GOLD analysis project Ga0272441, IMG submission 193582) | Marine sediment archaeal communities from Little Sippewissett salt marsh, Falmouth, MA, United States - SSM-Prop-6N | ecosystem: Environmental > Aquatic > Marine > Wetlands > Sediment ... | reverse complement strand
GGATGGATCGGAAGGCCCGGGTTTACCGGATGGATCGGAAGGCCCGGGTTTACCGGATGGATCGGAAGGCCCGGGTTTACCGGATGGATCGGAAGGCCCGGGTTTACCGGATGGATCGGAAGGCCCGAATTTACCGGAAGGATCGGAAGGCCCGAATTTACCGGAAGGATCGGATGTTACGGATATGCCTTCCCATATATCGACCCGGGGTGAACTGGGCACCATCGGCCTTTCGGGGAACGAAAGCCAAATCATCGATGGCACCAGCACGGCAGCCGATATCCTGCTTCAGGGCTACTCTTCCCTGATCATAGATGGCGGGCACCTGACCGTGGGCGGGACATTGAACATGGAGGACAGCGCCCGGTTCGAACTCAAAAACGGTGCAACCGTGATATTCGATCCCAGGGAACTGGGTAGGGAGGAGTACCACATCCGATTCGTTCACAACAGCTCCATCGTGGCAACCGGCGGTTCTTCTTTTATTGTCAAGCCATACCCGGTACCCAAGTCCGTGGAGATGGACATGGACACCATCTTCGAACAGCTGGAAAGCAAGGGTAACATTAACCCGTCCATGTTCGCAGACGATACCACCAGCCTCTATTTCGAGGATTCCACATTCAATCTGTCCCATCCTTTGGGCTGCGTGCCCCAGTATCCTTTCATGGAGGAGACGGAGAACGGGTTGGAGGAGGTTCAGTACCTGACCGCTGGCAGCATACTTCTCACCGGATCCACCAACTGGACATTCCTCAACACCCATATCCTGGCCGCCCAGAACTACACGGTCATCGATAACAAGAGCGGGGAAGGTTTCTTCATGCGCTGGTTCTGGCTGTCCACCCAGAGGGATGCTGTGATGAACGTGGACGGGGGAAGCATTCGTCTGAAGGCACCGGGGGAAACCCTCTTCAAACCCACCCAGGGCAATTTCAGGATATCCAACTGCCGCATAGATGGGCAGCTCCAGCCCGAGACCCATTCCGACATAAGGCTCAAGAACGTGGAACTCCACCCGGTGCACAACCGGCCCTACGGCTTCATGGGCAGCTATAACTCTCCCCTCAAGGTTAACGACCACACCCATCTGGTCATGGAGGGTTGCACCGTCCACGGCCCCATAGAGATAGGCGAGTCATCCACGGAGGATTATCTGGGATCGGCGTCCGTTCACGCAGAGCTTAAGGACTGCACCGTCAAAGGAAGGATGGATATAGGCGCCAATTCAACGGTGGAATTGCATGGTTCCCGCGTCCAGGACGGTGACGTTCACCTGTCAGATAACGCCACCATAATCATCCACAACGGCAGTCTGGAAATGGTGGACGTTGTCAGCGGGATCGATCTATATCCGAAACTGGACCGGATAATGGAGAACGTAACGGTGGTCCTGGACGGAGGAGAGCTGGACAACCTCAACATCAACTCCTGCGTGGGTATGATGAACATCCGGTTGAACAACGGCTCCACCCTGACCGAGATCAGCAACGGCCACGACGGGACCTACAATGTAACGCTTCGGGAAAACTCCTGGATAAAGGATTACGGATATCATGAGAACATCCATTACGATATCAGGGTGTGGAAGGCGGGTATACCATCCATCAGCGGAACCAACGTCAAGCTGTCCATGATGAAGGACATGGAGGTGCGTGTATCCATGAACGGTCTTCCACTGGACAACGCCCGGGTCGAGCTCGGAACGGGTGACGGGCAGTGGCTGGCCCTCCGAACCGGTGAGGATGGCAGGGTTTTTTACACCTATCCCTACCTGGTCAGGGAGGGATCGGATCAGGTGATATCCGAGCTTTCCGGTGAGGTGAGGGTGGGGTTCTTCGGAATGCTCAGGGTGGAGGATTTCGTACCCGACCAGGACGAAATTCGAATTGACGTGAACTTCACCGACAGCATGCCCCCCACCATTCAGGACATTGACGTGTCCCCCGTGGAGTGGAACGCCGGAGAGCCCATCACCTTTACCGTGTTGATAACCGATCAGGGGTCCCGGGTGGTATCGAATGCCTATTTGAGGATCAGATTCGATGAGGGTCCCTGGGAGAACAGGTCCCTCTTCAACGTCGAGGATGGGGTTTACAAGTTCATACTGCCGGCCACGGATTCCGGGGTGACCATAAGTTACCAGGTGGTGGCTGTCGATCCCGTTGGTAACATGGCAACCTCGGATGAGACCGAGCTTCATGTGGGCCCGGGCCGGGAGGCAGCCCTGGCCTGGTACGCCCTTTTGGCCCTGATCCTGATACTGGTAAACGTGCCGCTGCTGCTTTTCTGGATAAGGCGCCTGCGGATGAAAGGCTACCTGCGCAAGGGTGAGGGGGTGTGATATGAGACGATCATCCTTGCTTCTGACCCTGTTGATGGTTTCACTCATCACCATTCCGTTGTTGCCCCAGGCCCAGGGGGCCGGGTCCGATGCGGCCAAGCTGGCTTCCGTTGAACTTGAGGTATCGCCCTCCCTTCAGGGAATAGGAGGCGAGGTTGAACTGTTGGCCAGGGCGGTCTTTCACGGCGGGTGCTGTTACCATTTATATTCTTACGATGTGACGGCCAGCCTGGAAGAGGTTGACGGGTTAACAGTGGTGTCCGGGCCGGACCCGGAAGGATATGATGAAGTGGATGCCCTTCCCGGGGGGGAACCCGTGTACATATCTTTCAGGTGGGTTCTCAGGGGAGAGCGAGCGGGCAATTACCAGCTGACCGTTCACATAGACACGTCCAACAGCGGTTCGGTGGAGGAGAGTGTGAACCTTGAGATAACAAGCGGCTGTTCCATATCCGCCATCGACGTGTTCCCCCAGGAACCGGAACCCGGGGATGACGTGTTCCTCTCGGTATCCGCCAGCCCTCCGGATGATTCCGTGGAACTTCTTCGTGCAACCTTCTACTACGCGGTGGTGGAAGATGATGTCTCCCTGGAGGATGTGAAGGCAGATAACGGCAGCCTTACCATTGCGGGCGGGCAGACCATAGACGGGATCATGGTTGATGCCTTGCCGGATGAATACTATCATGGTACCTGGGCCGGAAGCTTCACCTGTCCCGATGAAGACGGCAGGATCATCATCTGGGCGGTGGTTGAATCCACCTGGGATGATCCCCTGACCACATCGTCGACCAAGGTGCTTGATCGGGCGGAGGATTTCCAGGAGGCCCGCTCCCAGGCGTCCCTGGTGTTCGTACTTATCGTAGTGGCGGGTGTGGTGGGAACGTTGATGATGTATGCCTTGGCCTTCCGATGGCAGAAGAGGATAGAACGGCAGGAAGGGGAGAGGTCCTTCCAGGTGCTGGCCGGTTGGTCGGCGTTCGACCCCTTTCCCCTGCGGGAGTATCCCCGGTGGCGGACCTGGGCAGTTGTCGTGCTGATACTGGTCCTTCTGCTGTTGAGCCTCTATTTACTTCTGGCCACCGACCATGCAGCTCAACTGGTGGAATTCGTCAAGGAGGGTTAGGACAGATGAAGGCTGAAAAAAGGTTTGGCAGGCCCGGGAGAAAGGATGCGGGCCCCGCAAGGAAAACACGGTCCCGTCTACCCGGGGCGTCCACCCTCAGATGGATATCCCAGTTAGCGCTTCTTGTGTTTTTGAACTTCACCTTCTTCGGATCCCAACTGGTATCCCCCTACCTGCTGGTGCTCCGGCTTCACGTCCCCTGGGAAAGCGGATACTGGTCCTGGATGTCCAACGGAGAGGTCAACACGGCGGGGATAAAGCTCTGCACCATCGGTGGCTGTCTCAGGGGAATAACCGGCATCTGGGGACTTGGCATACTGGTATTGGTCATCGTCATCACATCGTTGATCGCCCTGATCGTGGGGCGTGCCATGTGCGCCTGGGCATGTCCCTTCGGTTTTTTCCAGGACCTCATATCGAAGGTCAAATCCAGGCTGGGTTTCACCAGCAAGGCCGTACCGGAGAAGGCCCACAGGAAGCTTGTACTGGTGAAGTACGCCTTCTTGCTGTTCTTGGTACTGATGGCCGTGGGTATAGCCCTCTCGGCTGGAGTATTCGAGTATTACCTGCCCGGTGAACTTGCGGATGTGGCACCCTACTGCACCTTCTGCCCGACCCCATCCTTCCACTACCTCTTGACTGTATTCAACGACCGGTCATTCCGGTGGGGAGAGGACGCCTTCTACCCGATCATGCTGATGATAATCGGCATCTTCTTTGCAGGTGCCGTGGTGGTGGAACGGTTCTGGTGCCGCTATCTGTGCCCCATCGGAGCCTGGGCATCGCTTTACAACAAGGCGTCCCTTCTGCACCTCCACAAGGACCCGGATAAATGCACCCAGTGCAACAAATGCGTGACCGCGTGTCCCATGCAGATAGAGCAGATTCAGGACGTGATGGATAGGGAACGCATAATGGACCTGAACTGCACCCTTTGCACCAAGTGCGTGGAGGTCTGTCCCGAGAAGGCCCTGGAGATCAGGACCGGTGATATATCCATCTACAAGGGAGGAGGGGATTGGTGGGAAGAGGGTGATAACGGGGACATTGGCGATTGATGGCGCCGTTAGGAAAACCGAAAATATTGCACATTTTCAATAAAGCGCATCTGTTCCCAAGGCATTTATCACTGCCCATGCTGGTTTTTTGGGGGGAATACTGAGAAGGGTTCGAATGTCCCTGGCTCTGTACATAACCCTGGTTCTACATCTGACCCTGATCGTAAATGTGGTTCTGGGCCGGAGCATTAGTCTGTATTGGCCCAGCATTCTGGGCCGGAGCGGTGGTCTGTATTGGGGCCGCGGTTCTGGCCGGAGCGGTGGTCTGTATTGGCCCAGCGTTCTGGGCCGGAGCGGTGGTCTGTATTGGGGCCGCGGTCCAGGTCGGAGCGGTGGTCTGTATTGGCCCAGCGTTCTGGGCCGGAGCGGTGGTCTGTATTGGGGCCGCGGTCCAGGTCGGAGCGGTGGTCTGTATTGGGGCCGCGGTTCTGGCCGGAGCGGTGGTCTGTATTGGGGCCGCGGTTCTGGCCGGAGCGGTGGTCTGTATTGGGGCCGCGGTCCGGAAAGGCGTGGTATTAGGTAAGTACGGGGGATCGGTTGGGGTACTTTGTGCTGTAGATGCAGACGTTTCTGATGGTTTCTGGACCCTTTTCTTCTTCATGGACAGGAAAACCGCGGCAACCACCGCAGCGATCACCAGTAAAAGTGCTATGGGTATGACAGATTTCATGCCGGAATCACCTTTACCATCATCATCTGTATCATCCTCACTGGCGATGCCGTTCATGGCGCTGTCCTTTTCTAAACCATAGACATTTTTCAGATCATCCGTTGCATCCATGGGATCTTGGGGATTGAGATAGTTTTTTTCTTCCCACCAATCAGGCAGCTGGTCCCCGTCCGTGTCCGGGGAATCCGTCCATTTGTCCCTTGTGTACGATTCCACCATTACGTTAGTGGTGTCCGAAGGATCTTCGTGATCGGTGCCCAGCACATCCTTCTCGTACCAGTCGGGGATACCATCTCCGTCTGTGTCGGTGTCGTCGGCCCAGTTGTTATCGTCACCTGTACCACCGCCCGTTTCGTCGCCAGCACCATCGCCTGTGCCGTCACCTGTATCACCGTCCGTACCGTCGCCGGAACCGCCACCGGTACCGCCACCTGTACCGCTACCTGTACCATCGCCATCGTCATCATCGGTGATGGTTTCATCATCATTTGCCACCGTGATGGGGCCGATAACAACCGACTGCTCCAGGGTACCGTCGCTGGCGGTGATTCTGATGTAATAGTCACCGTTTACCACAGCGCTGTCACCGGTTTCGGTATCCCAGGTGTAAGCGCCGTCGTTGAGTATGTCACTACTTATAGTTGTCCATTCATCCTGGTCAGTGCTGTATTCAATATTGATGTTGATGTCATCGCCATCTTGATCCGTGGCCACCCAACCGATAAGGACATTTCCAGATACCGTATCACCTTCTGCAGGTTCGCTCACCTGGATGTCGGGGGTGTCCGGGTTGTCAATAACAACGGGTTCACCGGTGGACACCGATACATCTTGGTTTGTGGAGCCCAACTCGGTGGCCGTGATCCTTACGGTGTATTCACCATCAGGGACTCCGGTGGTGTCCCATGTGTACGATTCCGTGTTCTCCAGTCCGCTGGCAATTATATTGTCAACCCCGTCTATAGTGTTGTATATCAGATCTATACTGAGACCATCACCGTCGTTATCTCCAGCCGTCCAGGTTATGTCGAGATTTCCAGATACCTTCTCGCCACCAACGGGGTATGTCATTTCGATCCATGGGGGGTCAGGGTTGTATATGGTGAACATCTCCGTTTTGAATGATCCCTCACCACCGTGGGTATCCACCACGGTGGCCTCGATCCTGTAATCCCCATCCGGGAATGTGTACTCTCCCTGGTCATCCACGGTGGCCGTACCCCACTCGTAACTTCCTGTGTTATCGAAACCGTCGATTATGGTGACGGGAGAGCCCGCAGAAGGCAGGATCGATAACTTGACCGTAAGTTTGGAATCATCCTCGAACCCCGACTGGGAATCTGGATCCGTGGCACTCCAGGCGATCTTCACGGTGCCTGCCAGGTTTTTTCCCGGTCCGGGATTGGTGATGGTTATGGAAGGATTGTCGTTATTGAATACCGTGAACTCCGATGTGGCCGTATCCTCGTAATTATTCACAAGATCGGAGTTGTCAATGACCTTTATCCGGAGACGGTAGTTCATACCGTCGGGGAAATTTTCCGATCGGGTCGTGTCTGTTGTATCCCATGTGTATGAATTCCCTGAAAGGCCCTGTGCCAGGGTTTCCCAGGAGCCGCCGGCAGACTTGCATATCTCGATGGTCTGATCCTTAATGGTCTTGCCGGAATCCAACTCATAGTTCCATTTGATAACCACCTCTCCCCCGACGATGTCGCCGATTTCGGGATAGATGATGGTGGCCTTGGGTATACCCTGGTTGTTAACCGTGGTCATCTCATCAAGAATATACCGACCCAGAGCGCCGTCGGAGTCCACCACCTCGGCCTTTAACCAGTAGTAGCCGTCCTCTACCGTGGTGGTGTCCCACTGGTGGGTTCCGGAATCCGAAACGCTGTTTGCTATATACTTCCAGGTCGCGCCCGTGCTGGAATACTTCAGATCGATCGTTCCGGCACCCAGGAGATTATCTGTGGTCCAGGTTATCTGGATTGTATCTTGAAGCTCCTCACCTCCTGTTGGATACGTCAATTCAAGCGTCGGGTTCTTGATGGTTATATCCTGGTCAAGGATGGTTTCAGAGAAATCTGATCTGAAATCGGTGGCGACTGCCTTCAATTTGTAGTTGCCGTTCGGGGTGTAGGATGTATCCCACATGTAGGACCCATCATTGATCTCATCCAGGGATATGGGAACCCAGGTCCGTCCATCGCCGCTGTCGATATGGAGATCGATCATCAGATTCTCATCTTCATCTTCCAGATCGGTGGCGAGCCAGGTAATTTCCTGGACCCCTCTTAGGACCTCACCTCCAGCAGGGGAAATCAGATCAATGACGGGCAGATCGTTGGGAAGGAACAACACATTGTTGTGGAGGCAAATGGTCTTGTTTCGCTGTTGGTTGTGTTGATTGTCATCAGACCAGATGGTTATGTTCTGGGTATGATCGCCCACCGGGGCATTGCCCGGGGCCGTGACAACGATCCTGGCATCGTATTCTAGGGTTCTTGCCAAGTACTTGTCAACCTTTACACCATCGATGTCCGTTCCTATTGGAGGGCCGTATGCACTATCATTGTCAAAAACAGAAACTTCCCATCCCTCCTCCACTTCACCAATCGTGATTATCAGTTCATACTCGTATCCGCATCCCGGTGAAAGTGCCACTGTCAGATCGTACATCACGGTACTTCCGGGGTACATGTCCACACTGGGTACCTGTACGACAACTGATTCTCCATTGATGTATACGATCTGATTATGGCACGCGGATGTATTAAAGGGCAGAATGCACGCAAGTAAAACAGATGACATAAGTATTGCATACACTTTACAACCGATTTTCATTGAAAAACCTCCATGAACCGCAATAAAACCTGTCGGGTTGTCCCGGTCGCCCGGAACTTACCGATCGTGAATCAGATTATCATATCCACTCGGATATAAATATATAATCCGAAATTGGATCAATCCCAAGATCCTACGCAAGTACAGAACAAGACACGAATGAGCAGATTGGCCCATTGATGCCTTTTAGAATGCATGACCATGCAGGTATATCATCCCGGGCTCCACATCACTGGCCTGATGGGAACTCATAGCATGTGAATAACCGGACAGTGTCTGCGGTTTCAAATCATTTCGGCTGACCCATGGGCCGTATCACTAGGGTTGCTGATAGGGCTGCTGATAGGGTTGCTGATAGGGTTGCTGATAGGGCTGCTGATAGGGCTGCTGATAGGGCTGCTGGTAGGGCTGCTGCTGGGCCGGTGGGTTGTGTCCGTATGCGGGCGGTTGCTGGTTGTAGGGACTTTGTGGAGGCGAGGTGGCACGGGGCGGGTTCTGCTGGACCTGCTGGGTCGGCGTTTCCGGTTTCTTCTTCTTCATAAGAAGCAGCGCTGCCACAACTGCCACCACCACAAGTATGAGAGCTATGGGTATTACAGGGCTCATGCCGGACTTGCCTCCCCCGGTCTCTCCATCGTCATCATCATCGGTATCCGAGATGATCTCCGCGTCCTTTTTAAACCCCACCGGATAGTCGCTGTCATCCACGGGAGACGTCTGTTGCTCGTACTCCAAAACATTGGAGTACCCGTCCCCATCGCTGTCCCCGTAGGCGTCCGAGGCGTCCTCGGGATCCAGTCCGTAGGAACTCTCCCAGTCGTTGGGCATGCCGTCCTTGTCGGAGTCGGGCCCGCCGGTGTTGTCAGTGTCATCACCGCCGGTTGCCCCCTCCTGGTTCATTATGGTGATGGTGCCCATGACACATTCCCCGCTCAGGGTCCCATCGCTGGCGGTGATCCTGAGATGATAATCGCCGTTGGCAACCGCCCCGGGGCCCGAAAGGGTGTCCCAGGGGAATGAACCGTCGTTATACTCCCCGGATGCCATATTGACCCAGTTGCTCCCATCTGCGCTGTAGTCCACACCTATGGTGATCGGGTCCATATCGTTGTCCGTGGCGGTCCACTCAACGGTAACGGTCCCGTGTAGCACGTCACCCTCCACCGGAGCGTTTATCTGCACCACCGGAGCGTCCGGGTTGTCTATGGTTATGGTGGAGAAGGTTGAGAACAGGGTTGACTGTTGATCATCGTTGTCCTCCGTGGCGGTGATCCTGATGTGGTACTCACCATCGGGTATCTCTGTTGTGTCCCAGCTGTATTTACCCGTGTTCTCCACACCCTCTGCGAGGTAGTAACATGTGTTGTCCACCTCGACATATTCCAGGTCTATGAGAAGGGCGTCACCGTCCCGGTCACTTGCAATATAGGTTATGTCAACGGTTCCCGTGAGGGTATCCCCGCCCACGGGATAGATGAGTTCGGTAAAGGGCGGATCGGGGTTGTAGATGGAGAAGGACTCGGAGTCCAGGGTGGCCTCCGCGCCCTCGCTGTCCGTGACCTCTATTTTTATGGAGTAGTCACCGTCGGGATAGATGTAGTTGCCCAGGTCATCCACCATGTCGGTGCCCCATTGATAACTTCCCTTGTTCCGGATGTCCTCCACAATGGGGATGGGAGAACCGCCAGTGGGAACGGCATACAGGTCTACCAGGAGCTGGTCATTGTCTTCGAAACCCCCGTTGCTGTCAGGATCGACGGCATCCCACTGGAGCTGCCATCCGCCGTAGACCAGGTCTCCTGGCTGAGGGCTCACCAGGGTGATGGTGGGCGGGTCGTTGTTAAAAACCGTGAACGGTTTTGTCTCTGTATCCATGAATTCGTTGGTTTGTTCATCGGTATCGGTCACCTTGATCCTCAGGGCGTATCCTTCCCCGTCCGGCCAGGATGAACGGGTCTTTTCAGCGGAGGTGTCCCATTTGTAGGTCTTGCCCGGTAGCCCGGATGCCAAAACATCCCAGTCACCACCGGGTGCCTTGATCTCAAGGGTGATGTCCTTTAGAGGTTTGACAACGGAATAATCGAACTTGATCTCCACCTCGCCTCCCACCTCCTCCCCTCCGGTGGGATAGCTGATATATCCCGTGGGGATGTCCTGATTGGCCACCTTAAGTTTCTTTTCCAGCATCTGCCATCCGGTCACCCCGTCCGAGTCCTCCACCTCGGCCATTATCCAGTAGTATCCGTCCTGGATGGTAGTGGTGTCCCAGTCGTGGCTTCCGGTGTCTGGAAGGTTGGTGGCTATGTTGGTCCAGGTAAGGGTGGTGGTAGAATATTTCAGGTGTATCTTCGGGGTTCCCATCAGATCCTGGGTTGTCCATTTGACCGTGACTATATCCTCTATCTCATTGTCACCGGTTGGATTGGTGATTTCGATGGACGGGTTCTTGACCGTGATGTCGGAAGACATGATGCACTCGGTCTTCAGCGTCCCGGTGTCCACGGCGGTGACCTTGAGCTTGTAGTTGCCGTTCTTTATCAAGGTTGTATCCCAGCTGTAGACCCCGTCATTTTCCTCGGCCCAGGCGATGGAGTTCCAGGAACCCCCCGTTCCACTGTTTACGTGAATATCGATCTTCAGGTCCTCGGCGGGATCCTCGCCGTCGGTTGCTTCCCATTTGATATCCTCGATCCCTCTGAAAACATCACCACTGGAGGGGGATATGATGTTGACGGATGGCGGGTCATTTGGTGGTAAAACGATGTTGTGATGAAGGGTGAGATGTCTGTTTATGGGAGAATTGTGAACGTTGTCATCGGACCAAACTGTGAATTTCAAGGGGTGGTCTCCCATGGAAGCTGTGGTGGATGCGGTGACGGTCAGCTTCGTGTCGTATTGCACAGTGTTGGACAGTCCTTCGGTTATCAGAACACCATCGATATCGGTGCCCACTGCCTTTCCCAGGCCGGGATCGTTATCAACAATACTGGCGCTCCAGCCTGCTTCAAGTGTGCCCAGGGTTATTTTAAGGTCATATATGTAGCCGCACCCGGGCGACAGTTTCACGATCAGATCGTATACCACGGTCTCACCGGGAGCCATGTCCACGGTAGGTGCATGATTCCATACAGTTTCACCGTTGATATAGTCATACTGAGAGTGACAGGCCGACACGTTCATCGGCAGGAGACATACAATCATTGACAATGCAAGGATAAAAACCGGTATCTTGTAACAAAACCTCATATTGAGACCTCCAATGGAATAGGGTGATGGATTTCCCGGATTGTTATGCCGAAATTTTAATGGGTAGAGGATATATAAATAAATAACGATCGTTAAAACCCGCCTATCGCCTGCCTATCAACGGAATCGTTTTACCGATTGGCATGTCCGGCTGGCGTGTCCGATTGGTGTATCCGGTTGGTGGTACTCTTTTTTAGAATCTTCCGGATCAATTATACCTGGTACATTGACCCATTATACCCGGTACATTGACCCGATCGGATAAGGAGATGATCGGGAATGACTGGAACGGAATCAGGGACACGTCAAGGATGTGAGGCTTTGATGGATCACTCGTCTTCCATTTCCGACATCATCCTGCGGTAGGCCGCGCCAAAGGGTCTGGAGATGCAGTTGAGCTTCTTTGCCAGTTTCTCATCCCCATCGAAACGAACCTTCCCGGTCTTGACGTAATGGACCAGGTCCTTTTCCCCGTTGAAGATATCGTTGAACACCTCTGCCCTGGAGAAGAGCAGGTGAACCTGGGACTGCTTGTTCCTGCCCTCATCGTAGGTGAACTTGCCGTTCTCAACATGCACGTGCCACCAGACATCGATATCCTCGATGTGGCCCGAGAAGATGACCTCCATGTCCGAGAGCTTGTTCTGTATCTTGGTGTCCTTGAAAGCTTCGTGGTAGGAATGCTGGATGATATGTCTCATCTTGGTTCTGTCCGTGTACGTTTCCATGGGTCTCACCCGGGGGGAGGGGCGAAAGCCATCTGTTGATATTAATCTTGGGGCGTACTTGGGGGGCAATCCCTATTTCCAACCTTTCCGTTGGGGGGGTGCCATGAGCCTCTTCTGTCCCCAGTGCGGAGGGCTGCTCTACCACAGGAAGGTGGAAGGCACCCTGAAGCCATACTGCAAACGGTGCGGGACCCGATCGACGATCAGCTCGACCGTTCAGGCCCAAACTCAGGTCCAAAACGCGCACCGCAGGGGACCCGCTCCTGCCGACCCTGACAATCCCCTGTTCATCCACGGCAGGCCCAGGGACGGTCAGCGGGAGTTCATGGAGGATGTGCGCAGCGCCATAGCCAGCGGAACCCACCTGGTGGCCCACGCTCCCACGGGGATAGGCAAGACCTCCGCGGCCCTGGCCCCGGCCCTGGAGGCATGCTTGAAGGACGGAAGACTGCTGGTGTTCTTGACGTCCAAACGTTCCCAGCACCGCATAGTAATGGACTTCCTCAAGACGGTGGAGTCCCAGAGGGGCGCCCAGGTACGGGCATTGAAGGGTTCCCGGGGAAGGCACTTGCAGGTGGTGGACATCATTGCCAAGCAGGCCATGTGCCCCCGGGAGGAGTCCCGGTGGCCCCACGCCGCTTTCATAGAGTTCTGCCAGCAGGTGTCCCAGCCCGGGGGATGCCGGTTCTTCAACCGCCGGTCCAAGGAACTGGAACGAATAGTGAAGACCAGCATACTTTCATTTGAAGAGCTGAAACGTGTGTGTGTCGGGAAGGGGGTTTGCCCCCATAGGATGGCCATGGATGCTGTCAAGAACGCCGATGTGCTGGTCTGTGATTACAACTACATGTTCTCGGATTTCCGGGAAACCGTGATGGAAAGGATGGACAGGGACCTAAATGAGATAGTGCTGGTGGTTGATGAGGCACACAACCTGCCAGACCGTATCCGTGACCATCTTTCCGGGGATGTGACATCCAGCTCCCTGTCCGCTGCAATTGATGAGATAAGGGGCAGGGACCCGCTTTTGGAGAGAAGGCTTCTTGACCTGGCCAGAAGGATCGGATCATTTTTGGGTGAGATACCCCCGAAAAAGGAGAAGATCGTCACCCCCCAGCGGCTGGATGCCATGATCGATGACGTGCTGGGGTCCGGGCTGGATCAGGACACCGACAGGAAGAGGTTTTTGGACGCCCTTTCCAAGACCGCCCGGCCCAAGGACGATGAACCCCTCCCGTCACTGATGTCCCTGGTGAAGTTCCTGGAGGACTGGTCCAGACCCAACGAAGGAACCCTCCGGTACGGAAGGGGAGGTGACAATCCTGTCCTGAGCCTGCGGCTCATGGACCCATCGGTGATATCCGCGGAAATATTCAGGCAGGTCCACAGCGCCACACTCATGAGCGGCACCCTCTACCCGCCGGAGATGTACCGTGATCTTCTGGGAATGGATGATCAGGTCACGAAGCTCGCCACCTACAGCTCACCCTTCCCCCCCGAGAACCGGAAGGTAGTCTGCATGAAGGGTATAACCACCGCCTACAGGTCCCGGGGGGAGGATATGTATCGAAAGATCGCATCAGAGATAGCCTCCCTGGCAAGGAACGTCCCGGGTAACATGGCCGCATTCTTCCCATCCTACTTCATTGCCCAGGAGGTTTCCCGGTACATACCCGGTGACGTGGGAGGAAAACAGGTCTTCCTCGAAGAGAGGCAGATGGGCCACGGGGACCGGGAACGGCTGTTTGACCGCCTGGAAAATGCCAGGGGAAAGGGTATACTGTGGGGGGTCCAGGGAGGGTCCATGTCAGAGGGACTGGACTACCCGGACAACCTGCTTCAGTCCGTGGTGGTGGTGGGTATACCCATGGCACCTCCCTCTCTGGAAGTGGACTTCCTGCGGCAGTATTACGAAACCAAGTTCGGATCGGGCAGGGGCGAGCAGTACGGTTACATCTTCCCCGCCATGAACCGGGTGGCCCAGGCATCCGGCAGAGCCGTCCGGTCGGAGACAGACAGGGCATTGATCGTCCTTATGGATGAGAGGTTTGTCCAGGTAAGGTACAACCGGTACCTGCCACCTGACCTTTCACCAACCGAATCCGTGGATTTGAGCAAGGAAGCTGACGGTTTTTTCAATGACCGCTCCACCCAGGGTATCCGCAGAGACCGATGATTTAATAAGCCCCCGGCAGACCTACTATCTACACACCCCTACCCTTCACCCCCCGATTTCAACACAGGAGACCGCCATCATGACAGACACGATCGCCCAGGGCGTCACAGTAGTCGACAGGAGCGTCAATTCCGGATCCCACCCCTCATCATCGCCGGATCCGTTCCAATCCGGAGCCGCGCCGGTGCAGGGGCAGGTCGCTACCGGGCCCGCACCGCCGCTTCGATCCCAGGATCCCCGTCCCGATCAGGCATACCATCCCTATCGGTCGACGACCCCAGCTAACCCGCCCGTCACCCATCCCTATCAATCGGAACAAACACCGCAGCCGTCTGCCAATACGCCCCCCTCAGCAGGTCGGTCCCAGGCAGCCGGATCACCCGGAGCCACCGGTCCTGTCCGCCCCCCGACCTCCGGTCCCAGGGGTTCGGGAACATCCTTCTGGAAACTGGTGGGGGTGGTGGTGATAGTTACATCCCTGGTCTGTGCGGGGATACTGGTCACCGTAATGCCCGGTGAAGATGACGATGGTTCCACCAACGATGACGGGTCTGGGGGGGATACCGGTGATGATGACAGTAACGGTGATCAGGGACCGGGCGGAGATGGTGGAGGAGGGAACGGTGGGACCGAAAACCTTCCCCCGAACCTTGCTTTGACCGTCCAGGAAGATCGGCTGCCATCGGGTTCACAATTCGTCTTTACCACAGAAGCCGTCGATCCCGAAGGAGGAGAAATTGCCTACGCCTGGGACATGGGTGACGGGACCACCTACACCGGCGGGTCCGCGACCCACGTATACAACGCCCCCGGCACCTACCTGGTGAACCTTACGGTCACCGACCCCGAAGGCGCAGAGGCCCGCGCCACGGTATCGGTAGATGTCACAAATACCGAACCGGTGATAGATCTACAGTCCGACAAGGACGATCCCCTGAGCTTCGAGATGGTGAACATAAGCTCAGGCGCCGAAGACCCCGACGGTGACGAGCTGGTCCATGATTGGGAGGTGGAAGACCTTGAAGGGGACGTGGACCTTGATGGGCCGGATATCCAGCTTCTTTTCAAAACCCCGGGTCCACACCCGGTCACTCTCACGGTCCGGGATACCTGGGGAGGAACCTGCACGGACCAGATCACCATCGATGTTGGGAACAGGGCGCCCCGGGTGGAAGCGACAGCCAGCCCTGAAAATGTGAAGGCAGTCACTGACGTGGTCCTGGGGGCAACGGCCACCGACATGGATGGATACATAACATTGTTCGAATGGGACCTTGACGGAGACGGAACTTTCGAGACCGACGCGGGGAATGACCCCGAAATTGTCCACCGATTCGACAAACCGGGCACGTTCAACCCGGAACTCCGGGTCACGGATGATCTGGGTGCAACGGCGCAGTCCTCCGTCCAGGTAACGGTTGACAACAACCCGCCCAACGTGGAAGTTGAATTTTTGGGGGGTCCCTTCCTCACCTTCGAGAACGTGACCTTCATTCTGGAGGCCGACGACATAGACGGTACCGTGGAGGACATCCGGTGGGACCTTGATGGGGACGGGAAAGCAGATGTTGCCGGAAAGGATGAGACCGAGATCACCCACGCCTTTTCCGATGACGGGGTCCGAACGGTGACTGTCCAGGTGGAGGATGACTGGGGAGCGGTTACCGCCGGAAGCGTTGAGGTACAGATAGCAAACCGTGACCCCACGGCGATCTTCACTTCACCGCCCATGACCTATTCGGGGGGGGTTACAACCTTCAACGGCAAGCTGTCCACCGACATGGACGGCGCCGTGGAGAGTTGGAACTGGGACTTCGGCGACGGGTCCACAGGTTCTGGCAGCAGTGCCGACCACGTCTACTCCGCTGCGGGGACATATACGGTCAAGCTGACGGTCATGGACGATGACGGGGGTGAGGGAACATCCCAGACAGACATCCAGGTAATGGCCGACCTGGACCGGGACGGTATCCCCGATGATTCGGACCCGGACAGGGACAACGATGGTCTCATCAACGATCGGGAAACCAGTTCCGGGTCAGACCCGGACGACCCCATGGACCCGGGTATCTACACCCTTTATGACGATTCTTACAACGTTGCAAAGTACATCCCCGGTGCCACCCATGGCAATATCCTTCGTGATCATCTGGTGGTCAGGCGGGGGACCATAGTGACCCTGAAGGGACATCCCAACGCCACGATCGATGTTGTGAAGAAAGGCAGTTCGGACCTTGATACCCTGCATTGCGAGGCAAACACCGAAGACCCGGTTGCGGTGAAGTGGTACAACATCACTATCCCCGCGGACTGCACCGTGGGGCTCTACCGCCCCACCCTGACAGGCCCGGGTCCGGGCCGTGAGAGCCCGGGTATTGACCTGTTCGTGATCTATTCCCCCTGGGCCCAGGGGATAGGAGACGACATCATCGAGCCCCATGCCTACGACCCGGACGGGGACCTTGACGTGACCTCCCTGGTCTACGGAAGGTCAGTGTACTCCGGCAGTGCCTCCGGTGATACAAGGTATTACGACCTTCAGTCGTTTTGCACTGACATCTATCCCCTGGCGGTGGAGGCCGTGTCCGGCACGGACACCCCGCTGGAGACCTCCCGTCTCCTGAGCACCATAGTGAACAACCTCTTCGACTACAGCTACGATGCCATGACCTACCCGGACCAGGTCGGTCTGGGCGACAGTCCAGCGACCCCCGTGGAGACCAGCACCTTCTTCACCAGCTGGGACGTCACTGTCCAGGACCTGGTCAGCGCCGGTGATCCCTCCGGCGAACAGAGGGTCACCAGGGGCCGCTGCCACGATTACGCCAACATGTTGGCATCCATGCTGCAGTCGGTGGGCATACCATCCCGGGTGATCTCAGGCTACGAACTTCATTTCTCAGGACGTATGGTGGGCGACCACTCCTGGACGGAGGCCTATTTGAAGGACCCGTCCCTGGGGCCCGGTCACCTGTGGTACGTCATGGACGCCTACGGACTTGAGCAGACCAACGAGGGCGGGGGTTTTGCATGGTTTGTCAAACAGACCTCCATGGACATACAGATATCCAGCACCAGCGTCAATTACATCCCGTGGCCCTTCGGCCAGATCGGCGGTTTCATAACGGGCAACCTGATGGAGGTTGTCTTCGACGTCTATGTAAGATCGGGTTCCGTGTCGGTCACGGTCACCCCTCCCTCGGGGAGTCCGGTGACAGTGTCCGGACTGGAAAACAGAAAGTTTACCAACATCTTTGCACGGCAGATGGTAAGTGGAACCTACCATGTATCGCTATCCGGCGGTGAGGCAGACACCTACTTTTTCATAAGATCGTCCCAGGACAGCATTTCTAGTTCCGTTCTCGGGGAGGACCTGCCCTACACGGGCCCCATGGCGCCCCAGTCGGGCTACGCCTCCGAATCCACGATGAGCCAGGGCAAGGTTTTCACCTACCAGTGGACGGGAAGCAGCTGGCAGGGTATCTCCCTGAGCGGTGTATACGGGGTTTGAAACGGATCTGGGAATAACGGCCAAATAGATTTTAATAACGAAAATCCCAATAACCGGACGGTTATGGGCTCCCCCGGTGGTTGGGGGAACAACAATCCATTTTTTCGAGGGCGAACACAATGAAGATACACGAGTATCAGGCTAAGGGACTGCTCAAACGCTACGGCTTCCCGGTGCCAAACGGGGAAGTGGCCGACACCCCCCGGGAGGTCCGGGAGATCGCCGAGCGTATAGGTAAAAAGGTCATCGTCAAGGCACAGGTCCACGCCGGCGGCCGCGGCAAGGGAGGCGGCATCAAACTGGCCGACGACCCCGCCGCTGCCGAATCCGTTGCCTCGGACATCCTCGGCATGACACTGGTGACCCACCAGACAGGTGCAAAGGGCAAGAAGGTATCCAAGGTCCTGGTGGAGGAGGCCTCCAACATCGATAACGAACTGTATCTGGGCATGGTGGTGGACCGGGAGCGCGAGTCCATAGTCATCATGGCATCCACCGAGGGCGGCATGGAGATCGAGAAGGTCGCCGCCGAGACCCCGGAGAAGATCATCAAGGAATGGGTGGACCCGGGAACCGGGCTCATGCCATACCAGGCCCGCAGGATATGCTTCGGGCTCGGGCTAAAGGGCGACTCCTTCAAACAGGGGGTCAAGGCCGTATCCAACCTGGTGAAGCTGTTCGGGGAGATGGACGCGTCGCTGGCGGAGATCAACCCGCTGGTGGTCACCGCCGAGGGTGATATACTCGCCGTTGACGCCAAGATCAACTTCGATGACAACGCCCTCTACCGCCACAAGGATGTGGTGGAGTTTCGGGACCTGGCAGAGGAGGAGCCCCTGGAGACCCAGGCCTCGGAGTTCGACCTGAACTACATCAAGCTGGACGGCAATGTGGGCTGCATGGTGAACGGGGCCGGCCTGGCCATGGCAACCATGGACATAATCAAGCTCAACGGCGGCGAACCCGCCAACTTCCTGGACGTGGGAGGCGCCGCGTCCGTGGAGGGAGTGGAGCGTGCCTTCCGTATACTCATGAGCGACCCCAACGTGAAGGCCGTTCTGGTGAATATCTTCGGAGGGATCGTCCGGTGCGACCGGGTGGCCTCCGGCATGGTGGAGGCCATCAAGAACATAGGTGACGTGAGCGTGCCCATCGTTGTCCGATTGGAGGGAACCAACGCCGAGGAGGGCATGACCATCCTCAAGGAATCCGGCCTGGACTTCCAGACCGCCAAGGGGTTCCAGGAGGCGGCTTCCCTTGTGGTCAAGACCCTTGAGGGAGGTGGGTGATATGGCAATACTCTTCGACAGGGACAGCCTGACAATAGTCCAGGGACTGGGCAAGGAGGGACAGTTCCACGCGGAGCGCATGCTGGCGTACGATACCAGGCTGGTGGGCGGTGTAACTCCAGGCAGGGAAGGACAGGAGATAATGGGCCTGCCCATGTTCAATACCGTGGAGAACGCTGTAAAGGCCACTGGAGCCAACACCTCAATAATATTCGTCCCGCCGCCTTTCGCGGCGGACGCCATAGTGGAAGCCATCGATAGCGGGATAGGGCTGATCGTGACCATCACCGAGGGGATTCCCACCACCGATATGATCCGGGTTGCCCAGCGGTTGAGGAGGTCTGACACCAAGCTGGTGGGCCCCAATTCGCCCGGTATCATAACCCCCGGTGTGGGGAAGCTGGGTATCATGCCCGCCGATATCCATCTGCCCGGCAAGGTGGGGGTAATATCCCGTTCAGGGACGCTGACCTACGAGGCGGTGGCCCAGCTCACCGCTCAGGGCATCGGCCAGTCCACCTGCATGGGACTGGGCGGCGACCCCATCATCGGCACGCGCCACAAGGACGCTCTGGCAATGTTCAACGAAGATGCGGACACGGACGCCGTTGTGATGATAGGCGAGATCGGAGGCACCGACGAGGAGCAGGCCGCCGCCTATGTGAAGGATCACATGAAAAAACCGGTGGTGGCCTTCATAGCCGGGAGTACGGCGCCCCCGGGCAAGCGCATGGGCCATGCCGGAGCCATTATCGCCGGTGGCAAGGGCACCGCAGCGGAGAAGAAATCCGCCCTTTCCGAGGCGGGTGTCATCGTCTGCGAGTCCCCCGCCGAAATCGGGGACAAGGTTAGAGAAGCCCTGGAATTATAACCCTTAAAAACCCCTTTGGTGGAACTGAAATGAACTCGCCCGAGCACGTTAGATTGAGCCTCGCCGCTGCCATGACCCTTGGCCTGGAGAAGGGCCGATTTTACAGAGACGCCAAGCTGGGATGTATCAACCTGTTGATGATCTACGATGACGGCTGCAGGGGCAACTGCGCCTTCTGCGGCCAGGGACGGGACATGCCGGAGAACGCGGACTGCAGGAGCCTCATCAGGGTTGACTGGCCCACCTATCCCATGGAGACGGTGATCGACCGGTTGGTTCATGCTGAGAAGAACACTCCCCACGTGGAGCGGATATGCATTTCTGCGGTGACCCACAGGAACTCCTCCCGGGATATGCTGGACATGGTCAAGCGGATCCGTCAGAGGGTGAACCTTCCCATATCGGCCCTGATAACCCCCACCAATTTCAAAAAAGATGATATGCAGGAGCTGAAGGATGCCGGTGTCCAGCGGATCGGTATAGCCGTGGACGCGGCCACAGAGGACCTTTTCGAACAGCACCGGGGAAAGGCTGTGAAGGGCCCTCACTCCTGGACGGGTTACATGGAAGGGCTCCGAAATGCAATAGACGTTATGGGGGCCGAGGAGACCGGCGTTCATCTGATAGTCGGCCTGGGGGAAACGGAAAGGGAGGCCATATCCTTCATGCAGGACGTGGTTGACATGGGTTCAGAGATACACCTGTTCTCATTCTATCCCGAACCCGACAGCAGGCTCCAGGACCATCCCCAGCCTCCCATGGATACATACCGGACCGTCCAGATCGCCCACGCCATGATCCATGACGGGACGTCTTCCTATTCAAAGATGGTCTTTGACGAAAGCGGCAACCTGACGGATTTCGGTGTAAGCCGGGAAACCCTCGAACAAGTGGTCAGGGACGGGAGGGCCTTCATCACCTCAGGCTGTTCCGGATGCAACCGTCCCTTTGCCAACGAAACCCCCGAGCAGGCCATGGAAGGCAAGTTCCGCAATTACCCGTTTTTGCCTCAACCCGATGACATCGAGATCATCTCAGGCCAGGTGCGTCAGCTCAAACAGGCGGCTACCCCGTGAAGGACCCGGTTTATGACGATCGTCCCCGGTGGCGTTTTCTGGACACCGGCACCCGAAGCGCCGCTGAGAACATGGCCCTGGACCAGGCCATCCTGACCGCCCGAAGCGAAAGCGTCGTTCCCGATACCATCAGGATCTTGCGTTTCGATCCCCCGGCGGTCCTTGTGGGGTTCGAGCAATGCGTGGAGCAGGAGGTCCGAACGGATTTCTGCAAGGATAATGATATCCAGATAAACAGACGCATCACCGGCGGGGGTGCGATCTACGTGGAATCCTGCCAGATCGGCTGGGAGGTGATCGCTTCGCGGAAAAACCCACTGTTCCCAAAAAACCAGGAGCGGCTGTACGCCACCATATGCAACGCTGTGGTGGAAGGGTTGAGACCACTTGGCATCAACGCCCGGTTCCGGCCACGAAACGATATCGAGGTGGGCAGCCGGAAGATATCTGGCACAGGAGGCGTGGAGGAGGGTGACGCTTTCCTCTTCCAGGGAACCCTGCTTCTGGACCTGGACATCGACACCATGCTCCGTTCCCTCCGCATACCCGTGGAGAAGCTCAGGCGATCGGAGGTGGCCACCGCCCGGGAGCGGGTGACCACTGTTAAGGATATACTGGGACGGGTGCCGGACCATCCGCGGGTGGTTGAGGCGCTGGTCAGTGGGTTCGAGCGGGGATTTGGCATGAGGTTGGAGAAAGGAACGCTGACTCCCAGGGAGGATCAGCTGTTGGCTGAGAACCTTGAAGCAATGAGCGGTTCCCAATGGGTCGACCAGGTGAAGTTGCCTCCCGAGGGACCCATGGTGCTCCGGGCGGGTTACAAGGCCGAGGGAGGTGTGGTGAGATTGGCGTTGCAGGTTTCCCACGACGGCCGGTTCGTCAGGGACGCGTTCATGACCGGAGATTTCCTCCCCTCTAACAAAAAGACTGCCCGTAACATCGAAGCGGCCTTGAGGGAGCGACCCCTGGATGCGGGGCAACTTGGTGCCGCCCTGGACGATCTCTTCCCCGACGGTGAAAGCGACCTGCTGGGGGTGAGCGTTGGAAATTTGAAACGTGTGGTCGGGGAGATAGTGCACCGTTACCGATTGAGGGACATGGGATTTTCTCCGGATGAGGCCAACCATGTCTTCACGGTGATGGAACCCACCCTGGATGTTTTGAAAAAGGACAAACTTGCCCTGATGCTTCCCTACTGCGCCAAGGACATGGAGTGCGGGTTGCGTCACCAGGAAGGCTGCACCCTGTGTGGCAAATGCGAGATCGGTGACATGTGGAAGATGGGAGAGGAAAGGGGGCTTCAGCCCATAACCATCCAGAGCTTCGAGCACCTGATGGAACATCTGGACCACATCAGGGGTGAGGGTTTTGACGGGTTCATCGGTTGCTGCTGCGAGACCTTTTACATAAAGCATGCAAGGGAGATGGAGGAGGCGGGGGTGCCGGGCATACTGGTGGACGTGGATGATCGGACCTGCTACGATCTGGGTAAACAGGAGGATGCCTATGTGGGGATATACGAGAACCAGACCAGGATGAACACCCAGCTTCTTGCAAAGATGATTCAGATGGCCCGGCCATTGACAACCGGACCGGCAACCGGACCGACAACCGGACCGACAACTGAACCGGCAACCGAACCGGCAACCGGACCGGCAACCGGACCGACAACTGGATCATCGACCGGATCATCAACGGAACCTGGCAACGGAGAATGACAATGCGGACTAGAACTCCGGATATGACAATCCGCTTGGAGTCCTCCTGGGACGTGGTGATAGCGGGAGCTGGACCTGCCGGGCTGTCCTGTGCCCGGGTGGCTTCCGAGGGCGGGCTTTCCACCCTTGTGGTGGATCGAAAGGTAATGGTTGGCGAACCGGTCCAGTGCGCCGAGTACGTCCCCCGTCCCATCACCCGCGAGTTGCCGCTGCCCTCTGAATGCATATCCAGACGGGTGTCGAAAATGATCACCCACATGCCCGATGGGACATCTGAGGAATCCTCCTATCCCGGTTACATTCTCTACAGGGACAAGCTGGAAACACTGCTGGCCGAAAGGTGCAGGGAACAGGGGGTCAGTTTTGCCCTGGGAACCCGGGTCCTCGGTGTGAAGGATGGCAGGCTCCAGGTGAAGGTTGGCCGCCGGTCCCTGGATATTCCCTATAGATATCTTGTGGGCGCCGACGGCCCCCTTTCGAGGGTGGGAGCCAGTATCGGTGTGGTGAACCAAAATTTCGTGGTGGGTGCCCAGTACCGGGCGGGTCCGGGGGAGGATTCCGATGCAACGGAAGTGTTCTTCTATCCGGAGTGTCCCGGCGGGTACGCCTGGGTCTTCCCGAAGGCCGCATCGGCCAACATCGGGGTAGGGGTGAACCCCCGGTTCGGTAAGAACGCCAGAAGGGTCCTGGACGGTTTCCTGAGAGGTCTTCAGGAAAAGGGACGGTTCAATCATCCGGATATCCAGACGACCGCAGCGGGATTGATCCCCGTGGGAGGTCCTCTGGAACGCACGGTGGTCGGGAACGTGATATTGGCAGGCGACGCTGCGGGTATGACCGATCCCATCACGGGCGCGGGCATTCATACTGCTGTGGTGGCCGGCACCAGCGCCGGAGAGGCCATGGTGCGGTCTGTAAACAGGGAAGCCCCCAATGGGTTGGACCACTACGAGCAGGACTGGAAGATGGTGCTGGACGATCAGCTCAGACGGGCTGCCCAAAAACGCAGGGAGCTGGACGATAACTGGCCCCGGGACCCGGAAGAGCTTGCCGGGATGCTCCGTACCCGGTGGATCGCCTTCGAGGGGTACTACCATGATTAAGAGCAGAGATACCCTGGATGACCCCTCCCTGGTCGAGCTCATGGACCGATCCAGGGCGATGTCCTGGGAACGGCACGGTAGAAAGATCACTTTCTTCATACCCGGACTGAACACATACATGGGGGAGCGGGGACGGCACCCGGTGGTGTCCATCACCGGAAACGACTGCTCGCTCAACTGTGACCATTGCGGAAAACTGCTTCTCAAGGACATGACCCCGGTCATTACCCCGAACGATCTGGTCAGTACCGGTAAGCGGTTCGAGTCAGAAGGCGCTGCGGCCATCCTGATATCCGGTGGAAGTGATATGGGAGGAAGGTTGCCCTGGGGGAAGTTCCTGGAGGCGATATCCACCCTTTGTCGGGAGACCTCGCTGTATGTCACGGTCCACACCGGGATCATCGACAGGGATACTGCCACGGCCCTGAAGGAAGCGGGTGTGAAACAGGCACTGATCGACGTGGTGGGGGCGGACGAGACGGCGGATGATGTACTTCATCTTCCAGGAGGAGTAAGGCTTATCGAGGATTCTTTGAAGTCCATCAAAGATGTCGGCCTGTCCCTACGGCCCCACATCGTTGTAGGTCTTCACCGTGGAAGGGTTATGGGGGAGGAACGGGCCGTGGAGATGATCGCCCGCTACGATCCGGACAGCGTTGTGGTGGTTGGACTGGACCCGCGGGAGGGAACGCCCATGGCTGATGTCGCCCCTCCCCGGCCTGAAGAAATCGCCAGGGTGGTGGCGCTGGCCAGGACCAGGATGCCCACGATCCCCATATCCCTGGGGTGCGCCCGGGCCAGGAAGGCAGAGTTCGAGTCCGATGTCCTGTGCATGGACGCCGGGGTGAACCGGGTGTCCAGCCCCTCCCCGGAGGCAGTTGAACACGCCCGGGAACTTGACCTTGCAATAGAATTTAGGCACACCTGCTGTTCAGTGGACGATCCCCTGGACGGGGACGTTCCCAGCGATCTGGCATGAAGGTTTAAAGGTGCTCTTCCCAAAATATAAGATATTGTGGGTGGATAATCCCGCCTTAACAGTCAGCGATTGGGACGTTTCCCTTCTCGAGGGGATGTGATAGAAATGACACAACCTGCATCAGAGGTCAAGACGCTTTTCAGCCACACAGACGACGTATCCGTTCTCTACGATGGGGATTGGACGGGTAACCGGGCACCCGAGGCAGTGGACGGTCCCATATCAAGTTACGGTGATAGGAAGGTCGAAGCGGCACCCGAACCTGATACAACCGAAACCGGAGCATCCGAACCCGGTACAACCGAAACCGGAGCATCCGAACCCGGTACAACCGAAACCGGAGCATCCGAACCCGGTACAACCGAAACCGGAGCATCCGAACCCGATACATCTGAACCCGGAGCATCCGAAGCCGATACATCTGAACCCGGAGCATCCGAAGCCGATACATCTGAACCCGGAGCATCCGAAGCCGATACACCCGAACCAGTAAGGACCGAACCCGGAATGCCGGCGATTGCAGAAAAGTTCCACGAGGAACCGGTTGCGGAGCCCGTGTCCCCCATGACATCAAACATCGTCGGGTCCGAAACCCCGTCAAGCGGCCCATCGTTTCAGGAAATGGACATGGAGGACCCCACAGGATTGGAGGACTTGAGGGAGGATATCAAGGAATACAAGGACGGAACCCACAGATTTCGGAGGATGAATAGGTACCTGGAAGATGAGGACGGGGAGCCGATCACCCAGGAGGAATCCCGTCAACTGGACCTCTGGCAGCAGCCCTTCTACCGCATCCGGCGCAAGATATTGGCTTTCGAGGAGTACAAGATAGAGGATAAATCCGGGAAGCTGCTTGCACACAGCTCTAAAAAGGATCAGTGGAGCTTCAAGGATGTAATCAACGTCTACACGGACCAGCAGCAGACCGATGAGATCTTTTACATACAGCAGACACAGATGGTGGACGCCTGGGGGACGTTCCAGGTGATCGACTCACCGACACAGAAGGTGGTGGGCACCTTCAAGCGCAACGGGCTTCTGTCCTTTATCGGGACCACGGAATGGGAGATATTCGACGCCTACGGCCGTCTCATCGGTAACATCAAACAAGACGTCAAGGACTTTATGTTGGAACGGTACATTCCCATAATGAATTTCATGCCCCAGAAACTGGACCTGGAGTTCGAAGGGAGAAGGATTGCCCGTATTAAGCAGGGAGTGAAGCTTATGGGCGACAAGTGGGAGGTCAACTGCCGCGATATCCCCGAGCACTTCGACAGGAGGGTCCTGATAGCATCGATCCTGCTCATGGGAATGGTGGAAAAGGACCTAATGGATTCCAGGGGCAGAGCCCGGACAAGGCATGAACGGCGGTCGGGTATTAGGACGATCAGCAAACTGGCCGGAAAGTGAGCACAGGGACAAGATATGTTTCACCGTTACCCAAAATTTTTAACAATAGAGGCCATTCAACCGCTCCATACCCCAGCTGGTGAATACCATGTGCCCCGAGGCGGCCCCAGGCAGAATCGGTGATATTCAGGATTTTCTAGACGACCTTCCCCAGAGCCCATGCCCAAGCAAGCCCGCTGATCCACGGTTCTGCACCCTGTGCAAGAGATTGAACGGTGAGGTGGCGTCCGTTTGCATGGGAGATGGTCCTGTTGAGGAGAGCTCGTCGGATGAAGAAGATGAGGGCGGTTCTGGAGGTGGCCTGGAGTTCAAACCGGTTGGGTCAAAACCCAAGGCACTGGCTCCCGGAAACCTCGGGGCTGGAACCGATGACGGCGATGATAGATCGGGTGAAACCAAGATGGTGGAATTCACACCGGTTTCTTCCGATGACGGGGACTCGTTCCCCACCATTGAGATAGTCGGAGCCGGTGATGATGAGGGAGATTCGGTGGTATTCGAGGAGACCATGGATGACAAGGCTATCATCTTCAAACCTCTTCGTGACGAGGCCCAGGAGGCAATCGACGAGGCAACCAGGATAATCGTTACCCTGGAAGAGAAGGGCCCCCTGGGGGTGGATGATGCCCTGAAAGCCGTGGAAGATGCCCAGGCGCACATGAGCGACAAGGAGTATGATCGGGCCTACATCCAGGCAGTTACCATATCGGATTATCTGGTCTCAGAGATGATACGCCTGAACAGGCACAACATGGAGGAGGCCATCGATCTGGGCATGTCCACAAAACAGGTTGCCGAGGTCATGAACGAGGCCACGGACTTATACAAGAAGAAACACTTCGAGGAGGCCTTCACCCTCTTTTTGAAGATACATGTAAATCTGGAAGCGGCGATCTTCAATAAGAAGGGGATCAGTGTGGTGGAACCCCTATCTGAAGATGATATCCCCGATGATTTCGACGATGATGATGAGAACGTCCGGCCTGCTAAGAAGAAGGCCGTCAAGGGAAAGAAGAAGGCCGTCAAGGGAAAGAAGAAGACCCGCAAGGGTAAGAAGATGACAAAGTTGCAGTCAGCGGGAGAGAAAAGTCTTCCCAAAAGAAAATCCTCGGAAAAAAAATCCACAAAAGATGACTCCGGGTCCGATGGTGGAGAAAGCACCCAGGCCAGAGTGGAGATATTGGAGTCGTTGAAGGCCATCAGAAAGGAGATGCAGGAGAAGAAGGAATCCGGGGGCGACATAACCAGGGCCAACGAGATGCTTACCGAAGCCGCCACCGCCTACAAGGAAGAAAACTACGACAGGGCCATTGAGGTCATTACCGACATCCGATCCTCACTGTGAACTTCACCCTTTGATTCATGCAACCCAATCATTTATAAAGCATGAATGCAGGTAGGGTTTAATTGGTCATTGTTACATGTTTAGGACACCCCCTGGGGGCACTCCTGGCATGAAACCGGGCCGTAAAATATATACAGTAACTTCAAATTACAACAATCCCCTGGATTCATGACCAGGGTAAGCGGGGTTGTTCCCATGAAACGGGTTTTTATCATATGGGCATTGGCCATCTCCATAGTCATCTGCGGTTTTACCATATTCCCAGAGGGGGTCGAGGGAAACGTTCATGCCGACGGGGAATGTGATTTTCCTGCAGATGCGGAGGATGCGGATGATGATACCTCAAACAAGGGAAGGGAAGAACTCCGGGCCCAGTACGATCCCTATGACGAGTCCCAGTATGACCCCACTTACATATTCTGGCTCCGTTCCTACAATATGAGCTCGTCGGTTCAGTTCCTGGAGGATTACTCATCCACATGCAGCGGTGATCGGGAGAACCGCTTCAATCTTAAAAAGGACATCAACGAGACCCGGACCTCCGGCAATCCCATGGTCTTTTCCTATCCGAAGGGAGTGGAGGGTTTCACGGGGGAGTACGATGACTCCCAGGTGGCCAGCCCCTTTCTGAACTTTACGATAAATGCCCTGGGAGGTCCTTCAAATGCGAATAACCCCGACGGACAGGGCGGTGCCGGAAAGGTAATCAACTTCGAGGTCTGGTTCGATACGAACGGCGATGCCGATCCCAGTACCCAGTCCGGGATAGATGCAGTACTGACCTTCCCCAGCTACACGACAGTGGCAGAGGCATACGTCCAGTCCAAGGGTGCAAAACAGGGCGAGGAGAGTTTCCAAATCACCGGCACATGGAAGAACGGCGTCAAGCCTGGAGCCATGTACAACGGCCGCATTTACCTGGTCATGTGGAGGACCGATGATGTGTCCGACGATAATTCAGATTACACGGCGGATCTGCTGGTATACACGGGCTTCACCGACAAGGTATCCTACCTCGGATTGCCGTTCAAACATCCCCAGGCCAAACCCAAAGCGGATGCTGGCAAGGACGTGGGATACGATTTTTCCATATCCGACAAGGTGCCTGTGGAATTCGATGCATCCGGATCATTCGACCCCCAGGACGATGTGGGGGGAGACGGTGAGGTCGATTCCGGGGATCCCGGAGAAGGAAATGAGAATATCGATGACGGTGTTCCCGAGGGGGAGGAGGATCTGGGAGAGTTCTCCACCCTGAGCTATTTCTGGGATTTCGGCGACGGGTCCACATCCGGTTGGATTTCGGCCCAGGACCAGATAATCACCCATCAGTACAAGATTATCGGTGACGGTGAAAGTGAGTACATAGCCACCCTTACCGTCAGGGACACAAATTACAACACCGACATGGATTACAAAAAGGTCAAGGTCACCCGTATGAACCATGCGCCGGAGATTATTAAGATGATGATCCGCCCCGACGGTGACAGCCAACTTTGTTTCTTCCCCAAGAGCTATGCCGTGGATTATGGCATTATGGATCCTGACCATGTGGCAACATATGTCCCCAACCGGGAGATGTTTTTCATGTCCAGGGCAGTTGATCTGGATTCCGATAACAGCAACTTGATCTACACCTGGGACTTTGACAGCAGTGACGGTATCAATGATGTGGATGCGGAGGGGCCGGAGGCGATACATACCTTCAAGGACTATGGAACATACACGGTCACCCTTTCGGTCTTTGACGGACCCATGGATGGAAACATGACCCTTTCATCCCAGGCATCGCTTCAGGTGAACATAATCGAAAACAAGGCACCCGTCCCAAAGATAAAGGCCCGGCTCCATGGTGAGGACGGACCTTACGTTAACAACCAGATAAATGCACTACAGGGACAGGATATCGAGTTCAACTCCTCTGCCACCGAACCCATTGATCAGCTTTTGGGTTTCCATCTGGACAACGATCATGTGGCGGATTTCCCGTTGCGGTTCCAGTGGGACTGGGGTGACGGTGAACGTTCTGTTCCCACATTCGAGACCTCTGTATTGCACAATTTCACCGGTGATCGGTTGGTATACAATGTCAACCTCACCGTGATGGATGGAGAACATATAGTGAACACCACCGTGGGTTTCCAGGTGAAGATCAATGTGATGCCCACTGCGGTGATAGATCCGACTATCACCTCCAGATTCATTGAGGCCACCATACCGGAAACATTCACATCACTTTCAATAGACCGCAACCCTGAAGACCAGACGTATCTGCAGGAGGAACAGGATGCGGTGGTGTGGACTTTCGGGGACGGGGGTAATGCCAAGGGCAGTACTGTAAAGCACACTTACCAGGCGGAAGGCGAGTACGAGGTCACCCTGCAGGTAATTGACAAGCAGGGGCAGCGGGATTCCAAGAAGGTGACGATATACGTCAACCCGCTAAACCAAAAACCCATACTGCTTTGGAAGGTATCAGTAGGTGGTGCCAATACCTCAACCGCATCCACGGGAGATATTTTCACCTTCGATGCATCGGATTCCTACGATCCGGACGGGGAGAATTACCTCGACGGCCTGGACGAGACCCCGTATTTCGAGGACTTCAGACGCCGGTTCTGGGATTTCGGGGACGGGAACACCTCCGACGGCTCGGTGGTCACCCATTCCTACGCAGATGACGGGACCTACATCATCTCGCTGAACTTCTCTGACATCAACGATAAGTTTACTGTAGAGACCTTCCCGGTGACCGTGCTCAATCGCAGACCGGTGTTCGGCAACGATATTACCCTCAATTACAATGTTACAAGTGAAGAACGTAAAAAATTCTTCGACCCCGGTTCATCCATGGATCCCGACGGCGAGATCGTGGAGTATAGGTGGGTCTGGGACCGGAACCCGGATTCGGACGAACATTACAGCACCGACATACCCGAACCTGTGAACCATACCTTCCAGGGGCAGGATGACACCTGGATATGGTTGATAATCGAGGACGATGACGGTGCGACCAACAAGCTCCAGATCAATATCACGTACGTTTACAGCTCGGCTGATGTCGGTGAAACAACCTGGTTGGGCCTGGCCCCATCGGTGTGGCTGGTGATCATACTGGTAATAGCGGTTCTGGTGGGCTCGCTCTTTTTAATATCCAAGAGGGCAGAACGCGGGTTCTGATCCTGATGGAGAGCGGCAGGCTGCCCTGCGGTACACGCACTGCAGGGCCACCGCCTTCTGTCATTTGTCAAAAAACTGTAGACATTGTTAACGATAGACATCCTATATTGAGGGTGAAAAACGCGTCCAGATGCGATAATTGTTAAATATGAACATCCGGATAGGTGAACAATCAGCCAGGGGGGTCAGGTTTTACCATCGACGGAAGAGACGTTGAAAACGCATTAAGGCGCGTTTACAATCAGAAGAACTACGAGTCTTCCAAGGATCTTTCCGTCAAGCAGTTCTGGATGGGTCTCCTTCTCGTTGCCGGTTTTCTGATCACCGATATCGGGTTCATGGGGTTGACATGGGGTATGGTCAATAACCCGGCGGAGTTGTTGATCGTCAGGCTGAGCCTGGTTCTGATATATTCGGGTCTCGCAATTATGGGCATTATCCTGGCGTGGCGTCTGTCCTTTGCCTCAAACCCATCGGCCTCCGGGTCAACGATCGGAAACATCATCCCCTACAATTCCGTTTCTGCCGTGTCTGTGGTCCTAATCGCAGGTCTGATGCTCACTGGATGGATGATTCCCGATCATGACGCTGACGTTTCCACTGGTCTGCAGGATGGGTATTTGGACAATGACGCCGATTTCAGCATCGATCTGGATCCCCTCAAATCCTTCAATTCTCCCGAAGGGGCCCAGGAGTTTGTGATCAAGGTGAAAGCCTCTGGCGATGTTTCTTTCGAAAGTGTCAGGGTGTTGGTGGAATCATATACCGCCGGTGAGATGATCGATGTTCAAACTGGAGAGGTCGATGAATTGTGGGAGTCCAGGGTGATGGTGAAGGTCCATGAATACGATGACACCTCGTTCATTTTCCGTGCTGAGAAGGACGGTGAGCTACTGGATGATGAGGTGAATATACCCGCTATCAAGGATATCTACATCCACAACGTCACCGTAACCGGAGGATCGGCCCTGCGCCCCACCGAACTGACCGTCAACGTGGACATATTCAACGAGGAAAATACCCTCAAACCCGGTGATCTCAAGGTCAAGGTGGTGCTGGGAAGGGAAGGTGAGCTGTGGTCCCAGGAGGAATACCTCACCAACGAAGAGACCATCTTCAGGGAGGCCCACTGGTTTCCCAAGCTGGTGATGGACAGGTTGAACCCCACCATGAGCGAGGTGTCCGTGTACCTGTTCTACCAGAACCACCTGGAAGATTCCCTGTTGATCGAGCTGTAGCTCCAGGGCACCCTGAAAGATAAACCTGATTCAGGCCAATAAACACCCGGACCCATGACAATTTCTTTTTTGCATTTTCAGCGATCGGAACCACTTGTTCTCCCGGCTGGTCCACGGGCAATCCCCATTGCGGTGCAGATGGCGCCAAGGGCCGTGGCGGTTTCCAGCGGGATGAACTGACCGGTGATTTCAAGGTGAAGGTCGGCCTGGTCCATCAATCGGGAAGGCAGCCCGGCCGGTCCGAGACCCACCACGAGGTAGATATCGTCCTGGGTTTCAAGCAAGGTTGCAGGGTCTGTCCGTTTGTCCATTTGAGGATGGGATGTGGTGGCCACCACCGTTCCCTTGACATTGTAAACATCCTGGAGCTTTGAAACCCTCTTTTCTTCCATTAGGCGTTCGAGATACATGCCTCCCCGTCCAACACCGGTATCCTTTCCCACCTGGTCAAGAAGGACTTTCAGGTTCACCGAGGGAAATGCTGCAAGGGACAGGTGGAAGCCGAAGGCGGCGCAAAGGGGTGCCGCCCGGGCCACCGCCCTGGTGTGGGGCTTTCCGATCTTTCCCTGGTAGGTATTGTAGAGCACCAGGAAGATACGGGGATCAGCTCGGGCAGGTGGCAGGTTTTCGAGGGATACCTGGGATGATTGGGATACCTGGGATGATTGGGATACCTGGGATGATTGGGATGCCTGGGATGATTGGGATGCTTGGGATGATTGGGATGCCTGGGATGATTGGGATGCCTGGGATGATTGGGATACCTGGGATGATTGGGATGCCTGGGATGATTGGGATACCTGGGATGATTGGGATGCCTGGGATGATTGGGATACCTGGGATGATTGGGATACCTGGGATGATTGGGATACCTGAGATGATTGGGATGCCTGGGATGATTGGGATGCCTGGGATGATTGGGATGCCTGGGATGATTGGGATGCCTGGAAAGTTGGGGAGGTATCTTGCCTTCCTGTTCCATCCGTTCCCACAGGGACCTCTTTGCGGGAGCTGGCCTGGGAAATCTCCACTATCAGGTCTTTGAACCTTGTCTCCTGTTCAATGTCGTCCATTGCGCCGGATGCGGTGAGGGCGTCCCCGAGCATGGTCAAGGTATCTGCTCGATTTTTGCTGTCATCCATCCCTGAAAAGGTATCAAGGGCGTCCTTGAAAAAGCCCAGAGCCTCGTCCCTGCTTTGCCGTATACGCCGAGAACCCATGACCACCAGGATCCGCACCCTTTCGTCCGGCGGCAGTTGTTCCAGCCGGTCAATGATTGGAGACAGATCATCAACGCCCCACTTGACCATGGCCCGGGCGGTCTCCCTGACCATGCCGCATCGATCAGCAATGTCGGAGCAGCCATCTGCCTCCGCCAGGGACCTGTCGAAGAGGGGCACGGGGTCCTGTCCCCAGCTTCGGTCCATCTGGCCTGCCAGGTGGTTGAATAACCGTACCCGGAGAATTCCAGGGGGGAGCATGGTCGCAAGGTCATCAACGGATCTACGGTCGGTGACCACTATCCGGGATATGGCCTTGATGCCCTTGAGCCGCTGGTTGGGGTCCTGCCATCCTTTTATGAAATCCAGCAGTTGGAACAGGTCATCTGCCCCGTTGCGGTTGGCCGATTTGGCCGCCTTGTTGACCCCGTCTATCATCTTTGATGGATTTGTAAATCCCCTCAGAACCTCGACTACGGGAGCGAGATCGGTCTCCCCTGCACCTGGTAGGATGCCGGTGAGTTGATCCAGGAGTTCGACCCGTCTCCATTCCGCATCCACTGACCCGATGGTCCTGACGGCTTCACTGGCCAGGGTTCTGTCCGGTCTTCTTATCCTGTTGAGCTCGCCCGCAATAAATCCCAGGGCCTGGGCCCGATAGTACGGATCGGGGCAGGCCCGGGTTTCTTCCATAAGATCAACTATGGAACCGTCGTTTGACAGGATCCTGCGGGCGTTTCTTTTTATCCCCCGCGCCCAGGAGGGCCAGTGGGTCCGGTCTTCTTTGGTCATGGAAAGGTCATTTCGTTCGGCCAAGGGCCCTGAATGAAAAACCCGCTCCCTCGGCGCGTTCTCTGGTGAACGTGTTGCGTCCATCAACCAATATGGGGGTTCGCACCAGTTCCTTGAGCCTGGCCAGGTCCATGTCAACATACTGTTTGTGGGCCGTGGCCACCAGGATGCAGTCCGCCCCGGCCGCTGCCTCCTCCAGGTTCTCCGTGGCCACCACGTCCGGGAATTCCCAGACGAATGGATCGTGGATCATTACCTCCGCTCCCCTTTTTTTAAGAGCTGCGAATATATCGGCAGCCGGGGTGTTGCGTGTGTCGTCCGAGTTCTCCAGGAAGGCCAGTCCCAGTATGCAAACCTTGGACCCGACCATGGTTTTTCCCGCCTTTTTTAGTTCCGTCTCCACCAGTTGGGCCATGTACTCGGGCATGGCATCGTTGCGGTGCCGGGATTCCATGATCACCCTGGGCTCGAAGCTGAACCCTCCGTAGTTGTCCTGGCCGTACTTGAGAAGCCAGGGGTCCTTGGGAAGGCAGTGTCCTCCCACCCCTGCACCAGGGAAGTGGAAATTCCGCACGGGGTTTGCCGCGGGATTGGACGGATCGTTGGGCAGCGAGTTCACCATCCTTCTCACATCATAAACGTCGATCCCCAGGGAGTCGCATATGATGGCCACCTCGTTGGAAAAGGCGATGTTCACGTCCCTGTAGGTGTTCTCCACCACCTTGGCCACCTCTGCCGTGAGGGCGTCGGCCAAAATGAGCTCTGCCTTGACGATGGTCTTGTAAAGTTCCAGGGCGCGCCGGGTGCTCTCCTCATCGATACCGCCAACCACCCGGGGATAGTTGACGATGTTGTTGATCAGTCTGCCAACCATCACCCTTTCGTAGGAGAATGCCAGATAGAAATCCTCACCGGCCCTCATCCCGGAGGCCTCTTCCAGTATGGGTTTAACCATGTGGTCAGTGGTGCCCGGGGCCACGGTGGATTCCACCACCACCAGCGTCCCCCTCCTCATCTGCTCACCAACCCCGCGGCTCACTTCCTTGAGTGACTCGTATCGGGGTTCGTGGTCCTTTTCCACGGGGGTCTGGACATCCAGCAGAACCGCATCGCAGTCCGACACCGCGGACACGCTATCCTCGACCCGGAAGGTCTTCTTTTCGATGACCACCCGTTTAATCAATTCCTGAAGCCCCGGTTCATCCCCGCCTATGGGGCACTTTCCTTCGTTTAGGGCCTCAATTTTCCATCCCGAACGCTTCGACCTGCGCTGAATGCCTACAACCTCGAAGCCTTCAACATCCGCAAGAAGCGCCGCCGCGGGTATCCCCACGTATCCCATTCCTACAACTGCGATCTTCATCATACCAGCTCACGAAAGTAGTCTATTGTGGCCTTCAACCCCTCTTCCAGGGGTACCTTTGGCTCCCACTGCAACACCTTCCTTGCCCGGGTGATGTCGGGGCATCTCTGGACCGGGTCGTCAGTGGGAAGCTCCTTGAAAACGATCTCCGATCGGGTGCCGGTCATCTCCTGGATAAGCTGGGCTATCTCCAGAATGGTGGATTCCCGGGGGTTTCCCAGGTTGACAGGTTCGATCTGATCCTCCTTGTCCATAAGCCCCATGAGCCCGTCTATGAGGTCGGAGACGAAGCAGAACGATCGGGTCTGGCTTCCGTCCCCGTAAACCGTCATGGGATCTTCCCGTAACGCCTGGACTATGAAGTTGGATACCACCCGGCCGTCGCCTATGCTCATGTTGGGACCGTAGGTGTTGAATATCCGGGCGATGCGGATATCCGTGCCATGTTGCAGCCGGTAGGCCATCATCAGGCTCTCCGCCACCCGTTTACCCTCGTCGTAACAGCTTCGGGGGCCTATGGGGTTGACGTGTCCCCAGTAGTCCTCGGTTTGCGGGTGGACCATGGGATCGCCGTAGACCTCGGACGTGGACGCCTGGAGTATCCGGGCGTTGCACCTCTTGGCCAACCCAAGCATGTTGACCACGGCCACGGTGCCCATCTTGATAGTCTTGACGGGGTTGTACTGATAATGGATGGGAGAGGCCGGACAGGCCATGTTGAATATCCTGTCAACCTCCAGGTGAATGGGATGGACGATGTCGTGGCGTATCAACTCGAAATTGGGGTCCTTCATCATGTGACGAACGTTGCGTTTGGACCCGGTGAAGAAGTTGTCCACGCACAGGACCTCGTATTCCTTTTCGAGAAGCGCCTGGCAGAGATGGCTTCCCAGAAATCCCGCGCCTCCCGTGACCAACACCCTACTGCCCATCGAGCACCACCTCCATGTGCGATCGGAGTTCCCGGGAGAACTCGTCCCTCATGAGGGCAAGTTCCATGAATGCCTTGAACCAGTCCATCTTGTTGCCCACATCGTATCTCTTGCCCCGGAATACCTGGCCGTAGAGCTTTCTCTCCTTGCTGAGCAGGGCCATGGCGTCGGTCAGCTGGATCTCGCCGCCCTTTCCGGGAGGGGTCTTCTCGATGGCATCGAATATGTCCGGAGTGAGGAGGTACGCCCCTATGATACCCAGGTTGGAAGGTGCCTCTTCCGGTGTTGGTTTTTCCACCAGTTCATCGATCTCGCACACATCATCAGATACCATGGAGCCGGATATGATCCCGTAACTTGATATCTTCTCTTTGGGGACCTCCTCCACGGCTATTACAGGTCCGCCGTATCGTTCGTAGGTTTGGATGATCTGGCTGGTCAGGGGGATGTCCGACAGGTATATCGTGTCTCCCAGCAGGACCACGAACGGGTCGTTTCCCACGTGGTGCCGGGCGCAGTGGATTGCGTGGCCCAGGCCCAGTTGCTCTTTCTGCCTAACGTAGTGAATGTTCACCTTCTCCATGAGCTCGTTCACCCCTTCCAGGGCCTCAATGCTCTGATGGTCGTTTTTCTCCTGGAGCAGGTTCTCCAGTTCCGGTGCCCTGTCGAAGTGATCCTCCACCGACCGTTTTCCCCTGCCAGTGATTATCAATATATCGTCGCAACCGGCCGAGACCGCTTCCTCGATCACGTACTGTATGACGGGTTTGTCCACCACAGGAAGCATTTCCTTGGGCGATGCCTTGGTGTATGGGAGGAACCTCGTTCCCAGACCCGCTGCGGGGATAACGACCTTCATGGTGCCACTCGATCCAGGGTAGCGTCGGCCCTTCTATATAAGTTTCTTTTTACATCCTGGGGAAGGGATACTGGGGAAGGGATACTGGGGAAGGGATACTGGGGAAGGGATACTGGGGAAGGGATACTGGGTAAGTGATACTGGGGAAGGGATACTGGGGAAGGGATACTGGGGAAGGGATACTGGGGAAGGGATACTGGGGAAGGGATACTGGAGAGGTGGGAAAGGGATACACGTGGGGCCTGGCCCGTGGCACCTGTTGCGCGGTATCTGGCGCGTGGTGCCTGGCCCCTTCAGGCCATCGGTCAGTACCACCTTGGCTGAAAATAGAAACATATATGAGTGCGTCATCCATCAGCCCGGAATGATGACCGTCGAAGAGCGTATCAGGGAGCTCTGTACGGAAAAGAACGCGGTGATCCTGGCCCACAATTACCAGCGGCCCGAGGTTCAGGCGGTGGCGGATCATGTGGGCGATTCCTTTGTCCTGGCCCGACGTGTCAGCAGTACCGATGCTGAAGTGATCGTGTTCTGCGGTGTGGATTTCATGGCCGAGAGCGCCAAGATCCTAAACCCGGAGAGGACCGTCATTCACCCGGTTGTTGAAAGCCGATGTCCCATGGCTGCCATGGCGGAAGTCGAGCTTGTCAGGGCCCTGAAGTCCAAACATCCGGATGCCCGGGTTGTATCCTATATCAACACGTCCGCTGATGTTAAGGCGGAATCGGATATCTGCTGTACATCCGGGAACGCGGTGGATGTCATACGTTCCATTCCGGAGAAGAAGATAATATTCGTGCCCGACAGGAACCTGGGGATGTACGTTCAGAGGTCATTTCCCGACAAGGAGATCATACTCTGGCCCGGCTACTGCCACGTTCATCAGGACGACATAACCGTTCAGCTGATAAAGGAGGCAAAGGAAAAGCATCCCCATGGTGTGGTCATGGCCCATCCCGAGTGCACCCCGGAGGTCATTGACATGGCCGACGTGGTGGCATCAACGGAAGGTATGATCCGGCACTTGCGGGACGTGAAGGAGGGCACCTTCATCGTGGGTACCGAGGAAGGGATGATAGTCCGCCTTCAAAAGGAGAACCCGAACGTTACCTTCATACCTGTTCACGGAGCCCTGTGCCCCAACATGAAACGAATCACCCTGGAGTCCATAGCGCGGTCTCTTGAGGAGATGGGTCCGACGGTCCAGGTCGACATGGAAGTTGCCCGCAAGGCCAAAGTCGCCCTAGACCGGATGTTGGAGGTTGGGCGATCAGCTGCAGACGAAAAGAAAGACTAGGAGGAACAGAACATGAACCTGATCATCTTGGGACCACCGGGGGCCGGTAAGGGAACGCAGGCAGAACAGATAGTCAAGGACTACGGGCTCGTTCACATATCCACAGGCGACCTGCTGCGGCAGCAGGTGGCGGATGGTACCGATCTTGGGGTCAAGGCCAAGGGTTACATGGACGAGGGGAAACTCGTCCCGGACCAGCTTGTCCTGGACATGATGCGAAACAGGCTTTCCAGAAATGATGTGGGTAAGGGATACCTGCTGGATGGCTATCCCCGGTCCATCGAGCAGGCCAGGAGCCTGGGAGAGTTCGCTTCCATTGACAACGTTATCAACCTGGTGGTGGACCCCTCCGTGCTGGTGCGCCGCATAACCGGCCGCCGGAGCTGCCCGAAATGCAAGGCGGTGTTCCACGTGGAGACCAAGCCCCCCGCAAAAGACAATGTCTGCGACAACTGCGGAACGGAACTGTTCCAGCGGGATGATGATAACGAGGATACCGTGACCAAGCGCCTCAACACCTACCGGGAACAGACCGAACCACTGGTGGAGTATTACAGAAGCGAGGGAAAGATCCTGGACATCGAGGGCGAGGGCGACATCAAGGACATCTACGGCAGGATCCGTTCCGCCCTCGGTTGAATTGGTGATTCCCGCAAAAGGGAAATATCAAACCCAACGTCCCTGAGAACATGAGCACCGCCCTGGCACTCGTGCGACCGGTCAACTGCCTCATCGGAGCAGTCGGCACGCTCATCGGCGCCCTGGTGGCCGTGGGGTTTGACATACTGGATGACCCCGTCTTTCTGGGCATGGCCCTGTTGGTGGTGGCCTTGCACATGGCCGCCGGCAACATGCTAAACGATTACTTCGACAGGGAGACCGACAAGGTCGCCCATCCCGATCGTCCCATCCCCTCTGGAAAGGTGAGGGCTGAGTCCGTTCGAAACGCATCCATCGCAATCTTTGCCCTGTCGGTGGCACTATCATGGTTCATCAATCCCCTCTCTTTCCTAATCGCCCTACTGGCCGCGCTACTCATGATGAAGTACGAGGTGTGGCTGAAGGCCCGGGGATTTGTGGGAAACCTGTCAATAGCGGCCCTCATCGGTCTCGTGTTCGTTTTCGGTGGAGCTGCTGTGGGAAAGCCCCTGGTTCCTCTGTTTTTGGGCATCCTGGCCGGTCTTGCGAACATATCCAGGGAGATCGTCAAGGATGTGGAGGACATGGAGGGGGACAAAGACAGGCGGACCCTTCCAAAACAGATCGGTGAGGGGAAGGCCCTGGCCGTGGCAGCTATTGTACTGATCATTGCAGTGGCCATGAGCCCCCTTGCATACTGGCCCCTGGACCTTCTGTCGGTGGAGTACGTGTACGTTGTGGCTGGTGCGGACCTGGTGTTCATCGCGTCCATCACGCGATTTGGGTCCAACCCCCGCCAGGCCCAGAACCTTCTAAAGCTCGGTATGGTCGTCTCCCTGGCCTCATTTTTGGCCGGCGCCCTTCTCTAAATCGACCTCATCCGGGTCCCCCCCCTCTGCAAGCCTCCTGGCCCTGGCAAACACCCCCATCATGGTGTAGAACTCCCATTTCGAGGGAGCCGCCCTGCCCATGAGCCGTCTGAAGCAGACCATGGTGTTCTCCCGCTTGTGGTCGGGGTAGTCGGTCAGTTCCAGGAAACGTTCCATGTGGGAATAAAGTATCTCCCGGTCGTTGGGGGTGGCCTTTCGCACCTCCGGGCCCTCCAGCTCCAGGTCGAACAACTCGTAGAGGATGACAGTGACCGCATGGGACAGGTTTAGAACGGGATAGTGGGGATTTGCTGGAATAGAAACCAGAAAATCACAGCCCACCAGGTCAGGGTCCTGAAGTCCCGTGTCTTCCGGTCCGAACAGAAGTCCCAGGCAACCCTCGAAATTCTTTATTTTCTCTTTGAGCTCGGCGGGGGTCACGGGATTTCTCTTCCACCGGTTCTCCCGGATGTTGGTGATGCCCGAGGTGCCCACCAGCAGGTCCAGGTCCTTTACAGCTTCATCGAGGGTGGAGAATCCCTCGAGCCCGTTCAAAACGTCCTGGGCGTTCTTGGCCCGTCTGTGGGCCTCCTCGTCCACTTCCATATCCCCGGTGATACGAAGGGAGTGAAAGCCGAAATTCTTCATGCTTCTGGCCACCGCTCCCACATTTCCCGGGAACTTCGGATTGTGCAGTATGACAACTATGTCCATTGTATCGGGGGAGGACCGATCACAGTTTTACACTTTCGGCCAATTGGCCCAGATCAGCGGATGGAGAAAATGGACCGTTTCTCCTCGTGGAGGGCGGTTTCCGCCAGTTTCTTGGCGTCCCAGGCGGGCCGGTATCCCGGATCGGTTCGAAGGGCACGGTCAAAGCACTTGATAGCGTGTTTGACCTTGTTGTGCTCGTAGTAGAGAACCCCTTCATTGTACAGGTATTCTGGATTTTTCGGATCACGTTTGTTGGCCTCTTCGTAGGCCCCAACCGCTTTTTTGTTCTGACCCAGCGCCGCGTATGCGTTGGCCAGGTTGAACCAGGCCAGGGCATTGTTTGGCTGCAGTGCAATTACCTTGAGATAGCATGTTACAGCTTGCTGGGTATTGCCCTGTATCTTTTCCACCACACCCAGGTTGTACCATGCCTCGGACTTTTTTGCATCCAGAGAGATGGCCTTCTCGTAACTCTGGCGGGCCTCTGGGAAACGTCGCTTGTTGAAAAGGATGATCCCGCGGTTGAACCATATGTCCGCCCTGTTGGGTTGGCTCTTTAGCGCCTGGTCGTAGAAACGGAGCGCCTCGTCCCACCTTCTAAGGGCCACCAGCGTGTTTCCCTTGGCAAACATGGCATCTATGTTGCGAGGGTTCATTTCCAGGGCCCGGTTGAAACAGGCCAGGGCACGTTTGCGGTCGCCTTCGATATAGAACTTGGAACCCACGTCCACCCAGGTGGTGTCGTCCACCCTGGACTGGTCCTCGAACAGTTCCTCGATCCTCACCAGGGTTGCGTCGATGATACTGTCTTCCACGGATGAGGACTGGCTCATGCTCTGGGCCTCGTTATAAACCTGGTCCGCCTCCTCTGCCCGGCCCAGGTCGTAAAGGGCGTTTGCCTTGCAGTAGAGCGCTTCCACGTCCTGGGAGTTGGTGCCCAGTATCCGGTCAAACACCGACAGGGCGTCGTCCGCCCTGCCCAGTTTGAGATATATGTTGCCCTTGTTGAACCAGGCCTCCATATCCGACGGGTCCAGGGATGTCACCCTGTCGAAACACCGGAGGGCGTCGGTAATCTGACCCGCCTCGTGGTGGATTATGCCCATGTTGTTCCAGGCGGATATATTTGAAGGATCCAACCCCGTGCACCGGGAATAGCTCTTCTGGGCATTCCGTCGGTCGCCCAGCATGTAGTGGGTCAACCCCAGGTTGTACCAGGCCATGGCGTTTTTGGGCTCTTTGCCGATAGCGTCATTGAAATGTGAAAGGGCGCTGTGGTAATCCCTTTTCTTGAAGGACTCTATACCCTGCTGGTAAGGTGTCATGGCGATTATCCGTCCCGGGCCAGATTCGGAAAGTGCCAAGGTTGCAGATAACCTTTACCCTGGACACCGGGGTGGCTCGGTGAAAAATGTGCGCGATGCCCAAATCCTTCCCAGATTCCACCAAATCGCTCCCAGTTTCCACCCATATCCCTAGTAATCAGTAACGCGTGAGGGAAAGTTCCCTCAGCCTGTCGGATGACCCAACCCTTTGTTGAACAGAAATATAAAGGGGTGGGACGATCACCCTTTTAATGGTGCGTTCCGGGGAGCAGTCGTCCTGGTCCGGCGACAAGCAGATGATAATGGAGTTCTTGAAAAGCAAACAGGTCATGGCCCTGGGCCTGCTTCTGGCCAGTGTCATGATGGCCGTGATGTACGCCTTCACCTACCGCAGGGCCGGGTGGGGGTATCTGGACTGGGAAACGGAATACATGGCAGACATCTACTTCTTCACGGTTGGCCTCATGATGGTCACCTGCTGCGTGTTCCTCTTCTCCATCCGGGCAACCGTTGCTTCCCAGGATTTCTTGATCCTGAACCATCCCCAGTATATCCGGGTTACCATGAAGAAGGCCAACCGGCTGTTCTCCCTGGGGGTTTACATGCTCTATGCTGATGTCTTCCTCATGACGTTTTCATATGCTGTGGAACTGGGTATCGTGGTGCTGATCGTGATGGTGGTCCTTTTCATATACACCAACGTTGGGTGGTCGAAATCCGATGCTCTGAGGGGATTTGTCCAGCATCCCAGGGGATGAGTCCCACCCCGGCCGGAGCTTCACAAACCTTTAATACGCTCTCCCGAATATTGAGCATGCTGGGGGAAATGTACCCCGGATTTTTCCGGTGGGAGCAATGGCTAAGGTCCCGGATATTGACAGCTGGATGAAAAAACAGGGCGTTGAGTCCACCGAGCAGATAAAGATACCCAAAAAGCTCGTGGACCAGGTCATCGGTCAGGATAACTCAGTTGCCGTGGTGAAGAAGGCAGCGGAACAGCGACGTCACGTGATGCTGATCGGCGATCCCGGTACTGGAAAGTCCATGCTGGCCCAGTCCATGGCTGAACTGCTGCCCCAGGATGAGCTTGAGGATGTCATTTCCTATCACAACAAGGAGGACCCCAACAACCCGAAGATCAGGGTGGTCCCCGGAGGGAAGGGCAAGGATATAGTCAAGACCCAGAAGGCCGCTGCCAACCAGAAGAAGGAAAAGAAAGAGATGATGAAGCTCATGATAATCGTCATGATCGTTGTGGTCTCCATCATGGCCTTCTTCCTCATCCGGCCCACGGATCCATTGACGGGAGAACCCACCTTCCGTTTCGAGATAATTCTCCTCGGCCTGATCGCCGCGGCCATCGTATACATAGTGATGAAGGCGGGCAACGTCAAGAGCGAGCAGGAGATGGTGCCCAAGCTTCTGGTCAAACACAAGTCCAGGGAGATCGCGCCCTTCGAGGACGCCACCGGCGCCCACGCAGGGGCGCTTCTGGGTGACGTGAAACATGATCCGTTCCAGTCAGGCGGTCTTGAGACCCCCGCCCACGAACGGGTGGAGATAGGCGCCATCCACAAGGCAAACAAGGGCGTCCTGTTCGTCGACGAGATGAACATGCTCAAGCTGGAGTCCCAGCAGAGCCTTCTCACAGCCATGCAGGAGAAGAAGTTCCCCATCATGGGACAGTCGGAACGTTCTTCCGGGGCCATGGTGAAGACCGAGGCCGTGCCCACGGATTTCATTCTGGTCGCCGCGGGGAATCTGGATTCCATGGAAGGCATCCATCCTGCTCTCCGATCCCGTATCCGCGGCTACGGTTACGAGATCTACATGTCCTCCACCATCAAGGACACAGCGGAGAACCGCCTGAAGTACATCCGGTTCATCGCCCAGGAGGTGGCCAAGGACAAAAAGATACCCCATTTCGACAGGGGGGCCATCACCGAGGTGCTGCGGGAGGCCCAGAGACGGTCTGGCAGACGGGGTCATCTGACCCTCCGGTTCAGGGAACTGGGCGGGTTGGTTCGGGCCGCCGGGGATATAGCCCGGGAGAAGAAAAGCCCCATGGTCCGCTCAAGGCACGTGGGCATGGGCCGTCGGATCGCCAAGTCCCTGGAACAGCAGGTGGCCGACCGCTACATCGAGCGCAAACGGGATTACGATGCTTACCGGATCAGCGGATACCAGACCGGGGTCGTGAACGGTCTGGCGGTCATGGGCGGACAGTCCAGCATGGCCGAGTACTCCGGTGTGATGATCACCATAAACGCGGAGGTCACTCCCGCCACTTCCCACGAGGAGGGTCGTATCATCGCCACCGGCCGCCTTGGTGACATTGCCAAGGAGGCGGTGCAGAACGTGTCCGCCCTTATCAAGAAACATACCGGCAAGGATATCGCGGATCACGATGTCCACATTCAGTTCATCGGCACTTACGAGGGAGTGGAAGGGGATTCCGCGTCCATATCCATTGCAACGGCGGTGATATCCGCCCTGGAGGGCGTGGAGGTTGACCAGTCCGTGGCCATGACCGGGTCGCTGTCGATCCGGGGCGAGGTGCTTCCCGTGGGAGGTGTGACCGCCAAGATCGAGGCCGCTGCCAAGTCAGGTATCCGCCGGGTGATCATACCCAAGGCCAACATGAAGGACGTTCTGCTGGAGAAGCAGTACATGGACAAGGTCCAGGTGATCCCCGCATCCACCCTCAAAGACGTGCTGAAGGTGGTTCTCAAGAAGGAGAAGAGCCAGGGAATACTGGACAAGCTCTCATCCATCATACCCTCCATACCCGAGGACATATCGGGCCCCAAGCCCAAAAAAAGACAGATACCCCTGGCGTTGGAGCCCAAGGGCAAGCGGGATCGGGCCCGGGTTTAGGAATATGGGAAAAAGGGATGATTTGTACACATTACTACCATTCTCCCGTTTCTTTAGGCTCGCCTTGGCAGCTGCACGGTCTAAGTTCTTATACTTGCTTTTCCATTTTGATTTGGGTGTGGTCATGGTATCACCTTTGCATAGGGGCTGTGACTACACCCACACATCGTTCACAACGTTAGAGATTTACCCGAAGGGAACCTCTTTGGAACAGATGTTAGTAAATAACACACTACAGTTTTGGTGATTAAAAGTGGGATGGGAACATGGGGTGCAGTCCATTCGACAAGTAAAATTTTTAAGAAATGTCGTATTAATTGTCGTCAAAAATATAGATAGAATTGGGGAAAATATGCATAACCATGGTGAATTAATAATAAAAGGTAGTAAAGTGAAACGAATAAAAGGTGTACAATACTTATTATTAACAGATTGTACCATAACTATACTGTTATTCGTTATGACACTTAGTTCTAAAGGGAATTTTCTCCACGAGTGGGAATTTAATACATCAATAATCATTATTATCTGGATGATAACACTGACATATTCATTAACCATAGATGAATTTGTTTTGTATGGGAATGGTTTTTTTCTAGGAAAAAGGACAATAGGGGAAATTATTTCGAAAAAAAAAAGATTCTATTGTTTTAAGGATATCATAGATTGGGAATGTCTGCCTCCAAATGTTGTTTTCAACTATGGTAGATGTAAAATAATATTTCCTAAGAAAAAAATCACGATACATCAACTTTATCTTGGTGATGAATACTATTCAATGCTCGTAGAACAATTGGAAAAGAATGTGAAATGAAAGGAAAAGACGATTGACGTTGTATTCAAGCACTCCAATGTTGTAAGTATGAAAATCATCAACAAATGAAAAAATCCCTTCCGGTAAGTTAGTGAAACGGATATGACAAAATGCGCCAAACATCGCTTCAATTACAAACGTGGAGACGAAGGTATTGAGGCAATTTGTCACCGGAAGTAGTAATTTGCGATGTGATACGATGCTGAGACCAATGGGATTTGCATGGATTGGCAGCAAAAATTATGTACTATCCTGCTAATATGGATACACGTCGGGAAGAACGGTGAAAAGTGTGGCTTTAAAAAAGATCAAACCCGTCCAGAAGCGTAAATCCGGTCGAATGCGGTTGCCAGCAAGCGGCCGCGAGCAGGCCGCCGGGGGGATGGGCGGCGGCACGGGCGAAGATCAGCTGTTCTGGCGCAGCGGCCAAGAGGGTGGCGGGACGACCAAGTCGAGGTGGAGATACGTGGCCGCGCCGGTCCTGACGAAGTCAGGATGGGTGAAGGCACCTGGCAATCAGCAAAATATGCA
>Ga0272441_10001716_pt1 | contig 46163 bp, 32 predicted proteins | sample SSMProp6N_FD_193582 | JGI IMG/M metagenome (GOLD analysis project Ga0272441, IMG submission 193582) | Marine sediment archaeal communities from Little Sippewissett salt marsh, Falmouth, MA, United States - SSM-Prop-6N | ecosystem: Environmental > Aquatic > Marine > Wetlands > Sediment ... | reverse complement strand
AGCGAAATCGGGATCGTGCGTCTGTGCTTGCGGATCTCGTCGATCAGGAACTTGAACATGTATGCGCGCGCGTCGTGCGGGATCGGGCGGCCGCCGCCCATGCCGAACCCGCGTGCCTGCAGGAAACCGTCGGCCGATTCCATGGCCGCGACGTAGTCGGGATCGAGCAGCCCGAAATCGAGGCAGGCTCTCGCGTCCTCGAGGCTCATCCATCCGAGCGCGCACAGCGATATGACGTCGGGCGCGGTCCGCTCGAAGATCCGGTCGATCAGCGCGGCGTTCTCCTCTTTCCAGTTCTGCACCGGGATGATGGGCGAGAACCGGAACCGCACGATGTAGCCGGCCTCCTGGCAGCGGCGCGCGGCCTCGATACGGCGGTCCCACGGTGCGGTCTCCTTCTCGATCGCCGTGCTCTGGGTCGCTGCCGACACGCTCCATTGGATGATCGTCTTGCCCGCATGCTCGAGCGGGAGCAGGAAATCGATGTTGTCGCTCTTGCCCGCGTAGAGCTCGAGGTACTTGCCCGGTTTCCGCGCGAAGTACTCGACGAGCGGGCGGGTCGCGTCCCATTCGGGCTCGAAGCAGATGGTGTCTGTATGGTTGTCCCATTTGTAGAGCCGCTGTGTGGGCGCGAGTGCGCAGATCTCGTCCAGGTGTTCGACGTACTCCTCGATGTTGACGAACAGCCGGTTCAGCCCGCTCAAGCCGCAATAGGCGCAGCGGAACGGGCAGCCCTCGGCGCTGAACAGCTCCCATGCCGATTGGCAGATGCAGCCGCGCCGGCGGCGGCGTTCGCTTGCGTCGCCGCACGGACGCCGCTTGTGCGTGAGAAAACCCCACAGATCGCGGACGGCCAGATTCGGATACGCTTCCCGGAACGCCTGCTTGCGGGGCGCGTCCCAAAACTTGGCCGTTGTGAGTACCAAGTCCGGATCGCGCGGAACGGCAATCGTGCCGCAACGGCCGAGAATTTCTGGGCGATCGCCCCAGCGTTCGCCTGCAATCTCGTTCAATTGCCCGTAGGAGACCCGCTCCGCCCGGGTGCCGGGCACGGCCTGCATCACGCGCTCAGCGCGTGCCGCCGCGCGCGCGTCGGCATAGACGTCGTCGGTCACATAGACTCGCTCTGATTTCAGTTCGCGGAACATGGCGTCCTCCTTGTTTCCAGTTGTCAGTTTCCAGTTTTCAGGTCGAGCGAAGCGAAGATCCCGAACCCGAAGTGTCGGGATTTCACTACTTCCGATTTCCGACTTCCGACTTCCGACTTCCGCCAGGGTCGCCGAGGCCTGTCGAGATGCGTGCCGCGGCTTCCTTCACCGCCACGACGATCCGGTGCCTGTCGCGCGCTTTGAAATGCACGCCGGGCATGCCGAGCCCAACCGCCGCGACGACCGCGCCCGTGTGGTCGCGGATCGGCGCCGCGATGGCCAGCACAGTCTTGTTCTGGCGCCAGTACTCCAGGTGCCCGTCGCGCCTGGCGCGCGCCAGCAGCTCGTCCAACGTCTTGCGCGTGTCGATGTCCTCGGCCACGCCCCTTCGGATCGGGTGCGCGCGCACGTAAGCCTCCAGCTCGGCCGGCGGCAGATGTGCCAGTATCACGCGGCCGCACACGCTGCTGTAGCCGGTGCGTACGGACGCGTGCTCAAAATTCACCGCCAACATCTGATCGCCCGATGCGCGCGCGACAAAGGCCAGCTCGCCCTGCTCCATCATCGCCACGACAACCGACTGCCGCAGCGTGCGCGCCAACGCCTCGATCACCGGGCGGGCCAGCTCCGGAATGCGGCGCGTGCGCCCGTACGCCTGACCCAGACGGCCGCAGCCGAAACTCAGACGATAGCTCTGCGTCGCCGCGTCCTTCGATGCGTAGCCGCGCGCGGCCAGGGTGCGCAACAGATTATGCGTGGTCGGAACCTTCAGACCAAGCCGCCGCGCCAGCTCGCTGACACCCAAGCCGTGCTCCGAACCGCCCAACGCCTCGAGAATGTCCAACGCGCGCCCCACCGATTGCACCAACTGCCCCTTCATCCGCGCCTGTCTCCATGTTCTAACTTCAGCATTATGGAATGTCCTTCTGTTATGCTAGATAGACAAACCGTGCTGGATTTGTCAAGGGGGGGGGCAGGCCTGCTACGGGACGAGTAACGGGATTGACTGCGTTGACGCTGTTGACAATACGGTCAATCTTGTCAACCTCGTCAATGAATCACTGTGTGTGCTTCAAGTGGACACGAAGCCCGTGCGCCTATCCGGCGTTGGCGCAGGTGACATGCAGCACGGCGTGCTCAGCCAGATCGTCGTAGCGGATGCGCAGCACGCCGTCGGTTGCTTCAACGGACTGCGGCTCGGCGCCGTAGATGGCGACGGCGCTCTGCCCATCGCGCACGGCGAGCTCGACGGGTCCGATCGGCAGCGTCGGTTCCGCGACCTGCATGAGCGTGCCCGATGCGGACCACAGGCCCTGCGTGTTACTGTTGTTCACGAGATAGAGCAGCCAGCCATCGGGCACGCGGGTGGTACCGAGCTGGAGCATGCGCGAGGCGCGCAGCGCCTCGACGGGCAGCGGCTCGGCGCCGAGCAGCCATCGCATGAGCTGCCCCATCCACTCGCCCAGCGCCGGGTCACGCCGCTGCCCGTATTGCGCGCCCCAGAGCACGGGACTGAACACGAGCCGGCCCTTGGCGTGTGCGCGGAACGCGAGCGCGGGACAGAGCGGCTCGTCCTTGTCGGTCGGGACCAGGTCGGCGGCGACGGACCAGGCATCGCCGGGGAAGGTCTGGCCGAACCTGGTCGGCACGAGCCGCGGGCCGGGCGCGGGGAAGTCGGACCCCGCCGCGGCGCGCGCGGCAAGGTAGATATCCTGCGTCCGGTCCATGGGGAAATCCTGTTCGAAACAGGTCCGCCGCGCGCGCTGCTCCGCCGGCAGCTTCGAGACGGGCATCCATTCGAGCCCGAGCATCTCGAGGGCGGCCGCGTCGAGCAGGCAGTCGTCATTGTCCACGCCGATCGGGTCCCCGCTGAGGTAGAGGCCGCCCCCGTTCTCGGCAAAGGCGAGCAGGTTCTCGACCTCTTTCGCCTGGAGGTCCGCCATCGCCGGGACGAGCAGCGCCTGGTACGGCGCGATCGCCTGCGGCTCCTGCAACAGGTGCCGGGGCAGCGCGGAGAGGGGGATATGCCGGTCGAGCAGCGCGCCGAGCCAGCCGTAGAGCGCGCCGCGATGGAAGTCGTTGCGGATCCCGGGCCTGCGCGCACCGTCGGCGACGATTGCGACACACGTGTTCTCGCGCTGCCGGGAGAGCAGCGCGCGTTGCTGTTCCATGAACGCGAAGAAGCGGGCGGCAGGTTCGTCGCGGCTCTCGTCATAGTAGTACTTGCCGGGCATCGCCAGGTACGGCGTCCCGCCGCAGGACAGGATGCTCAGCGCCTTGTTCTCGAGCTCCCAGCCGCTCGACACCCGGCAGCCCCACGCGTCGTGGGTGTCGGGATAGAAGATCGCGGTCTCGACGTTGTGCCGGGCTTCGGAGACCTCCTTGATCAAGGCCACCTGGAACGACGCGGATTCGAACAGGCCGCCGTTCAGGCTGCGCACGATACGCGGGTACCGCGCCGCAACCGGGTTGCGCATGTTCCCGACCAGCGGGATGGACCCGTTCCTGGTGAAACGCCGCGCCACCTTCTCCAGCAGCAGGTCGAGCCGGCGCGCGACCCACGCGCGCAGCGCGATCACGTGCGGGTCGCTCGGATCACCGTCGACGGCAGGGATCGGGCCGCCGAACTCCTGTTCGTGCGCTTGCCGGCAGGTCGGGCACGCGCAGATGCCGGTGCCGACCCAATGCGCCTGGATGCTACCGTCCAGCCATGCCGCCTCGTACTCGTAGCGGTCCGCGAGCTCGCCGACGATCTGGAGCAGCCACTGCTCGGCCGCGAACGGGCAGTGGTCGATATAGCGTTCCCCACCGAAATGCCAGCGTGACGGCCTGTCCTGGTATTCGGCCGGTACATTGTAGCGGTGATAGGCAGACGGCTTCTGCGACGTCGGCCAGAGTGGCTCGAACAGGGCGGGCACTGTCTTCGTGAGCTGGGTCGAGATCGGCATCGCGTGCCCGAACAGCGAGTAGAGGATCATCCGGAACCCGTGCTTGTCGCAGAACTCGCGGGCCTCTCGGATCAGGTCGCGGTCGCCCAGCTCCGGATGCCGGCAAACCAGGTCCGTCGGGTAGCAGGCCCATTTCACGAGCGCGTTCGCCTGCAGCGTGTCCAGGTGCAGACGCTGCATCGTGTCGAGGGCGCGGTCCCAATCGACCTCGAGATGCGGCCAGAACGGCGGCCACCAGGATTCAAGCGCGAAGATGCGCGCGTCGCGGAGCCAATCAATGTTCTCGATCTTCATCGTGTTTCCTCGGTCAGTGTACGGCAAACTTCTCAAGAACCGTCTCGTCAAGCGTGATGCCGAGCCCGGCGCCCTGCGGCACGCGCACGCGGCCGTCTTCGAGCGTGAAGGTCTGCTCGAGCAAGTCGTCCCTGAGCGGGTTATGGTTGCGGTCGAACTCGATGATCGGCTCGTTTTGGAGCGGGACCGGCTTCGCGGTATGCGGCAGCGGCGGCAGCGCGGCGAGCGCGTGCAGTGCGGCGGCGAGCGCGACGCCGGAGCCCCAGACGTGCGGAACGGTCGGCACGGCAAACGCGGATGCGAGTGCCTGGATCTTGAGCCATTCGGAGAAGCCGCCGGCAACACAGATGTCGGGCTGCGCAACGTCGACGCAGCTGGTCCCGATCAGATCGCGGAACCCGTAGCGTGTGTACTCGCACTCGCCGCCGGTCACCGCCAGCTCGAGTGCGGCGCGCAGGCGGCGGTAGCCGGCATGGTCCTCGGGCGGCACCGGCTCCTCCATCCACAGCGCGCCGTAGTGTTCCAGCCCCCGCCCCATCCGCAACGCGGTATGGCAGTCGTAGGCATGGTTACAGTCGACGAGCAGGGGCGTATCGTCGCCGATCGCGCTGCGCACCGCCGCGACACGTTCGAGGTCCTGCGCGACGGGCAAGAGCCCGACCTTCATCTTGAGGATCCCGAACCCCTGCGCCATGTACTTGCCGGCCTCTTCCGCGAGCGCGGGCAAGCGCGCCTTGTGGTCGGTCATGTCCGACTCGCGGTAGTAGCAGCCGGTCGCATAGGCCGCGACCGTATCTCGGAACGCGCCGCCGAGCAGCGCATGGACCGGCACGCCGAGCGCCTGCCCGCGAATGTCCCAGCACGCGATGTCCACGGCGCTGATCGCCTCGATGTACGCGCCGGCCCGCCCGAAATCGCGGGTCGCGGCGTAAAGCTCCTCCCAGAGCCGGCCCACGTGCATCGGGTCGCGCCCGAGCAGGATCGGCGTCAACACCGAGTCCACGACCGCGGCCACGGGTTCCGGCGGCCCGTACTGGCCGCCCTCGCCCCAGCCGACCAGCCCGGAATCGGTCTCGACACGGACCAGCAGGCTGTTGCGTTGCGGGAACGCGCACTGCGAGGAATAGAACGTGTTGTCGTTCAGCCCGACCCTGAGCACGAACGAGGTTATGCGTTCGATCTTCACGCGTTTGCCTCCTCCAGCACATCGGCGAGCCAGCCCAGATCCAGCCGATGCAGTGTCGCGGGCGTCGGGCATCCGTTCTCGTCCCAGCCGCGCATGCCGTAGTAGAGCCCGATCGCCTTGTCCAGTTCCTCACGCGGGATGGCCTTGCCCTTGAACGCGCCCGATTCGAGCGGCTCGAACAGCCGGTCCGGCAACGTGTCGTCCACGCGCCCGAACCCTTCGCGCGCGTTGAACGCGCGCGCCATGGTGATCCCGCGCGCGCCCCAGGTCAGCAGCTCCGCGAGGCTCGTGTTCCAGCCGGTAACCGCGCCCACCGCCCGGACCAGCTCCTCGAGCTGGTATGTCGAGAATTCCGGCACGCTGCAGAACAGGCAGAAATCGATGACGTTGATCATGCTCCACACGTCCTGGAGCGCGGTGAACTGGCGCACCTTCTCCGGGCCCAGCGACAGCGCCGGGACCGGCTCGACCAGCCCGAGCGGCCGCACGTCGTTGAGACTGATCCATGCAGTGGCCGGGTCTGCATCGACCTCGAACCACGGATCGTGCGCCGCGTTCAGGTGGTCCGCGCCGGTCGGAGAGACCGCATAGCCCAGCGCGACACCCCACTTGCCGCGCGGCTCGTGTGACGGCAGCTCCTGGCCCTTCACTTGCATCGCGAACTTGTTTGCGCCGCCGCCGAGCGCGGCGGCGAACCGCTTGGAGCCTTCCGCGAGCCGTTCGCCGAATCCGGCCCGGTGCGCCGCCTTCTCGACACAGGCGAGCATCGCGTCGCCGTTCCCGAACCGCAGCGCGAGCCCGTCCGTGTCGGATTCCGTGAGCAGCCCGTTCTCGAAACACTCCATCGCACACGCGATCGTCAACGCGCAAGAGATCGTGTCCAGCCCGTAGCGGTTGCACAGCTCGTTCGCCTTGGCCACGACCTTGATGTCCGAGACCAGGCACCCGGACCCGAACGCGCCGATCGTCTCGTATTCGGGCCCGCCGTAGGCGGGATCGATCGAGAACTCGGGCCCGTCATAGGACACACGGCGCTTGCAGCCGATGATACAGCCCCGGCACCCGTGCCGCCCGTCGGCGATCGTCTCGTCCATGCGTTCGCCCGAGATATCCGCGGCGTGTTCGAAATCGCCGCAGTGGAAGTTGCGGGTCGGGAACAGGCCCGCCTCGTTCAAGGGCAGAACACCCTTGGTTGTGCCGAGCCGCCGGTGCAACGGCAACGCGGGATGCGTGTCGAAGCCCTTACGGTAGCTGTCCGCCAACTCCTTGATCGTGGCGGGATCCGCAATGGTCGGTTCGGCCGAGCCGCGCACCACGACGGCACGCAGCCGCTTCGCGCCCATCACCGCGCCGAGCCCGCTGCGTCCGTACACGTGCGACAGGTCGTTGACGATACAGGCGTAGCGGACCAGGTTCTCGCCCGCGATCCCGATCTGAGCGACGCGCGCTTTCGGCTCGCCGACCGCGCTCAGCAGCGCGTCCTGCGCTTCCTTCGTCGGCAGCCCCCAGATCTCGCCGGCCGGCCGCAGCTCGACCTCGCCGTCATGGATCCAGAGATAACTGGGCTCGGGACAGACGCCTTCCAGTATCAACGCGTCGTAGCCTGCCGCCTTGAACTCGCCGGGCCAGTGCCCGCCCGCTTCCGATTCGCCCCAGCCGCCCGTGAGCGGCGATTTCGCGATCGCGCTGCTGCGGCCCTGGCCGGAGAGCGCAAGACCGGTCAGCATGCTGACGGCGAAAATCAGCTTGTTCTCGGGCCCAAGCGGATCCGCGCCTTTCGGGACCTCCGTGAGCAGGTGGTATGCGCCGAAATTGCGACCGCCCGCGTATCGACGATAGAAGGACGGGTCCGGGGTCTCTACCACATGCGTGCCGTCCGTCAGGTTGACACGCAGGAATCGTCCGTTGTAGCCGTTCATTGCCGTCTCCGTCATGCTTCGGGTTCCTGCGCAGGGCCGCCGTTCGCCTGCTGCTCCTGCGTCGTCAGCGCCTCGAGTGTCTCACGCGCGGCCCGCTCCAGATGCGCTCGCAAGGCGCGCTCGGCCATGCGCGCGTCGCGAGCGAGCAGCGCCTCCAATACCTCGATGTGTTCGGGCAGCGAGCGCCGGTACGGCGACTTCAGCCGCTGGACGACGATCGTGCGCGCCCAGCTCAGGTGGTCGCACAAGTCGCGCATCACCGCCTGGAGCCGGCTGTTGTTGCAGTGCGCGACAATCAGGTCGTGCACCAGCGCGTCGTGCTCGCGGAGGTCGGCCGGCTTGCCCGCCGCTTTCGGATGCGCGCGGTCCTTGCGAAGCAGGGTGAGCGCATGCCGGAGCTCCGACTCGGGAATACGTGTTGCCGCCGAACGGACCGCCAGGCACTCCAGGGCCGTGCGCAGTTCCGAGATCTCACGAAAGGCCGCCGCGGTCGGGGTCGCCACGTACACGCCCTTGCGCGGCGCGATCCGAACGAAACCCGCGCTGTCCAGCCGCTTGAGGGCGTCGCGGACCGGCGTGACGCTGATGCCGCACTCCGCCGCGAATTCCTGGACCGGAATCTGCTGGCCCGGTTTGAAGCGGCCGGAAAAAATTTCCTGCTTCAACTGCCTCTCGATCTGCTCCCCGAGCGACGCGACCTCGATCATCTCCGCCCCTCCCTGATGTGTGATATATCAGATATCACACGACGGGCCGGTTGTCAAGGGGGGGGGGGAGAGTAAGACGATTATGACGATTGGGACCTGTGGGACGACAGGAGGGCCAACGGTCGTAAAGGTCCTAATCGTCGTAACTGTCCTACCGAGCCCCGCAGGCGGACCTGTGGGTCAATCACGCCGGAGATACCGTCGGCCAAGCGCCGCGAATGCAGCCCTTGTGACGCGTGAGCTTTGGGAACTCGGGGGAGTCGGGATCGGGAGTCAACGGAATGCCGTCGGCGTCGAGATAGAGACAGCCCAGTTCGGCAGGCGGCAAGGCGGCCACGAGTCTCCTGGCGTCGTCCAACGCCTGCAGCCACTTCCGCTTCAATTCCTGCAGGTCCAGCGGTTCGCGCAAGCTGAGCCGATCGAGGTCTGTTTGCCTATAGGCCACATGTCGGCCGGTCTGATCCAGCAGGAACTCGGGCGTGAAACCAGGGTCCTTGCCGCAGGCAGCCCAGGCCATTGCCCCCAGGCTGAGATACGTCGCATGCAGATGCAGGACGTCGACAAAGTCGCGGACCTCCTGTCGTCCCGCGAGTGCCAAGACCTTGTTGACCGCCGCATCGGCTTCGTGCAGACGGTAGCCGCACAGTGCATCTTCCTGCACGGGGAAGAACCTGTAGGCGCTGTCCTGGGCCCACTCGATCTTCATCTGTTCCGCGTCGGTGGATATCAGGGCGCGATGGAACGACGGGGTGCGCATGATCCATTCGAAATCGTAGCCGGCCGCCGTCAAGGCAGCAGCATCGGCCTCGGCGCTCTTCGCCACGCTCTCCTCCAGATCGTGGAAGAGGTCGATATCTTGCGAGAATCGGGGGGAGTCCTCCGCACGGTGCAGCACCGTGGCGCCCGCGACGTAGCTGTCCGGGCTGCGATTCGCAGCGACGGTCCTGAGCGCTTCCGCCTGGATACGGCTTAACGGCATAGCTTATCGGCAAGCAGGAATCCCCGCCGCCCCCCATCCTTTCGCAGACCGCGCGCGATCTCCGGCACGTCGTCAAGCGTCACGGTCATCTCCCGGCGCATGTACCAGAAACACCGGGCGTAGAACTTGCGGAAAGCGCGGCGTGCCTCGCGCACCCGTACCATGTCACGCGCGTCTTCCGACGAGAGGAATCGGCGGCTCTTTGCGCCGCCTTTCCGGCCTATCTCAGACAAGTATGCCTTGATCGCTCTGCGTGCTGTCTTCATTGTGATCTTATCATAAGCTGCTTATGTTCTTAAGGCAAGGCAAAAAATCGCAGGAGGAGCTCTGGTCTGGGGGTTCACACATGTCGCCTGCGCTTCCGCCATTCCCGTGGTGGGACGCCCATGATCCTGCGGAAGTGGCGGTTGAAGCTCGAGAGGCTCGCATAGCCGACGGCCAAGCTGATCTCCAGGACCGATTGGTCAGTGGCGGCCAGCAGCGAGGCGGCCATCTGGATGCGCACAGACGTGAGGTACTCCAACGGCGACGTACCAACCGCTTGCGCGAACAGTCGGCGCAGGGTCGGTTCGCTCACGCCGCAGGCGCGGGCGAGTGAACCGATCGCGATCGGCTCGGCGTAGCCTTCGGCGACCATGCGCAGGGCCGATGCGATGCGGGCCAGGGCCGATACCCGTTTCGGGTTGGGCGGTGTGTTGTCGGCCGGCACGAGCCTGCCGACTTGGGCGATCAGGCGCAGCAGATTGGCCCGAACCACCGCACGGTAGCCCGGCGCCCGTTCCTCCAGCTCGCGTATCGCCACGCGCATGGCTTCGCCGATCTCCGGATGCGCGCGACCGGAAATGATGTTGCGGAAGCGGGGGCCGGAAAGGCTCAGGCCTGCCGGCGCCAGATCCGCAACGACGTCCGGGCCGAACAGCGGGACAGGGTCCAGAAGGATGTACCGCCATCGACTCCCGGTGGCGGCCGCGCTGCGCGCCAGGTGCACCTCCGTCTCGTCGATCACCGAGACGTCGCCCGCCTCGAACGGCAGCACTTTCTCCTCGACCGCGTACACGCCCGCCCCTTCCAGGCAGTAGCCAAGCTCCAGCGCGTTGTGCGTGTGTAGATAGGTCAGCGGCTCGGTCTGCGGACGATGCTCGCCCGGCAGCAGCCGCACCGGGAAGTCCGCCGGCATCTCGAACTGCATGCGCCGGACCTCATAGATCGTCCTTGATCGATTCTGCATTGTTTTCGATCGTTGTAAGGTGGATATGGTTCGTTCTGATAGTATATCGTAGGGGCAGAGGTTGTCACATGCTTTTCAAGAACGTTCTGCATGAGCCGTGGGGCCTGCGCCCAGCGGCAAACGAGGAGACGCACCACGGATGGACACGGATAGACACGGATCAAGAGCGTATCTGTGTGAATCCGTGTGAATCCGTGGTTGAGGAGTCCTTCTGGAGGGAGGCAGTCAATGACAGCGAAAGAGAACGCGTTGGAGATCATACGGTTCGGGAATCCTGAACGTATCGTGACGGGCATGCCGTCGTGCGGTTGTTCGTATTTCGGGGTGGACCACGAGCCGTTCGAGGGGGTTGGCGGGCACCAGTCGCCGGTCGGCACGAAGTGGCGCGACATCTGGGGTGTGGGTTGGCAGAAAGCGTTGGACGGCGTGATGGGGTTGGCGCGCGAGCATCCCCTGAGCGATGTCCGGAAGGTTGACAGTTTCCAGTTCCCGGACCCCGACGATCCTCGGATCTGCTCGCAGATCTACAAGAGGGCGAAGGCTGTGGACCGTACGGGCAAGTTCCTTTCGGGCAGTCATCGCGAGACGCTCTGGGAGCGCTCGTACAATCTGGTCGGCATGGACAACCTCATGATCGCATTCACGACCGAACCGAACGCGGTCAGGGCGGTACTGCATGCGGTCATGGATTTCCAGTTGGGCATCGCGCGGCACTATCTCGAAGTGGGTCTGGAGTACGCGGGGCTGGGCGACGATCTCGGCTCGCAGCACGGTCTGCTGTTCAGTCCGGAGATCTTGCACGAATTCTTCGTGCCGGAGTATCGGCGTCTGTTCGACTTGTACAAGGAGCACGACGTCCTGATCCGGTTCCATTCCTGCGGGCATATCGAGCCGATCCTGGACGTCTACATGGATCTGGGCGTGGACATCCTGAATCCGGTCCAGGCCTCGGCGAACGATCTGGACGTCGTGCGTGCGCGGACGCAGGGCCGCATGGCCTTGAACGGCGGGGTCTCGACTCATACGATCATGCAGGGACCCGTCGAGAAGATCCGGCAGGAGACCCGGCAGCGGCTGTGGCAGCTCGGGCGTGACGGCGGCTACCTCTGTCGGAACGACCAGAGCATGCCGTTCCCCGAAGCGCACATCGAGGCGCTCAGGGAGACGGTTGCGGAGTACGGCGTGTATCCGCTCGAGAAGCCGGTGGCGGCGTAGCACCAACGGCGCCGGGATCTAGATCTTCTCTGCGCCTCGGCGCCTCCGCGGTGAATCTAAAGGCCGGGATCAGCGGCCGGACAGCGGGAGGCGAATCATGCCGGCTTGGTCCCACGCCGCCGGAACGCCGTCGGGGTCATGTTCAGGCGGGCCTTGAAGGTGCGCGCAAGGTAGTTGCCCTCGGCGAACCCGCTCTGCGCCGCGATCTGCGAGACGGTCAGGTCGGTGCTCAGCAGCAACCCGCGTGCCCTGGCAAGACGCAGGTCGGTCAGGTAGTTGATCGGCGTCTTGCCCGTGGCCCGCTTGAAGTAGCGGGTCAGCGTCGACGGCGAGACGTGGACCTCCGCGGCCAGCCTGCCCAGCGACCACGGCTCGTCGAACCGCTCTTCGAGCAGCGCCATCACGTCACCCAGCCGCCGCAGCTCGCGCGAACGCGGGGTCTCGTCCGCGACAAAGGCACGGCAGATCTCGACGAGCAGCGCGCCGAACAGCAGCGAACAACGAAGCGCGTAGCCTTCCGGGCGGGCCGCCTTCTCCTCGCGGATCGACGCGGCCGACGCCGTGAACCCGGACAGCGTGCGGCCCGAGAGATGAACCTTGCCCAGCCGCCGGTGCCGAGCGCGCATGCGCGGCTCCAGATGAAAGAAGCCCTGGTAGCCGGACAGCCGCGGCAGGTCCGGGAACCGCTCCAGGAAGTGCGACTCTTCGAACAAAAACAGCAGCACCTCCAGCTCGCGCGGGTCCGCGTAGGCGTGCGTCTGTTCCGATGCGATCACGAACAGGTCGCCGCGACTGATAGGGTAAGGGACCGACCCGTGGATGTGGGTGCCCGCCCCGGCTGTCACCAGGACCATCTCCGTGAACTCGTGCCCGTGATCGGGTGGCGTGTCCGTGCGCACGCCTGCGGGTCGAATCTCCAGCGGCAACAGGGGGTCCGGCAGGTATTCCTCACGTGTGAGCAGGGGCATAATGCCAATATTGTGCTATAGATTGCAGGCGGTTGCCATTGCAAAATCGTCAATTCTGGGAATATGCTGGATCTGGGTGTGATAAGGAGGGCCCCACATGAGGCGGGGCCGCCTCAGCCGGGACAAGAGAGAACCATGGATCACACGGATTTCTCGGATTCTGTCGTGCGACACTCTTCGTATCCGAGCAATCCGTGGTCAGAGTCCTGCATTTTTCGGGGAGGGAGCGGGAGGACGCCATGACGGGCAAGCAGAGATTCATCGACGTGTTTGAGTACCGGCCGGTGGACCGGGTACCGAACTGGGAAGCGGGCTGCTGGGGTCAGACCCGTGAGCGCTGGGAGGCGGAAGGTCTTGCGGATGCAGATCTGCACTGGAACTGGTGGGACGGCGAGGAGTATTTCGGGATGGACCACCGTCTGTTCGTGCCGATTCAGTTCGGGATGACCCGGCCGTTCGAGCACCGGGTCCTGGAGGAGACCGACGAGTACGAGATTTTCGTCAACCACGAGGGGGTGACCCGCAAGGGCCTCAAGAAAGGGCGCAGCAAACATGGCACCCGCATGTCGATGGACCAGTTTCTGGACTGGCCCGTAAAGAACCGCGCGGACTTCCAGAAGATGAAGGCCCGCTACGAGCTCGCGCTCGAGAGGCGCTATCCGGCGGACTGGAAGACGACGGCGCTGCCCGAATGGCAATCGGCCACGATTCCGACGATCCTGGGTCGCAACTGCGCGACCGGCGGGTTCTATTGGCTGGCCCGCAAATGGATGGGCACCGAGGCGCTGTGTTATGCCTGGTACGATCAGCCGGCGCTGATGCACGAGATGATGGCGTTCATCGCGGACCACACCATAGCGATTGCCGGGCCGATCCTCGCAGAGATGGATTTCGAGTATGTCATGCTCTCCGAAGACATGGCCATGAAGTCGGGGCCACTGCTGAGTCCGGAGACGTTCAGGACCTACATCTTCCCGCATCTCAAGCGCCTGGTCGGGTTCTTGAAGCGCAACGGTGTTCGCTACGTGATGGTCGACACGGACGGCAACGCGGAGCCGCTGTTGTCGTTGCTGCTCGACGCGGGGGTGGACGCGATCTGGCCGATCGAGCGCGCCTCCTGCGACATGGACCCGGTGGCCCTGCGCAAGAAATACGGGCGCAGCCTGCGCCTGTTCGGCGGCGTGGACAAGCGCGAGCTGGCCAAGGGCCCTGCGGCGATCGACGCGCATCTGGAATCGCTCGCGCCCCTGATCGAGGAGGGCGGCTTCATTCCGACCGTGGACCACACGGTCCCGCCCGACGTCTCGCTGGCCGACTTCCGCCACTACATGACGAAGAAGGCCGAACTGCTGCAGGGCTGCTAGTATCGTAGAAGATCCAGATTTTACCGCCGAGGCGCAATCGTTCTTCGGCGCTGCGCCACCACAGCCACCGTTTGATCTGCCGGTGCGCCGAGAAAACGTCTCCGCGTCCAAATCTTCTCTGCACCTCTGCGTCTCTGCGACGAATCCAGAGGCCGGGGGCAACGGTTCTTGCGCCGGTGACGGAATCGTTCCGGCCAAGGGGGAAAGACCTGTCAAGCCGACGCAGATCCGCGTGCTGGTGACCATAGATAATTGAAGGCACGATGGCAGTGCGGCCGAGCGGCCGGACGAAGCCTTCGAGTACTTAGGTCAACAGCCACGGAGGTACGAACCATGAGACATCGATGCGCCGGCGCCATGATTCTCCTACTGACGATTGTTGTTTCGGCTGCGTGGCTTACCACGGCCGCGGCGGCGGACAACCTACTCCCCAATCCGGGTTTTGAGAGTGGCTGGGATGTCTGGGCCTATGAGGGTAGCGGCTATTCGACAAGACTGGTGCCTGAGGCGGCAAGAACCGGGTCGTTAGGGTTGTGGATGATGGTACGCACCAACTTCTATGCAGTCGTGTACGCAACGATCCCGATACAAGGCGGCGCCCAGTATACCGTGAACAGCTATGTCAGAACCGAGGATCTTACAGCCGACATCAACACGCTTGCAGTCTATTTCCTGGATCTTTCAGGGGGCGGTGCCACTGCCAGGTACTGGTATGGTCGCAGAGAAGGGACAACCGGCTGGGGCAAGGAGTCGATCACCAGGACAGCACCGGCGGGGGCGACCCACCTACGGGTCTTCTGCTGGCCATTCCATGCCAACGGTCATGCATACTATGATGATTTTGAAATTATCGGCCCACCTGCACCGGGCCCGCGGATCGCGCTGAGCACCACGAGCATCGCGGCGAGCTGCGAACAGGGCCAGGACGCGCCGGACACGACGTTCCAGGTCTGGAACGGCGGGGACGACACGCTGCAGTACACCGTGGACGACAACGGAACCAGCAGGCTGAGTGTCGCGCCGACGTCGGGTTCCTCCACGGGCAGCGCCGACAAGCAGACCCACACGGTCAGCTTCCACACCGCCGCGCTCGCGGTCGGCACACATGAGCGCACGATCACGGTCGCAGACAACGGGTCCGGCGCGATCAACGGCCCGCTGACCATCGCCGTGACGATCACCGTCACGGCACCGGGTACGCAACCGCGCATCGCGCTCAGCACCACGAGCATCGCGGCGAGCTGCGAACAGGGCCAGGACGCATCGGGCACCACGTTCGAGGTCTGGAACGGCGGGGACGGCACGCTGCAGTACACCGTGGACGACAACGGCACCAGCAGGCTGAGTGTCACGCCGACGTCGGGTTCCTCCACGGGCAGCGCCGACGAGCAGACCCACACGGTCAGCTTCCACACCGCCGCGCTCGCGGTCGGCACACATGAGCGCACGATTACGGTCGCAGACAACGGGTCCGGCGCGATCAACGGCCCGCTGACCATCGCCGTGACGATCACGGTCACCGAGGCCGGACCACGGCCGGTCTGGGTCGCCTACAACGACCTGTCCTGGGCGACGGGCCAGCGCACCGCCAACATCACGCGCTATACGACCGACGCCGGCAGCGGGACCCCGCCCGAGGGCAGCAGCGGGTCGCTTGTCGATTTCGCGACCGGCACCGATATCGGGGTGAACCTAAGCGTTGCCGGCGGGATCTGGTCGGAAAGCCAGGCGGGCTTCGGCGCGGACGCGCTGCCGGGCACGGACGCGCACGGCGCGTTCGACGGCAAGGTCGACTGCACCGGTGTCGTCAGTTTCCAGGCGAACCCGCTCGTGCTGAGCTTGACCGGGCTCGACCCGCGGCTCGACTACGAGCTCGTCTTGTTCGGCAACCGCGCGAACGCAGGCTATACCGACCGCATCACGAAGATCACGATCGGCAGCGCCGCGAGTTTCCTGAACCGGAGCACAGCGGGCGCGGACTACGCCGGCGCGCATGACGACTCGACGGTGATCGTGCACGGCGACAACACGACGAACGGGTTCGTCGCCCGGTTCAGTGAGGTGGTGGCCGGCATCGACGGGGCCCTGCATGTGACGGTGTCCGACGGGGGCTCCGCAGAGCCGCCCAGGTTCTATCTCAACGCGCTCATGCTGCGCGCGGACCGGCCGACCGGTCTGCGCGAGCGGCACAAGGTCGGATGGGCCGGGACCTGGCGTTACCGCAAGGGAACGCGGGAGGCGTCCGTGCCGGCCGGTGCCTGGCGACTGCGTCACTTCGATGCCGGCGCGTGGCCCGAGGGCACCGCACCGTTCGGGTACGGGGACGGACCGTACGGCACGGAATTGTCCGACATGCGCGGCAACTACAGCTCGGTTCTTCTACGGCGCAGTTTCGAGGTCGTGGATCCCGTATTGATCAGCGCGGCCACAATCCAACTCAGCTACGACGACGGATTCATTGCCTGGATCAACGGCCGCGAGGTGGCGCGCGTGAACGTGGCCGGTCCGAGCGGCAGCTTCGTGGCGCACGACGCGACGGCGTCCGGCGCCGTCAACGACGGGACAGCCTGGAGCAACACCCTGGCGGGCGCTGCGCTGCCCGAGCTGCAGGCCGGCGCCAACGTGCTGGCCGTGCAGGTCTTCAACGCGGATCTCGACAACAGCAGCGACCTGACGTTCGACGCGGCACTCTCGCTCGTGCACGGCTCGGCGCTGCTCGACGGCGACGATGCCGACGGCGACGGGCTCAGCGACACCTGGGAAGACGACCGGTTCGGCGGGACCGCCCGGGACAGCACGACCGATACCGACAACGACGGGCACGGCGATCTCGCGGAGTTCATCGCGGGGACCGACCCGAACGCCGGGACCGAATATCTCGACGTCGCCATTGCGCGGGCGCCCGGCTCCGGGATCGTCGCCTCGTTCGATACGATCCCGGCGCAAGGGACAGGCTACACCGGTATGGACCGATACTATGCCCTGGAGCAGACAGCCGATGCCGCGCAGAATCCGTGGTCGACCGTGCCCGGCTATGACCGGATCCTCGGGCTCGGCCAGACCGTCGCCTGCACCAACGCCGCGTCGCTGCCCGGCCACGCCCTGTTCAGAGCACGCGTCTGGCTGGAACAGCAGTGATACATGCCGAACCAAGAATCGGCCGACCCAAGGCGCCGCGCCGCGGCTCAAAGCGCCGGCCCGAGCGAGCCGCGGAAGACGGGTTCGGTGTCGAGCCAGGCCTGTTCGCCGGTGAGCTTCTCCTGAGTGGTCCGTTCCAGAAGCGCCACGGCACTGGCGCCGATCTGCGTGCGCGGCACACGGACCGTCGCTAAGTTCAGCGCTTCGGCTTCCGGCATGTCGTCATAGCCGAGCACCGAAACGTGTTTGCCGGGAGTGAGCCCCCTGTCCGCCAGCGCCTGCAGCACGCCGCGGCAGCGATCGTCGGTCGCGCCGAAGATGAGGGTGACATTCTTGAGCCTCTCCAGCAGCTGCAGCGTAGCCCGGTACCCGTCCATGGTCGTGCCGCCGGTCGGGACCAGGCAGGCCGGGTCCATCGCAACCCCGCGCTCACGACACCATTCCATGAAGACCCGGTACCGTTCCATGTGGCTCCACTGCGAGGACACGTTCTCGCCGTAGAAAAACGCAAACTTGCGGTGCCCGAGTTCAAGCGCTTTGTCCAGGGCCGCGTAGACGCCCGGCTTCACACGAACCCGCACCTCGTTAAGCGAGGTTGGTTCGGCGCCGTAGCGGGTGGTCACAAGCCGATGCGCTCCGATCCGGGCGGCAAGCTGGTGGAGCGTGTCCGCGCCGAGGAAACCGAGCGAGATAATCCCCATCCACGACGCCGCCTCGAAACGCCGAACCAGTTTCGCGATGTCGCCACCAAAGTCGCTCATGAAGCAATGAACCGGCTCCCAGCCACGCGCGATGACCCCGTCTGAGGCGCCGCAATGAATCTGCGCCGAGATGAACCCGCCAAGCTGATCCGGGACCGGTTCGAGCGCGCCCGGCGTCCGCAGCAGAAACATGACCTTGCCCGACGCGCGCGCCGAGTCGCAGACGAAGACACCGACACCGTTGACCGTGCGCAGACGGCCCTCGGCCGCCAGCGCCGCAACCGCCCGACGGACCGGCTGATCCTTGAGCCCCAGCGCCTCAGCCATCACGCGGATCGGCGGCATCCGCTCGCCCGGCTTGTGACGACCGGCGTCCAGCCACTTGCCGATCTCGTCCCTGGCGAACGCTTGCTTGGTGCCTTCTCTCATGGTCTGTCTATCCTGCTGGCATCTCTTGGCTGCGGCTCCGCCGCGTTGGGCTTCTTTGCGGCCATTCCGCCATCCCCCCTTGACAAACCCCGCTCGTTTGTTAGCTTGGTTATAGCTTGCCAACATGATTGTGTCAAGGGATTCCTGGGTTTGACCTTGAAATACCTGGAGAAATGGCTGGAAGACGGTGTTTCGCAGGCTTTATTTCAGCAAGGAGACGAACGATGAGCAAAGTGAGAATAGGGATTGTTGGTGCGGGCCAGCGTGTATGCAATCACGGGGGTTGCGTGTTTCGGAACTGCGGTCGGGCGTTGCAGGTTGCTGCGCTATGCGACGTGCACTCGGGGCGGCTGTCCGAAGCGAAAAGGAAGTACGAGCAGCAGTTCGGCTACGAGATTGGGACGTACGCGGACTATGTCGAGATGTACGAGCAGGCGCAGCTGGACGGCGTGTACATCGCGGCGCCGAACTATCTGCACAAGGACATCGCGGTTGCCGCGTTCGAGCACGGGCTGCATGTCCTGTGCGAGAAGCCGTTATCGGTAACGCTGGCGGACTGCGACGCGATGATCGCGGCGTCGCAGAAGGCGGGCAAGGTTTTCGGCGCGGCGATGCAGATGCACTATCGCAAGCGTTACCACAAGGTCCGCGAGCTCATTGACGAGGGCCTGGTCGGTCACCCGGCCATGCTCTGGTGCACGGAATATCGCGGACCGTTTCCGAAGGCGATGAGCTGGGTCCACCGCACGGAGAAGAGCGGCGGTGCGCTTGTTGAGAAGAACTGCCACCATTACGACATCCTGAACCTGTGGGCCCAGAGCGACCCGACCACGGTGTACGCGAGCGGCAACACTCTGAAGCACAAGGTGATGGGCGGCGAGCGGAGCGAGATCATCGACAACGCCTGGGTCGTAAGCGACTACGCCTCCGGCGCGCGGGCGATGGTTGGCATCTGCTTCCTGGGTCGGGACAAGAGCCACCGGCGGGAGTTCGGGGTACAGGGCACGGAAGGCAAGGTCTGGTTCTCCTCGGAGGACAGCGAGGTGATCCATTTCGAGTCAACGAGCGGCGAGACAGAGGACTTCACGATCAACGAGGATCTGCGCGGCGGTGTGTTCAAGGATTTCGTGGAGTGCATGCAGACGGGCAAGCAGCCGTTGGTCACGCCGGAGATGGCAAGGCGCAGCCTGCTCGTGCCGTTGGCGGCGGAGCGCTCGATGCGCGAGAAACGGATCGTGGACGTTGCGGAGTTGGCGTAGGCCGCCGCGTCCGGGGCAGGTCTGATGTCCGATTCGAACGCCAAACGTGCTGGCCCGGAAGAATGGCGGCGAAAGAGGCAACGCGGCTACTTCTCCTTTTGGGCTGCAGCTTCGCCGCGCGGTGGTCTCTTGCGGCTGTTCGCTCGGACTTCCGTGTCGGTGTGCACATGCCTGTGACTTCGAGACGGACCTCTGCCCAGATCTCTGCAGAAGGGAGACACTCATGGCGACGAGACAGATCTTCTTGGCACTGACGACCTTGCTCTTCTCCTACGTATCCGCGCAGGCGGCCGAGGGGCTCGCCGCGCTCGGCGAAGTGCGCGGGGTGCCGACCTTCGAGTGTATCGGACTGTACCGCGGCTACGCGGGCGACGAGAACGCGAATTCTGAATGCACGATGCAATATCGCGTCAAGGGCGCGGCCGCTTGGAAACAGGGCCATCCACTCTGGGCCGATCGGAAACGGCACGAGTATCGTGGCAGCCTGGTGCACCTCGAACCTGGTACGACCTACGAGATCAAGCTGAGCTGCGCGGATCCCGACGGCGGGTCGGGGACCAAGACGCTCGAGATCGCGACCTGGCGCGAACGGTTCCCGGAAGGGAAAATCACGAAAGTCGAGCCGGGACAGAAGACCGTGCACATCACGGAGTCGGGCACGCCGACGGCTTATCACGTGGTTCAGCCGGCCGTCGGCCGGCTCGCGACCGTGGACGCGGCGAGCGAGGCGGACAACTGCGTGCTGATCGATGCCGACTATGTGATCGTACGGAACCTGAAACTGGTGAACGCAAAATACAACGCGCTCGAGGTCAAGAAGAACCATCACGACATCGTGATCGAGCATTGCGAGATCGTGAACTGGGGCCCGAGCGGGCCGGGCCGGATCGACTACAAGCGCAGCTTCTACGGTCAGAACAAGGCGAGCGGGATCCGGGTGTTGCACAACTGCGCACGGATCGTGATCCAGCACTGCAGCATCCACGATCCACGCGGCTGGTCGAACTCGTGGCGCAAGAAGGACGATCCGAAGTATCGGGTGCACCCGATGGGCCCCGCGGCGATCGGCTTCGTTCAGACCCGCGGGAACCACGTGATCCGTTACAACCACTGCTACTCGAGCGAAGGCCACTACTACGACGACACGATCGGCGGCGGGAACAACCCGAAGAGCGGCAACGTGAAATGCGACACGGACATCTACGGCAACATCGCGAGCCATTGCCGGGACGACGCGCTCGAGATCGAGGGCTACAACGAGAACGTGCGGATCTGGGGCAACGTGCTGCACCACGCGCTCGTCTCGATCGCGACGGCCTGCGTCGGCTACAACAACCCGAAGACCGAAGACGACCTGTACGGGCCGATGTATATCTGGCGCAACATCTGCTACGAAGGCTGGCTGGCCGAAGGCATACAGACGGGCCGCGCGACGAAACTGACCGGGTCCGGCCCGATCTACTACTATCACAACACCGTGTCCGTGCCCGGCAAGAAGAAGGTCACGACCGGGCTGAGCGCGGTCGGCCAGGCCAAGGCCAAGGAAGGAAGTCCCGGGCAGGCCCTGAATTTCACGGCCAAGAACAACATCTTCGACTGCGGCACGTCCGTCTCGAAAAGCTTCGTCATACCTTCGAGCAACTTCATGGACTACAACCTGCACCTCAAGACGCCGCGCGGCCGGCCCGAATGGGGCGCGCACCGGATCGTAACGCGCGAGCTCAAGCTCGTGCGGCAGGGCGAATACAGCTACGTGCTCGCGCCGGCCAGCCCGGGCACGGACGCGGCGGTGCGGATCCCGAACTTCAACGACACGTTCTCCGGGACAGCGCCGGACATGGGCGCATGCGAGCCCGGCGCGTGGCTGATGCGGGTCGGGCCGCAGGGCGGGAACAGGTAGGTCCCGCCGGCCCTGCTTCGCCGTCGTCCCGAGGCGTAACGCGCTCGGTACTCCTGGCTTCGAAGGTCAGGCCCGGCCACTACGGCACACGGACCGTCACACCGGGATCGTAGAAGAACCCCCAGGGCGGCAAGTTGTTTGTGTCCCACACGACGATTTCGGTGAGCGCGTTGCTCCTTGCATCGAGATACTTGAGCACCGTGTTTGAGGACAGATCGAGGGCGCCCGTCAAATCGTTGTAGTCGCAGTACAGCCATTCCAGGCTTGTACAGTCGGACACATCCAGCGCCGTCAAGTTGTTGTAGCTGCAATACAGCGAGTCGAGGTTCGTGCATGCAGACACGGTCAAGATCCCCAACTCGTTGCCGGTGCAGGAGATCTCGCGCAACTCTGTATTCGCGGTCAGATCCAGATCCGACAAACCGTTCTCGTCGCAGAACAGACGCTGCAACGCGGCATTCGCGGCTACGTCCAGATTCGATATGTCGTTGCCGTTGCAGTTCAGCCGGTTCAGGTTCGTACATGCGGACACGTCCAGCTCCGTCAGGCTGTTCGCGTGGCAGTAGAGCCACGCCAGATCCGGATTCGTGGACAAATCCAGGCTCGTCAAGCTATTGTTGTTGCAGATCAGCAACTGCAACGATGCCGTTCCGGTCACGTCCAGATTGATCATGCCGTTACCGGCACAATTCAGCTCGTTCAGATTCGTACATGCAGACACATCCAGGTTCGCCAAGCTGTTGTTGGCGCAGTACAGCCATCGCAGGCTTGCACACGCAGCCACATCCAGCTCCGCCAGGCCGCCGCCGGTGCAGTCCAGCAACTGCAACGCCGTGTTTGAGGATAGGTCCAGGTTCGCCAAATCGTTCGCCGAACAGGACAGGAACACCAGGTTCGTGTTCCCTGTCAGGTCGAGCTCCGCAAAATCACCGGCGCACGCCAGCGACGTCAGCGCCGCGTTCGCGGTCAGATCCAGGTTCGTAAAGCTGCCGCGGCACGCCAACGAGGCCAACGCCGCGTTCGACGATAGGTCCAACTCCGCCAAGGCGGGCGACGTGCAAGACAGGAACACCAGGTTCGTGTTCGACCACAGGTCCAGCTCCGTCACGTTGCAGTTGCAGTGCAGCTCCTCCAACGCCGCGTTCGCGGTCAGGTCCAGGTTCGTCAGCTCAAACGCCATGAGGGACAGGAACAGCAAGTTCGTGTTCGACGTCAGGTCCAGCTCCGTCACGTTGCAGTTGCAGTGCAGCTCCTCCAACGCCGTGTTCGCGGTCAGGTCCAGGTTCGTCAGCTCCCACGCCGTAAGGGACAGAAACAGGAGGGCGGTGTTCGCCGAGAGGTCAAGCTCCGTCATCTCGTCGCTCTCGAGCGTCAGGTTCGTGAGCGCGCTGAACGCGGACAGTCCCGTCATGTTCGAGACGGCATCGTCGAACTCGATGATTAACGTCGTAACCCTGTCCACATCCACATCGTACATCGCGTTCGTCGGCGCGTGCTTTGTGGGGATCTGATCCTGTATCGCGGCCATGAAATTCGTATCGGGAAGATCGATCACCCGCACTTGCCTGACCCGGAAGAACGCCATATCCACGTCATTCGTGCATGTCGCCTGGTTCGTCGAGACGACATCCCCGAGATACTCCCATTCGCCCGCGAGCAGGTTCGTGGACCTGTCCACGATGTAGAGATTCGTGCCTTCGCTCCAGCCGAGCGAGACGTTCGTGGCCGTGACCGAGAACACGTCGACCGAGAATGACTGGGGATACGCCTGAACGCAGGAGATCAAGCAGATACAGGCCGCTGCGATGGGCGGCTGCAGACGCTTCCGACGAAGACACAGGCGCATCCGGCAAGTATCTGCGAACAGAGCCGTTTTGGCAAGCAAGGAGGCCTCTTGGCTGCGTGAGCCTGGAATATGCGTTGCGCTACCCTATTCGCGCGTACCGCGCGCGCGGCCCCTCGCCTCCGCGATCCAGCAATAGAGCGTGGGCACGACGAGCATGGTGACGACCTCGATGAGCATGCCGCCGAAGGCCGGAATGGCCATGGGCACCATAACATCGCTGCCGCGCCCGACCGAGGTAAGCACGGGCAACAGCGCAAGGATCGTGGTAGCGGTGGTCATAAGGCAGGCCCGGACCCTGCGTTGGCCGGCTACGACAACGGTCGCCCTGATTTCTTCGACCGTACCGGGTTTCCTGTCGCGGAACAGCTGGGTCAGGTAGGTTGCCATCACGACGCCGTCGTCGGTCGCGATCCCGAACAGGGCGAGGAACCCGACCCAGACGGCGACACTCAGGTTGACCGTGTGGATCTGGAACAGCCCGCGCATGGGCACGCCGAACACGCTGAAGTTCAGGAACCAGGGCCGGCCGTAGAGCCAGAGCATGAGGAACCCGCCGGACCATGCGACGAAGATGCCGAAAAACACGAGCAGCGTGGTGGAGACCGACCTGAACTGGAAGTAGATGATCAGGAAGATCACGAACAGAGCCACGGGCAGAATGACGGACAGCGTCTTGGCGGCATGCTGCTGGTTCTTGTAGCTGCCGGCGAATTCGTAGCTGACCCCGCGCGGCACGTTGAACTCGCCGCCGTCGATCTTCGCCTGCAGATACGCCTGGCACTGCTCGACGACGTCCACTTCGGCATGGCCCGGCTTCTTATCGAACACGACATAGCCGACCAGGAACGTGTCTTCACTCTTGATCACCTGCGGTCCGCGCACGTAGCGGATGTCGGCCAGCTCGGCGATCGGGATCTGCTGGCCGGCCGAGCCGGGCACGAGGATCTTCTGCATCGCCTCGATACTGTCGCGCAGCTCGCGCTGATAGCGAACCCGCACCGGGAACCGTTCGCGGCCCTCGACCGTGGTCATGATCTTCTTGCCGCCGATCGCGATCTCGATCACATCCTGGAATTTCCGGATGGGGATGCCGTAGCGTGCCAGCGCCCGGCGGTCGGGATGGATCTCGAGGTAGGGTTTCCCGACGATACGGTCGGCAACGACGGCGGCCGGATCCACGGAGGGCACCTCTTTGAGGAGCCGCTCGATCCGGAGTCCGACCCGTTCGATGGTGTCCAGGTCCGGGCCCTTGACCTTCACACCCATCGGCGCGCGCATGCCGCTCTGCAACATGACGATCCGGGCGGCGATCGGCTGAAGCCGCGGCGCCGAGGTCGTGCCCGGTATCTTTCCGGCCTTCCGGATTTCGGCCCAGATGTCGTCCGGTGTCCGGATCTGCTCGCGCCACTGCCGGAATGGCCGGCCGGCGGGATCCCGAATGAGCTCGCCGTTCTCGTCACGGACGAAGTCACTCGCCGTCTTGTCGTACTTGAAGTTGATGCGCCGGCCGTCTTTGCCGGTCCGGTATTCCGGTTTGTAATTGATGACCGTCTCGATCATGGAAATGGGAGCGGGGTCCAGCGGCGTTTCGGCGCGGCCGAGCTTCCCGACGACCGATTGGATCTCCGGGATCGCCTGGAAGGCGATGTCCTGCTTCTGAAGGATATCGAGCGCCTCCCCGATGGACGCATGCGTCATGGTCGTCGGCATCCACAGATAGGAGCCCTCGTCCAGCGGCGGCATGAACTCCTTTCCGAGCCCCGGAAACTTGTGCGCCATGTACTGGGCCGGCCGGCTTGTCATGACGCGTGCCGGCAGCCAGCCGAACGCCGCGGGGAACCCGAGCCACACGAGACCGCCGACGACGATCAGAATCAGCGGAATGGACAGAAACGCCGCCTTGTGCCGCAGACACCAACGCAGCAACCGGGAGTAGATCCGCTCGAAGAGCTTGAAGAAAGCGAGCAGGCCGCCGATCAGGGCCGCCACGAAGATGACGTTCCGTACCAACCCGTGTTCCGGCCCGAGCGGCTCCCAATACAGTGTCAACAGGATGCCCACGCCGAGGACGGCCAGGACGCTCGCGGCCGCCGGGCCGTGCCGCTTGAGCCGTTCCGGCACAAATCGCTCGAGCAGCCCGTACGCCCCGAACAGGACAAGAATCACACCCGCCCACCAGGCCACGGCGAACGTCACGACGACGCCCGCAACGACCAGCCCGCCGTTCAGTGCGGCCCGCAGCTTCCGCCGCGAGATGCGCCCACAGAACAGGAGATGCGCGGCGGGCGGCAGAACGGTCAATGCGATCACGATCGACGCGATCAGCGCAAAGGTTTTCGTGTAGGCGAGCGGCTTGAACAGCTTGCCTTCCGGTCCGATCATGGTAAAGACGGGCACAAAGCTCACGACCGTCGTCAGCACGGCGGTCAGCACGGCGCCGCCCACTTCGCTTGCGGCGCGGTGGACGACGTTGAGGTAGGTGGTCGGTGTTGGGTGGTCGGTGTTGGGCTCGTCGGAATCGGAGCTCTGGGCACCAACCCCCAGCCCCTCCCACCTGTCACCTGACGCCGCAGCGCCAGGCGCCGCGGCGTCGAGGTGGCGCAGGATATTCTCGCAAATCACGATGCCCATATCGACGATGGTTCCGATCGCGATGACGATGCCCGAGAGCGCCACAATGTTGGCTTGCACCCCGAACACCTTCATACCGACGAAGCAGAGCAGAACGGTCAGCGGCAGCATGCCGCTGAGCAGCGCGCTGCTGCGCAGGTGCATGACCATCACGAGCACGACGATGATCGTGACGAGAATCTCCTGCGCGATCGCTTTGTTCAGTGTGCCCAACGTCTCGTAGATCAGGCCGGTCCGGTCGTAGAACGGCACTACGGTAACTTTGCTGATCCTTGCCCAGGCGGGCCAGTCGCCGTGCGGGATGGAGCGGAGATGGCCGAGCCAGGCCTGCCGGTTCAGGCCGGCCGCGTCGAACGCTTCGAAACCGTTCGCCTCGGCGTAGGCCTCGACGATCGGGAGCGAAGCGGCTTCGAGGTCGATCAGCACTTTGGCGGGCAGGGCTTCGCGTGTCTGGTCGATCTTGTCCTTTACGTTGTTGATCACGGCCAGCGGGTTGTCGCCGTAGCGCGCGACCACGACGCCGCCGACCACGGGCGCGCCGCCCTTGTCCAACGCACCCCGCCGTGTTGCCGGGCCCAGGCTCACATGCGCGACATTCTCGAGCAGCACCGGCACGTTGTCGGCGCCGACCTTGACGACGCTTGCCCGGATATCTTCGAGCGTCTTGATGAAGCCGATGCCGCGGATGAAGTACTCGACGCGGTTGAGCTCCAGCGTTTTGGCGCCAACGTCGATGTTCGCGGCCATGACCGCGTGAAACACCTGGTCCAACGTCACGCCGTACGCGCGCATGGCGTCCGGGTCCACATCCACCTGGTACTCCTTGACATGCCCGCCGATCGAGCCGACCTCCGCTACACCGTCGGCGGAGAGCAGCCGGTAGCGCACGTCCCAGTCCTGAATCGTGCGCAGCTCGTCCTGGTCCCAGCCGCCCACGGGATCGCCGTACGGGCTCGACTCCGATATGGTGTTCGGATCCCGGCCCTCGAGCGTGTACCAGTAGATCTGGCCCAGCGCGGTCGCGTCCGGGCCAAGCGTCGGCCGCACCATCGGGGGCAACGTGCCGGGCGGCAGACTGTTCAGCTTTTCCAGCACGCGCGTCCGCGACCAGTAGAACTCCACGTCCTCCTTGAAGATGATATAGATCGAGGAAAACCCGAACATCGAATAACTGCGGATCGTCTTGACGCCGGGGATGCCGAGCAACGAAACGGTGAGCGGATAGCTGATCTGGTCCTCGACGTCCTGCGGGGAACGGCCCATCCATTGGGTGAACACGATCTGCTGGTTCTCGCCGATGTCGGGAATCGCATCGACGGGGATCGGATAGCGCTGGATCCCGCCGTACTGCCACTCGAACGGCGCAACCAGGATGCCGGCCGCGAGCACGCCCAACACGAACAGCCAGACCACGAGCTTGTTCTCGAGGCAGAAACGTATCAGGCGGCCGATAGCAGAGCGCTGTTCCGGTATCTGCTGTTCGGCAGGAGTCATTCCAGTTCCTCCCGTATCGTACCGCAACGCGGCATCATGGCCCCGAAGTACGGGTTGCTCAACGTCTTTTCCCTCTGAATCCACGCGGCGCCGCGGTTGTCAAACGCCATCGGGCACCACGCTCTGTAGAGTCTGCCGTCGGGCACGCCGAACCGCGTCAGCACGGCGGCCACTTGCTCGGACAACAAGGCGAACTTGGCTCTGGCCGGCTCGATCCCGTCGGCCTCGGCCACGCCCGTCAGAAGCGTCTTCAGCTCGCCCGCCAATTTCATCCACGACCTGTGCGTCCCGCCGCTGACGAGCGACATGTCGACCTTGCCGAGCGCCGCCAACGCCTGCTTCGCGGAAGCCGCGGCCGCATCGCGATCGTCCGAGGCCAATGCCGCCTGGACACTCAGATAGCCGTCCACCACCGGCCCCAGCTGCTTTCGGAATGCGGGGGCGACCGTCGCCGCCGGTGCCGGGGCCGCCGCATGGCGGGCGTGATGCGCATGCGCACCGCCTGCGCCCGCACCCTCAGGCGTCATCATGCTCGGCTTGGCGCGAATCTGAAGCTCGGCATCCAGCTTGAAGTTGCCTTTCGTCACGACCTGCTCGCCGGCGGTCAAGCCGTGTTTGACCAGATAGTAATCGCCGGCCCGCGGCCCGAGCACGACCTCGCGGCCCTCGTATGTCGGCTTGTCCTTGCCCGGCACGGCGACGTAGACGATCGCCCGTTTGCCGGTCAGCAGCGGGGCGGACGCCGGTATGACCAGCGGCTTGTCCTCCGGCTTGGGCTCGGTGCCGACATAGCCGAGGCTCTCGGCGCGAACCAACGGCATGCCGCACGCGTCGCATGTGCCCGGCTCCGCCTTAACGACTTCCGGGTGCATCGGGCAGATCCATTTTCGGGCCAGCACGGCGTCCATAATCCGACCGCCGGTCGCCACGTTGGCTTGCGCCACAGCCCGCACGAACATGCCGGGCTTGAGCCGACCGTCCTCGTTCGGCACGTTCACGCGCACTTTGACGGTGCGCGTAGTCTCGTTGAGCACCGGATGAATGAAAGCGATCGTCCCGGTAAACGTCTCGCCGGGATACGACTCCGGGCTGAAGACGACCTTCTGACCGTATTTCAGCCATTGCAGGTCCGACTCGTAGGCGTCCAGGTTGACCCATACGCGGGAGAGATCCGCGATCGTATAGATGCGCGTGCCCGTATTCACATACATGCCTTCCTGCGCATTCTTGTGGATCACGATGCCGCCGGCCGGCGCATAGATCGTCATGTGATCGTCGGCCGTCCCGCGTTGTTCGATGGTCCGGATCTGCTCCGGCGCGAGGCCCCACAAGCGCAACTTTTCGCGCGCGGCATCCACGGTCGCCGCCGTGGTCCGGCGCAACAGCGCATCGTCGCTGTTCGCGAGGCCTTTTGCCGCTCGGACCGCCTGCAGAAGCTCTTCCTGTGCACCGAGCAGTTCGGGACTATACAGAGAGACCATGTGGTCGCCCTTCCTGACAGGCACGCCCGTGTAGTCGACGAACAGGCGATCCAGCCGGCCCGGCACCCACGCCGTGAGATAGGACACACGCGTCTCGTCATAGTCCACCTTGCCAATCATGCGGACGGCGGCCGTCACGAAGCGATGCTCGACCGCGGCCGTCTCGATCTCCATCAGCTTCTTGGAGGTCGCGCTGACCGACAGTTCGCGCGGGCCCGCTTCGGCGTCGTCCCCGAAATCGAGCGTGACCAGAGCCATGTGACAGATCGGGCACAGGCCCGGCTTCGGGAGTTGGATCTGCGGGTGCATGGAGCAGGTCCACAGCTCCGGCGCCTTCGGCGGCGGCGCCGTTTGCGCGGGCATCGGCTGCTCGGGCTGCAGCCGGCCGCGAACCATGAACCCGGCGCCAAACGCGGCGATAAGGAGCATCACGGCGGCCGCGGCCCGCACGCGACCGCATTTCATTCTCTTGGCAAACCATTTCATGGTGCCTGTCCTCCCTGTTCGGTGCCGATGGTGCCGGTTCCTTCGCGCACGGCCTACTGGCCGGCCGTGTCTGGCGAGATCGACGTGGTTGAAGGCGTCGGTTTGACTGCCGCACTCCGAAGGTCTTTCCCCACGAGCATCTCGATTTCCGCCAATCTCTGCCCGCGGTCCGCGCGCGCACGTTTCTCGGCAAGCTGGAAATCCAGAAGCAGCCGTTGCGCGTCGACCAGCGCGATGAAACTCGTCTTGCCCGCCTCGAACTCCTGGCGCGCGACACCGAGCGACTGCTCCGCCTTGGGCAGCAGCATGTTGCGGTACAGATCGATCTTTCGCTCGGCATCCCGGAACCGGTACAGCGCGAGCGCGAGGTCGGCCTCGAGTCGCTCGGCCGTTTCCTTCCGGTCCTGTTCGACCGCAGCTTTTCTGAGCCCCGCCTCGCGTTGCGCGGCGCGGTATTTCCCGAGCCAAATCGGCACGTTGATCGACACCATGGCCACGACCGGATCCTTACCACTGTCCTTCATTGCCGGGTTCAGCGCATCGCCGGTGTCGATATACTCTACGCCCAGCATGATGTCCGGGTAAGACTTCTTGCCGGCGAGCTTGATGGCGGCCCCCGCCTTCGTTGCCAGATGCGCGAGCCGGGCGAGCTCCGGATTGCCCTCCGCCAACCAACGCCTGGCCTGCACATCGGTGAACGGCTCGGCACGTTCAGGCAGCGCTCGAGGCCAGGGCAACATACGGTCTGCGGCCAGATTCAGCGCCGCCTTCAATCTGGCGGCGACCGGCTCACGCATCGACTCGAGGGCCCGCAGCCGGTCGTCGAGTTTGGCAAGCTCGAGCTGGGCCTGGATCACGGCGCTGTGCGGGGCGCTGCCTGCCTTGAACCGGATCCGCGCGACGCCCTCGAGATTCGTGACCAGCTGCATATGCCGGCGCGTCACCTCGAGCTGCTGCGCAAGATACGCATACGCGTAGTACGCATCCTTCACACGATAGAACAGGACCCGCTTTGCCTTCTCGTAGTCCTGGCGCGCGGCGGCCGCCGCGGCCGAGGCGGCATCGCCGCGCAGCTTCAGCGTGCCGAACCAGGGGAACCCCTGAGTAAGCGCCAACTTCTGCCGTTGCGGGCCGACCCTAGTCTCCACCTGCTCGATGAAATGCGCGTACGTGAAGCGCGGGTCCGGCAACGACCTGGCGTGCACGACTCGTTCGAGTGCCGCCTGCCAGCGGTGGAACGCGGCCTTCAGCCCCGCGTTGTTCAGTTCCGCATATTTGAGATAGTCCTGCAGCGAAGGTTCGGCGCCGAGCGCCGGAAGCACGACGTGCTCCCCTGCGGGTTCCGGCACCGCAACCGTCGCGCAGCCTGCCCAAGCAGCCAAGCAGGCGATCCGCCCAAAACGCCCCATTCGCGAATACTTCATCTTGTAGTCCTCTAGCAGCGCCTTATGGGTCTGTCGTCCGACTCCCGAGAAATCTTTCGGAATCCGTTCTTTTCGTCCGGGCAAACGCTGTGTAATGATTGCGCGTTCTGAGCGACTATCACAGGAAGTAAACAAACGGCTGAACAGGAGATTGCGAGACCAGCGGGGTCGGGCCCCAGCCCGACCGAGCGAGGACAGGAGGAGCGAAGATGAAACGAAAAGAAATGATGATCACGGCGGCGGTCGCACTGGCGGTGGTTGCCGCGCCCGGCCTGGTTTGGGCCGGATGTGGCGGCTGCGGCGGGCTTGGCGACGGCGAGGCCGCGATCGAGAAGAAGGCTGCGGGCTGCTCAGCGGCGCTCGGCTGCCCGGCCGGCGCGCCCAAGAAGGCGGCCGCCTGTTCCGGACTCGGCTGCGCGGCCGGCAGGCCGTGCGCCAAGTGCAAGAGTCACGGCGCGCAGACTAAGGAGGAGTCGATCCTGACGACCGCTGCGCTCAAGGCGCTGATCGACGCGAACGTGCCGATCAAGCTATTCGACGCGCGCTCGGGAAAGTATGACGACGGACGGCGGATCCCCGGCGCCTCGAGTCTGAGTGCGGCGGCCAATGAGAATGAGATTGCCAAAGCGATCGGCGCGAAGGACGCGCTGGTGGTGACGTACTGCTCGAACCTGAAATGCCCGGCCAGCGCGGCGCTGGCCAAACGGCTGCGCGCTCTCGGCTACAAGAACGTGATCGAGTATCCGCACGGGATCGACGGCTGGGCGGCGGCCGGCAACGCGGTGGTCACGGAGAAGTGACAGGAAGCGGCTGAGTAGAGAAATACCCAAGTACCCAAATACCCAAGTACCCAAATACCCGGCTGGCTGGATCCGAACGGGTTTGACAAGGGGCGTCAGTTGGTGATTGGTTATTTGGGTATTTGGGTATTTCCGCCATGAAGACGCTGGTTACGGGGTCGTCCGGGTTGATCGGCTCTGCGCTCGTACCGTACCTGCGCAGGAACGGCCAGCATGTGGTGCGGCTTCTGCGCGATGCCGCGACCGAACCCGACACTTTCCGCTGGGCACCCATGGACGGCGTGCTGCCCGATGGCGTGTTCGACGGGGTCCATGCGGTCATACATCTGGCCGGCGCAAACATTGCAGAGCGCCGCTGGACGAAACGCAGGCGGGCGCTGCTCCGGAACAGCCGCGTTGTGGGCACGCGTCTGCTGGCCGAAACGCTGGCGTCGCTCGAGAAGAAGCCGAGCGTCCTGATCTCCGCGTCCGGGATCGGTTACTACGGGGATGGCGGCGATCAGCCGCTCGGCGAGACGAACGAGGCCGGTCAGGGCTTCCTGCCGGAGCTGGCCCGGGAGTGGGAAACGGCGCTCTCGCCCGCAAAGACGGCCGGCATACGAACGGTCGCGATCCGGCTCGGCATGGTTCTGTCCGCACACGGCGGCGCGCTCGCCGAAATGCTGCCGCTCTTCGAGCGCGGGCTCGGTGCGCGGCTCGGAAACGGCCGCCAGTACATGAGCTGGATCTCGCTGAGCGACGTGCTGCCGGCGATCTTCTACATTCTGAGCACGGACAAACTGCGCGGGCCCGTCAACCTGGTTTCGCCGAACCCGGTGACGAACGCGGAGTTCACGCATACGCTGGCCAACGTATTGGGCAAGCCCGCGCGTCTGATCGTGCCGGGTTTTGCCTTGCGGCTGCTGCTGGGACGGATGGCCGGCGAGCTGCTGCTCGCGAGCCAGCGCGCGGTGCCCGGCAAGCTGATCGCGGCCCGCTTCCCGTTCGCCTGGCCCAAGCTCGACGAAGCGCTCGCGCACGTGTTGGAGAAGCGGGCGCGCCTGTCACAGTGATCATCCGGCGGATGCATGACGGCCGCCTGAATCGAGACAATCTCGTGCGTCGAATCGGGGACGGGGCATGGGGACAGTCCCTCGCTCAAGGCATCAAAGGTTTCGGAAGCCCCCGTTTTCCGGTCTTTCCGCTGCTTTCTTTCCCAAATCCGCGAGGCTACCTCGCGGATTTGAGCCCGCGCTTTCTCCTTGCGCTTATCCGCGGCAGCCCTCATAGTCTGTCCCCTTTTGACTGGAGCGCGGGATGACCGACACATACCCACTGTCCAACTTACGCAACATCGGGATCATGGCGCATATCGATGCGGGCAAGACCACGGTTAGCGAGCGGATCCTGTACTACTCGGGCAAGACCTACAAGATGGGCGAAGTGCACGACGGCGCGGCGACCATGGACTGGATGGACCAGGAACAGGAGCGCGGGATCACGATCACCTCGGCGGCGACCACGACCGAATGGCGCGGGCACCAGATCACACTGATCGACACGCCGGGCCACGTCGACTTCACGGCGGAGGTCGAGCGCAGCCTGCGCGTGCTGGACGGGGCGGTCGCCCTGTTCTGCGCGGTTGGCGGCGTGCAGCCGCAATCGGAGCAGGTCTGGACGCAGAGCGAGAAGTACAGCGTCCCGAAAGTCGCGTTCATCAACAAGATGGACCGGACCGGCGCGGATTTCTTCCGCGTGCTGGAAGCGATCCAGGAGACGCTCGGCGCGAACGCGGTACCGCTGGTGTTGCCGATCGGCCGCGAGGACGGGTTCGAGGGCGTGATCGACCTGCTGGCCATGCGCGCCGTCTACTACAGCGACAAGGACAAGGGCACGACCTACCACGAAGAGCAGATCCCGGCCGCGCTGAGCGAGGAGGCGAAGCAGTGGCGGGCGAACCTGGTCGAGAAGAGCGCCGAACAGGACGACGCGCTGCTGGAGCAGTTCCTGGACGACGGCGACCTGTCGGCCGACCAGATGCGCGCGATTCTGCGCAAAGCCACAATCGCGCGGCGTATCGTGCCGGTCTACTGCGGCTCCGCGATCCGGAACAAGGGCATCCAGCGGCTGCTCGACGGCATCGTGGATTTTCTGCCGTCGCCCGCGGACCTGCCCCCGGCGATCCATGCCGAAGGCGAACACGAGCAGCGGCTGCACAACGAGGAAGAGCCGTTCTCCGCACTCGCTTTCAAGATCGTGGCTGACCGGCACATGGGCAAACTCGCGTTTGTGCGGATTTACTCGGGCACGCTGCACCAGGGCGACACGGTGCACAACAGCACGCTGCAGAAAGACCAGCGCATCGGGCGGATCGTGCGCATGCACGCCGAGCGCCGGGACACGGTCGAGACAGCGCGTTGCGGAGACATCGTGGCGCTGATCGGGGTCGGCGACATCCGGACCGGCCACACGCTGTGTGATCCGAAGCATCCGATCGTGCTGGAGTCGATCGAGTTCCCGGCGCCGGTCATGTCGATCAGCATCCGCACGGGCAGCCAACAGGAAGACGAGAAGATGACGGCCGCGCTGCACCGGATCGCGGAGGAGGACCCGACCTTCACGGTCGCGTTCGACGACGAGACGCGAGAGACGGTCATCTCGGGCATGGGCGAGCTGCACCTGGAGGTGCTGGTCGAACGGCTGCGCCGCGAGTACGGGGTACGCGCGAAGGTCGGGCGCCCGGAAGTCGCCTATCGCGAGACCGGCACCGTACCCGTGACCGGCGAGCACAAGCACGTCAAGCAGACGGGCGGCCACGGCCAGTACGCGCACGTCGAACTTCGGCTGGAGCCGACCGAGCCGGGCGCCGGGTTCTCCTTCGAGAGCAAAATCCGGGGCGGCAGGATCCCGACCGAGTATATACCGGCGGTGGAACGGGGCGTGATCCGCGCGATGCAGAGCGGTCCGTACGCGGGCTGCCCGATCGTGGACATGGCGGTCACGCTGCTGGACGGCTCGTTCCACGAAGTCGACTCGAGCGACATGGCGTTCACGGAGGCGGCACGGGTCTGCTTCAAGACGCTGTTCCTGCAGAGCTGCCCGGAGCTGCTCGAACCCGTCATGTCACTCGAGGTCGTTGTGCCGGAAGAATTCATGGGCGCGGCATCCGGGTCCGTCTGCCAGCGGCGCGGCCGGATCGAAAGCATGGACGATGTGGGCGGCATGAGAGTGATCCGCGGCGTCGTGCCGCTCAGCGACATGTTCGGCTACGCGAACACGGTCCGAACCCTGTCGTCCGGGCGCGGCGCGTTCAGCATGCATTTCGAGCGCTACGAGGCGGTGCCCGACTCGATCGCGCACGAAATCATCGAGAAGCGGCGCAAGGCCGACAAGATCCGGTGAGCGGGTCCCGGTAGTTCAAGCGCCATTCCACGAGGTACCGGTCGCCGTCGAGCTCGAAGACATCCTTGCCGTTTTGCCAAATCCGTTTCTGGTAATAGAGATTCTCCCGTCTGGTGAAGCTGCTGCCCAACACCTTCGAGAACTTACCGATCGTCAGCGTGCGCGCTAATGAAGAAATCGGGGAGCCAGGGCGTCAGAGTGCATCACGAACAAGGCCGCACACCCTATGCACATGCTTTGTGCATTCCATGCGCGTCCGTGCGGCGCCAACGCTGGGGACCTCGATCTTGTGCGGCGAAATACGGCGGATTCGCGCCCCCCCCCCAGCGTGGTCTTCCTGGCACGGTTCTTGCTTTCAATCGAAGGGTCAGGATTTTCGAAAGGATTTCTGCCCGCGAATCACCACCGCGAATGGCAGCGAAGAGGAGACAAGCCATTCGGGCGTATTCGCGTAATTCGCGTAATTCGCGGGCAAGAGGATCTTGGGGCGCGTATTCTCCGAGCGGGCATGACGGAGACGGCGGTGAGGGACAGGCAGGCTGCGGGGTTGGCGTGGAATCTTGTGCGAGCGGTCGGGGCGGGCTATGGTCTAGCGATACGCGGGGTTGGGCTTGAGGGAGGACGGGTACTGTTGAGCACGATGCGATTCATTCGAGCGTACGTGAAATCGATGCGCCTGTACTATGCCTTCATCACGGGGATTGCGGGCTGGATCGGGGTTTCCTTTTACGGGTTCTGCACGTCAGATCCGAGCCAATACGCGCGTAGCGCTGTCATTTTGACGATGCTCTTTCTGGCCTGGGGCATCAACCAGGTGATCAACGACTATCTGGGTTTGCGGGAGGATCGGATCAACGCGCCACGGCGTCCGATGGTCACGGGCGAGCTGCCCCCGAACGCCGCGTTGGCCGTCTCGATCGTGTTGTTGGGTGGGGTCGGGATCGTCTCGTGGTTCTTGAATCCGTGGTCGGTTCTTCCGCTCGTGATCGGGGTGTTGTTGAACGTGCTGTACGAATACGCGAAGGCGTGGTCGCTTCTGGGCAATGCGGTGTTCGGCGTTTCCATTTCGATGTGCACGGCGTACGGGTTCCTGGCGGCGGGTCCGCTGCCGGACCCGGTGTTCACGAGCAACAGGATCAGCGGGCTGGCGCTGGTCGCACTGCTGAACGCTCTGATGACCTACTACACCTATTTCAAGGATTATCGCGGCGACCTGCTGGCCGGCAAACGCACGTTTGTGGTGCGGCACGGTCTGCGTGTGGCCCGCTATGCAGGGATTGTCGGTGCGTTCCTGCCCACGCTGGCCTTTCTGTTGTGCCACAGCATGGGCTGGCTGCCGATGCGCGACGTTCTGTTCAAGGAACATTTCATCTTCTGCGGCGTGATGACGGTGTTTCTGCAGGTTTGGACGGCCGTCCTGTTCTTCCGGCACCCGGAGGGCGAGCGCACGTATTTCAGTCTGGCCACGAACATTCGGGCATGCGTTGCCGGCCAGATCACGCTGATCGCGATTTTCAACGGGACGCTGGCGCTGTACTTGTTCTGTGCCAGCTACGTATTCATCGGGTTCCTTTTCGGTTTGTACGGTGACGCGCGCGCCTGATGCGGGCCGTTGTTTTCGGGATGTCGGCAGGTGAGCCATGAGGAACGGACGGCATTTCATCACGGGCTTCTGGAAGGCGCTGCTCTACGCTCGCATCGCAGTGCGGGTGGCATGCCGCTATGCACTGAGACCGCGTTGTTTCGGATGGTCCCCAATGGCCTATTTCCGATTCCTTGCGCGTGCGGCGCGTCTGCTTCTGATTTTCCGGCACAACAAGGTCGTGCGCGTGCACAACGGGTACAAGCTGCACCTGTACCTGCCGGCCTATCCGTCCGCGGCATTCTTCTATGTGATCGAGAGCAAGCTGCTGCGCGTCCCGCCGGGCCCGACGACCGTGGTGTTCTCGATGACGAAGGCATGTTCGTACAAGTGCTCGCACTGCTACCAGCGCAAGGACACGGCGCCGGACCTGAGCGAGGAGCTGCTGGTGCGGACAGCGCGGAACGTTCAGGATTGCGGCGTGGCCATGTTCGACATCGAGGGAGGCGAGCCGTTCCTTCGGTTTCCGCGGCTGCTCAAACTGGTCTCGGCGCTCGACGAACGTTCCGAGATCTGGGTGAACACGACCGGCGCACACGTGGCGCCGGGCATGCTGGAACAGCTCCGACAGGCCGGCCTGTTCGGGCTGATGGTCTCGATCCACTCGCCGGCCCCGCGGCTTCACGACGCGCTCACGGGCGTGCCCGGCTCGTTTGACACTGCGTGCGAGATCCTGAAGCAGGCCCGGCAGACGAATCTGGCGAGCGCGTTCAACAGTGTCTTGTCGCAGGAGGAGATCGAAAATGACGGGCTGGCCAGACTGATGGACCTGGCGCGTGAACTGGACTGCGACTATGTCCAGCTCATCCATCCGAAGCCCGCCGGAGAATGGCTCGGCCGCACGCAAGGCATGCAACGCGACCGGTCGTTGATAGAGAGGATCCGTCAGGCACACCTGCGCTACAACAGTGGCGCCATGCAGGATTACCCGTCGCTGGCCGCACAGGTGTTTGAAGAGTCCGAACACGTACTCGGCTGTACCTCCGGCGCCGTCGATCGGTTCTACATCGGCGCATCCGGCGAGATGCAGCCGTGCGAGTTCTTGAACGTGTCTTTCGGGAATGTGAGGGATGAGCCGTTTGAGACGGTCTATGCTCGGATGCGTTCGTACTTTGCGGCGCCGTGCTGCGACTGGCTGTGCTGCACGCAGGCGGAAGCGATCCACCGTCTGTTTCAGGAACAGGGCCTGGACCGCACGCCGTTGCCGTGGCCGCTCACCAAGGAGCTTGTCGAACGCTGGGACAGAGGGCGGCCCACGCCCATCTACGAGAAATTGGGGATCTACCGATGAAGCTCCTGCTCATCATGAATCCCGGCTCGCGTTCGGGCAAGGGGCAGCGACTCTGGCACACATGGGAGTCGGGACTTCGGGACGCGGGCATTGCGTTCGAGCGGGTACAAACCGAGCGTGCCGGTCACGCCTTTGCGCTCGCGCGTGAGGCGAACGGCTGCGACACCGTCGTCGCGGCGGGCGGCGACGGCACGATCAACGAGGTGCTCGACGGCGTCATGCAGTCGGGCAATCCGGCCCTGCGCATGGGCGTATTGTACTCGGGCACGAGCCCCGATTTCTGCCGGTTCCACGGGATACCTGTCGACCCGCGCGCGGCGCTCGCGACGCTCGTGGCCGGGCGCGTCAGACAGGTGGACGTAGCGCGCATCGTTTACGCCGCCGGGACACGCGGCACATGCACCGCCTATTTCGGGTGCGGCTGCAACATCGGGATGGGTGCGGCGGTCGCGCGCGTTTCGAACCGAATCCGACGGTTCACCGGCGACACGCTCGGGACGGGCCTGGCCGTGTTGCGCGCGGCGCTGTCGAACCGTGCAGCGGATCTCGAGCTGGAGATTGACGGGGTGCGCGAGTGTTTGCCGCACACCAACAACCTGTCCGTCCTGAAAAGTCCGTACATCGCGTCAGGACTCAAGTTGAACCTGGCGCTCGAGCCGGACGACGGGACGCTCGCGCTGATCGCGGTCGCGGGCAAGGGCAGGCTGGGCTTGTGCAAGACACTGCCGGGTTTCTACTCGGGCCGGGCCGCTTCTGCCCCGGGCGTTCTCGTGCAGCACTGTGCACGCGTCGCCGTTCGCGCGGCCGCGCCACAGGAGATCGAATTCGACGGCGATCCCCGGGGATTCCTGCCGGTCGAGATCGAAGTACAGCCAAAAGCCTTGAACCTGATCGGTAAATGCCATGAATGAACACGAGATTATACAAAAACTGCTCGAGCCGTTCGCGCGCAGTCGAGACCAACGCAACGCGCCGTTCGGCTGTGACGCGGAGCTCGTCGAAATCGGCGGGCGGCTCTGGGGCCTCACGATCGACGAGTTCAGCCCGGAAGAGGACCTCTTCTCCGCGGAGGACCCGGAATGCCTGGGCGCGAACCTGGCCACGGCGACCCTGAGCGATCTGCTCGCCGCAGGCGTCGAGCCTCGTTTCTTCCTCCACGCGCTGTCATTGCCGAGAGCGGCGGACACGGCGTTCATCGAAGGCGTGGGCAGGGGGATCGCACGCGTGTTGCAGGAGGTCGGCTGCACGCTCTGCGGCGGCGACATCGGAACGGCGGACCCATGGCGATTCTGCGGGTTCGCGATGGGGCCCGTCACCGCAGAACACCCGATCACGCACCGGATCCCGGATTCGCCCCAGGACTTGTGGGTGAGCGGTGAGCTCGGCGACGCGAATCTGGCGGCGCTGCAGAGTCTGCCCGCGCCGCGTCTGGAGCTGCGGCTGAACGAGGCCGCGTTGGTTCGCGAACGCGCAACGGCCTGTATCGACACCAGCGGCGGGTTGCTCGATGCCGTGTGGATCCTGCACGAGCAGAACCCGACACTACGGTTGCAGATCGATTTGGATCAGATCCCGTTCGCCACGGGGCTTGCGCAATTCGCGCAAGAGTCCGGTGTTTCCGCCGAGGCCGCATTGCTGGGCGGCGCGGGCGAATATGAATTGCTTTTCACGACGCCGGCGGACCTTACGGAGAGGGCAAGAGCCCGGATCGTGCGGGCCGGCGCGAAGTGTATCGGCACCGTGTGGCCCGATCCCGCGCCGGGCATCCATTTCTATCGCGATTCCGAATACGTCGGCGAGATGCGGCAGCCCCCGCCGTGTCCGCGGTCGGCGAGCAACGTCGCAGCGCATGCACAGCAGGTGCTGCGCCTGGCAACGGAACTGTTTGGGCGTTGACTGATGAAGGAAGAACCGCACGACACGGAGGCATAATGAGAATGAATGCGCAGGAACTCGCGCTGGAAACGAAGTGCTTCGAAGATTTCATGCCGAAAGACGGAACCGTCGACATTCTCGAAAAGACGGTGGCGCTGGCGCGGTTCCTGCGGGAATCCCCGCAGGAATGTCTCGAGGGGCTCGGCCTGCAGATGCTGGGGCCCGCCGCGCATCGGACGACGGTTCGAGGACCGAACGAGCGCGCGCACGAAGTCATCATGCTCGGCTCGAACTCGTATCTCGGTTTGACGACGCATCCGCAAGTCGTTGCTGCCAGCAAAGCGGCCTGTGACCGCTACGGCTACGGGACCGGCGCGGTCTCGCTGTACGCGGGCACGACGGCGCTGCACCGGCAGCTCGAGAAGCTGATCGCGGAGCTGTACGAGACGGAGGACGCCATCCTCTTCCCGTGCGGCTATTCCGGCAATGTCGGCGTGATCTCCGCGCTGTGCGGGCGCGGCGACGTCGTGCTCAACGATGCCGCGAATCATGCCTCGATCTTCGACGGCTGTGTGCTGGCCGGCGCGGACATCAAGATCTACATCCATCGGAACATGCGTCATCTGGAGAAGAGCCTGAAGCGGCTGCCCGATTCGCAGCGCGGCCGACTCATTGTGACCGACGGCGTATTCTCGATGGACGGCGACGTCGCGCCGCTCGACGAAATCGTGACACTGGCCCGCCGCTACGGCGCGCGCGTGATGGTCGACGATGCGCACGCGCTCGGGGTGATCGGACCGACGGGACGCGGCACGGCCGAGAAATGCGGTTGCTTGGGCCAAGTCGATATCGTCTACGGCACGCTCAGCAAAGCGCCCGGCGCGGTCGGCGGATACTGCGCCGGGAACGCCGCTCTGATCCGCTATCTGCGCTACTATGCGCGCACGTACTTCTTCTCCACCAGCCTGCCCGCCCCCGTCGTTGCGGGCCTGATCGAAGTGTTCAAGCTGCTGATGGCCGACGCCGCGGGCCGGCAAGCCTTGTGGCAAAACATACGGTACGTGCGGCAGCAGCTGCAGGCGCTCGGCTTCAATACCGGGCACACGGACTCGGCGATCATCCCCGTCATTGTCGGCGACGAACAGAAGCTGGGCAGACTGCACAACGAACTGCGGCACCGCGGTGTGTTCACCAACATCGTCAGCTATCCCGCGGTGCGGCGCAAGGAATGCCGGCTGCGGTTGAGCATCATGAACTCGCTGACCCGCGAGGAGATGGACCGGGCCATCCGGACACTTACGGAGCTGGGCCGGAAATGCGGAATCATTGCGGGGTCATAGATGCGGCATGTCTTCATTACGGGCGCGGCCGGGTTCATCGGCGGTTATGCGGTCAAGGAATTCGTCGCGCAGGGCTCGCATGTGTTGGCCTTGATCCATAGGCGCAGGTCCGCCGAGCTGCAGGCGCTGGCCGAGCGCGGCGCGGTCACCATAGTCCAGGGCGATGTCACACGCCCGGCCGACCTGCGAACGGTGCTGCGCCGTGAGCTGGGCCGCCGCAACGCGGGGCTCGACGCGATTGTCCACTGCGCAGGCCGCGCGACCGACGTCGGTTGGCGCCGCAGCTTCCGCCGCACGAATTTCGAGGCGGTCCGCCATATGGCGTGCTTGGCGAAAGAGTTCGATGCATGCAGGTTTGTGTTCATCTCCACAACCGACGTCTATGGCCTGCGCGATTTCAACGGCGAACGAGAGGAGCAGTTGTCGCTCCGTGCGAACGTTCGGAACCCGTATCCCGAGTTCAAAATCGCGGCCGAGAACTGGATCCGCGAGCACCTGGCGCCTGCCCAATTTGCGATCCTGCGGCCCGCAACGGTCTGGGGCGTGGGCGATCCGACGTTTGCCCCACGGATCCTGGCATTTCTGAGGTGGTCGCCGTGGATCGTGCATTTCGGTAAGTGGCGGGGCAGAAACCGCTGGCCGTTGGCGCATGTCCGGAATGTCGCCGCCGGCATATACCTGGCCGCCACGCTGCCCGAGGCCGCCGGGCAGGCGATCAATGTGCTGGACAACGAAGTCACAACGGCAGACGAGTTCTACCGCGCGCTCGCCGGGATATTCATGGACGGTCGCAGGTTCCGCAGTATCACAGTACCGTTCGCGCTCGGGCAGGTCCTGGCCAGAAGCGTTTCGCTGCTGTCCAACCTGCTCAATCTCAATCGTCCGTTCCTGGACCCGTCATTCTATGCGCTGCATTTCGCGAGCAGGAACCTGGATTTCAGCAACGAACGGTTCCAACGACTCTTGGCACAGGGCTGCCGCACAGTCTTCACGCGGGAACAAGGCATCGCCGAGCTCCAGGCAGCGCACTGACTGCCGAGACAAAGGACACTGGGGGCTGGCCTCGCAGGCTGCGACTGCTGTAGGATCTCGTGCTCTGGAGGCATACCGATGACACAGACGTCTGACGGCACCGCGATCGTCTATTGCGAAGGCGCGTTCAACACGCCGAACGGCAAGACGGCGCATGGGCTGGTCCGTTTCACGAAGCGCTACGACGTGCTCTGCGTGGTCGATTCCCGCTACGCGCGTCAGGATGCCGGCGCTGTTCTGGACGGCAAGGATTCGGACATCCCCATTGTCGGCACGTTGGACGAGGGGCTCGCCTTGGCGGCCGGGCGCGGCGGCGGCAGGACGTCGTATCTGGTGGTCGGTCTCACGCCGGACGGCGGGCGGCTGAGCGCAACGGCGCGCGCGGACGTGCGACGCGCGGTCTCGTGCGGTCTGCACGTGGACTCCGGCTTGCATGATTTCCTCTCGGACGACCCCGAAATTGCGGAGCTGGCAAAGCAGAAGAACGTGACCATCCGCGACGTGCGTAAGCCGCCGGGCCGCGACGCACTGCATTTCTTCTGTGGCAAAATCGAGGAGGTGACCTGTCTGAAGGTGGCCATTCTCGGGACCGACTCGGCGGTCGGCAAGCGGACCACGGCATGGTTGCTCGTCCAGGCGCTGGAAGAGCGCGGGCAGCACGCCCAGCTCGTCGGAACCGGCCAGACTGCGTGGATGCAGGGCGTTCGCTACGGGATCATCCTCGATTCACTGATCAACGATTTCGTTGCCGGCGAGATCGAACATGCCGTGCATTCGGCCTGGCAACAAACACAACCGGACGTGATCGTTGTCGAGGGACAGGGCAGTCTCATGAACCCGGCCTACCCCGGCGGGTTCGAAATCCTGGCCGCGGCGCGGCCGGACGTTGTCGTGCTGCAGCACGCGCCGGCCCGCAAGGAATACGACGGATTCCCCGGCTATCCCCTGCATCCGCTCCCCGAACAGATCCGAGCCGTCGAGCTGCTGTCGGGCAAGCCGGTCGTCGCCGTAACCGTGAACCACGAGGATTTGAGGCCCGACGAGATCCCGGCAGCATGCCGCGCTATACACGAATCGGTCGGCGTCCCCGCGTTCGACGTGCTGCTCGACGGCGCGGACGCGCTGGCAGAGCTTCTGTCGTCACAGGCGCCGCGCTCTGGGTCTTGAACTGGAGATCACGTGTTCGAACCGGGGCGATCCGACCACGGAGGACTCAGCGCGGCGGAGCGGCAACCAAGGCAATGAGAACTAGCCGCGAAAGATCGCAAAGAACGCAGAATCCCGTGTTTGTGGATCCCTTGCGCTCTTTGCGCTCTCTTGCGGCTATTCTCTCAGGCTTCCGCGCTACGACGGAAATCTTCGCAAACAGGGAAGAAGTGCGGGCTCGGGTGCACGATCATGCGCATCACAGGACTCGAATACCGGCGCGTTGACATGCGGCTGACCGAGCCGTATGTGATCGCCTATGAGACGATCGAGAGCGCGACGAACGTCTTTCTTCGTGTGCTGACCGATCGCGGGATCGTCGGATACGGCTGCGCGGGGCCGGACGTGAGCGTGACGGGCGAGACGCCGGAGAGCGTGTTGCAGGCGTGCGGCGATGTTCTCGAACCGGTCCTGCGCGGAGCCGATCCGCTGCGCCGCGCATTGCTCCGCGCGGAGCTCGGCCCGCAGCTTGCCGCGCAGCCGTCGGTCATGGCGATGGTCGATATGGCGTTGCTCGATATCCTCGGTAAGGTTTCCGGCCTGCCGCTCTACAGTCTGCTCGGCGGCTTCCGCGAGCGCATCGTCACGAGCGTGACCATCAGCATCCTGCCGCTCGAACAGACGGTGGCCAAGGCGAAGGAACTGACGGGCAACGGCATACGTTCATTGAAACTCAAGGGCGGACTCGATGCGGCGGACGACGTCGAACGCGTGCGCAAGGTGCGGGAAGCGGTCGGCCCCGAACCCGAGCTTCGGTTCGACGCCAATCAAGGCTACACGGTAGAGGAAACCCGGGAGTTCGCGCAGGCAACGCATGCCGCGAATGTTACCGTGATCGAGCAGCCTACACCGCGGGACAAGCCCGAGCTGCTCGTCGAGGCGTCGAACCGCACGGACGTCCCAATCATGGCGGACGAAAGCGTCATGAACGCGCAGGATCTGCTCGACTTGGTCCACGCCGGGTTCACGGGAATGATCAACGTCAAACTCATGAAGGTGGGCGGCATTGCCGAAGCGCTGCGGATAAGCATGCTCGCCCAGACCGCCGGGCTCGGCGTTATGGTCGGCTGTATGGACGAGGCCGCGCTCGGGATCGCCGCCGGGTTGCACCTCGCACTCGCGTCGCCCAGCATCACGCATGCCGATCTCGATGCGCATTTGGATCTCCTCGAGGATCCCTCCGCCGGCGCCGTCCTGCTCAAGGACGGAGCGCTCTATCCCACGAACAAGCCCGGGCTCGGCGCCGAGCTCGGCGCTTGAGCTCTGCCGGCACTGAAAAGACGCTAACCCAAACCATCCTCGGGCAATCCGCGCTTGAGCCGGCCCTTCTTCGTCATGTTGACCTCGATCTCGTGCAGCGCCTCGACTTCATAGGAACTGCGCTCGAAGATGTTGCCGAGACACACGTATTTTGCACCCTCGGTCGTGTACATCGCGCCGTCCGGCATGATGAACAGATACGCGCGGTCATGGACAGGTGGGCTCACATAGACCTTGATGTCCGGGAACCGAGCCTCTGTGCGGTCTGCCCACTGCCTGAACTTCCTGTACTCGAGCTGGTAGCGCCGATTGAAACGGCCGATCGGAAGATAGAAATTCAGCTTCCACCGAAACCGGAGCCCCTGCTTTTGCTCGCGCAACAGTTTCCCGATCCTCTTCAGGTCGCGCTTGTTCTTCCTGGTCACCACGGTCAGGACCTGTACGACGCCTGCAAACTCGGGTTCCGCAGTGCGCAGCATTGCCAGGGTATCGAGCACACGCTCAAACTGACCCTTGCCGTGCGCCTTCCGGTTCCGCCTCGCCGTTGAGCCGTCGAGTGAAATGGAGATACGATCGATGTGCGGCAGAATCTCGGCCTGCCGCTCGCGCATGTGCATACAGTTGGTGAACAACCATGTCTCCAGGCCCTTGGATTTCGCGTGCCGCAGCAGCTCGGGCAGAGCCGCTTCGAGTAGAGGCTCGCCACCCGTGAAGATGACCTTGCGCACGCCATCCGCGTGCACAATGTCGATCATCTCCAGCTTCTGCGCAACCGGTACGGACTGCGCGGGCGGCAAACCAAAGCTCCAGCAGATCCCGCAGCGCATGTCGCATTCGCGGGTCACCATGAAATCGAGGCTGTGCGGAAATACGCCAGGTGTCTCTCTGCCACGATAGCTCAGATCTTCATGATCCGCTGCCTTCAAAGTCTCTTCCCTCGCACATCTAAAGACGACTCGCCGGCGTGAACACAAATCAGCGCCATCCGGCGCCAGTCCATCATCCCATGTACGCCTTCGGCCTGCAAAACCCTATTTGATTCCCCCGCACCCACACAACTCCATGCTTGACAATGAAGCACATGATAGCTTACGATAGCTACAGAACAAGAAAGACAGTTCTGGAGGCGAACAGATGGCAAAGAAACGCGAAGGCAAGGATACGGGTCAGGCGGAAGCGTCCGACCGGAAGTGGTACACGATCGCGGAGGCGGCGGAGTACTTGGGGTTGAGTCAGCCGACGATCTTTCGCTGGATGCGCGACGGGCTCCTTTCTTTCTACAAGATCGGGAATTCGACTCGGTTTTCGCAGCAGAACCTTGACGATGTGATCGAGAAGACGACGGGCCAGAAGGAAGCGGAAGCGGTTTCGGGTCGTTGTGCGGCGTGCGGACACTCGGTAATGCTCGAGGGCCGTGTGCAAGGGACAGGCAGGTTGTATTTTCGTCCGGACAAGACGCGATTCTGGACATTCGAGGAGGCGCTGGTCCCGATCCGGGCGAAGACGTGTGCGGCGTGCGGGTACATTCAGATGCACGCGGACACGGGAAAACTGAACCGGCTCCGGCCGAAGGAAGAGGGTGGCGTGCGTG
>Ga0272441_10001715_pt1 | contig 46164 bp, 28 predicted proteins | sample SSMProp6N_FD_193582 | JGI IMG/M metagenome (GOLD analysis project Ga0272441, IMG submission 193582) | Marine sediment archaeal communities from Little Sippewissett salt marsh, Falmouth, MA, United States - SSM-Prop-6N | ecosystem: Environmental > Aquatic > Marine > Wetlands > Sediment ... | reverse complement strand
GTCGCCGGGCGGCGAGGGCAAGGCGCGACGAAGGCGTATACCGGGAGTATTCAACTGAGGAGCAACGCAGCCATCGACGTTCGGAGTCTGCGAAACCCGGAACGAACTTCCGGGGCGTAGAACTAGGATCTCGGCGGCTGGTTACGACCAGCAGCGCTACGGAACGTTCGCGGTGCCTGGACATGCCGGGGCAGTCGACGGATCAATAGCGCCCTGTCTGTCATGCCTTCCTGGGCTCGTATAGCTCGATATCCAGGTGTTTCGCGTAACGCACGAAGTCCTTGTCCGTCGTGAACACCGCGGCGGAATGTCGCCTCGCAGCAGCGCATATCAGAAAATCGACATGGGAACCCTGCACCCCTTTGTTGCGACACGTGTTGAAGCCCCGCGCGGCTTCTTCGTAGTCTGCGGAACAAAGGGTCAAGTCATCGAATGCGGCCAGGTGCTGACGCACCACCTCAAACGTCGTCGGAGCCCGGATGCCAGATAGGACCTCCTGACGAACGGGCCCGATCAACACTGCGCGCAGCTCCCGGACAAGCTCGGAGAGCTCCTCGATCAGAGTCATCTCTTTCGCTCCCGGGCGCCGCCGACGCAGCGCGAGGGACCAGATCGTCGTATCCACAAGCACCTTCACTGTCTTTGGCGACCTTTCTTGTGGTCATACCCGGGGTCAAAATCGATTGTACCAAAGATTTTTAGTACTTCTAGCTGCTTGCGCCGCTTGATGAACTCTCGTAAGGCCTCGTTGACGGTCGCTTTCTTGGTCTTCAGGCCGCCGGCCTTCAGCGCCTCTGCGAGTAGATCTTCTTCTATGCCCAAATTGGTTGCCATCAGACCAACCTCCATCCACACATAGTGTTACACAATGCCATGTGTGGGTCAAGTTGAGCATACCTCCCCTGATCACGACCGATTCTCACCATGGACCAGGCACTTCTACGGGACGTTGGGGGCGCCCGGGGTGGGGGTGGAGGTGAAGGCCCAGTCCGAGTTGGCCTCGTCGGTGTCGGTGCCGTTGGGGAGGCGGCAGAGCGAGCCCGCGGCGCTGTTGCTGTCTGCGACGGCCGCGGAAAGCACGGTGCCCTCCACGAGGCTGAGCGTTCCGGAGACACCGGTCATGGAGGCGGCGGTGATGGAGCCCTCGTAGGACAGGGCGTCCAGGAGCTGCCCGGCGGTGGTGTCCAGGAGGGCCACGCCGTCGGGCGCTCCGTTCTGCACGTTGTTGTCAGCCGCGGAGAAGGCGATGGTCTGCACGCCCCCGGGCACCGTAGCCAACAGCGCCGAGGTGCCGATGACGAGGTACCCGCCGGCGGCCAGGGTGCCGGCGCTGCCCAGGTCCACGCGACGATACTCGGTGCTGTCGCTGCCGGTGATCAGCACCAGGGCCAGGCCCGTGAGGTCGATGGCGGCCGAGGTGCCGTTGTAGATCTCCACGAACTCCATGGTGTCGGTGCTCACCTGGTCGTAGTCCACCTCGTTGATCACCAGGCCGCCCAAACTGGCGACGACGTCCACCGTGGCGAAGTCCGAGCTGGTGCCGAGGGTGGCGGTCACGGTCTCGGTGCCCGGGGTGGTCCCGGCGGTGAAGGTGAACAGCGCCGAGAGGTGGTCCGAAGGCACCAGGACGGTGGCGTCGATGCTGCCCGCCGTGCCCGGGGCCAAGGTGAGGTCCACGATGGTCCCCCCCGGGTTGGCCGCGGGGATGTCCAGGAACACCTCGAGATCAGTGGCCGTGTTGATGGCAAGGGAGGCCGTGGTGGGCAGGACGTCCGCGACCTCGGGCGTCTCCGCCGGGCCCACCACCCGCACGTTCGCGTACAGATCGACGCTGCCCAGGGTCGCCGTCAAAAGGACCGAGGCGTCCTGCGCCAGACCTGTGACCTGCACCGGCATGGACGTCACGCCGTTGGGGATGACGATGGTGGCTGGCACAGTCAGGCTGGTCGGAGCGCCCGACAGGAGATCGACGGTCGTGTCCCCCTGCGCCGGGCCCGACAGGGACACCGTGAGGGCCATCGGGATGGTCTGGCCCGTCTGACCCTCTCGGACGAAGGTGAATGCCGGGGCGAAGCTTGACAGGATCGGCGCGCCGGCGACGAGGTCCGCGGCGTCCCGAGGCTCGAGCTTGGAGTTGCCGTTTCGATAGTTCAGGATGCCCGTGATGGAGGTGTAGACCGAGCCCACCGCGGGCATGGGCGACGTGAGGTAGATGAGGTCGTTGACCCGCAGGTCGTTGTCCACCACGAACTCGTTGTTGGGGTTGGAGTCCCCCGGGCCGGCGACCGGGTCCAGCTCGGTGACCTGGACGTTGTCCACCCGCACCAGGACCGACTCCAGCGTCGTGGGCGACGTGCCGCCAGCGACGGCCGGCGTGACCACCTCGGGCGCGGGAAGCGCCTCACCGCTCGAGGTCACGGTGACGGTGGCGAAGCCGAGCTGGATCTGACCGTAGAAGTCGCTGGTCGTGGCCGGGTTGATGTCCACCCGGTCGCCCACGGACAGGGTCGTGCCGCAGGCGACGCTGGGGTGGTAGGTGTAGATGCCCGAGTGGTCCACGCCCGTGTAGTCCGCGTCCCCGGGCTTGACCTGGACGAAGAAACCGTTGCCATCCGAGCAGCCCGTGACCAGCGCGTTGATCACCGCCACCTCGCCAGTGACGTTCTCCTGCTTGATGTCGTAGATGGTGGCCGGGCAAGCCAGGGGCGGCGGATTGAACACCGTCGGGCAGTCGTCACACGCATCGCCCCGGCCGTCGTTGTCGCCGTCGGCCTGATCGGCGTTTGGGGTGTTGGGGCAGTTGTCCGTGGCGTTGGGCTCACCGTCGCCATCCGAGTCGTTGGGATCGGGCGTGGAGCACTGGGTGGTGTTGGCGTCCAGGGGGCACGGATCGCAGACATCGCCCACGCCGTCGTCGTCGAAATCGGCCTGCGTGCCGTCGTCCAGGGGCCGGACGGGGTTGAACACGTCAGGGCAGTTGTCGCTGGCGTCGTCGATGCCGTCGCCGTCGGTGTCAGTGGCCGTCGGCACACCGTCGTACACGGTGGATCCGTTCACCGAGGCCGGACGCGAGGGGTGGCAGCTCGGCTCGCCGTCGGGCGTGCCACAGAAGAAGAGCGCATACTGGGTGCCCACGTCCGAAAGCAGGGCGGCCAGGGTCATGCCGATCTCCGACTCCACGCAGACCCGCTTGGTCGTAGCGCACACGTCCAGGGTGTCACAGGTCCCCGCGGCCAGCTCGGTGACCAGCGCGTCGTCGCCATAGATCACCTCGCCGCCCCGCATCACCAGGGCCACGTCCTGGGGCTGCGCGTCGATCACAGCCCGATGATCCGTATGCGCCGACCCGTCGAAGATGGCGATGTCGGCCACCAGGCCGGGCTCCAGGATCCCGATGGCGTCGTCCATGGCCAGGACCTCGGCGGCGTAGATGGTCACCATCCGCCACAGCTCCCGATCGTCGAAGAACCCGTTGAGGTACACGCGGTTGAAGTCGTCGGCGCACTTGAGCTCCCGCTGCATGTTCATGGATCCCGAGGGGATCCAGTCGGTGCCCAGGGCGATCTTCACGCCCACCCGGGCCGCCACGGTGATCTGCGCCGTGTCGCCGTACAGCGCGATGTTGGTGCGCGGCGACCAGATCAGTGACGTGCCCTCGGTGGCCATCTGCGCATACTGTATCGGGTGGAGCCCCACGCCGTGGATGTAGGCGGACTGGGGCTCGAGCAGGTCCTGGCCCCCGTCGTCACTGGAGCTGGTGCAGATGAACTCGTTGAGGGCGTAGGCGTCTATGCCCTCGGATATGTGCGGCGTGTAGGAGTCGTCCCCCGCGATGGAGGCCTCGGTGTCGATGTTGGGGTAAGCGCAGCCGGTGTCGAGCTGGGTTCCGTTGGCGTCTCCCAGTGAGAAGGTCTCGTAGTGCACCGGGGGCTGCCCGAGCCCCTCCTGGGCGTTGCGGTCGAGGTTGCGCAGAAATCCCGTGGCGCTGCCCGAGCCGTTGACCGAGGTGGCCCCGCTCAGCACGAACCGCAGCTCCCCATAGCGGATCTCGTTGGTCGTGGCGCCGCCGTTGTAGTCGATCTCCGTGTGGCCGTTGATCCCAATCCGCCAGTCGTGCCGGTGCTCGTACCGCTCGCCCGTGTCGACGAAGGGGAAGTTGTGCACGTAGGTGATGTGATCGTGGGTGTTGATGAGCCCCGGCGAGACCACGCCCTGGGGGCAGCGGATCAACGTGGCACCCGGCGCCTGGCTCGCACAGTCACAGCCCACACAGGTGATGTCGCCACTCGCGTCCACGAGCACCTCACCGCCGCGGTAGATCAAATTCGGCGTCAAGATGGTGCCCAGGATGAGGCGGTTGGCGTCCCCGGCCACCACCTCGCAGGTCCCCGACGCCAGTGGCGCCAGGGTCTGGCACGTAATCGCCGTGGTCAGGGTGCAATCGCTCTCGCACCCGTCCCCGTCCACCGTGTTGCCGTCGTCGCACTCCTCGCCCACCTCGAGGATGTCGTTTCCGCACTCGGGATCGACCTCGCTCACGCAGGTGGCCGAGCAGCCGTCCCCGCTCACGGTGTTGCCGTCATCGCACTCCTCGCCAGGATCCAGGACGCCGTTCCCACAGTTCACGGTGCCCTCATCCACGCACGCCGCCGAGCAGCCGTCGCCGTCGATGGCGTTGCCGTCGTCGCACTCCTCGTCCCCTTCCACCACGCCGTTGCCACAGATGGGATCCGGGTCCTTGTCCTTGGGGCAGCCCACCTGGCCCACCACCAGAAAAAGCACACCCAACAGCCCCAAATAGCCAATTCGATTACGTTTCATGACATCTCCAATGCTCGCGGGCGATCCCCGAAATTCGGTCCCAACCGACCGGACCCGGACCAGATCGGTCCGCTGTTTTCCTCTTGAAAGTCGATCCTAGTGCACGCGGCGGACCCTGTGAAGCCCAAAGGAGGCCTAATGTCCCCCGCCGCCCTTCTTGGCGGCTCCGGGAAAGGCGGCCCAGATGCGGATGGCGAGGACCAGACCGATGACGGCGAAGGGCACCAGGAAGACGGGCCAGTACTGCCAGTCCCTCGAGGTGATGAACCCCAGAGACAGGGACTGAATCCCGGTGCCCAGGTAAACGAACCCGTCGATGATACCCACGGCGGTGCCCGCCGCCTTGCGGCCGCCGAAGTCCATGGTGGCCGTGCCCGAGAGCATGCCGTGGACACCGATGATGGCCAGAGACCCCAAGGCCACCGCGATCCCGAGCCCCCAGCTGTTGGTCAGCAGGAAGATCATCGACACGGCCACCGTCAGCATGGTGGCGTACAGCAGCGCCGCCACGGGCCCCCGCCGGGAGCCGAAGACCTTGTCCGAGAGGAACCCGGCGATCATCCCGCCGCTGATGCCCGCCACGCACAGGACCAGACCCCAGTGCTGCCGAAAGAAGAAGTCACGGGCCAGGCCAATCTCCTTTGCGTAGATGGGGTACCAGTGCATGATTCCGTTGCGCAGCACCCCCGAGCAAAACTCGATGAAGGCGATGGTGATGATGATGGGGTTGGTCAATATCTTCTTGAGGAGCTTGAAGACGTTGAACTTCTCGTCCTCCTCGCCCGAGGAGGCGTCCCCGGTGTCGAAGTCCTTCAGGCCCGCTTGGCTTGGCTTGTCCTTGACCAGGATCGCGGCGATGGTCGCGAAGGTGCAAAGAATGATGGACGGGATGAAGAAGACCCACCAGGTCTGGCTCATCTTCACGCCGTCGCCGATGATGAGCGAGTGCAGAATGGCCTGGAAGGGCCCGAGCTCCGCGACCGGTTGGATCAAGGTGCTCTCCGCCACGAGCTGGCCGTAGCTGGCGGCCAGCAGGTTCGTGTGCTCGCCGCCCATGAGGTTGCCCAGGGCTGTGGTCATGATGCCCAGCTGGTCGGGGACGTTCACCGAGGTGGCCTCCACCACGGCCTGGCCCCAGTCGAAGGCGAAGTAGATGCCCAACGAGATGAGCACGCCGAAGAGGCCGCCGAACGAGCCGCGCTCGCGCACGTGGAACCAGTTGGAGTTGACCTTGACGATGGACACCGCCCCGTAGCTCTGGAAGTACATGTTCATGGAGTAGACGATGGAGAACAGCAGCGTCAGATTCAGCTCCAGGTCCGGCCGGGTGAGGATGAAGTAGGTCACCAGGCCCAGGACACCGTTCATGAACATGGAGCCGAAGGCACCGATGAGGATCGCCTTCTTGCCGCCGATGCGATCGGTGATGGGGCCGTTGATGAGAAACGAGAAGGCGTAGGTGATGGTCCCGGCGGCGAAGATGATGCCGAACTGCTCCTTGGACATCATCGAGCCGAGGGCGTTCTTCGAGACCGTGAGGTTGTACCGACCCATGTACAAAAACGAGTACACCAGCCCCAGGGGCAGCCAGTTCATGAACCGCCGGACCCGGAAGGCCCGGTCGTGGCCCGCGGGGTTGCCCGCCATGACGCTGTAGGTCAGCATGGTGGCGACGACGGCGGCAAAGATGATCAGCGTGTCCATGGCGTGCGCCTTCCCGGGTTGCGAGGAGGGCTGAATTATGCATCGGAAGGGACTGGAGCGTCAACGAATGGCGTGCGAATGACGAGCGGGCGCGCGGCGCCTCTCCGCTGCTGCGGCGTCGCGGCGGCGGGTGCCGATGCGGGCCAGGATCTCGACGACACCCTTGAGCAGGTTGAAACGCGCCACCTGGAACAGCTCGTCCCCCTCGTCGAAGCGGAGTCGGCTGGCGCAGAACCGGTTGCACGCCTCGTGCTTGTAGCGGCTGACCGGATCGACGCGGATGAACTGGTAGGCGCCGCCCGTGTCCGGATCGTTGGACCCCGCCACCACGAAGGTCCGCGGGTCGAAGACCGCCTGGTCCGAGCAGCCGAACTCGTGCCGGTACAGGGCCAGCAGCTTCCCGGCCACCCGCAGGTGGTACTTCCTGCACCGGTGATCCCCCCGGTAGGTGGGGTAGGCGTCGTCGAAGTAGTCCGACACCGAGCCGATGCCGGCGGGGGACGCGGCGATGTTGGTCAGGATCCACCGCACCCGGAGCTGGTTGAGGGCCGGCAGGAAGAACATCTTTTCGAAAAGCCGGCTCTGGAGTCGCTGCCCCCGGTGGGTCCTTTTGATCATGGTGAGGCCCAGGTGGATCACCGGCACCACCTCACCGTCGAGCTCGATTGGGAGGTAGACCATGGCCGTGAAGGCCACGGGGTCGGCGGTCCGGCGCTCTCGCATCACGCCGATGACGCGGTTGGTGAAGGGTTCGCGATCCCCGGTGAACACCCCATAGGTTGGCACCTCGTCCATGGACTGCCGAGCGATGCCCGTGACTAGGGTGGACAGGTGCGCCAGCTCTTCGTCGGTCATCCAGCGCCCAGGCTGATCGTAGACTTGGATCTGATACCTGCCCTTCCGAATCTTGAACGTCCTTTTCCTGATCCAGGGCGCGCGAAGGCACTTCGCGGGATCGCAAGCGATGCTTGAGTCATTCATTTGCCCTGCCTCCTTGGCCGTTCCACGCCCCAAGGCGGCGCGGATACTTGCTCCCTGGTACAATTCCTGTGCCAAAATGGTCGGACCAATTTGGACCGACCGAGGTCGATTTCCTTTCGCTTTCGTTTCCGCGGACCTATCCTCAACATCGCCGCCTGCGCGCACGAATGCAATCGCTACCGACGGTGCGAACCGTAGTTCGCGGTTGGCGCGGTCACGACGCACCTTGCATTCGGCGGGCCTGCGAGCCTTGACGGCCGCACGCCGAACGCGCATAGTTTTGGAAGACAGGTCGACTGAGAGGTGCGTCAGGGCAGCGCAGTTTAATCCCTACGAAGAGTTAAACCCCTGGGATCCGCCACTGCTCGTAGAGTGCATACCCGCCCGTCGGGAAGCCGGAAGCGTTCACGTGGAGCCCACCTGATGAAGGGGGGTTTAACTGTCTACCCAACGCCCATCATGGTCACCTGCCGCTTGCGCCCGCTCCCCGGAGCGGGCGTAGGTCTTTTTGGCGCCCGGATCCGCAGCCGGAGCCACGCGTCACCAGCCGGAGCCACGCGTCACTTGTGGTAAGGCTCGCCGCGCAGGATCGAAAGGGCACGGTAGATCTGCTCGACGAGCACCACCCGCGCCAGACGATGCGGCAGGGTCATGGGGCCCAGAGACAGCGCCGCGTCCCCCCGCTCACGCACCGCGTCGGACAAGCCGGCGGCGCCGCCAACCACGAAGGCCAGGTCGGCGCGACCGTAGGTCATCTGCTGGCCGAGCCACCGCGCGAAGCCCGGCGAATCGTAGACGCGTCCGTCCGCGTCGAGCAGCACCACCTGCCCCTCGACGGGGAGCCGCCGCAAGAGCTCAGCGTCGTTTCGACACTCGACGATCTGCACCGGCAGGTGACGGCGCGCTCGCTTCAAGTAGTCCTCGCACAGGGCCGCCACCGAGCGGTCCCGCAGCTTGCCAACGGCCAGGATTGTTACCTGCATGGTGAGAGGTGACCGTGGGTCAATCGAACGTCCCGGCGCTCAGGGGGGGGACTTGGGTGGGACGGCCAGGGGGACCCGCGGAGCCTCCACCCAGAGGCTCTCCAGATCGTAGAAGTCCCGCAGCTCGTCCTGAAAGATGTGCACCACCACCTCGCCGTAGTCCAGCAGCACCCACCGCCCCTCGTCAGCGCCTTCAGCGCCCAGGGGACGGTGACCATCCGCGCGCATGCCGCGTTGGATGGACTCCGCGATGGCGCGGACCTGACGGCCGGTCCGCCCGCCCCCGATGAGCAGAAAGTCGGCGTAGGCGCAGAGCCCCCGCACGTCCAGCAGCGCCGGGTCCAGCGTCTTTTTCTCCAGGGCCCAGCCCATGGCGTCGGCCACGATGGCGGGCAGTTTCTCCTGCGGCTTCGACAACGTCCCTGTCACCTCCTGCGCGGCCCGCCGTCGGGGCGGGCGGGTCCGGGTGGGTCGAATTCAAAGATATACCAAATGGGGTGTGCCTCGGCAACCAGGACGCGACCGGGCCAGGTACACCACCGCGGCCTTGCCCGGCGGCGCCGGGGCCTCTACACTGCCGTCGTGCGCCGCATTGTCCTCAGTCTCGGGCTCGTGGCCGTGGCCGCGGCCGTGGTCTGGCACGCCGACCGGTTCGACTTCATCTCGGACGACGCCTACATCTCGTTCCGCTACGCCGAGAACCTCGCCAACCACGGTGAGCTCAACTGGAACGTCGGCCAGTGGCGAGTGGAGGGGTACACCAACTTTTTGTGGACGGTGCTGCTCGCCGCGGGCATCAAGGTCGGCGTGGGCCCGGAGACCTCATCGAAGGTCCTCGGCACAGTCTTCGCCGTGCTCACGGCCCTGGTTCTCTTCTGGCTAGGGCGGGTGGTGTCGGGGGCAGGTGGGCCGGATCCGCGCCGGGTGGGGCACCTGATCCCCTGGCACCGCGAGGTCCTGGGCGGCGGTGGCGAGCGCGCGGGCTGGGACCTGCTGCCCCCTGCCCTGCTGGCCTGCTGGGGCGCCTTCGCCTGCTGGGCCTCCGGCGGCCTGGAGACCCAGATGTTCACCTTCGTGCTGCTGCTGGGCATCACGCAGTACCTGCGCGAGGAGCGCCAAGGGGACCGGCTCCGACGGTCAGGGCTGATTTTCGCCTTGGCGGCCATGACCCGCCCCGAGGGCGCCCTCGTCTTCGCCGTGGTGGGTGCCCACCGGCTGGTGTGGACCCTGGGCGGCTGCGCCGTCCACGCCCTACGCAGGGCGCCGGGTCTCGGCCGCCGCATCGACAACGGCCTCGCGCGAGATGGGCTGTGGGTGATCTCCTTTCTTCTGCTGTACGGGGCCTACTTCCTGTGGCGCTACGAGTACTACGGCTACCTGTACCCCAACACCTACTACATCAAGATTGCCACCACCGACGCCGTAAGGACGCGCGGGTTCGGCCTGGCGTACCTGGCGAGCTTCGTTCGGGACTACCGGCTCTGGTACTACGCACCGGCGGCCGTGGTGGCCCTGGGCGCCATGGGGCTGTGGGGGCGCGGGGGAGCCCGGCGCGTGGCGTATTCGTGGACTCTCATCGTCGGCGTGGTGGTCGTGTACACCTGGCACATCGTCCGCTTCGGCGGCGACTTCATGGCCATGCACCGGTTCTTCGTGCCGCTCACGCCCCTGATCGCTCTGCTCATCGGGCTGGCTTGCCGGGCTCTTGTGGACCTGCCCCTGCGTCGGCTCCTCGGCCGACTGAAACGCCGATCCACGCGACGGGCCGTCCTGTTCTGGAGCTTCGTGCCCCTGTCGGCGCTGGTGGTGACGCTCTTCGCGGCCCGCTCCACGGCCGTCGATCGAAAGACCCTGGGCACGCTGAAGGTGCGCTCCACCGGATACGACGGCGCCTACGACAACATGGAATCCGTCGCCTTCATGAAGCGATTCGCCCGCGACCGGGTGCGGGTCGGGCGGTGGCTCCGCCAGCGCGTCCCCAGCGGCGCGCTCATGGCGGTGGGTGGCGCGGGCGCCATCGTGTACCACTCGGGACTGCCGGCCATCGACTCCTTCGGACTGTCGGACCTGCATGTGGCCCATCACACCCGGGCCGTACACCACCGCCCGGGTCACCAGAAGCGCGCGCCCCTGTCCTACGTGCTCCGCCGACGTCCCGACATCCTGTGCTACCCGGGGCTCGTGCGCATGCAGGACTGGGAGTACCGGCCCCGTCCCGCCGAGCGCCGCCGCTGGGATCGACGCGGCTACCGCTACTTCTGCGCCACCCCAAAAGGGCTCCATCCCAGTTACTACTGCTGCCTCATGCGGACAGACCGCGAACTCGGGTTGACACCGGTTTCCGCCTATCGAAACGATCCGCTGCCCTGAAGTCATTGAAAATCCGTTTATTGTAAACATCATAGACATAGGGTACGATTATGTCTTGACTCTTGTTTGTGTCGGAACTTACGATGTTGGTGCCAGGCATATGACTACGATGTAGGCAATGAGTGGACAGTCCGAGAAGAGGTAACGGCCATGATGAAATCGATCGTTAGGCGGGTGATGTTCGGGCTCCTGTTGCTGGGGCTCTCCGGGTGGGGGGCGCGGGCCGAAGCCGACGAAATCCACTCCGCCATCTATGTGCTCACCGACACCTCGGGATCCATGGTCATGACCCCCGACGGTACGCCGACCTACGGCGACGGTAGCGCCGAACACCCCCACATGGTGCCGGCGGACGTGAGCCGGCTGTACATGGCCAAGGAGGCCCTCACCACGGTGGTCTACGCCTATGGCGAGGTCAGGTGGGGCCTGGCGCGGTTCCGCCAGAACATCGGGGAAAACTACTTCTGCATGTGCCACGACGATCCCGGCAACTCTCCGCTCGCGCCCTGCAGCGCCGGCACCCCCGGGCTCGATGACGAACAGAACGCGGGCGGCGCCCCGGTCTGCATGCAGTGCGACATGTCCGCGCCCTACCCCGACTACGATCTGCCCGGCACCGATGACCGGGTATGCATCAACTACGCCGGCGGCATCTACGCCGGGTGCACCGACCCGCACACCGCCGCGGTGCTCGACGGCGCGGACATCCTCGTGGCCCTCGCCGAGGACAACGAAGACCGCATCCTCATGTGGATCGACCACCAGGAGACCGCCTTCGCCTCGGGCACGGACCCGGCCACGGGCGACCACTGCTTCTCGGCCGGGGTCATGCAGGACTGTGAGCTGCGCGGCGTGGGCGGGACACCCATCGGTGGCTCCCTGCAGGATCTGCACACCCAGCTGTCCACCGTGGACATCGGCAACGACCCCCTGCGGGGCTGCCGCCCCTACTCCATCATCGTGCTGACCGACGGCGCCAACAGCTGCGCCACGGCCCCCACCACCTGGGCCGCCAACCTTCGCGCCACCCCGGACATGCTCAACACCTGCGTGGTGCCCGCTGACTGCCCCCCCGGCGCCACCTGTGACACCGTCAGCTACGCCCCCGGCCGCTGCGTCTACGACGTGAAAACCTACGTGATCGGCTTCGCCCTCACGGCCATCGAGTTCCACCAGGCCAACGCCATCGCCAACGCCGGGGGCACCGGCACCGCCATCCCGGCGGCAGACCAGGACGAGATCGCCTCGGCCATGGCCGAGATCATCGCCGAGTCCATCAAGCCCGAGCTGTGCAACGGCGTGGACGACGACTGCGACGGTGACATCGACGAGGACTTCCCCATCGGCCAGGCCTGCAACAATGGCCTACCCGGCGTGTGCTACGGCACGGGGACCTACGTGTGCGATCCCGGGGACCCCACCGCGGTGATCTGCGAGATCCTGCCCGCGCCGCCCGCCCCGGACGACCTGACGGAGGTGTGCAACGGCTTGGACGACGACTGCGACGGCGAGGTGGACGAAGGCAACGTCTGCACCTGCAACGGGCCGGAGCTGTGCAACGGCTTCGACGACTACTGTGACGGCTACCTGACCGCGGCGGATGGCGACGAGGATCCAGACGTAAACCAGGCCTGCGGCACGGACGTGGGCGCCTGCACCGCCGGGCTCACGGTATGCATCGCCGGCACCATCCAGTGCAACGGCACCGGTCCTTTTGTCGAGGTCTGTGACGCCGACATCCCGGCCAACGACCAGAACTGCAACGGCGTAAACAACGACGGCATCGCGCCGCAGCCCTGCTCCACCACCAACGCCTTCGGCACCTGCGACGGCCTGCGAACCTGCGCCGTGGACGGCACCTGGACCTGCTGGGCGGCGGACCCGGCCGCCGAGTCCTGCAACAACAACGACGACGATTGCGATGGCTCCATCGATGAGAACCTGTCTCAGCCCTGCCAGAACACCAACGCCTTCGGCACCTGCACCGGCACCGAGACCTGCGCCGCCGGGGCCTGGGTGGGCTGCACCGCCGCCACACCAGTGGCGGAAGAATGCAACAACGCCGACGACAACTGCGACGGCTCCATCGACGAGGGGCTCTCCCAGCCCTGCCAGAAAACCAACGCCTTCGGCACCTGCTTCGGCACCGAGACCTGCGCCGCCGGGGCCTGGGTGGGCTGCACCGCCGCCACACCGGCGGACGAGATCTGCAACAACGCCGACGACGACTGCGACGGAAGCATCGACGAAGGCGTCAACCAGCCCTGCTACTCCGGGCCCGGGGGCACCGAGGGCGTCGGCCCTTGCACCGGCGGCACGCAGACCTGCACGACCGGGACATGGGGCAGCTGCGTCGGCGAGGTCACCCCGACCACCGACGTGTGCGACGGCGTGGACAACGACTGCGACGGATCCACCGACGAGGGCCTTGGCCAGACCACCTGCGGCCAGGGCATCTGCGTAAACACCGTAGACAACTGCGTGGGCGGCGTGCCCCAGATCTGTGACCCCTTCCTCGGGGCCACCACAGAGACCTGCAACGGCGCCGACGACGACTGCAACGGGGTCATCGACGGGCTGACCGAGTCCTGCTATCAGTTCGGCACCGGCTGCGTCTTCGCGGCGGGCGCCTGGACCTGCACCGGCGTCTGCAACACGGGCACCCGAAGCTGTCCGGTGGGCAGCGGCACCTGGGGCGCCTGCCAAGGTGCCACCGGTCCCAGCGGCGAGGTCTGCGACAACCAGGACAACGACTGCGACGGCTCCATCGACGAGAACCTCACCGAGGCCTGCTACCCGGCCGGCTACGGTCCCAACACCGGCTGCACGGCGCCGGGGGTCTGCCAAGGCGCCTGCGTGGAAGGCTCGCGCACCTGTACCGCCGGCGCCTGGGGAGCCTGCGGCGGAGCGACGACACCCATCGCCGAGACCTGCAACAACGTCGATGACGACTGCGACGGCACCGTCGACGAAGGCCTCACCCAGCCCTGTCAGAACACCAACGCGTTCGGGACCTGCACCGGCGTCGAGACCTGCTCCGCCGGCACATGGGGCGCGTGCAACGCCGCCACGCCCGAAGACGAGGACTGCGATGGGGTGGACGATGACTGCGATGGCGCCATCGATGAGAACCTCACGCAGCCCTGTCAGATCACCAACATGTGGGGCACCTGCACCGGCAGCGAGACCTGCTCCGCCGGCGCATGGATCGGCTGCACAGCGGTCCCAGCGGCCGAAGAGATCTGCAACAACGCCGACGACGACTGCGACGGCTCCATCGACGAAAACCTGACCCAGACCTGCTACAACGGACCCGTGGGCACCGACGGCGTCGGGATCTGTCACGTCGGATCCCGCACCTGCACGACCGGCTCCTGGGGCACCTGCGTGGGCGAGCAGACGCCCCTGGTCGAGGTGTGCGACAACGCGGACAACGACTGCGACGGACAGACCGACGAAGGGCTCGGCCAGACCACCTGCGGTCAAGGCATCTGCCAAAACACGGTTCAAAACTGCGTGGGTGGGGTCTCCCAGACCTGCGACCCGCTGCTGGGCCAGCAGGCGGAGACCTGCAACGGAACCGACGACGACTGCGATGGCGTCATCGACGGGCTCACCCAGTCCTGCTACTCGTATGGCGCCGGCTGCGCCTTTGCCGGCGGCGTGTGGACCTGTCAGGGGCTCTGCGCAACGGGCACCCAGACGTGTCCCGCCGGCGGCGGCGGAGCTTGGTCAGGCTGCCAATTCGACATCGGCCCTGTCGCCGAGGTGTGTGACGGCCAGGACAACAACTGCGACGGTGCCGTTGACGAAAACTTGAGCCAGGCCTGCTATCCGCTGGGGTACGGCCCCACCACGGGCTGCACCGCCCCCGGAGCCTGCCTGGGTGTGTGCCAGGAGGGCTCACGCACCTGCGCTGGCGGCGCGTGGGGCGTCTGCAGCGGTGCGATGACGCCGTCTGTGGAGCTCTGCGACAACCTGGACAACGACTGCGACGGGCAAACCGACGAGGGGCTCAGCCAGGCCTGCCAGGTGACCAACGCTTTGGGCACCTGTACGGGTGTGGAAACTTGCGCCGCAGGGAGCTGGACGGGATGTACGGCGGCCACGCCCGCCATCGAGGACTGCGACAACATCGACAACGACTGCGACGGCGCCGTGGACGAAAACGTCACCCAGACCTGCTACACGGGCCCGGCGGGAACCGAGGGCGTCGGCGCCTGCCACGGCGGCACGGCGACCTGCACCGCCGGGACCTGGGGCTCTTGCCAGGGCGAGGCAACCCCCTCGGCCGAGGTGTGCGACGGCATCGACAACGACTGTGACGGACAGACCGATGAGGACGCGGGCGGCAACCCCCTGACCGAGGCCTGCTACTCGGGCCCGGCGGCCACCGAAGGTGTCGGCGTCTGCATCGGCGGCACCCGCACCTGCACCGGGGGCTCCTGGAGCACCTGCGTGGGCGAGATCCCGCCCACCGCCGAGCAGTGCAACGGCGCGGACGACGACTGCGATGGTCAGATCGACGAGGATCTGGGCACCACCAGCTGTGGGTTGGGAGTCTGCCAGCACGTCATCGACAACTGCGTGGCCGGCGTCCCCCAGACCTGCGACCCCTACCAGGGCGCTCAGCCAGAGATCTGTGACGGCGTCGACAACGACTGTGACGGGCTGGTCGACGGCATCGCCCACACCTGCTACGAGTTCGCCACGGGCTGCGCCGAAACCACGCCGGGCGTCTGGAACTGCGAGGGCGCCTGCGCTCCCGGCCTGCAGCTCTGCCCCGCCGGCGGCGCCGGCGTCTGGGGCGAATGCCAGTACGACGTGGGCCCGTCGCCAGAGGTCTGCGACAACATCGACAACGACTGCGACGGACAGACCGACGAGGACGCCGCGGGCCAGCCGCTGTCAGACATCTGCTATCCCCCCGGCTCCGGCCCGACCACTGGCTGCACCTGGGACGCCAGCGCCCTCGGGTGGGACTGTTTGGGTCTGTGTACCGCCGGTGCACGCGAATGCCTCAGCGGCGTGTGGGGCTCCTGCTCGGGACACGTCACACCCACGGTGGAGGTCTGCGACGGCTCGGACAACGACTGCGACGGGCAGATCGATGAAGAAGAGGACATCCCCGGTCTGAACCAGCCCTGCGGCACAGCCCTCGGTCGCTGCACGCCCGGCATCCTGCGCTGCATCGACTCCCAGGAGGTCTGCGAGGGCGGCGACGGACCATTCGAGGGCGTCTGCAACGGTCAGGACGATGACTGCGACGGCGAGATCGATGAGGTCGACGAGGTGGCTGACGAGGAGGGGTTGACCTGCGGTGACGCCACCGGGCTGTGCGAGCCCGGCCTCACGCAGTGCGTGGGCGGCGCGATTCAGTGCGTGGGCGGCGTGAACCCAACCGAGGAGGTGTGCGACGGCGAGGACAACGACTGCGACGGCGACGTAGACAACCAGGCCGAGTGCCCGCCCAGCTCCTGGTGCATCGAAGGCGACTGCCGGCTGGTCTGCGACCCCACGAGCGAGTTCCCCTGCCCCGGCACAATGCAGTGCGTGGAGCGAACGCACGAGGAGGATCTGGTGTACGTCTGCATGCAGGTGGGTGGAAGCTGCGGGGGCATCACCTGCCCCGATGGCTGGATCTGCGAGAACGACCAGTGCGTCGATCCCTGCGACCCGAACCCCTGCGCCTGGTACGAGGAGTGCAACCTGGGCGCATGCCTCGACACGAGCTGCACGGGTATCGGCCAACAGTGCGACCCGGGTGAGTTCTGCCTGGATCATGAGTGCGTGGAGAACCCCTGCCTGGCCGCCGATTGCGATGCGGCGACGGAGCATTGCATCGCGGATTGTCCCTCGGCCACCGACTGCACCTACACCTGCCAGCCCCTGTGCCTCTGCGGGCCTGGGGAGACCTGCGGCCCCGGCGGCGTCTGTGAGTCGGACCTGTGCGCCGGCGCCACTTGCCTCGGCGGGCAGATGTGCGACCCGGCCACGGGGGACTGCGTTCCAGACGACTGCTTCCTCGTCAATTGTCCCGGCGGGGAAATCTGCCACGGCGGCGTCTGCGCCCCTGACCCCTGCCTGAACACCGAGTGCCCCCTGGGGTTCCACTGCGATGCCGTCTTCACCGAGGACGCCACGGCACCCGTGTGCATCCCGGACGACGGCGTATGGACGCCGGGCGAGACCGGAGAGAAGGTCCTCGCCACCGGCGGCGGCGGTTGCGCCTGTGACCAAACCGACCCCACCGGCGGTCTCGGCAACGTCCTGTGGATCCTGGGCTGCCTCGGGCTGCTGTGGGCCTGGCGGCGGAGACGACCGCTGAGCCGACTCTTCGGCCTGGGAGCGCTGGTGCTGAGCCTGGGCCTGTTGGGCGGGGCGGGCTGCAAGCTCGATCCCTGGCAGCAATCCAGCGACGGCGCCCTCGCGATCCCCGACGCCGGCCCGGACACCGCGACCCCAGACGCCGAGCCGGACGCCTGCGTGGTGACCGAAGAGGTGTGTGACGGTCTGGACAACGACTGCGACGGCGTGGTGGACAACGGCTACGACCTCGCCACGGACCCGTACAACTGCGGCGCCTGCGGCACCATCTGCGAGTTCGACTACGCCTTCGCCACCTGCGACGCCAGCCAGTGCGCCATGGGCACCTGCCTCCCCGGCCACTGGGACGTGAACGGCGATCCCGCGGACGGCTGCGAGTACGCCTGTCACGAGACCAACGACGGCAGCGAGGTCTGCGACAGCGTGGACAATGACTGTGACGGCCAGATCGACGAGGACTTCGACCTGTTGACCGATCCGAACAACTGCGGCCTGTGCCACCGGACCTGTGCGTTCTTCAACGGCGTGGGCTCCTGCTCGGGCGGCAACTGCGAGCTCGACTCCTGCCGCGGCGGGCACGTGGACAAGGACGGCAACCCCAACAACGGCTGCGAGTGCCAGATGGGCCTTGTGGAAGGCACCGTGGCCTGCGTGGAGGGCGGCCCCGCCACCTGCGACGCCAGCGAGGTCTGCGCGGACGTCTCGGGGGACGGCAGCGCCTTCTGTGCGACGATCCCCGCCGACGGCTGCGACGGCGTGGACAACGACTGCGACGGCCAAACCGACGAGGACGCCGCCAGCCTGCTGTCGAACGCCGCCTGCTACACGCACCCGGTGGGCTGTACGGCGGACGCCTCCGGCATCTACACCTGCCTCGGGCTCTGCCAGACCGGCATCCCCACCTGCGCCGGCGGTGAGGTCGTCTGTGGCGCTCAGACAGGGCCTGCGGCGGAGCTCTGCGACGACCTGGACAACGACTGCAACGGCGTGGTGGACGACGGCTTCGACAAGCTCAGTGACCCGGCCAACTGCGGCGGCTGCGGTGTGCAGTGTTCGGCCATCGTGACCAATGGCATCCCCGGCTGCGCGGGGGGCGCTTGCGTGGTGCTCGCGTGCCTGCCCGGATTCTGGGACCTGAACAATGATCCCACCGACGGCTGTGAGTACGCCTGCAGCTACACCAACGGCGGCGTGGAGGCCTGCGGTGACAGCATAGACAACGACTGCGACGGACAGACCGACGAGGGCTTCGATTTCACCAACGACCCGGCCAACTGCGGCACCTGCGGCAACGACTGCAGCAGCAACGTGCCCTTCGGCACCTCGGTGACCGGCTGCGTCGCCTCCACCTGCACCTACCATTGTGAGCCGAACCACTACGATCTGAACGGCGACGTCGGTTTGGGCCAGGCGGGCAACGGCTGTGAGTACGCCTGCACGGTCACAAACGGCGGCACCGAGGCCTGCGACGGCGTGGACAACAACTGCGACGGCACAGCGGACGAGGGCTTCGACAAGCAAACCGACGTGGCAAACTGTGGCAGCTGCAACTACGCCTGCGTCGATCATGTGGGGGCAAGCTCGGTTGTGGCCGGCTGCGCCAACGGTGTCTGTCTGTTCGCCTGCGTCGGCGGCTTCGCCGACCTCAATGGGGACGTGGGGTTGGGCGCCAGCGGGGACGGCTGCGAGTGCCAGGTCACCAACGGCGGCGTGGAAATCTGCGACAACATCGACAACGACTGCGACGGCAGCACCGACGAGGACGCGGGCGGCGGACCGCTCTCCCAGGCCTGCTACACGGGCCCAGGGGGCACCGAGAACGTCGGTCCCTGTCATGGCGGCACCCAGACCTGCGCCGCGGGCGTGTGGAACCCCTGTCAGGGCGATGTCCTCCCAGCGGTGGAGGTGTGCGATAACGTCGACAACGACTGCGACGGCGCCACCGACGAGGACGGCGGAGGCAACCCCCTCAGCCAGGCCTGCTACACGGGGCCGCCGGGAACCGAGAACGTCGGCCCCTGCCACGGCGGCAGCCAGGCCTGCTCCGGCGGTGCCTGGGGCGTGTGCTCGGGCGAGATCACCCCGATCATCGAGTCCTGTGACAGCCAGGACAACGACTGTGATGGCTCTGCCGACGAGGACTTCGACACCCTGACCGACATCAACAACTGCGGCGTCTGCGGGTGGAGCTGTGCTGGCCACGCCGGCGCCTTCAGTCAGACCACCGGATGCGTGGCGGGCAGCTGTCAGTACATCTGTCAGTCGAACCACTACGACCTCAACGGCAACGTCAACCAGGGCGACGCCGCCGACGGCTGCGAGTACGCCTGCATGTTGACCAACGGCGGTGTGGAGGCCTGCGGCGACAGCGTGGACAACGACTGCGACGGTCAGACGGACGAGGGGTTCGACTTCACGTCGGACCCGGCCAACTGTGGCGCCTGTGGCTACTCCTGCGCCGCACACACCCCCTTCGGCGCCACGGCCACCGGATGCGCCGCAAGCACCTGTCAGTACGTCTGTCAGGCGAACTACCACGACCTGGACAGCGACTTGGGCCTGGGCGACACGGGCAACGGCTGCGAGTATGCCTGCACCGTGTCGGGCGGCGGCGTCGAGACCTGTGACAACCTGGACAACGACTGCGACGGCGCCGTGGACGATGGGTTCGACAAACAGACCGACACGGCCAACTGCGGCACCTGCGGCTACGTCTGCGCGGCCCACGCCGGGGCCGGCTCCTCCGCCACGGACTGCGCCAACGGCGTATGTCAATTCGCCTGCGACGCGGGCCACGTGGACCTCGACGGTGACGTGAGCCTGGGCAACCTGGGCACCGGCTGCGAGTACGCCTGCGCCCCTTCCGGCGCCGAGGTCTGCGACGGCAACGACAACGACTGTGACGGCCTCACGGACGAGGCCGGCGGCGGCGGCCCCCTCACCCAAGCCTGCTACACCGGCCCGGGCGGGACCGAGGGTGTGGGCCCCTGCCACGGAGGAACCCAGACCTGTACCGCCGGCACCTGGGGTGTCTGCGCCGGCGAGATCACACCGCAGCCAGAGACCTGCGACAACATCGACAATGACTGCGACGCCGCCACCGACGAGGCCGGCGGAGGCGGTCCCCTCACCCAGGCCTGCTACACAGGTCCGGGCGGAACCCAGGGCGTGGGTCTGTGCACGGGTGGTACGCAAAGCTGCACCGCGGGCGCCTGGGGTGCCTGCGTTGGCGAGGTGACGCCGCAGATCGACGTCTGCGACACCCAGGACAACGACTGCGACACCTTCACCGACGAGGACTTTGACACCCAGACCGACATCACCAACTGCGGCTCCTGCGGCTACTCCTGCGTGGCCCATGTAGGCGCCCACTCCTACACCACGGGCTGCGTGGGCGGGACCTGTCAGTTCGCTTGCCAGGCGAACTTCTATGACAACAACGGCGACATCGGCCTCGGCGACGGTGGCGATGGCTGTGAGTACGGCTGCACCATCACCAACGGCGGTGTCGAGGCCTGCGGGGACGGCATCGACAACGACTGTGATGGCGCCACCGACGAGGGCTTCGACCTGACCGGCGACCCCGCAAACTGCGGCGCCTGCGGCTACTCCTGCGCGGCGCACACGCCGGCGGGGGCCATTACCACCGGCTGCAGCGCGAGCGCCTGCCAGTTCGTCTGCCAGCCGAACCGCTACGACATCGACGGTGACCTCGCCCTCGGCGACGCCGGGAACGGCTGCGAGTACGCCTGCACCACCTCGGGCGCGGAGATCTGCGACGACCTGGACAATGACTGCGACGGCGTCATCGATGACGGCTTCGACAAGCAGAACGACCCCGTCCACTGCGGCGCCTGCAACTACGTCTGCGCCGCCCACACCGGGGCGAACTCAACGGCCTCGGGCTGCTCCGCCGGCGTGTGTCAGTTCACCTGCACCGTCGACCACTACGACCTCAACGGCGACGTGAGTCTCGGGAGCGGCGGCGACGGCTGCGAATACGGCTGCACCTTCTCGGGCGCCGAGGTCTGCGACAACACGGACAACGACTGCGACGGCGCCACCGACGAAGACGCCGGCGGCGCGCCCCTCACCCAGGCCTGCTACACCGGCCCGGGGGGCACCGAAGGCGTGGGGCTCTGCCACGGCGGCACCCAGACCTGCTCCCTCGGAGCCTGGGGCTCCTGCGCCGGCGAGGTGGTGCCTGGATCCGAGCTGTGCGACTCCCAGGACAACGACTGCGACACCTTGACCGATGAGGACTTCGACCTCACCAGCGACCTGAACAACTGCGGCGCCTGCAACACGAGCTGCTGGGCCTCCGTGCCGGCCAACGCCTACCCGGACGCCTGCAACGCGGGGACCTGCCACTTCGCATGCCTCACCGGCTTCTCCGACGTCGACGGAGACCTCAACACCACGGGGCTCACGGGCTGCGAGTACACCTGCCCGGTGAGCCCTCCCACCACCGAGTACTGTGACGGCCTGGACAACGACTGCGACGGCAGCGTCGACGAGGGTCTGACGCCACCTGTGGGCTTCTGCAACCAGGGCCAACCCGGCTCCCCCTGCGATGGCGTGGGCTCCATCTGCGAGGATCCCGACGGTGCGGGTGGTCTCCCCCACAGTTGGTATTGCCAGTACCCCGCGTCGGTTGAGACCGATCCGATGAACCCGAACCAGCTCATCGGCTACGAGACCCTCTGTGACGGGCTTGACGGTGACTGTGACGGCTTCCCGGACGACAACTTCGGCATTGGCGACACTTGTGACAACGGCCTGCAGGGCGCCTGCCGGGTCACGGGCGCAGTGATCTGCGACGCCGGTGACCCCTCCACCACCCTGTGCAACCTGCCGCCGCCGGCCACCTGGCCCACGCCCACCGATGAGGTGTGCGACGCGGCGGACAACGACTGCGACGGTCTCACCGACGAGAACGAGTGGCAGAACAACCCGGCCAACGATCCTCCGTTCCTCCAGGGCTGGGTGGTGGACGACCTGGTGACCGTAAACGTGGGCGGTGTCACCACCTACGTCTACGAGTACGAGGCCTCGCGGCCCAGCGCCGACGTGGCCCAGGCTGGCACGGGCTCCGACGCCCGGGCCTGCAGCCGACTCAACGTCATCCCCTGGGCCAACGTGACCTACGAGCAGGCGGCCAATGCCTGCGCTCGCGCCGGGATGCGGCTGTGCGGGGACCTCGAGTGGAGCGAGGGCTGCAACGGCGGCGGCGGCGGCTTCCCCTACGGTGGCACCTATGACCCCAATGCCTGCAACGGGCACGACCAGGATCCAGCCGTGGACGCCGTGGAGCCCACGGGCACCCAGGTCGACTGTGATTCGCCGGCGGGCGGGGCGGACATGAGCGGCAACCTCCGCGAGTGGACCGCAGACATCATGGGCTACACCTCAGGCGGCGAGTCCATCTACACCCTGCGCGGCGGCAGCTTCACCGACTACGAGGGCGGGCTGGCCTGCGACTTCGACAGCAGCGGCTTCGTGGAGGACGTCTTCGCGCCCAACGTGGGCTTCCGCTGCTGCACCACCTGCGGCAACGGCACCATCGACCCGGGCGAGACCTGTGACCCGGCGCCGCCGGCCAGCAGTCCCAACTGCAACCCCGTGCACTGCGGTCCCGACACCTGCGGTGACGGCGTCCCCGACGCCGGTGAGCAGTGCGACGACGGCAACCTCTTGCCCCTGGACGGCTGCAGTCCCCAATGCCAGTTCGAGGCGGAGAACTGCTCGTCCAACTACCCCGGCGACGAGGACGGAGACGGGCTGGCCAACTGCGCCGATCCCGACTGCGTGTCCACCTGGTGCGACGACATGCAGGACAATGACGGCGACGGTTTCACCGAGGCCAATGGCGACTGCTGCGACTCCGGCCTGGAGCCGGCCTGCAACGGCCAACCGCCGGCCTCCATCCACCCCGCGGCCCAGGAGATCTGCGGCAACGGCTTTGACGACAACTGCAACGGCTTCGTCGACAACGGCGAGCCGGACAATGACGGCGACGGCGCCCTGCCCTGCGTGGCCGGCGTGACCTACGACTGCGACGACTGGGATCCCGACCGTTCGCCCACACACCTGGAGGACCCCTCGGACGGCAAGGACAACGACTGCGACGGCGCCATCGACGAGGCCCCCACCCCCTGCGGCGCCTGCGCGTCCGAGGCCCAGTACCCGGCCGCCATGGACATCTGCGGCTGGTGGCTGGTGTCGGCCATGAGCCAAATAGAGCCCACCTCCAACGCCCAGGGCCACGGCTGTCGGAGCCTCCTGGGCAACTCCACCATCGGACCGCTGCTGGGCTCGGAGTTCCTGGTGCTGTCCTCCGGCCACGTGGACGCCAGCGAGGGACTGGGCGGCGGGTTCCCCTATGTGGAAAGCGGCGTGGACTTCTCCAACGGCCTGATGAGCGATCCGGTGGAGGGAGGAGCGTCATTCCCCGTCAGGGACCAGGTCCAGTACCACCTGGTGCTGGATGTGCCCACCAACGTCTACTCCCTGAGCTTCGACTTCGTCTTCTTCTCGGCGGAGTATCCCGAGTACGTGTGCACGAACTTCAATGACGAGTTCTACGCCGTCATCCAGTCCATGCACTCGGACTACGCGGCCTTCACATGCAACGGCGTGGTGCCGGCACACCCCGGCGGCGCCCCGGGCGGGACCCAGTGCCGGAACATCTCCTTCGACGGCAACGGCAACAAGATCTCGGTGAACGCGGCCTTCTTCGACAACACCAACGACGCGGGCGCCTGGTCCTACCGCCTCGGTCCGAACCTGCCCGGCACAGGGTACGAGGACTGGGACGGCAACGCGAACAACTGCTGGGGCACCCTCGCGGGCTGCGTGCGTCCCACCTACAACTGCCCCGACACCGTGGGCAGCTCCACCGCATGGCTCACCACCACCGCCAACGTCGTGCCCGGCGAGCGGATCCGGATCCTCTTCGACATCCACGACGAGTCGGACGGCATCTATGACAGCCGGGTGATCATCGACAACTTCCGCTGGGGCTTCACCTCCGTGTCCGGCCCCGTCACCACCAAGTAGCCCGGGCCCCGACCTCCACGACCCACTACAACAGTGCACGATTAGTGCATTGGCCACCATTTTATTCACTGCATGTGAAAACATATTGTGTACATTCCACCGAGACGAGCCTGGAAACACCGTGTGCCCGTCTTGATGAATTCGAAATAATGCTTTGATCTCAATTAATAGAGCAAGGTGGATGGTCCTGTAGCCAATTGGCCCGCCTGATGCAGTGACCTCTGTACGTCGCCTGCGCACACCACTCGCGACGGAAAGAGGCTCCCATGAAAAGCAACAACGAGAACTCGGTTCTTTTTTCCATCGGGTCGGTCCTTCAGCTGCAGCAGCACAAAGAGCGGGAGCTGCAAGACGAGGCTCAGCGGCAGAAGGACGACCACGACCGCGCCGAAGCTGCGCGTCTTGACCAGGCCCGCCGCGCCGCAGCGGCGGCCCAGCGACTTCGCCAGGTGGAAGCCGCCGAAACCGCTCGCCACGAATGGGAGCGGCAGGTCACCGACAAGGAGACCGCGATCCGTGCGCGCATCGAGGCCGACACCGAGCGCCAGCTCGAGCTGCTCCGCGCCGAGTATCGTGAGGCTCGGCCCGTGGTGGTGCCCGGCCGCCACCGCCTGTCCTTCGCAGTGGCGAGCGTGATGGCTTTGGCCGTAGTTGCGCTGGGCGCCTACGGCGTCAACGCCATGACCAGCGACAATCTGCCCCCTTTGAAGACCAGCGCCACAGCGAACGCGGCCACACCCGGGGACGAGCCCGTCGCGGCCACACCCGGGGACGAGCCCGTCGCGCCCACACCCCGGGTCCTGGCCCCCACGTCCCGGGTCCTGGCCCCGGCGCCCATGACCACGATCCGCGTCGTCGAGCCCACCCCCGTGAAGATCCAAGGGCCCGCGCCGAGGCCCATCGCCAAGCCGTACAGGACGCCCACCCGGCCGCGCTGCAAGTGGATCACCGTCACCAAGCGTGTCCAGAACCCCCTGTGGAACCACCCCCTCAACTTCGAGGGCCGCTACAAGACCATCAAGAAGCGCGTCAAGAAGTGCCGGAACTAGGGAATTCGGGAGTCGGCGATCAGCGACGCAGCTGGGTCGCCAGCCAGACGGCGACGCGACGGCGGAGGCGGCGGCCGGGGCCGTGGCCCCCCACGTGCCGCCACAGGACGCTACCCTTGCCGGCGGCCTCGTGCACGGCGACACCGGACTCCGGGCGGATCACGCGATCCCGACGCCCCACCACCACCACCAGCGGCCGCGGCGCGAACCGCCCGATGGTGCGGGCGGGATCCACCGTGGCGAGCAGGCGACGCCGGCCCGCGTGGGCGAGCCAGCGTGGCAGGAGCTCCGTCTTCCAGCCGAGCTTCCAGCGGCTGTTCGACCGGGCCAGTGTCGGCCAGTCTCCGGCCGGGGAGATGAGGGCGGCCGCCCGCAGCCGGGGCTCATGGGAGGCGAGGAGGCCTCCGAGCACCGCGCCCAGGCTGAACCCGAGGTAGCCGATGCGGCCGGGATCGACCTTGGGGTGGCCCCGCAACACGCGCACGGCGTGGCGCAGATCCCGCACGGCGCGAGCGAATCGGCGCACGAGCTTTGCGGGATCCCCGGCGCAGATGTCCTGCCCCCGCACCCGACGGTGATGTCCGTGGAAGGGGTGGTCGACGGCCAGCAGGTGCACGCGTTGGTTCACGAAGGCGTCACCAAAGTACTGGACCATGGAGCGGCAGTCGCCCCCATGCCCGTGCCCGAGGATGACCGCCGGATAGCGCCCCCGCGCCCGCACCCGCCGGAACAGAGCCGTGACCCGATCCCCCGCGCTGCCGCGATAGGTGACGTTCCGCCAACGCCGGTCGCGGTTGCTCCCCCACCGGACCCGAAGGTCCAGCCCTTTGTCCACGGCAAAGGTGGCCCGGGGAGCCGTCCGTGGCGCTGGGCTTCGGCGCGGCCCGGGCCGAGAAACTACAGGTCGCGCTCGAGCCTCGTCGACCACCGCGGCGGTCTTCGGCGCGGCCGCCGGCTCGGCGCCCCCACCGGAGGACCGCTGTCCCCGGCCGCAGCCGCCCCCCGCCAGCAGCAGCACCAGGGCCCCGGTATAAATCGACCTCATCAATCCGAGAGCTCCGCGTCAATGATCCTCTTGAAGTGGGCGAAGGGGTAGGCGCCCTCGGTCTTGGACCCGTTGACAAAGAAGGCCGGCGTCCCGGTGACGCCGCGCTTTCTGGCGAGCTTCACATCGCGCAACACCTGGGCCTTGCACGCCCCGCTGTCCAGCTCCTTGGTGAACTTCGGCACGTTCAGACCGATGCGCCGGGCGTACTTGATCAGGTCCGCCCGGGAGAGGTTGGTGTTGTTGGCGAACATCTGGTCGTGCATGGCCCAGAACTTGCCCTGGCGCTGAGCACAGACCGCCGCCTCAGCCGCCTGCATGGCCTGGGGATGGATCTGCCTGATGGGCATGTGGTGAAACACCAGCCGCACCTTGCTGCCATAGTGACGAATGATCCGATTCATTACCCGCGCTCCCCTGGTGCAGAAGGGACACTCGAAGTCGGTGAACTCCTCGATGACCACCTTGGCCTTGGGCCCGCCCTTCCAGGGCGGCTTGCCCGCGGTCGAGCCCCTCTTCACGCCTGACGACGGCCGGGAAGGGGCGTTCGGCCCATCACGCATGCCCAGGCCACCGGGGACCCCCGCGCCCATGGATCCACGGTGTGCCACCGCTCGGTTTCCTGGCGCAGGCTGCCCCCCGCGCGCAGCGTCATCACTGGTCCTGACCGGCGGGCGGCGCGGCGTGGTGCTGTCCGACGCCACGTCGTCGAGGCAGCCCACCCCGACCAACGTCCAGGCCGTGATGATGACCAATCCCCAGGGGGGGCTTCGCAGCGCTCGCATGATTTTGGGCTCTCCTCGCTACCCGGTCACTTGGCGACACCCGAAATGGCCGACCCGGCGAACATCAACAGAGACTTGAGGTCCTGGTCATTGAACATGAGCATGGCGCCGATGAAATAATCCCGCCCGCCGCCGGCTCCGGTCCGCACCCGGGAGTTGAGCAGGTCGTCAGCGCCAGCGATGATGTACAGCCGCTTGTAGAACATCCACGACGCCGACACCTTCAATCGGGGAAACAGGTTGGCCTGAAAGTCGAAGACGTCCGTCTTGAAGATCAGCCGTCGGTTGAAGAACTCCAGGTCCAGACCCAGCCCGCCGGTGTTCTCCTTGATGCCCATGCGGAAGGTAGCGAAGCCCACCCGCTTGGCGAACATGAAGCTCACCCGGAAGGCGTCGGTGACCTTGACCTCCTCCTTCCGTTCCAGGGGCGGCTCGTTGGGGTTGTCTGTCCGCGTGACCGTCTGGGTCACCGTGCGGTTGCCCCGGGGATCGTCGATGAGCTCGATCAGGTAGTACTTGTCCGCCGATGGCTGCAGCCGGATGGTCACATAGGTCTTCAGGGAGTTGGCCAGCACGTTGTACTCGGACCGGAGCCCCACGATGGTCTGAAGTCCCGTGAGCCCCCGCACGAAGGTCCCCGCCTCCTGCACCGTCTCCTTGATGGTCGCCGCCAGGGACTCGTCGGTGATGAAGGTGCCCACCGTGCCCTTGCCCGAGGCGATGGTGCCGGTGATCTTCTTGACGTCCTTGGTGATGCCGCCCACGTCCCCGGCGGCGCCCTCGATCTTGCCCGTCACCCGGTCCACGGATTTTTCGAGCTTGGTCGCGATGCGCTCGATGCGATCCACGAGCCCCTTTTGCTTCGGGTCCTTGGGCTTCACCGCCTGGCGGAGGCGCCCTGTCATGTCCTTGACGTCCCGGAGGATCCCCAACACCTCCTTGCCCGCTCCCTTGGTCAACGGCCGCACGTCCTTGGCGATGCGGTTGAGCTGATTGGTCAGCTTCTTCACCGACCCGCCGATGTCGGTGATCATTCGGTTGGCGTTTTTCACCGTGTCGGCCACCGGCCCCTTGGCGAGCTTCTTCACCTCGCCCAGCAGATCGGAGATGTCCCGCTTGAGGGTCTGCATGATCTGCCGCACGTCCTTGGCCATCAGATCGTTCACGCTCGACACGAGGGTCTTGATCTGCGGCAGGATGTCGTTGACCCCCACCGCCTCGACGACGACCATGATGCGGTCGCCGTTCTTGAGCCGCCGGTTCTTGATGGGCGGCCCGCGTGGGTCCTTGGGGTTGGGCGAGAAAGGCGTCCCGGGATCGATCTCCAGGTAGTACTGCCCCATCATGGACAGGGCCTTTTTGTAAATGATCGCGTTGGAGTACAGCTTGTGCTTCTTGTCCACGTAGATGTCCACCCGGGCCTTGTTGTTCTGAATGCGCCGCCTGGAGATCTTGCCCGCGGGCAGGCCAGCGATGACCACCTGGGACTTGGACACCAGACCGGCGCCGTCCTTGAACAGGGCGTATACCTGGATTCCGCCCGAGCCGGAGTACCCCTCGTGCACCCGCTTGAACATCAGGTAGCTGGCCACGAGGATCACCGCCGCGAAGACGCCCACCTTCACCGCCGTGCCGAAGCTCTTCATCCGAGACCTCCCGCCTGCGGCTGGTCACCGAACTTGACCGTGCCGGAGGTCTCCACGAAGATCCGCAGATCCTCGTTTGTGGTGGCCAGGATCTCGGCGGGGGTGCCGTTGGCCACGATGCACCCCCCCTGAAGCATGAAGATGCGGTCGGCGATGCGGAAGGTGGACGCCATGTCGTGGCTGATCACGATGGACGTGACCCCCAGATGCCTGGCCGTCTCGGCGATCATGTTGTCCACGTTCTTGGTGGCGATGGGATCCAGCCCTGTGGTGGGCTCGTCGTAGATGAGGATCTCCGGCTCCAACACGATGGCCCGCGCCAACCCCACCCGTTTGGCCATGCCCCCCGACAGCTCCGAGGACATCTTCCTCTCGGCATTCTGCAGCCCGAGGAGGGCGAGCTTCGCCGCCACCAGCTCCCGGATCCTGCCGCCGGACAGCTTCGTGTGCTCCCGCAGAGGGAAGGCCACGTTCTCCTCGACGGTCATGGAGTCGAAGAGCGCCGCCTGCTGGAAGAGCATGCCGAACTTCCGCCGGACGCTGTTCATCTCCACCTCATCGAGGGGCACGACGTCCTGGCCGTCCACGAAGATGTGCCCCTGGTCCGGCTTGAGCAGGCCCATGAGGTGCTTGCACAGCACCGACTTGCCCTGGCCCGAGCCGCCGATGATGATGTTGATCTTGTGGCGCTCTATGTCCAGATCGACCCCGCGCAGAACATGGTGCCTGCCAAAGGACTTGTGCAGGTTGCGAACGCGAATCTGGAAGCGCTCGTCGCGTTGGGTGAGGTCGGTGCCGCTCATGATGGCGATTCGTATATAATCAGCAGTATATCCCCAACGAAGTAGTCTAGCATCAGAACCGTAACACAGCTATAGACCACGGCCCTGGTGGTGGCCAGGCCCACTCCCTTGGCGCCCCCCGCCGCGCTCACCCCCTGGTGGCAGCCGATGGACGACAGGACGAAGCCAAAGATGGCGGCCTTGATGAGGCCTATCTTGATGTCGTAGGCGTCCACCATCCACTCCAGCTCCGCGATGAACAGGCCGTGGTCCACCTCCAGGAGGATCACGGCCACGAAGTACGCGCCCACCATTCCGGCGAAGCTGAAGACCATGGTCAGAAGGGGCATCATGATGATCGACGCGACGATGCGCGGCGTCACCAGGTACTGCACCGGGCTCACGGCCAGGGTGCGCAGGGCGTCGATCTGCTCGGTGATGCGCATGGAACCCAGCTCGGTGGCCATGGCCGACCCTGCCCGGGCGGTGACCATCAGGGCCGTCAGCACCGGTGCCAGCTCCCGCACCAGGGCGAGGGTCACCATGGCGCCGATGTAGGACTCCATGCCGAAGGTGCGAAAGGTGTCGGTCACCTGGAGGCTGAAGGCGGCGCCAGTGAAGATCCCCACGAGCACGATGATGGACAGCGAGCCCACCCCGATGAAGTCCAGGGCCACCAGGTACTCCCGCCAGCGGAAGGGCCGCCGGAAGAGCCAGTAAAAGGCCTGCCCGGACAGCGCCAGGATATGACCGAACGTTTCGAAGCCGGTGACCAGAGGCCCGAAGACCTGACGCCACAGGGCGTCGACCATCCCGATCCACCGGGCGGTCCGTTTCTCCTTGGAGGAGGCTGGGGAGGATTCGTCCATGTCCACACAACCCACGGCATCGAAAACCGTAGGATTTTCGCTTTTTTATCAAGGCGTCCGCCATGCTGTCAACCAGCGCTTGAATTGCCGACGGGTTGTGGCATAAGGGCTCGTGCAAGAACCAGGCTCACCCATGGACGCCAAAGACATCTCCGACCCGCCCCTGACCACCGCCGACCTCCCCAACGGACTGAGAATCCTGGTTGTGGGGTTGCCCCACCTGCACACGGCCGCGGCCCAGCTCATGGTGCGCGCGGGCTCCCGCTACGAGGACGACGCCACGGCGGGCCTGAGCCACTTCGTCGAGCACATGATCTACCGCGGCTCTGCCGCCTACCCCACCACCTTCGCCCTGAACCGGGCCATCGAGCGGCGGGGCGGCGGCCTCTACGCGGAGACCAGTCGAGAGATCACCAGCTACCTGCTCGACTCGCCACCCGAGAGCCTGCCAGCCCTGCTGGAGGTCCTGGCCGACGCGGTGATCCGTCCGAGCTGGAACGAGATGGACACCGAGCGCCGCATCGTCATCGAGGAGCTGCTCGAGGATCTGGACGAGGACGGACAGCTCATCAGCACCGACGACCTTGCCAGGGGCCTCGCCTTTGGCGCGCATCCCCTGGGGCTGCCCATAACCGGCACCCAGGCGTCGGTGTCGGCCTTCACGCCCGACCTGGTGGCCGCGCACCACGCCCGCCACTACACCGGCACCAACTCGACGCTCTGCGTGGCCGGACCCGTCGAGGCCGAGGCCGTGATGGAGGTGGCGTCGCGTCTCTTCGCGGACCTGCCGGCCGGCGAGCGCGCGACCCCGGCGCCGGCGCCGGACACCGTGACCGGACCAGCCTTCCGCTACATTCGGTACGTGGAGAGCCAGACGACCCTCAACCTCATGGTCCAGGGCCTGGCGGATCCCCACCCGAGAAGCGGCGCCCAATCCCTGATGTTGCGCATCCTCGACGACGGGCTCTCCACGCGGTTGTACCACCGCATCGTGGACGAGCTGGGCCTGGCATACTCCGTGAGTGCCTTCCCGGAGCTGCTCGAGGACGCGACGCTCGTGGACGTGAGCGCCGCCTGCGCACACCCCTCGGCCGGCAGGATTTTCGAGGAGGTGCTGGAAATCCTGGCCGAGCTGCGGGACCGGCCTCCGGACGACGACGAGTTCGAGATGGCCCGCCAACGGCTGCTGTGGGATGTGCGTGCCAGCCTGGACAGCCCCCGGTCCATGGTCGAGCTCCACAACACCTGCGAGATCCTCGGCCGCCCGAGGACCATGCGCGCCCGGGCGGAGCAAACCCTGGCGGCCACGCCCGCCGATGTTCAGCAGGTGGCCCGGGAGATCCTGCGCCCCGACCGCTGGACCCTGGCCTGCGTGGGCAAGCTGGACGCCCGCCAGCAGGGGGCCCTCCAGCGCCTCACCGAGTCCCCCATCCCGCCCATCGAATAGTGGTCAGAACGGCGTCTGGTTTGAAGCCGTTCTAGTCGGCCCAGCGCGGCCGAAGGGACAGGTGGAGACCGACCTGGTCACAGACCCGCATCACCAGGCCGTCCACCAGGTCGGCCAGGTCGGTGGGGCGGTGGGTGAAGCTCGGCGAGCAGGGCAGGATGCACGCCCCGGCCTCGGCCAGCCGGGCCATGTTGCGGAGGTGGATCGCCGAGACGGGTGCCTCCCGGGGGCACAAAACCAGGGGGCGGCGCTCCTTGAGGGCGACATCCGCCGCCCTGTGAACCAGGTTCCGCCCAGCGCCGCTGGCCACGGCCCCGAGGGTGGCCATGGAGCAGGGCAGGATCACCATGGCGTCTACGAGGGTGGAGCCCGAGGCGATGGGGGCGGCGAGGTCGTCCGGCGAGTGCACGGTCACCGGCCCCGGGCCAGGCCCACCCAGGTCAGCCACCAGGCGTGCCGGGTCCACCAGCCTCTCCGGCGGGCACCCCGCCAGGTTCTCCCGAGGCTCCCCCAGGTCCACCGACTCCTCCGCCGACAGGACCAGGCGCGCCCCGGCCGACACCACCAGGTCCACGGCAACGGGCACCTCGGTGAGCACCTGAAGCAGCCGCCGACCGTACCGCGTACCCGAGGCACCGGTGATGGCCAATACGATGCGCTTGGGCCTACTCACCGACATTTCGGGTGGACGGTACCTTTCGACGACGGGGGGGAGCTACGCGGGTCTTGCGCTTGGCCGCCTCACGCTTCTGGTACTTGTAGTAGCGACGGATCACCACGCGCACGTACTTGTGGGTGGTCAGGTAGGGCGGCACGCCCTTGTATCGGGCAACGGCCCCCGGGCCGGCGTGGTAGCCCGCCACGGTGAGCACCAGGTTGCCGTTGAAGGTGTTGGCCATGACCCTCAGGTAGCGGGTCCCACCGTAGATGTTCTCCCGGGGATCGTACACGTCAGTGACCCCCATGGACTTGGCCGTCTGAGGCATGAGCTGCATGAGCCCCTTGGCGCCCGCCGAAGACACCACGCGCGGGTCGAAGTCCGATTCGCTCTCGATGACGGCGCGGATGAGCGCCACGGGGATCTTGTACAGCCGCGCCGCGCCGTAGATGAACTTGTCGTAGCGCGTGAACCGGGCCTGGGAGGAGTCCTTGGCCGGCACCACATCGCAACCCTTGCAGCGCCTACGCGAGGCCTTGCCCGGGCCCTTTTTGTAAAGTCGTTTGTACTTGCTCCGCTTGGGCTTGATGTTGGTGAAGTGGGTGACGCCGTTTTTGTCCTTGTACATATAGATGTCCGCCGCCACCGGGCGGGGAGCCAGGAGCAAGGCCACGGCGAAGGCAACGGGCGTGGGCATCCAGCGCAACATGCACCTGTGATTATAGCCGATCACCTCTGAAGAACGAAAAAACCACGGCCGGATATTCCCGAATTGACACACAAAAGCTTGGGGAGGGAACCTGTTTCCCTCGAGGGGCCTCGCAGCACCGCGACGATTTGCATGAGGCCCCTCGAGGGTCGCAGGAGGGACAATTTTCTGGCGACCGAAAAGACTCCGAGACCCACAGATCCTCCTCTGGACTGTGAATTGCTCGCCTGCCGCGTCGGCCGATTGGCGCCGCCAACGAACGGTTGGTGGGCACCTGCAAAAACAGTATGTCCAAGTCGTCTGACAAATGCAACGTCCCCCAAGGCCTCCCGGAACCCTGGCAAGTGGACCGGAGAGGCCCGAATGCCCCACCGTGTCGCGGCGCGTCAATAACACTCCAATTCGGGCCCCAAAAGTCGGTTGAAAAAGGTGTCGGAATCCAACCAAAATTCACTGCCGCACGAGAAACCCAAAGAGGAATGTAGGTCAAAGTCACACAGGTCGCACAAGAGGATCCGAAAAGGGAATCCAACCGCGCTCCGGAGCAGATCTCCTGAGGAATACAACCGGCCGGAATCACCGGGCAACTGCGTATTCGAATCCAGAGCGATCTGGTTGGAATCCAACGTGTAAGTGCCTGAATCCTCGTGCTGGCCACCCCCCTCACGGAGACAATCGACATTTCACCTCAATTTTTTTTGAAAGGGCCCTCGGAATTGAGGTTGAAAAGCCCCATTGCCGCGCATTCCGCGGACGGGGGAAGGAGAAACCGTGGCAGCAGAGGCCCGGATCAGTGCCCCGTAGAGGCTCAATCCCCGGCCAGCTTGACGTCGTTTTTGCGATAGTAGGCGGCGATGTCCCGCCGGTACCGCTCCTCGGCAAGAGCCAACCGGCGGCGTGACCGTTGCACCGGCGCCCAGGCAGACACCAGCGAGGCGCCGGTAACGTGGTCAGCATAGCTGGCGTACGCTTCGTAGGCCTGGTCGAGCCCCTCGAGGTAGCGACCGTGCAGGACGCGCAGACGGGCGGTGCCGGTGACCACCCGGCGCACTGCGTCCCGGTAGGCCCGGAACGCCGGCAGGTACTTCTCCTTGAAAAAACGCCGCACCCGCTCGACGCGACCGCTCCTTCGCACCACCAGGATCCTGGCCTCCAGGGCGCGGAGGTGGGCGAGGTGACCGTTGGCCCGGGCAGCACCCTCGGCGTACTTCCGGATGGCCTGGCGCTCCCGCACCTTTTCACAGCCCGCGGTGGTCACCACGCAGGCTCCCAGCACGACGCCGAGGCCGGCCGCCGAAACGGGCCTCAACCTAGCTCACGCGCGACCAGCACCTCGGCGATCTGCACCGCGTTGAGGGCCGCGCCCTTGCGCAGGTTGTCGCCCACCACCCACAGGTTCCAGGCGTTGGGCGCGCTGGGGTCCGGGCGGATGCGGCCCACGAACACGTCATCCTCGCCCGCCACCTGCAGCGGCATGGGGAACCGTCGAACCTCCGGATCGTCGAGGACCTGCACGCCTGGCAGCCCATCAATGCGCCTTCGCACCTCCTCCAGGGTTGCCGGACGCGAAAGCTGCACGTTCACAGACTCGCCATGGGCGACCATGACCGGCACCCTGACCGCCGTGCAGGTGACCCGCAGCGCTGGCAGCCTCATGATTTTCCTCGACTCCCGCTCCACCTTGATCTCTTCCTCCGTATAGCCGAGCTCGGCCAGGGGCCCGATCCAGGGCACGACGTTCTCGTGCACCACCTGGCCCATCACCGGGGCCTCCACGGACCCATCGTCCCGCTGCGCCCGGTACTCCCGCACGCCCTTCTCCCCGGCCCCGGACACCGACTGGTAGGTGGACACCACCACCCGCTCGAGCCCCCACCCCTCCTCGAGGCCCGAGAGGACCACCACCAGCTGGATGGTGGAGCAGTTGGGATTGGCGATGATCCGCAGCGGAGGCTGCAGGGCGTCGGCGTTCACCTCCGGCACCACCAGCGGCACCTGGGGATCCATACGCCAGGCCGAAGAGTTGTCCACCACCACCGCCCCCGCGTCGGAAAACCGCGGCGCCCACTCCCTGGACGTGGAACCACCCGCAGAAAACAGAGCGATGTCGATTCCCTCCAGGTCAGCCGTGGCCACGTCCTCCACGACGACCTCGGCACCGCGAAAGGTCAGCGTCCGTCCGGCCGAGCGAGCCGACGCCAGCGCCCGAAGCCGGCCACACGGGAAACCCCGCTGGTCGAGTATGGCCAGCATCTCCCGGCCCACCCGCCCGGTGGCGCCGAGGACCGCGACAGTACGTCGGGCATCCGGTCGGGAATGGTGCAGAGAACCAGTCATGGGAGCCTCCACCGCGCGCTCCCGAGAAGATAGCAGATGCAGCGCCTGTCGACGAACATCCCGCGGAGATCCGAGCCGACATACCGAGCCGGGATACCGAGCCGGGATATCGACCCCTCTCAGATGCGGCCGTCCTTGATCCTGCGAGCCGCCTCCCGGGCATAGGCGCCGAGAACCTTGCTGTCAGTGAGGATCAGGCGGCATCCCTCCCTTCGGCTTCGCCCGGTGAGGGGCTGGCCGTCGGGCCCGGTGAGCTCGCGGTCCAGAAAGGCGCGGGCCTGGAGACAGTAGCCGCGGTCCTGCCCCTCGCAGATCCGGGCGGCCAGGGCGTCACAGGGATCCTGCCGCTTCTCGCAACCGGCTCCGATGGCCACCGCGAGCAGTACGAAAAAAGCCAACGCCATGCGGGTCGTGAGGCCGATGCGGGTCATGGGCGTCCTCCTCGTGATCACCAGAGAAGGGGTTGCAAACCAGGGGCCAGACCGAAACCGCGCCCGGACATCCGGATTTCAGAGGGTTGTCGACCCATGCCCCTCAACTTCTGGGGAGCGGATCCCCCATGGCATCCCTATCCTGGGTGCCACGCAACCCAGCGGCCCAGCCTCGCGGGACCAGGAGCAGCAACGGCGGACGCCAAGATCGCGTCTCGATCGATGACCAGCCCGTCAGCGCACCATGGAGTGGTCCACGCGGACCGGGATCGGGCTGCAGTCCCAGGGGTAGAGCGAGCCGATGGTGCACTCCTGGTGGGTCTGGCCATCCCCCAGACCGCCGAACTGGTTGGAGCCCCAGCACCAGACCGTGCCATCGGCGCGAAGCGCGCAGCCATGGTTGCCGGCGGCGAGGTCGACACCATCGGCGATGCCGACCACCTGGACCGGCGTGGTGCTGCAGTCGTATTCGTCGCAGGCCTCGTGCTGGGTCGAACCATCCCCCAGGGAGCCGGACCAGTTGGCGCCCCAGCACCATACGGTGCCATCCGCGCGCAGGGCGCAGGTGAAGCGATCTCCGGCGGCCACCTGGATGACGTCCTCGATCCCGAGCACCGCTGTGGGGGCGTTACGGTTCTCGTAGGTCCCGTCGCCGACCTGCCCCCGGTGGTTGTAGCCCCAGCACGACACGCCCCCGTCGCCCGTGACCACGCAGGCGTGGTGAAAATAGGCGCTCACCTGCACCACATCCGCCAGCCCCGACACAGCGCAGGGCACGTCGATGCAGTCGGTCTCCCCGTTGCAGACCAGATGCTCCTCCAACTCGTCGCCCACCTGGCCGTAGCGGTTGTCGCCCCAGCACTGGACCGTGGCGTCTGCCCGCAGGCCGCAGGTGAAGTGCACGCCAGCCACCACCGAGACAAAATCCGTCACCACCACGACCCGCTCCGGGCGCGTCCGGGATGTCAGCGTGCTGTCGCCGAGCTGGCCGTAGTCGTTGTTTCCCCAGCACCAGGCCCGGCCGCTGGTCTGGACGACGCAGACGTGCTCCTCCCCCAGCGCCACGCTGCTCACCGGGCCGTCCACGGCCACTGGCTGGGGCACCGGGCTGCAGAAGTCCGGCCAGTCGCTGCACTGGATCGTCTCGGCGTCCTCGCCCAACACGCCGTGGTGAGCCGATCCCCAGCACCAGAGGCCCCCTTCGGCGACCCCACAGCTCGAGGCGGCCAAGGTGAGGGTGTCCATAGGGGTCAATGGGTCGGCCAGGACCGGCACCGGGCTGCAGTCGTAGTCGCCACAGGGCTGGTGCTCCAGGGACCCGTCTCCGAGGCGCCCCATGTCGTTGCTACCCCAGCACCACCACCTGCCCTCCCCATCCCGGGCGCAGGAGTGGCTGCCCACCGAGAGGTCCAGCCAGGGCCCACCCCTGCAGTCGGAGGTGTCCCATTGACACGTATCGTCGCACCACAGGATCCCGTCGACGAACCCCAGCGCCGCGCAGCTCGTCCCTCCGGTGATGGCGTAGTCGCAGGCCTCGGAGGGCTCGACGTGTCCGTTGCCGCAGGTGAGCAAGGAGCCGGAATCATCCGGGGCACCATCCGAGTCGCTCGGGTTGCCCCCCACAGAGCGGCTCCCGCAGCCCCCTCCCGCCGCCAGACACGCCAGCACGAGAAGCCAAAGGGCTGGCCGGGCTCGCCCCGCGGGGCCGAGAAAGTGCTGTGGGGTGCCGGTCAGGATAGCAACTCCGGGTGCTGTCTCATCCTGGACCATGTTACCGACTCGACGCGGCGCCGTCGAGCACGGCCGGTCGGGCCTGCAACCGGTGTCCACGGATCCGCGATCAAAATAGGCTATAGTCGACCAGAGCCGATCCCTCGAGGACCGAAATGCCGTGTCTCCGAGCCACAAGACTGCCGAAGCACAGGGGCCGCCCGATCGAGCGCCCGGTGACCCTCCTGACACGGTGCACGGCCAGGACGAGTCTGATCCTAGTCCTGGCGGCCTCGCTCCTGGCGGCCTCGCCATCCGATGACGAGCCTTCCTCTGCGGCCCCGGCCAGGGCCCGACCGACGCCGAAGGTCCGGCCAACACCACCCAAACGCCCCGCTGCCAAGCCGTCGGACGGGGTGGTGAATCGGAGGCCGGTCCGCAAGGGGTTCAGCCTGGAGATCGGAATTGGCTACGGTGCCATTGTGGTGACCGGGCTGGACCGGTACACCGGCCAGAGGCAGGACCGGGGCTTCGAGCCCCACGCCCTGAGCCTGGGGGGCTTTCTCACCAATGACCTGGCCCTCTTCTTTCGTTGGAAATCCACCTATCACGGCACCTCCAACGCCGAGGGCAAGACGGCCCATCGCTTCGTAGGAACCCAAACGGCGAACCTCCAATGGTGGTTTTCCGACCGCGGGTTCCTGGGCGGCGGCGCGGGGCTGGCGATCTTCGGCTTTGGCTTCGGTAGGAGCCGCGACGATCCGGGCTGGACCTTTGGCGGCGCGCTGGACGCCCGCGTCGGATTTGCCCTGGCGAGGTGGACCCATCACCTGATCACCCTCAGCTACGAGGTGGTGGCCGGCATCTTCGACAAAGGAGCCGCCGTGGGGCTCACGGTCAACCTGGGCTACCAGTACTACTGAGCCACCGCCTGGACCCCCACCGCCTGCGCGATTGACGGCGCCCGCGAGCGACCGTAGGATTGTGCCAACCAAAGGGGAGCCGCCCAATGCCCATTCAAGTCACGTGTACCTGCGGTCAGACCATGACCGTGGACGATCAATTCGCCGGCCACCAGGTCAGCTGCATCCACTGCGGACAGGTGGTCCAGGTCCCCGCGCCCCAGCCGGCCGTGGCCCCGCCGACCGCGCCCGCTGAGGCCGCGCCAGCCCCTGCCGAGACCGCGCCAGCGCCCGCTGAGGCAGCGCCAGACACCGGGCCGGCCGGGGCCGCGCCGGGGGCGCCCAGGCAGCGGCCGGGCAAGGGGCGTCGGACCTTCGTCGCGGACTGGGCCCAGGGCATGGCCGAACAGTGGGCCGACGACCACGCGGATCAGATCGCCAGCGACGAAGAGCCCTCCACGGCTGTCTGTGTCATCGCCGGCCTGGCCACCCTCGCCATCGGCGCCTTCAACTTCAACGCCTTCGGCCAGCTCCTCCTGGGCAGCCTGGTTGCCCAGGCCCTCGACACCAATCGCTTCGTCGAGGGCTGGATCGGCATCGTGGTGGTGGCGATCTTCACCATCCTGGCCCTGTGGACACTCATCTCCGGCATCTCCAGCATCGCGCGCAAAAAGGGCGGAGCCTCCGCGGCCATCCCTCTCAACCTCGTCTGGGCCTTCATGGCCATGTTCATCATATTCCAGGTAGAAATCGACTCCGTGGGCATGGAGTTCTGGCTCCTGTTCGGCGGCATCGTCGGGCTCTGCTGTCTGGGCACGGTCCTGTCCTTTTTCGCGCGCACCCAGGCCGGCAGGTATCAGCTCTGGCTCGTTCGCAAGCAGCAGGAGGCGGACGGGACGCTCAACCCCTGATCCCCCTCCCCACGCGCTGGTGACGCAGTCTCCATACGCTGGTGTCACTCTCTCCACGCCCTCAGCCCACGGGCTGTTCCTCACGGCGGGGCGAGCTGAGAAAAGGGGACCAGGGTGCGTCGGGTCTGGGACCAGGCGACCTCGTACAGGACGTGACGGCCCAGGGTCCGCGTGATGGACGCCAGCTTGAGGCCCACTGGCAGGGCGGCGCGGACGCGGTCGCCGGGCTTGTAGCGGCGAGCAATCGGCACCGACTTGACCCGGTCCCACCGCAGGCGGTGCACCACGCCCTCGGCGCCGAGGACCCAGCGGTACTTGCGCTCCACGGTGACCATGGTGCCCATGCGACGGGTGGACTTGAACCGGTAGATCACCGGGGAGGACGGGTAGAGCCCCTCGCGGATGGGCAGCACCTCCCTGCGGCGGACGCTGACCACCCGGGACCGTCCCAGCCACGGCGTGGTCACCTCGACGGTGCCCGGTCGCACGGTGGCCACTCGGCCGAAGGGGAGGTGCCGACCACTGTGGACCCGCACCACCTGGCCAGGCTTGAGCAGGCCCGGGATCTGACGGACGATCATCGCCGGGGGCACCGAGTCGAAGGCGCGCCGCTCCTCGGTGACCAAGGTGGCGCCGGTCTGGGTGATGGCCGTGACCCGGGCCGAGCGCCAGCAGACGCGCCGCCAGGTCTGGCCCGCGGGCAGAACCGCGAAGACCCAGTCACCTCGCGCGAGCTTCAGCGGCGTACCCGGGAGGAGGGGCCGCACGTCGCGACCCTTGACCCGGTGGGCCAGTCGGTGGCGACGGTCCCCCAGCAGCTGCAGGTTCAGCGCGAAGTCGGCCTTGGACACCGACCCGTCCGCCCGGCGGCGTACCCTCTTGGCGCCGAAGTCCATGCGCGGGCTGGCGCATCGGCTCGCCAGGACAGAAAGCGCGAGGATCGACACCAGCCGGAGAAGTTGTGACGTGCGCGGGATCAACCCTTCTTTTTCCGCCCTCGTCTCCTCGCCCCACCGAGCTCGACCGCCAGGGCAGCTCCGGTGTACGATCCGCGCACCCGGGCCACCTCCTCCGGCGTGCCGGCGGCCACCACCGAGCCGCCCAGGGCGCCGCCCTCCGGGCCGAGGTCGACGATGTAGTCAGCACACTTTATCACGTCCAGGTTGTGCTCGATGACTACGACGGTGTTCCCCGCCTCCACCAGACGGTCCAGGACCGCCAGGAGCTTGCGGATGTCGTCGAAGTGCAGCCCACTGGTGGGCTCGTCCAGCAGGTACAGGGTGCGACCGGTGGCCCGCTTGGCCAGCTCCCGCGAGAGCTTGACGCGCTGGGCCTCGCCGCCCGACAGGGTCGTGGCTGGCTGGCCGAGCCGGATGTACTCGAGCCCCACGTCGTTTAAGGTCTGCAAGGTTCGCGACAGCCCCCGGTGGTGCGCGAAGATCCCCAGGGCCTCGGCCACGCTGGCCTCGAGGATCTGATAGATGTTGTGGTCCTTGTACCGCACGCGCAGGGTGGCGTCGTTGAACCGCTTCCCCCCGCACACCTGGCAGGGAACGTACATGTCCGCCAGGAAGTGCATCTCCACCTTGACCACACCGGCGCCCTCGCAGGCCTCGCAGCGCCCGCCCCGAACGTTGAACGAGAAACGCCCCGGCGCGAAGCCGAAGGCCCGGGACTCCGGAGTCTGGGCGTAGAGCTTTCGGATGTGATCGAAGGCCTTGGTGTAGGTGGCCGGGTTGGACCGCGGCGTGCGGCCGATGGGCTGCTGGTCGATGCGGATCACCTTGTCCAGGCTAGCGAGCCCGGTGATGCGCTTGTAGCCGACCACGGGCTCCCGGGCGCCGTGCAGGTGGCGCCTGAGCGCCGGGTAGAGCAGACCGTTCACCAGGGAGCTCTTGCCCGCGCCGGACACACCCGTCACCACGCACAGCACTCCCCGGGGGAAGGACACGTCGATGCCCTGGAGGTTGTTCTTCGAGGCGCCGTGGACCTTGACGAACCCAGCGGGCGGCCGGCGATGGGGCGGCACGCCGATGCGCTCCTTGCCGCTGAGGTACCGCCCCGTGAGGGACTTCGCGCTTCGCAGACACCCCTTCAGCGTGCCCTGGAACACGACCTGGCCACCCTTGGCGCCGGCGCCCGGGCCGAAGTCCACCACGTGGTCGGCTCGCTCGATGGTCCCCCGATCGTGCTCCACTGCGACCACGGTGTTGCCCAGGTCCCGCAGCCGCACGAGGGCGTCCACCAGCCGGTTGCAGTCCCGGTGATGCAGCCCGATGGTGGGCTCGTCGAGCACGTACAACACCCCGGACAGCTCGGCGCCGAGCTGGCTCGCCAGCCGCAGTCGCTGGGCCTCCCCCGCCGACAGGGTCGGCCCGCTGCGGTCCAGGGTCAAGTAGTCCAGCCCCACGTCCATGAGGAACCCCAGCCGCGCGGAGACCTCCTTGACCAGCTCCCGGGCCACCTCGGCCCGGGCGCCGGGCACCCGGAGCGCCGCGAAGTGGGCCGAGACCTCGGCGATGGTCATGGCGGAGACCGCGTCGATGGTCACGCCCGCCACCCGCACTGCCCGGGACTCCGGCCGCAGGCGCGAGCCATGGCAGGAGTCACAGCTCCCCTCGGCGAAGTAGCCCAGGTAGTGGCGGCGCATGGCCTCGGACTGGGTCTGCTGGTAGCGACGCATGAGGGTGTTGATGATTCCCTCGTAGTGCATGTCCCAGTCGATCTGGCCGTGGGAGTGCGCAAAGGCCACCCGCACCCGCTCGTCTCCGGAGCCGTAGAGCATCAGGCGCCGATGCCGCGCCGACAGGCGCTTCCACGGCTTGTCCAGGTCGATGCCGTAGTGCTGCACCATGGCGTCGACGATCTGGAAGGTCCAGCCGCTCTCCCGCTCCATGATGGAGGCGAACGGAGCGATGGCCCCCTCGCGGATGGACAGCGACCGGTCGGGCACGACCAGCTCGGGATCGATCTGCAGCCGACGCCCCAGCCCGTTGCACTCGGTGCACATGCCCAGGGGTGTGTTGAAGGAGAAGGCCTGGGGGGACAGCTCTGGGAAGGCGATGGAGCAGTCGGCGCAGAAGCGGTGCTCCGACAGGTGACGTTCCGGTTCGTCACCGTCCACTGAGCCCACGGGCACCACGATGAGCGAGCCCTCGCCCTCGCGCAGGGCCGTCTCCACCGAGTCGGCCAGTCGACCACCGCTCCGTTTGATGGTGAGCCTGTCGACCACCAGCTCGATGGTGTGCTTGCGCTTCTTGTCCAGGGCCGCCACCGCATCCAAGCGCCCGATGTGCCCGTCGACGCGTGCCCGCACGAACCCGCGTCCCAGGGCTTCGGACAGAACCTCCCGGTGCTCCCCCTTGCGCTGGAGCACCACCGGTGCCAGCAGCAGCACCTTGCGGTCGCGGTAGTCCCGCCGCACCAGCTTCACGATCTCGTCGGGGGACATGGCGGCCACCTGCCGTCCACACTGGTGGCAGTGCTGCACGCCCACCCGGGCGTAGAGCACCCGCAGGTAGTCGGCGATCTCCGTGATGGTACCCACCGTGGACCGCGGGTTGCCCGACGCGGCCTTCTGCTCGATGGCGATGGTGGGTGACAGCCCGCTGATGTGATCGAACAGGGGCTTGTCCATCTGGCCCAAGAACTGCCGGGCGTAGGCAGACAGTGACTCCACGTAGCGCCGCTGCCCCTCGGCGAAGATGGTGTCGAAGGCCAGCGACGACTTGCCGCTGCCCGAGACCCCGGTAAAAACGATGAACCGCCGCTTGGGCAGCTTCAGATGGTCAATGTCCAGGTTGTGCTCACGCGCGCCCTTGATGACCAGGTGATTGGGCTCGAGGGCGCCGGCGCCGTTGGGTTTCGCTCGGGAGACCATGGGTACCTGTCGCGGAGATGCGGCGCAGCGGACACACCGGCCGGCGAGCTGCGGGCTACGCTTTTGCGGACGACGGGGCCGCGGATGCGGAAGGCTCCTCGAGCACGAGCGGGAGGGCATCCTCCATGCGCTTGACGTAGATCAGCTCCAGCTCGTCTCGCGCCTCCTCTGGGATGTCTTCCACGTCCTTGCGGTTGCGCTCGGGCATGACCACGCGCTTGATGCCGGCGCGGTGGGCGGCCAGGGCCTTCTCCTTGATGCCGCCCACCGGCAGCACCGAGCCGCGCAGGGTGATCTCACCCGTCATGGCCACGTCGTGCCGGACGTTACGTCCCAGCAACATCGAGACCATGGCCGCGAACATGGTGATGCCCGCCGAGGGGCCGTCCTTGGGAATGGCGCCCGCGGGGATGTGCAGGTGGATGTCCATTCCCTCGAGGAACTTGGGATCGATGTCGAAGGACTCCGCCCGGGAGCGGATGAAGGACAGGGCCGCCTGGGCGCTCTCCTTCATGACGTCACCGAGCTGTCCGGTCATCACCAGGTTGCCCTTGCCGGGCATCTGGGAGGCCTCCACGAAGATGATGTCTCCCCCCACCGGCGTCCAGGCGAGGCCCGTGGCCACGCCACTCTCTCCGGTACGCTCGGCGACCTCCGGCACGAATTTGGGAGCACCCAAAAACTCCTCGATGGTGTCCTTTTTTATCCAGCGCTTGCCCTTGGCCGTACCCCCGGCGACGGTCACCGCCACGCCGCGGCAGATGTTGGCCACCTCCCGCTCGCAGTTCCGGACGCCCGCCTCCCGGGTGTGGGAATCGATCAGCTCCTGGAGGGCCTCGTCGGAGAACTCGATGTCGTCACCCGACAGACCGTGATCCTCCACCTGGCGGGGCACCAGGAACTGCTTGGCGATGTTGAGCTTCTCGTTCCTGGTGTACCCCGGGAGCTCGATGATCTCGAGCCGGTCCCGCAGGGCCGGAGGCACCGTGTCCATGATGTTCGCCGTGGCGATGAACATGACCTTGGACAGGTCGAAGGCCACCTCGAGGTAGTGGTCCGAGAAGGAGTTGTTCTGCTCGGGATCCAGGACCTCCAGCAGGGCCGATGCCGGGTCGCCGCGGAAGTCATGGCCGAGCTTGTCGATCTCGTCGAGCATGAAAACCGGGTTGTTCACGCCGACCTTCTTGATGCCCTGGATGACGCGCCCGGGCAGGGAGCCCACGTAGGTCCGCCGGTGGCCGCGAATCTCCGCCTCGTCCCGCACACCCCCCAGGGAGACGCGCCAGAACTTCCGGTCGATGGCGCGAGCGATGGATCGCCCCAGGGAGGTCTTGCCCACGCCGGGAGGGCCCACCAGGCAGAGAATCGGCCCCTTCTTGTCGGCCTTGAGCTTGCGCACGGCCATGTACTCGAGGATGCGCTTCTTCACCTTGTCGAGGTCGTAGTGGTCCTCGTCCAGGATCCGCCGCACGTCGTCGATGTTGATGATGTCCTCGGTGGACACGTCCCAGGGCAGATCGGTCAACCACTCGAGGTAGGTGCGCGTCACCGTGTATTCCGACGAGGCGGGCTGCATCATCTTGAGACGCTCGTACTGCTTGAGCGCCATCTTCTCGGCCTCCTCGGGCAGGTTGCCGTTCTCGATCTTCTCGCGAAACTCCTCGATGTCCGACGAGGCGTCGTCCATCTCGCCGAGCTCCTCCTTGATGGCCTTGAGCTGCTGGCGGAGCACGTACTCGCGCTGGTTACGCCCCATCTCCTCCTGGACCTGGGAGTTGATGCGCTCCCGCACCTGCAACACCTCGAGCTGCCGCGTGAGGTAGGTCAGCACCAGCCGCAGCCGTGCCTTGAGATCGTAGGTCTCGAGCACCTTCTGCTTCTCGTCCACTGCCACGTCCAGGTTGGAGGTGAGCAGGTCTGCCAGCTGCCCGGCGTCAGTGACGCTGTCGACCAGGGCCGAGGCCTCCTTGGGCAGCTCGGGCATGAGCTTGATGACCCGCTTGGCCACGTCCCTCAGGTTCAGAACCAGCGCGTCCAGCTCCACGTCCGAGGACTTCGGATCGTGCACGAAGCCCACAGAAGAGGTGATATACGGCTCCTGCTGGAGAAAGTCCTCGACCTCGAACCGTGCCACACCCTGGAGGATCACGCTGAAGTTGTCCTTGGCGAGCTTGATCACCTTCAGGATACGTGCAGCGCAGCCCACCGCGTACATGTCCTTGGGGTTCGGATCGTCCACCCGGGCCTCGCGCTGGGTCAAGATGCCAATGATGGGCCGCTCTTGGGCGATGGACTCCTCCACGAGGCGCACGGACTTCCGACGCCCCACATCGATGGGGATTATGGACCCGGGAAAGAGCACGGAGTTCCGGAGGGGCAAAATGGGAATCTTGTCGGGGAGTTCCTCTACGAGCTCGATATCTTGTGGATTTGACATGTTGATTTCCGTGTTTGTGTCCCAAGCAACGTATCTACTGAAGTGCCAAAGTCAAGGCTCCGCGGCGCCTGCGGCCCGGGTCCGAGAGGTCGCCGCTATATCGTGCCCTGCCACTTCTCACCGACCCAGCCGCCGATGTAGGCCAGGCCCACGCACACTGGCATCATGAGCACGATGTAGGTGACCTTCACGTCGAAGACCAGCAGCTTCTGGTCGCCCGCCCACACGAAGTTCTTCGCCACGAAGAACACCACGAGGCACGCCACCGCCCCGGCCGCCGCGGGCTCCTTCAGGGTAACCCCCGCGGACATGCGCCCCACG
>Ga0272441_10001714_pt1 | contig 46171 bp, 69 predicted proteins | sample SSMProp6N_FD_193582 | JGI IMG/M metagenome (GOLD analysis project Ga0272441, IMG submission 193582) | Marine sediment archaeal communities from Little Sippewissett salt marsh, Falmouth, MA, United States - SSM-Prop-6N | ecosystem: Environmental > Aquatic > Marine > Wetlands > Sediment ... | reverse complement strand
ACTCCCTCTCCCTGGTTTCCACTCTCGCTGTTGGCACGAACGCAACAGTTGGCGGAACCTTGGCCGTGACCGGCGTTACCACGCTGACCGCAGGCATCAAGGACGCGACCGACGTTCCCACCGGGACCACAACCGGTACGATCATCGCAACCGCTGCGAGCGAAAAGCTCGGTTTTTGGGGTGCGACCGCCGTGGTGCAGCCTGCAAGCGCAAGCCAGGCAGCGTTGACCAAAACGGCTGTGACGGCTGTTTTGACCACCGCATCCCTGACCACGGCCGCGCACGGATTCGCAACAGGAACACAGGCAGACGCAATCGTCGCGCGAGTGAATCAGCTCGTCGTCGACATGGCGGCTACCGAAACCCTGATCAACCAGCTCCGCTCGGAACTGGTCACGACAGGAATCATAAAGGGATCTGCGTAAGATGTCTATCCTATACAAGAATGAGAAGTCAGAAAAGCCAGGAGCCACCGCCAAGGTGTTTATTGCCATCCCCACTTACGGGGATATTAAGGCTTGCTGCGTAAGCTCTCTTTGGGCAGCACAAACAGCAATCCAGGCAGCTAACATCGCGGCCGATTTCTTCATCCTCTCCGGGAATTGCCATGTGGACGACGCGAGAAATCTGTGCGTCCGCGAATTTCTGGAAGGGGATTGCGAGCAGCTTGTTTTCATCGACTCCGACGTTGGATTCGATGCCGTCGACCTGATAAAGCTGATCCGTCACGACAGAGATGTCGTTGGGGGCACATATCCGCTGAAACAGAAAAACGAGGAATTCCCGGTCAGACTGATAGGCGAAAAGGCCATCGGAACACCTGACGGGCTCCTTGAAGCCAACGGCATCCCGACCGGGTTTATGAAGATCAAGCGCCACGTTCTGGAAAAGCTCGCAGAGAAAGCGCAAAAGCACAATTCCAGAAAGGATGATCCGGGCAGAACCAAAATCCCAATTATCTTCGAGCGCCTATTCAGAAATGAGACGCGCTGGTCGGGTGATTACGGGTTCTGTTTGAAATGGCGCGAAATGGGTGGGCAAATTTTTGTCGATCCAGAATTCACGTTCGATCACGCCGGGGAAAGTGTTTGGCATGGCAGGCTGGCATCGTTCTTGCGTAGGAAAAACGGCATTGCCGTTGCAACCCTGCTTGAAGCAATAAAAACAAAGTCAGAGACATACGCGCTTATTGCTGATGCGCTGCAGGAGTGGGGGAACATCCCCTACTCTGGCGACGCCGACGTTTACGCCACAATCATACAGATGGCCAGAGAGGCCAACGGGCCGATCTTGGAATCTGGAACCGGGCTGAGCACGCTGCTTATGGCAACGGCCAACCCGAACCATTTGGTGACGAGCTATGACAACGATATCGAATGGTACCAGAGAACAAAAACGCTGCTTGAAGGTTTTGGCGTTACGAATGTCGATTTGAAATGCGCTCCACTCAAAGACCATGGAACCTTTGCCTGGTACGACGCTGATCTTGGCGACAGCCGTTACGCAATGTTCTTCTGTGACGGCCCGCCGAGATACAACAAGGGCCAGCGCATGGGTTCGCAGCTCTGGATTCCCAGGGCCGAGAAAGTGGTTTTTCATGATGCGGACGACGCATACGTCAAGGCCATTCTGGACAGATGGTGCAGCCCATACCAGATAGTCGGATACCACAAATCGACAGGTGTTGGCGTTGTGAAGCAACAGCAAAAGGCGTTAGCGCAATAACCCTTTTTGAAGGAGATGCCAAACCATGGCAGAGAAATATTCATTCGTATTTGGTGTTTTGAGCAATGAATTTTTGCAGCTCAAAACGACCGACAATATCTACCTCAAAGACCTGCTTGAGCAGGAGATTTTCCCGGGCATCGCTGAATACAACAGCCGGACAAGCGCCCTGAAGTCCCTGTTTGCGTATGACTTCGAGGACAAAAACGCAAACACCAAAAAAATGTTTGCCAGCGACGAATTCACGGAGCTGTCCGAGATCGAAGTGCCGGCCAACCGGAACCAGTTTGATTCGTGGAATCGCCCTGTGCCGATTCGGCGCTTTGGCGCGGCCACGAAGCTCCACCGTGAAACTATCGTGCAGATGACCTCAAAGCAGATCACGGAATGGGCGAACGCAAAGTTTGTTGCTGACCAAAAGCTCATTGTGAAGGAAATGTTTTCGGCAATGGCAACGAAGGCTCCGAGCTCCCGCGTGGACGCTCTGACGCACATAGCTGCAACCCCGAAAGCGTTCTGGAACAACGAGGGCAGCATGGACACCCCGCGTCCGAACGGCCAGATCACGTTTGACGGCGACCATGATCATTACCTTGCTGTGGCCACGAAAGACAACCTGAACAGTGGTGCAGAGCTGGACACCCTGATCTCAAGGGTCACGGAACACGAAGGCGCCAATGGCCAAGTGTTGCTGTGGGCTTGCACGGGTGCCACAATCAACCTGATCAAAGCGGATACGGCCTTCAAGCCGATCAAGGAGATTTCGGCGATCCTTGGTGCGGTCAACCCTGAGTACAACAACTCCGGGTTTGTGCAGGCTTTGATCAACGGCACGAAGGTAATGGGCTACAACGTCAAGGCCGTGGGAACCTGGAAGGAAGCGGTCGTGATCGAAACGCCCGACCTTCCGGCTGACTACATCCTGGCCACCATGTACCATGGCGAGAATCACCCGTCGAACCCGCTTGCGTTCCGCACGCATCCGCAGTTCCCCGGGCTGATGCTCGTTTCTGAGTCCGGAAACAACCCGATCATTGGTGCCGACGCGCAATATCGCCGGTATCTCGGTCTGGGAGTGAACGAACGCAGCATGGGTGCCTGCCTGTATGTTGGTGACACTTCATGGGACGAGCCCAGCTTCTCATAAGTAGGCCGGTCAACCATAACTGGTGGGCGGGGTGCAACTCCCCGTCCACCGATTTCGAAGGAGCAAGAGCATGACGGAAACGAAAATTTGCCAATGCGGCGACCCTCAAATTCCAGCATCCCTTCCGGAAGGATTCAGCGGCAAGGTGATCTGCGGAAGATGTAAAGGGGTTATGCAGTACCCACTTGGAAAAGCAGAAGCCGGCGAGGAAGGCAAGGCCAAGGAACAGGATACCGTGAAAGATTTCCTGGCTCGGCTTTACCAGACATCGCCGAAGCTCACGATGGAAAAAGCCGTGCTGATCATGCTGGTGAGCATTGAAGAAAAGCTCGGCCTGCTTGTGGACGCGCTGGCAGATAGCGGTCCAAAGAAGGGCAAAAAGGCAGACAAGGAGTAACAGATCGTGGCCACCTATACAGCCGATCAACTGAAAGACTATACCAGCGTTCCTGCCGTCCCGAACTGGTCTGACGACAAGATCCTGCTCTATCAGAGCATGGCAGAGACTATGCTGGATTCGCTTGAGCTGGACGAATCTCGGCCGGGCTACTCGACGGCGTACAATACGGCCCTGGTGGCAATTTTCGACTGGATGGCCGACAATCCAACAGGTCTGAAAGCCATCACGAAGGGCAAAGTGCAAAAGACCTTCATGGAATCAATGCCCCCGATTGCGCAGCAGATTTTGAAGCCGTACCTGGCCGAATACGAAGGCTTTGAAGGGGCAAGCCTGGTCCGGTCGGACATAGGGAGGCGGTAGCATGGCATGGTTCAAGCTGACAATAGGCTGTGCGATTGCCGCAGCCATTTTTATAGCGGGCCTGGTCGCGCTCGATGGAGTGCGGCCGGCCCAAAATCTTTTTGAGCGCGGCGTGCTGGCGCTGGAAAAGATCGCGACAGAGGAACAGAAGCAAACGGAGCTGATGCGATAATGCCCATTGTAATGACATATAAACGCGCAGAACCGGACAGGATACCGGGCAAGTTGCGTTATGTCCACGGCCAATGTTGCGGATATTTCAAGGCAACGCAAGAGCAGCTCGACGAGATGCACGCCAAGAATTATTACCAGATGGGTCGCAAGGCGTACCTTTTCATGGTCTACGATGACAGCCAAGAAGATTGGTGCAAGGCGCAATGTGCTCCGGTAAACGACTCAAAAGATCAGTCAAAAATGCTCTCTTTGACCAAAAGCATCATCGATTTCGACGAGCTCGCAAAGGTGACTGCGATTGACAGCACGAAGCTGTTGAATGGTGAGCTAATGGCAAGCGTGGACGCAACGGCAATATCGACCGCCGACGAAAAGATATTCAAAACATACGACCCGTTGAAACCGCCAACACCTTTGGCTTTGCCGGACAGGGCAGCAATTGCAAGCGGAACCTATACTTTTGGTCCAACTGGCGACTACCCGCTGTTGTCCAACTTAGCAGGAGATTGTACCACTCAAACAGGCACCCTGCGCGGAAACCAAAACGGCCACGTGACAGGAACAGCAACAGCGTCTTTTTCGCATTCTCTGAACTCACAAGAATGCATAATTGATAACCTGTTGCCGAGTCGTGGCGTGTTTAATGGCGGGTATGTGCTGAGCAATTATTACAATAGCTATGCAGTTCTTGTGACCACGGAGGGGCCGGGCACTATTTGGTTAAAGAATTTGGACATCCAACAGACGTTGGCAGCGATAGGCGGCAGATCCATCATGCAAGTAAACGATGTTTCTACTGCGTGCACAATTAGGATCGTAAATTATTTAGGGAACTGCAATGCAGGCGCATCAATCAACCGTGCCTTGGTGCTAAATGGCGCCACCCCTGTCGTCTATTTTTCAAATGGCCTACTGATAAACTCAAACAACGTGGCGTTTGGTGTGTTGGCAGCAAACGCTAATAGCGTCATTGAGAATGTCGGTGGGGCTGCAAACCTTTACACTTTCTACATTGACAATAAGGTGTTGACGTTTCGCAACTGTTGGGGGAATAGCACGGTAGCCACAAGAGATTGGTATTTGCCTGGGAATTCAGCCGGTTATAATTGCGGAACCGGACACGCAACGACAATCGGGTTTGGAACTGGCGACGACACAAAGATTACTGGAATTGTGAACGGAGATTTCCAGAGCACCACATACGGGAAGTCGCGTTACTATGTTCCTGCCCCCGGTGGTAAACTGGATGGAGCAGGCGCAACCGCTCAACTTGCAGACAATACAGAAGGTGCAAATGGTGGCGGGAATAGACCATCGGCACCCTGCCTTGGGCGCTGGGAACTGAATCCCGCATCAACAGTCAGAGGCAAATTCCTTGTGACTGTTCCCAGTGGTTCTGTGACAAGCGGAGCACATTCTGATTTCCCTGTTTTGATTGACAGTCGCGTATCTGATATACCAGATGATTTTTGGGCAGCAGTCACAGCAGCAGGCGGTAGCCAATGTATCAAGGTAAGGAATGAAGCGGAAACGCTTGAGTATGATCGGGAGATCGTGACGTTCAATGAAGGTTCTAAGCTACTTCAATTGTGGGTGCGTGTGCCTTCCTTGTCGAGTTCCGCTGACAATACTTTCTACATCCGAGTTGAAAGTGCTACCCGCCAAAACGACACGCCTGTCTGGATGAATGCAGGGTATGGGGTCGTAGCGCACATGGATGAATCAAGCGGGGATCTGGCAAATTCCAGAACTCCGGGGTATTTGAGTTTTGTACCACAAGGAGCAGCAAGTGGGCATGGAGCATCTGGAATAATTGGAAGTAGTTATTTGGTGGCTGCGTCAACACAGACCCTTAGGACTGGCGCTCCGACGATTGTTTATGACGAACCAAACGTGAGCCTTACTGGGTGGATGAAGGGCCAGGTCAACCAGTATAAATATTGCTACCTGTCATCAATCTACGCAGGCAGCACATCAAGGATTGATTTATACACATACGGCGGGAACCTCTATGCAGCTTTGCGAGATGATGGAAATTATGGAAGGTGGACTTTTGCCACAAGTGGCGTATTGACAGACAACCAATGGCATCTTTTTCATTACGTTTTTGATGGAGCAGGAGCGACAGATGCGGACAAGTTGAAGGTTTTTATTGACGGGACACAGCCATCAGGTTCCTTCTCAAATACGCCTGTTAATTCTCAATTCCTTGATTCGGGTTCCTCCTATGTTGTCGGGGCAAACGCCAATGCGGACGTGTGGTTTGACGAGCACAGGATCGCATTAGCATCGCTCTCGTTGGGATGGGCCAAAACGGAATTCGATAACCAAAATGACCCCGACAGTTTTTTGAGTTGCGGGGAGTGGATTTCATTGGTAACAAGCACAGGCACGCGCTCAAGACTTGGTGAAATAATTGGTGTAAAGAGATCAATACACGGCAGAGGTTTTTCAAGATCGTCAATGGGTGAAATTCTCGGAGTGAAAAGGGGAATACGATAATGGCAGCTTACGAAGTTTTCGCATCAAATGCCGGGGTGGGAACGGCAGGCCTTGTTCTCGCCTGGGAATCTCTGGTGCAGCGTGATGGCGGAGGGGCAGAAGACAGTCCACCGGCTTTTACAGATTTGGGCGGCGGCTGGTATACGTTTTCTTACTCACCATCTGAAACCATGCTCGGCGTGATTGATCTCGATAGCGACGCGGCTGTTGGCCTGAGTGATGCCGACAGATATGTGCCATGCAAGTTTACCGCAGACGATGCCGCCCCGCAGATCAATCTTGTAAAAATAGACGGCCTGGCAACAAACGGAAACAATGCGACGCTTAACCTGAAAAAGCTCAACATCGTCAACGATTCTGGCGATGCTATTGTTGCCAGCTCAACGGGGTCAAACGGAAGCGGCTTGAAGGCAAGCGGGAATGGAAGCGGTAGCGGGGTTGAAGGGACTGGCGGGGACACGGGCCACGGGTTAAAGGCGAAGGGCGGCTCGTCAAGCGGCCAAGGAATCCAGGCAGAAGCAGACGGGGAAGGTTACGGCATTCAAGGCTATGGCCGAGGAGATAGCAAGCCGGGCATTAGGGCTGAGGCGCTTGAAGGCCCCGGCATGGTGTCAGTTGGTGCAGCAAACCATCCAGGGATCAACGCAATAGGAAACGGAACAGCAAGCGGCATTAAGAGTGAGGCTGGCGGGACAGGTCACGGAATTGAAGCACGCGGAGGCAGCACTTCTGGTGATGGTATTCACGCAGAGGCAATAACAGCAGGCGACGGTATTGAAGCAGTCGGGGCCGGTGGTGGTTATGACATAAACGGAGACATCAATGGAGACATTAGTACGGTTGGAGGCATTGTACCAGATGAAGCAGGAACGGCAGCAGGGCTTCATTCCACGACCGATGACCTGCTTACCACAATTGCTGGCTACGTAGATACGGAAGTTGGAGCCATTAAGGTAGTGACCGACAAGCTCGAGACAATGGTTGAAATCGACGGGGCTGTTTACAGACTTACGTCAAACGCGCTTGAGCAAGTCCCGTCAGCCGGGATATCGACAACCGACACCGTGGACGGCTCTGTAACCTACGCGACGCTGTTTAAAACTATGCTCTCGATTTTCAACGGTACGGCGGTCGTGGATTTGGTTGCAGGCACGATCACCTACAAAGATCAGAGCGGGAATGCGCTTTACACGCACACGATCAGCACGACCGGAAGGACGGTGGCCTAATGCCTTTGGCGGTTGGGACGGCAATCGAGATTTTGAGCTTTGGCCTGATCCGGGCAAGCGAAGTTACGATTGTGGCTACGCACCCGACAGACGCAGGGGTCATGTCGTTTTACGCGGTCGAGACGACCCTGAATGGCGCGACATTGGAAACCCTAGTGCATGAGGATGTGGCCGGCGACCTGCATGTCGAAAGCGAGCGCCAGATCGAGCGGCGCGGCCTGAGTGAGTGGGATACGCTTTATGTGTTCTACCCGCACAAGACGCTTACGAACCTGGTCAGGGGCATGAAGGTTCTGGACTCGACCAACACGTACCGTCTCGAATATTACCACGATTATTCTGACATGCAGGAAATCTACCTGCGGAAACTGAGCCAGCCATGATGCAGGACGGAGTAACGTTCGAGCTGCACGGAATGCAAAGGCTCTCTGTTGGCCTGGACGCGTTCACCGGAAGGCAGTTCGAGAAAATCAAAAACGCCTTCGAGTACGTGTGTCGCCTGATCGCCAACGATGCGCGGCAGGACCCTGGCGGCTTCAAGGATCAGACCACAAACCTGCGCAATTCGATCAATGTGGCCCCAAATGAAAGCGCGGTCAAAATCACCAAGGCGAGCAAAAGCAAGCTGTCGCTGCCTTCGAGCCCGGAAGTTACAATCGGCTACGAGCGCGGCACATTCAAGGGCGTGATCTTTGCAGGGATGGAATATTCGATCTACGTCGAAATGCGGCCTGGCCATTACGTGATCGGCGGGGCATTCAAAAAATACCACGACAAATGGCTCGGCCTGCTGGCCGAAGCAGTAAGAGGGCAGATATAATGGCGATCCGGTTTTATCTCAACCCCGACGACGTTCTCAACGGAGTGCGGACACCGCTCGCGGCCGACTCTACGCTGCAGGGGTCGTCGTACCTCAACAGTTCCAGCTTGCGGATTTTTACCGGGCGGGTACCGCGGACTGACGCGGCAAACCTGCTCCTGATCGAGCTCAACCCGCCAGCAACCGTCTCGATGTCGCAGACGTATGACTACGAAGTGCGGGTTCACGCGTATTGCGACCTGCTCTCCAACGGGCAAATACCGTCCAACTGCAACAAAATCGTCGAGAGATGCGAGCAGATTTTAAATGACCGAATCCTGACCGTGACAAATGCGAACTGCCGCCCAATGGTGTCGCTCGGCATAATACCGGCATATTATGACGAATCGGACACGCTGGACAAGGCACACGCTGTTTTACGTCTTGAAGTGCGCGTTGACCCCACGTCATAGGAGGAAATTGCGAGATGCCTGTCAAATGTTCCTTTACTCAAATCCCGAAGGGGGATGTAGATGTCCACAGTAAATGATACCCTGACAAAAGATTCGACCCTGATCCTTGAAGGGGCAGGAAACGTGTCGGTGGACGGGGTCGTGCTTGGGGCTTACCAGGGTGGCCTGGTTATGACCTGGGCCGAGAATACGGTTTACACCGAATCAGACCACGTTCGCGGACGCATTCGCGCAACCAAAATGGGCGCGGTAACAGTAACTTTTTCAACCGAGCTGGAACAAACCGGCCTGGAGAACATCGCGATTGCTTACGGCATCCCGTCAAGCTCCGTGCTGTCCGGCACGTCGTCGAAGGTTTTGAACCTGACGCCGGTTTCGGAAACGCTCGAACACCAGTTGATTTTCACCGGAATGAGCGCGACAAACAACGCACTCAACCGCACCGTGACCTTGAATAAGGTTGTGCGCGTCGGATCGACTGGCGCCACGTTTTATCGGGGCACAAAGCTGGTTGTTCCTGTGACGTTCGAGGCGCTGATCAACAGCTCCGGGACGTTCGGTTCAATCGTAGACGCAACCATTTCGGCATAGCAGCAAAGGCAAATATGCTGAAATTGCTCTTTTCGGAAGCGAAGGGGCAGGTTGACTACGTGGGATACAATCACGCGGTTTCCCTCCTAAATCGCGCAATCGGGGATCGGCTCGTTACGTCGAAAGACGACGGGCCGGTCGCCCGTATGTACTGCAACCTGCCATGGCACCATGACGCCAAGGGGCTCTGCCAAGGGCTCCCGCTCGTGTATTATACGATGTTTGAGACGACCAGACTGCCCAAGGGTTGGGTGCGGTTTCTGAACACGAACGTGGATGCGATCATAGTTCCGTCAGAATGGAATGAGGTCGTGTTTCGCTTGTCGGGCGTAAAGGTGCCGATTTTCGTGGTGCACCTTGGGTACGACCCGACCGTGTTCTCCAGGGTGCAGAAGCGTAAAATGGAAGGACTCTACGTGTTTATGTGGCAGGGCGTGGCGCACGACCGGGGGGGCCGAAAAGGCTACGACCTGGCTGTCGATGCGTTCAAGGAGCTGCAGGAAGAAGGAAGGCTCGGTGACGATGCCAGGCTAATCGTAAAAACGAAGCCGATGAAGGACGGGGATTTTAACCTTGGGGTGGATACGGGGCACGGCATTATCTACCACCATGGCGTGATGGAATGGAAAGACGTGATTGGGCTCTACGAAATGACGGACTGCTGCCTAAACCCGACACACGGAGAGGGCTTTGGCCTGATCCCGCTTGAGCAGATGGCAATGGGTAAGCCGGTAATTGTGCCGGACTGGTCGATGCCGTACCTGCAAGAAGGGTGTTTTGTGCCGGTCGATTATGAGCTAAAAAGGTCACAGATTGCCTGGACGCACCGATCCTTGCACATTTCGCTAAATGGCATGGCGCTCAATTTCGGTGGCCTGTCGCGCGAGATTTTTTTCATGCCAAAGCACCCAATACAGCTACGAAGCTGCAGTCGTGAGCCAGTAAAAATCCCCGGGCTCCCGTCCGTGGTCAAGCGGAAAATGGGCCGGCGCCACGTTGCCGTCAACAAGGCGGTCAACGCGCTGTCAAATATGCAGCGGAGGCTTGGCCTGTTTGTAGACAAAAGAAGGAAGCGCAGGCAGTTTGTTTTCGAGGACCCCGGCAAAGATGCATGGGTTTCTAAAGAAAGCCTGAAAAAGCAAATGCTATGGTGTTACCACAACAGAACGGAGGCGAAAAGAATAGGCGACAAGGCGCACACATACGCAAGGTCTTGTTGGACGATGGAAAGGATCAAAAATGAGTTCGAGGCTATTGAGCCAGAGCTGGAAGCCATAATAAAAAGGAAGGCAAAATGAATCAGGTACCAGTAGGAGCAGGAAGCGACAAGATAGAGGCGGTCAGTTTTCGGGTGTCGGGCGGATTTATGATGAGGCTTGGATCGACCGAAAAAAAGATCGAGGTTCCGCGACTCAGCTTCAAGGTTGGCGAGGAAGTAATCCGGGTAATTTCCAGCGCAATGAGCCAGGACGCGGCAAGCGCCGTGCAGGTTGTGGCCATGGGATACGAGCGGTCAGCCAAGGGGGCAGACCCGAAGGCATACGACGCGCTGTCGAGGGGCATTGAGGTGATGCTCAAAAAGATTTTGGAATACAAGCTATACGGGATGCTGTCGGAGTTGCTGACAAAGGTTTCGATGGGAACGATCTCGAAGGAGCTGATCGACGACATGCAGTTTTCGGAGGTTGCAAACGCGCTGACGTATTTGCTCAACGAAAACCTGGCGCCACTAAAAAACTTATTCGCCTCACTCGAAGCGATCACTTCATCAGAGAAGTAGAGCGACGTGCGGTGCCTTGGAGTGAGGCCGAAATGTACCTGATGTTTCTGAACGAATTCCGGATCAGGCCGGAGGAATTGAGAGAGATGCCGATCTACGACGTTTACATGATTCAGTACGCGAGAACAGCGTCGTACATCAACGATCTGGTCAGCAAAAGGCCGAAGCCTATGGGCAAAGCCCAGGCAGACAGATTCTTTGGAGGGTAACATGGGCGAGAGAGTTGGAACAGCCGAAGGCGTATTGACGCTCAAAACGACCGGGTGGCAGCAGGGAATATCGCTGGCCAAAAAAAGTCTGCACAGCTTTGGCGGTGCAGCAATGGGAACGGCCGCGGGCATGCTCGGAGCCCAAGGGCTCAACATGGCCATTCGCGCGATCACCGGCACGGTTGTCGATTCCGTAAAGCAGTTTCAATCATTCCAGAAGGCCATGAATGAGGTCAGCACGCTTGTGGACACAAACGTGGTCAACATGCGGGTGATGGAAAAAGGCGTATCTCAGCTATCCAGAAAATACGGACAAGACGCTGACGGCCTGGCCAAAGCTCTATACCAGACGGTGTCGGCAGGCATTGACGCTGGCGACGCACTCAAATTCCTTGACGTGGCAACAAGGTCGGCAATCGGAGGAGTGACGGACACGACCACGGCTGTCGATGCTCTGACCACGATCGTCAACTCTTTTGGGCTTGAAGCAGACGACGCAACGGCGGTATCCGACTCCCTGTTTACGGCCATCAAATTCGGCAAGACCACAATGGAGGAGCTGTCGTCCGTAATCGGCCGGGTCGCCCCCCTGGCATCATCTGCGGGGCTCACGTTCGACGAAATGAATATGGCCGTGGCTACCCTGACGAAAAGCGGCTTGTCAACAGCGGAGGCCGTCACGGCCCTACGCGGAATTTTGGCCAGCATGTTGAAGCCAACGGACGACGCAAAAAAAGCAGCCAAAGAGCTGAACTTGGAGTGGTCGACGAACGGCATGAAGGCCGCAGGCGGCTTTGCTAAATTCATGGACCAGGTAGCGCAAAAGACCGGGGGCAGCATCGACGTAATGACCAAGCTGATCCCAAGGGTCGAATCAGTTGGTGCCGGCCTAGTGCTTGCAGGCGAGGGGGCCAACGAATTCCAAAAAGGGATGAAGATGGCCAACGAAAAGGCTGGAGCATCCCAAGAAGCCTTTTTGAAAATGGCTGCGTCGTCGTACCTGGCCGGGGATCGTTTCAGGCAAATGCTTAACACGGCAAAGCGGTGGATTGGTTCAAAAATCAGCAGGGCGATTTCCGATGTTGCGTGGTCAATAGATTTCCTGTCTGCCGCGGCGACCAAAAACAAAGAGCGAATGGGCGAGCTTCTGAAAATCCAGAAGATCATGCACGACAACTATAAAGGCTTGACTACCGACACCAAAGAGCAGAGCAAGGAAGAAGAGCGCAGCTACCAGGAATGGTTGGAGCGGATGCGCAAGATGCGCGAATACGTGGATTCGTTCATGGCAGGCAAAAACAAGGACCCAAGAGCTGTTGCAAAAGAGCGGCTTCGCATCGAAAACGAAACCATTGAATCCATCCACACAGCAAGGGTGACTGCGCTCACATCAGAGATTAAACTGGAAGAGTTGCGTGGGTCAACGGCACAAAGAAACGACAAGGAACGGGTCGAATCTGCGAAGGCCGTGGCGAGAAAGCGAGCAGAGCTGGCATTTGTTCAGCAGCAACAGGAAATAGAAATGCTCGATCTCGAAATGGAAAGAAAGACACTTGCTGCCGGGAAGGACATGGATCGCTTGGAGGAACTCGCCAAGTGGTATGAGGCCAAAAAAGGAGAGATTGACGCAACGTGGGAAGCTGAAACCACAGCGCAATTTGAGATCATCCAAAAGCTGTCGGTAGAGTTTGAGAGGCAGAGGACAGAGCAAAAAGTCAAAGAAATGGCCGGGTACGTGTCCGATATTGTCGGATTATTTGACGACGTTCCACCAGCGGCAGAGCAGGCCATGAACGGAATGGCAAACGCGATCGGCAAGGCGCTAAGTGGCGACGTGATAGGTGCTGCGCTAACAGGCCTGATAACAATTGGCAGGGCGATAAAGGACAGCGGCGATGCAGCCAAAGAGGCTGCAAGGGCAAACAGGGAAGCAGCCAAAGAAGCAATGAAGGCGGCAAACGCATTCGTTAAAGCGCAGGGTCAGGAAGACCTTACAACCCTATCGCTGTTCGAGCTTGGCGACTTATACAGCGACACGCTCGACGTTTACAACGCAAACGTTTCAAACGACACAGAGGAAGGAAGAAGGATCAGGGAATGGGCTACTCAAAGGATGGGCCAGATACGCGGAGAGATGTCAACGCGGGAAGCGTTTGCTACGGCCAGTGATACCGGGGCGGCATTGCCTGACGAAAACACGGCCACTACCTGGGCCGGCGCAAAATCCATTGTTGAGCAGAAGGTTTCCCTTGGTGTCTACACAAGGGAGCAGGGAGATAATGCCTTAAAGGCCATGGCAAGGAAGCATTGGAAGTCGATGAGCCCGTCAGAATTTTCGGATACGATGGCTCTGGGAAGGGACGGTTACGGGGCAGACATAAGCTCTGGATCTGACTTGATACCGGACTTTACCCCGGTCGGGACGAACAGTGGGTCGTCCGGGTCGTCCGGGTCGTCCGTAACAAGCTACGCCCCGGCCAAAAAGAAGCGCGGGTCTGCAATGCTGGACTTCTTGAAAAATTCTGCTCACATTTACGACCAGCAACTCGACCTTGGCGACATCGGTGTTTTTGAGTACGTTGCGAAAATGAGAAGCCTGGCCGAAACGATGGAGGCTGTTGCGAATGACCCAATGGTGCCACAGTCGGTTTCGCTCGATCTCCGGCAGGAAGCCAAAAACCTGATGGGGAAGGCGTCAAAGGCGCTCCAGTCAACTACCGGCAACGGGTACAGGGGTATGGGTGGAGACACCACTATGGCGACTTCTGGAACAGGCGGTCTTTCGACAAATATGTATGGTGGCCAAGTCAGGATAGACCTTTTGCCTGGCTTTGTCGCTTCTCAGGGTGATGGGAACGGAATACTGTCTGCCGTAAACCAAATGAGCTCAATGTCGTCTTCTGGTGGCCTGCTTCCAGAAACCATGACGCTCGACGTGAACGTGAATCTTGGCGACCAGGGCGCAAACATCAACCCGGAAGCAGCAACAATAATCGGCAACATTCTCGGCGAGTCTATCAAGGTCGAGATGAATGCCAGGGGGGTAGTGTAATGAGCGCACCTGCTGTTTTGTCTGGAGCAACAGCCGTTCTAAAAATTAACGGCACGGACGTTAAAACCTACGGGATGCTGATTGAATCGATCAGCGACGGAATGCCGGAAGTAAGGTCGGCAGAGGAAGTGATACCGCGCAGGCACGGATCAATTGACATCACGAACACCTACGGCGGCAAAAATCTTAATATTTCTGGCTCGATAATAGCCGACACCCACGCCGACCTTCTGACGTACCTTGACGCACTCAAATCCCTTGTGCGGCTCCGGTTCGACGGGGAAGGTGTCCCTGTTGAGCTGCAGGACAGAACCGGATACGAATACAGCGCCAGGCTCGTTTCTTTCACAATCAACAAAAGGTCGCTATGGTACAACACCAGAGAAGCCACCTTCAACATGATGCTGCGCACGTCGCAACCCTGGGCAGAAAAGGCCACGTCGACAACCGCAACGAATGAAGTGCAATGCGGTAAAATGATTTCGATAGTAAATGCCGGGAACGCGCCGACCCCGCTTAGCCTGGAGGTAAGGCCAAAACCATCGCTGAACCTTTTTAGTGGCCAATGCGATGCGCACGGCGGCTGGTCGAACAGCAACGGAACGCTTTCAACATACGCTGGCGCAGCAGTTGTTCCGTGCATCTATGGCACGAATTCGATCCGGGTCCAAAGAACAGCCGGAGGATCGGATTTTAGCGCATACCAGGACGTGGTTGCCACAATCCAAACCGACGAATATTATGTGTTGAGCGCCTATATCCGCCCAATCGGAAGCCCTGCAAACACACAATTCAAGGTGCAGCTAAGATCAGACGTGCAAACAGATGCGGGGTCGAACCTTGGATCAAACGCTTGCATTGGCAGGTCGTTTGTCAAGATTAATGGGGCTGACCATATTGGCTTCACGTATGCGTATCTTGAGATCATCGCAGAGCAAAACAACAACGACTTCTATTTTGATGGGGTGATGCTGGAGCAGATCACAGCCGCAGAATACGCCGACGACGACTTTTTGCCTGGCCCATACACTGACGACGGCGACAGCGGAACGACCTATGGGTGCGGGGGCCTGGAGGCTGCGGTGACAGGCAAAAACCTGTGCCCGGCCGGCGCCAAGGATCTCGATATTGACAATTGGGATTCTGGATCAAGCGAAAGCAAGATCATTTACGACGAGGATGTTGGTCGACCAGTCCTGTTCAATAACGGCGAAGGCTCGAACTACTGGCTCTCAACAAAGCATTTCCGGCTCGATCCCGGGGAATACACGCTGAGCTTTAAGCATCGGTATCTTACGACTGGAGCCATTTACGCAAAAATTGTTTGCATCGGCGAAAACACGGCAGCAAAGATCGACGCTGGAACATGGGACACGACCTATTTTGACGGTCAGCTCGTCAGCACGGCTTTGACCGGAGACGAGGCGTGGACGACGTTCGAGGAGACTTTTACCGTCCCTTACGGCGTCACGTATGTTGCCCTGCGGTTTTACGATAATGCGGGCGCAACATGGGACACCCTTATGCTCACCGAAATCCAGATTGAGCTCGCGGACGCTGCCACAGCTTACGAACCGTACCGCAAAAAGTCGTTTGCATTGTACCCAACATTCAACACGCTGGCAGAGGACAAAATTTTGATCGACGCCAGACATAAGCAGGCCGTGTATTCATACGACACCACCCATATCGTGCGTAACACGATGGGGCAATTTACTGGGAGCTTTCTGGAGCTTTTGCCTGGGGCAAACACGCTTATCGTGAACACGGCAAGAGTGTCGGATTCAACACCAGAGGAACGCGGGTCCGCCTTCACGCTGATTACAAAATACAGGGAGCGCAAGATTTGAGACAGATTCTTGTTTATGACGCTTCTGCGCCGGTCGCGATTTTCGACAAAACCGAGGCCACGGCAATCATCACGCGCCAGCTCAATGCGCTTTGGGTTCTGGATTTCGAGTACGTTTACAATCCAAACAACCCGACAAACAAGTCGGAATTCTTGGTCGAAGACATGCAGGTTCGCGTCAGAGAGGAAGACGACGCGACAGACTATTCGGACTTCAAGATCACGGAAGTGACGAAAACGATCAGGCCGTCCGGGGCCGTGTCGGTTCAATGCAAGGCCCTCAATATCGCGATTGTCAACATGAGCAGAGAAGTGGTCAACGCCTTCCTGGATTTCAAGGGCGAAACCCCAACAAATATACTCGCAGCGATTATGGGGTATTCGTCCTATTCTGCCGGAACCTGCAACCCGACCATTGCCGTTGATTTGACTGTGAATTACGAATCCGTGCTATCTGCGATCCGCAGGCTGGCCGAGGCATGTTCTTGTTATTGGGATTTTGATTTCGCGAATTCAGAGGTAGACCTTTTGGTCGGGGCAAACATGGGCGCGGATAACGGCGTCAGGGTGGAGGCCGGCCACAACTTGAAAAGCCTGTCACGTTCACTTTTCAATGGTGAGGTTTTGAACAAGATTTACGGCGTCGGCGGCGGGGAGCCCCCGACAACGATTGCCGGGGCATTCCATTCGGTTTCGTCAGCTACGGCCACGGTGATTACGTGCGCCGGAAACAAGGTGGTACCAGAAAACGACTTTTGGAATACGAACTACCAGATCCGCTTCAAGAATGGCGCCCTGGCCAACTCGACATTCACCATAACGGATTGCGTGCATGGCACCACAAACGATACGATCACCACGGCTGGAGATATGTCGACTGCTACGGCAAGAGACGTTTTTGTAATAGAGACTACTGGTGGCGTCGAGGTCGATTTTGTCGGAAAGGATGCGGCCACCTTCGAGGGCGTGCACTCCAATGGGGAGCTGCAAAATGTGTCGAACTACGTGAAGACCCCGGCTCTCGACGGGACGTATGCTGGCGGAGGTGGGAGCGACTTGTGCGCGGACTGGACAAAGGTTGGCTCCCCGACTATTGACGAAAACACCAACGCCGCATACATCAAATACGGCCAGAAGTCGCAGCGCATCCAAACATCGTCTTTAACCGAGGGCATCACGCAAAACGTAAACCACGGGGTCGCGAACCAAACCTGGTCAATCGTTGCGACCGTTTATATTACGTCGGGCTCTGTCGCTCTCGCGATCCAGGAGGATGAGGATACCGGGTATGTTGCCGCGTCCGATGCTACCGGGTGGGTAACGCTGGTGCTTGAAAACATCTACGTCACGGACAGCGACATCGACGTTTACCTGTTGTCGGCAACAGCGAGCAGCGACTTTTACGTTGACAGCGTGCAGGTCACGAAGACGGTTGAGCCGCAGAGATTCGCGAACGTGTGTGAAAAAAAGCAACTCTGGAACGAATCGTTCGACAAGCTGCAAAGCGTTGCTGATGCAAGGGTGACGTATTCCTGCCAATTTGCCGACCTGTACCGAATCGACCCGGCCTCTTATCCGTTCAGCGAAATTGGACTTGGCGATACCGTGACGATCGTTGACGATGAGCTGGATATAAACGTAAGCGTGAAGGTGGTCGAACAGCGCGACAACGTGTTCGAGCCTGAAAAGCTGGAAAGTGTGATTTCTAATGCCTGACCCAACAAAAACGATTAGCAGGCTGCAGTCTGAGATTGCAGAAATTCGGATCGAGCAGATGCGGCAAAAACGCCGGATTGAGCAGGTCGGCGTGCAATACAAGCAGACTACCGGAGCAGGGCAGCAGCTCGCCACGGCCAGGCGAATTACGATACGTGGCCGGACGTACTACATCGACGGTGACGGCACGGCTGTTCTCAGGAGATTTAAGGCTGGCGCGTCTTCAACGCCTTCATGGGAAGGGGACATAGTAGGAACGCTTGGCATCAGGCCTGTTGACGCGTCAAATGCCGGCGTGATCATATTAAAGGCTGTTAGCAATAACGCGCAGATAGAAATGTACCGGTCTGATGCCGCTACATTGGGTGTTTATTTGAGAGCGAATGGAAGCGGCTGGCTATCAAAAGCCACGACGATAGGGAGCGCAACCGCCCCAGCGGCAATGCTTGACATCTACCATGCAGTTACGGGGGGCTCTGGTGATTTCACAAATTGCGATGCGACAGTCAAATATCGGGACACGTCTCAATACCCGCGCTTTTCCCATATAGCAAATTCCGCAGGTGTTGCCTGTGTTTACAACTATGAAACGGGAAAAGATGTTTATTGGGGAGAATCTTCCGACACGGGAGAGTACATATTCAGGGGTCGCAGCGTCAATATCAACAGCAAGCTAAAGGTTGGTGGCGGCGAATTCATCAAAATTTATACCTACACCCACACGCTCACGGCCGGAGAGGTTACAGCAAAGACGGTCAATCTCACAATAACGGCGGTTACGCTTGCGGCTGTCCGTATGGTTTCAGCCGTGTTTTATGATCAAAGCACCCCGTATGTTTATGCTTACCGTGATTGGGCGCACGGTTATGCGACACGGTGCCTTTTAACATCAGCAACTAATTGTCAAATCACATGGCCAAACCCGGGCGCAACAACTAGCGATACAGTAAGCGTTACAATCATTGAAGCAGCATAGGGGGAACAATGAATAAAATTGTGATCACGGAACCAGCCAAGGATGTAGAATTTTCACTCGAAAACCTGCACATCGACATCGACGTGGAAGCAAAAGAGATGCACGTCGGCCCGTTGACGCTCCCGGTATCTCAGTCGATGCTCAACGCTCTGCAGGTTGAGATTTCAACGGCCGTGGAATCCGTGCCTGGATACAAATCGCATGAAATCAGTTTTCAAGCCAAAGGAGGAGAGGTTGGATAGCGGGAAGAATGAGCCAAAAAAACGCGAATGCGTGCCCATACCAGGTGGCGCTTTTAAGCGCATCCTTGAAATCCAGATGGTGATAGACGATTCGCGCAGAGACTTGTCGAATTTTGTTGCCGGCGCCTTGTCGGCGTTGGGTCTTTCTGGCCCGTATGAAATTGATTTCGAGAAGCAGGAATTTGCACCAAAGGAGAAGGGTGATGATAGAAAAGGCGATGATGAGCGGGACGTTCTGGACGATGATGGTTGCGGTCGTGGCAATCGCGTCGATGATCCTGAATAGGCTCGACATTAAACGCAACGGCTTCACCAAGGCGCTTGAAAAAAAGCGTGACGTGAAGGACTGTGTCGAGTTTCGGAAGCGGATCGGTAAAGAAGTTGACAACAACACGGAATGCGCGGAGCTGATGGCCAAAAGCGCAGCGGAAGCAGAAAGAAACTTCGTCGTCAAAATGGAAAGCGGCCAAAAAAGGTTTGGCAGAATCGAAAAGTGCCTTATCTGGCTTGTCGAAAAACAAGGCGGCGATCCTGGCCCAATGGGGCTTTACGAATAGGGAGTGATTATGAAAACGATCATTTTGAAGCGAGTCAGCCACACGAACCACGCCACCTTTGGCGTATTGCTCGACGCAGGTATTCCGTTTTGTGTTACCCTGGAACTTCCGTGGCGAGACAACGAAACCAATATTTCGTGCATCCCGGAGGGAGTTTACTCCGTTGCCCAGCTCGACAACGACGAGGCATTTGACTTTCAGCATGTGCCTGGCCGAACGGGGATCCAAATCGAAGTGGCAAACATGACCAGCCAGCTTCTCGGCTGCATAGCGGTTGGTGAAAAATATGAGCCATTGGGCTCCGACCTTTGGGCGATCCAAGAAAGCAGGAAGGCCTTTTCGGAGCTGAAATCAAGGGTTCCCGGGAACAAATTCAATTTGAAAATCGTACCGCCAGTCAGGTCCGAATATATCTGCTACTGACGAAGGGAGGTGAGACGCATGAAGGCTGTTTTGATTGAGAAGCTCGTAAACCTGCTGATCAAGGCCCTGCCGGCCACGATCATCAAAAGCGGGATCGACGCCATGCTGGACAAGATCGAGGATGCCGTCGCGGGAACGGAAACGAAATTCGACGACGCAACGGTGTTGCCGCTTTGTAAATTCATACGGGAAGCCCTGGACATCCCGGACAACGACTGACCGTAACGTCATGTTTCATGTGAAACGGCGCCAGCTCGAAAGGGTTGGCGCTTTTTTGTTCCGACCCTTGTTTAAACCCTTAAAAATTATTTGACCCCTCTCACCACCCAAACACCGGGCTATAAACAGCGCCAGCACGTGTTTCCTGCCGTTCCTGCCTTGGTTCCAGGCGAAACCCAAACCCTAAAACGGGCCGAATATTCGACTTGACAGGATTTAAAGGATATTGTATATTACCACCACCACAACCACCACCACGAAAGGGGGATAAAGTGCAGAACACGGCAGAAATTAAAGCGGCTCTGGAGAGGAGCGGCATGTCGCGTCTCGAGGTTGCCAAGGCCATTGGTATGCCGTATGGCACGCTGAACAGCAAATTGAATGGCTACTACCCGTTTACTGACGAGGAGTCTGCTAAAATACTCGAAACCATATCCGTGAAAGGGGAGGTCGCGGATGCCGAATAGAACAATACGTGACTGGACTGATTCACGCCGGGTAAACGATCTATCGCCGCTCGCAGAGAGATTTTTTACCCGGCTGATAATGAAAGCTGACGACTACGGCAAGTATTACGCCCACCCGGCCATTCTGAGGGCCAACCTGTTTCCGACACAGCTCGACAAGGTAACAGAGGGGGAGGTTGCAAAATGGCTGGTTGAATGTGCATCCCCGGGACCTGTCAAGGATGAACCGCAGCCGTTGGTGATATTGTATCAATCGAAGGGAATCCCGTATCTGGAAATTCAGTCTTTTGGGCAAAGATTACGCCAAATGCGCCATAAATTCCCTGGCAGGCAAGTTGACGGTCAACCTGTCAGCGACTTGACCGACAACTCGCACGTGTCCTTCCTAGAATCCGAATCCGAATCCGAATCCGAAACCGAAGAAGAAGAAGGGCAAAACACACCCCCAAAACAGCCTGCGGCTGGAAAGAAGAAGGGGAAGCGTACCCAACCGTTTGAGGCTTCGAGGCATTTTGACAGGGCGGCATTTTTTGCCGACTGCCCGAAGGAATGGTCGGATGGCGAGAAAGAATACTGGTACGGTCAGGCCGGCGCCAGCAGCAACCGCGGGAACAAGTACGCCAATTGGGTATTGGCTGTCCAGAATTGGCGCAGGTCAAACCCGAACCAATATCCTGACTGGTTAAAGAGACAGCCGGTGAAAAAGAAGGAAGTGGTCCCTGACTGCAACAGGATGAAGGAAGAAGATGGCCGAAGGTGGCAATGCCAGCTCAAATATGGGCATGACGGGCCGCACCAATGGACAGAGCTTATGGGTCCAGGTGCAGCACGCGAAATATTGAACCTTGGAAAAATGGTTGGAAGGGGCGGCGATCCGTCAAGTATGGGCGATTTACTCAAAGCAAATATGGGCGAGTGCTTGGAAAAAAACAAGGCAGCAAAGGAGGGGGAGTAGGATGGACGGAATAAGTATGTACCAGGAGTGGATCAACACCCAAGATGAAAATCTTTCAGATGACCCAAAAGTTAGGGGGTACCAATGTGAGTGGGCAATGAAGGGGTGGGAGGCAGGCATCAAGGCCCACACTGAGCAGGGGGAAGCGGTGGAGTATATCAAGCGTGAATTGCCGATCATGGAGAGACAGGCGAAGTCTCTGGATCGCTACGAAAAACGGTTTGTTGAGGGCGGTATCCATTTTGCCAAAAAGGTTATTACACAGGCCACCCGCCCCACGGCACAGGAGCCATGCCTTTGTGATGATTGTGAAATTGGATGCGTCACTTATTCGGGTAAAGTTACAAAATGTAACGGTTATATAAAGAGCGGCACCGGCAAGGCAGCAAAGGAGGTAGCCAACTAAAACGCTTGCATTTGATACCAAAACATATTATACTACAACAAACCCAAAACAGGAGGGAACGTTATGGGTGCAGACAATCAGCCGGTCACGGTAATGGAGCCAATGGCATTGGCTCAAATGGCAGCAGGTGAGATCAACGCGCAGGTGTTGACCGCAAAACAATTTCCGCGAGTATTGAGTCAGGTCAGGGAAAGGATTTTTGCCTTGGCCGCTTCCGACAAAGAAACCGCCGAAAAATGCTGGTACGCCCTGCCGAGAGCCGGGAAGGTGATCGAGGGGCCAAGCATTCGCCTGGCAGAGATCGTTGCTTGCAGCTACCAGAATCTCAGGGCAGCGGCCAGGCCGATTGGGATTACTCCAACCACGGTCAGGTGTCAAGCTGTTTGTCACGATCTAGAAAACAATGTTGCGATCAGCACGGAAGTAGAACGCAGGATTGTTGACAAAAATGGCAAAAGGTTTTCCGACGACATGATCATCGTCACAACGAACGCCGGCTGCTCGATTGCTTTACGCAACGCTGTGTTCAAGGTGGTGCCAGGCGCCTTGTTTAAGCAGATAATGGACAAGGTGAAAAAGGTCGGTATGGGTGAAGAAAGGGCGTTTGCGGAAACGCGCAAAGCCATAGTCGAGAGGTTGATCTCGCTCGGAGGTACAAGGGAGGAAATCTGCGACTTGGTAAGCGTTCGATCTGTAAACGATATGGACGTGGATAGGGTCGGAACACTCCAAGGGCTGCTGAATGCAATTGATGAAGGTAGCGCGACCGCCAAAGAAATATTCGGAACAAAGCCGTCCAAAAACGCAAAGCCAGAGGTTGAGGAGCCAACACGCAAAGCCAAAGGCAAGGCAGCGGCTAAACCGAAAAAAGATACGGAAAAGCCAGATGTAGCAGCAACCAACAAAGAGCCGGAGCCGAAGGAAGAAAAGCCAATGACAGAAGCCGAATTCGCGAAGGGAATCTCGGGCGTTATGTCGCGCCTGCAGGAATATGGCATTACAAAAGACCAATACGAATTCGAGCTGGTCAAGGGTGGATTCAACGCCGACCCAATGAAGGCCAATCAAGACCAGTACGACAAAATATTGAGGCGCCTCAAAGACATGATGGGCGAGGCGTAGGAATGCTCGAATTCATTCCCGAAACTCACACGTATCTATGGGAAGGGCAAAAGGTGCCGTCCGTGACTCAAGTCATAGAGGACGCTTGCCCGTTTCCATGGCACGACGCAAACGTCGAAAGGGCGGCGGAATTTGGCCGCGTCCTGCACAAGACAACCCAACTTCACGATCTTGGCGAACTGGACACATACGATCCGGCGCTTGGGCCGTGGATGAAGGCTTGGAAAAGGTACCTGATGGATCTGGAAAACCGGCGCCACGGCCTGCTCGTCGTGGACATTAAAAGCGGCGCGTTCTCGAAATCCTGGTACCCGCAAATGGCGGCTTACGAAAATCTTTACAGGGAAGCGGAAAAGTCATGCGAGCCGATAATCGAAAAAAGATATTACTCTAAAATATACGGCTACGCTGGAACCGTTGACCGAATCTATCAACCCAAAATGAAGCGAGGCACCGAAAGGGAGGCGGTGCAGCTCTTGAAGACCGGAGATTACAAAATATACGCATCACCGAACACATGGCAGGCTGACTTCAATGTGTTTGTGTCGATGCTCAACGTTTACAACTGGAAGAAAGGTGGATAGGAATGGAAGAGGTCGTACAGGCCCAACAACAGGTCGAAGAAAAGTCGACGGAAATTGACAGATTCATTTCAGGCTCGATAGTCGTTCGAGTCGAAACCCCGGAACAATACGCCCATGCCGTGACTGTTGCAAAGGCAGTCAAATCCAAAGCAAAAGAGATGGAGGAGATGCGCAAGTCGATTGTGAAGCCGATCAACGATTCGGTTTCCAAGATTAACGCAATGTTCAAGCCGCTGATCGAAAAGCTCACCCAATTCGAGACTGGCATCAAAAACACCTGTGCCACATACGCGGCAGAGCAGGAACGCAAGCGGATCGAGGAACAGCGGTTGCGCAACGAGGAAATCAGGAAGGAACGCGAACGGATAGAGGCAGCAGCCAGAGAGAAGCGACGCAAGGAAGAACAGGCCAGAGAGGAAGAAGAAAAAGCCAGAAGGGAAGCCATGGAGGCTGAGGACGCGAAAGAGCGCGAGAGGCTCGAAAGACTGGCCGAGAAAAAACGGCAGGAGGCAGAAAAAGCATCCGCCGCCGCCGACGCCCAGGAGTCAATCGCCGAAACAGTTGTCGCGCCAACAAAACAGAAGCCTTTGAAAAAGGCAGGCGTCTACACCGTTGACAAATTCGAGGTCAAGGTGCAGGACGCAAAAAAGTTCATCGAATGGGTCGTCAAAACGGAAATGTGGGAATACCTGATCGTGAACGAATCTCTACTGAACAAGGAAGCCGCAAATACGAAAGGGGCGCGTCAATGGCCGGGGATCAAGGTGATCAAGTCGCAGACCGCAAAGATGCGAGGATAGAGAAGGGGCGCAAATTCCGCGCACCCGGCACAAAAAACGCCTGCTACGAAATTATGGAAGTCGGTGAAACGCAAGTACATCTGCGCGGGATCACCGAAGGGTCCAGAGGTTTCTGTCAGGTAAAGCGAGATGGTTTTATGGCTGTGGTGGCTGAATGGCTCGAATAAGCTACATGGACAAGTTGTTCCTTGAAAGCGCGATAAGGGACTGCCTGAAAACCATGGGCCGAGTCGAGCTGGAGCAGCTAATCGGTAAAATTATTGACGTGGCGCAGGGCAGTTTAATGGTCAAACGCCGGAGTCATTCACCGGAGACTGCGGGTTCGAATCCCGCCCCTGTTGCCCAAAAAGGAAAAAAGGATGCTTAAATACGTGGTAACGAGAACAGAAAACGCTCTGGAAAGCATGGTCATTTTTACGCCCCACATAAACCACGACGATGTTGCGAAGTCGCTTCCTGGCACTCCGGTGTCAGCTGGATTTATCAAGCACGGAATGGTTTGCGGGGAAAGCGCGACGCTGAACATGAAGGCCAGGCCGGATTACGATCAAGACCACTTGCGCGTGATGAAAATTTTCTTGGAGGACAAATGAATCAGGTTTTGGCGACAATACCGGTTTCAAATGGCAGGCGGTTGCGCGTGATAGATTCCAAGGTTGAGCGCGAAAACCACCTGCAACAAAGCCTCTTTGATAAGCGAACGGCCGACCCAAGCGAAAAAGATTCTTGGATGAGCGACACGATGGAAATCGTGCTGACGCGAAACGAGTGGTGGCCGTCACAACTTTACGCTGTGTTGGCCGTGCAGCCGTACCACCCGAGCTGGTGGGGCGCCCTCTGGTCAAAGGCGCAAAGCTATGGGTACAAGAAGGTTTGGTCTGACCACAGATCGAGCCCCACAAAATCAGCCAACAACAGAACGGAGTTTTTGAGGAGGAGGGTTTGATGGGTGATGTTGCAGAAATGATGCTCGAAGGGACGCTATGCGAAACGTGTGGTGTTTTTATCGGAGATGGAGACGGGTATCCAAGGCGGTGCCGCTCATGTAAAGGCGAGGATCACGCGGACGCAGGCAGATACGTTTTAGAGCTGCCGGAAAAAAACACAGGCAACCGCACGAACTCGACAAAGCTGCTAAGATCAAAAAGGGTTCAGTTCACGTCGCACAATTCCGGCAGGCATTTGATCGTGACAGGGCCGAATGGCCTGATTGATTTCTGGCCTGGTACCGGGAAGTGGATCGACAGGAAGCAGGGTCGCGGACGCGGGGTTTTCAATCTGGTCAAACACGTAAGGAGCAAGAAGCCATGAAGACAGACGTTATCTACGAGCCAAAAGGGAAGGCTCTGGAGTATTCTCCGCTGGCGCTGAATTTGTTTGATGGGTGCCCTCACGGATGTACCTACTGTTATGCGCCACTCGCCAGACATATTGACAGGAAAAGGTTTCACGATTCCGTCACCCCGCGAAAGAACATCATTGAGCGGATACGGAAGGATTGCGCGAAGCTGAAGGATGCAGGCGAGGACCGAAAAATTCTGATGTGCTTCACGTGTGACCCGTACCCGAACAACCGGCCAGACCTTCACAAGATCACCAGGGAGGCTTTGGAGGTATTGGCAGAACACGGCATGAAGGTTGCCGTCCTGACAAAAGGAGGGAAAGCGGTTTTAGGCGATCTTCCGCTATTCATGATGAATGGGTGGAGTCTCGGGGTCACATTGGTATATGGAGACTCAGACAAAGCGGCTGAATGCGAGCCGTTGGCTGCTCAACCGGCTGAAAGAATGGCAACGATAATTAAGGCCCATAACGCCGGGATTGATACCTTTGTGAGCCTGGAGCCGGTAATAGATCCCGCTGCCGCGATTACCATAATCAAAACCATAAAATCACACGTTAATTTGTGGAAAATCGGGCCGCTGAATTACAACAAAGCGGCCATTGACGGGGTGGACTGGCGCTCGTTTGTGGACGACATTAGAAAAGAGCTTCCGCCAGAACGGTATTATCTCAAAAAAGAGCTTTTGGTGAAAGCCGGGGAGGATGGAAACAATGCCGTCGCTCCTGCATGATGCGCTCGTAAAAAAGGCCGGAAGCTGGCTGCGGTCGATTGGCTGCTCCATCGTTTTTGAGGAAATGGTTACAGCGGCAGGCGAAACCCCTGACGCAATCGGCTGGAGCGGATCGCATTCTGTCTTGGTTGAATGCAAGGCGTCAAGACGAGATTTTATCAAGGACAAGCAGAAATGCTGGCGACGGCTGGATGTTCGCGACGGGCTCGGCGAGTGGAGGTTTTACCTGTGTCCGAGAGGCATGATCCAACCGGAAGAAGTGGCCGAATCGAAGTGGGGGCTGCTATGGTGCCACGGAAAGAAAAAGAAAATAGAGGTCGTCGTCGGCCCGGAAATGCACAAGCAATACGCGTGGGGTTGCCCGCCGTTCAAGTCAAGCAAAAGATCAGAGATTCTGATGATGGTCTCCGCGTTGCGGAGATCGGGTATAACCAAAAAACCTGCGAAGCAGGGGAAGGAGAAGACCCTATGAGGGGATACGTATTCAAACCAAGCCCGCCCAAAACGATCGCGATTGACGGCAAAGTTCCGATCAATTTCGACACGATTGCGCAAAACGTGGACAGACTTCTTGTCGGCCACGGCCATTCGGAAAGTGACATCATTTCGATCAACATGATGACAATGCCTGGCGACCCGATCCCGGCATTCATCGTGTGGGCGCGTGGAATGGGGCATCCTGACAATGTTCCCAACCCAAAAGCCGAAGCTGTCGAACAGCAGCCGGAGTCGAAGCCCGAAGCCAACCAGGACGCAAAAGATGCTGACGCACAGGAAGCGGCAGGAGCGGACAGTCCGGAAGGCGAAGAAAAGGCCGCAGAATGAATTTGGGCCACATCCTAAACCTTCCGGTATTGGTGCCGGAGGAAAAAAAGAAAGGCCACACCCCCTGGGAGCTAAAGCCGGAAGCGTTTCGCCGCGACAGGATGAAAAAGCCGCGAAGCTGGAAGAAGGCCATGGCAGAGGGGAGGTCGTGGTAATGCACCAACTATACCGTGTTCTGATGGATACGGCTAAGAAGGTGAAACCGAAAAGCTACCTGGAAGTGGGTGTCCGTGAAGGGCACTCGCTTCTCTCGGTTTTGCTTGGCCATGTTCCAGAAAAGATCGAGCTGGTTGACAATTGGGGCCTGCACTCTGGAGGCACCGGAGCAAACGACAGGGAAAGAATCAGGCAAACAATTGAAATGCTCGGAGTCGATGAGGTGACGGCGATCCACTCCGGGAACAGCGAAGAAGTGCTTCCGCTTCTGACCGGGCCGTTTGACATGGCCCTGGTTGATGGCGACCACTCGTATTGGGGAGCCAAGGCAGACTTACGGCTGTGCTGGAGGCTGCTTGGTAGTGGTGGCGTTTTGGTCATGGACGACCTACACCACAACAGGCACCCGTATCTGCGTGTTGTTTTTCTAGAGTTTTCGTATAGCGTATCTGACCAAGTTAAGGAAACGGAGCTGTTTGATGAATGGCCTGGAGTTGGGAGGTTGTGGAAGAAATGAGCAAGAATTTTGACTTCACATATTGTTTGAGCGTCAGACAGCCGTGGGCCTGGGCGATCGCGGAAGGCGGGAAGGACATCGAAAACCGGGATTGGGAAACCGGGTTCCGTGGGAGAGTCGGCCTACACGTGTCAAAAACGAATGACCCTGCCGCATACGTCAACTTCCAAGAGCTAAGAGAGAGAATGCCCGATATTCCGGCAGCACCAGAAGGTTTGCCGGTCGGCGCCATAATCGGATCAATTGAGATCGTGGACTGCGTGACAGAATCGTTTAGCCCTTGGTTCTTTGGGCCGTTCGGATTCGTGCTGCAGGGATACCGAGCGCTGCCAGAGCCTATGCCTTGCCGGGGTCAGTTAAAGTTTTTCAAGCCGGTGTTTGCGTGAGCAGATACCGCATGTCTGATATGCCGGTGGACTACCAGAAGAAATACGGCCCCAAGCGTTCTAAGCGCAAGGGGCCTTCTGGCCGGCGCGTTGCCGTCCCGGAGAGCAGGATTCAGGCCCAGGCAGAGGAGTGGTTGGAATGGAACCACCTGCCGTTTTTCAGGCTCCCCGACCTTTTGATGAATTGGGTTTTTGGGTACGGGTCAAAAACGCCGGAATGGATCAAGCGGTTCCTGCGAAGCTACATGAAGGACTGGCCAGATTTGATTTTGTTTGAAGACGAGCCGATCCCTGGCCACGGACGGTACCTGGCGATAGAGCTAAAGTCGAACATGGGCAAATTGAGCGACGGGCAAAAACGAATGCAGAAGGTTCTCGGCACGGTCGTAGTCAGGAGCTTCATGGAATTCGTAAAGGTTGTCCAGGAATGGAAAAAGGAGACAAAAAAGACATGACATTGAAGCAGGCAGCAAAGACCTTACGTATTTCATATCGAAGGGCGCTCGATGCCGTCCACCGCGGCGAACTCGGCGCCAGGATGATCAAGGGCCAATGGGATGTGCAGATCCCGTTCACGGAGCAGGCCATCGGCGTGAAGGCAATCGCCGAAATGCTCGACGTGTCACCACGGTTTATACAGGTGCTATGCAAGCGCGGCCGCGTTCGCGCGATCAAGCTCAGAAAAGAATGGCGAGTCGCCGTATCTGACGCAACGAAGCTAATCATGGCGAGAAGCCAACCCCCGCGATCCGACCAGTAAAAGCCCCAAAAAACACGCACAAAAATCCCGCCCGTTAAAAAAAAATCGTAACAGATTACCACTAAACGAAATAAAATTGCTGTGCCCTATTGACAGTAGTATCATTTCATACTATATTAGTATCAACAACAAACAACAAACCAAACCAAGGAGCCAGCCGAATGACGATCAAAAGCGAAAAGACCTTCAAGATTCTCGGCCTCAAAATCACGAAATACCGGGTGGTCGGGTTCCACGGTCAACGCTGGACGCGCCTTTTTATCAACGGCCTTCAAATTTCGTAAGGGGGATGAAATGGAAAAGAAGCTGGCATATCTTGTCGTCAAAGGAACAAAATACCTGTACCGTCTCCCAAGGGCTAAATACGCGTTTTGCTCATGGGTGAAGCGCCCAGACGAGGCCAAGCGTTACGAAATGTTCGAGGAGGCGATCGGCGTTGCGAAGAAGGTTGGCGGGAACGTGAAATTGGTCCAATTTACCAAGTCGTATTACTGTGCCGAATATGACCGTGACGACCAGAAGGTTCACGTTTACGACCATTGGACGACGGAGAAAGCGAAGACGAAAAACGACGCGATTGACGAAGAAGTGGCCGGGCTGAAATACGAGATCGAGCTGCGCCAGAACGCAATCCGAGAACTTGAATCCGCGAAGGAGGCCAACTGATGAGCAACCAAGATATCGTTCGCAAGCTGCAAAAGCTCCGCGTGATGGCAGAACGGGCCACCGGGCCGGAATCTGAAAATGCCAAAAGGCTGTTCGATTCGCTGATCGACAAATACGGAATGGATGCCGACGCCTTCGACGCAGAAGACCGCAAAGACTACCGCGTTTGCTACACCCGGGAAATGAAGCGGTGGGCGAACCATGTCGGGTTTTCCCTTGGGCTCGAAATGCGCCACCTGAAAAAAGACAGCGGCGTGATTTTCGTCAACGCAACCCCGACAGAATGGGAAGTCTACCAGAAGGCGCTGGAAGCAGTCAAGCTGATCTATTTCGCCAAAAAGGCCGAGGTCATGGCGAAGCTCAACGGCTATATGTACGGCTTCATGCACACCGCCTACCCTTACACGAAAGAGGAGCCAAAATGCCCGACCGCTGGCTGCGACAATACCTTATCCTACTCCAAGGAAGATCGGCGGTACTACTGCCCTCTATGTGGGTACAAGGGCAAAAAAATGCGCAAATTCAACGTTGACCTTGAAGAAATCGTCGCCGGGAAAAGAGACTCCGGCAGGCTAATCGCCCAGTAGGGCAGGGAGGAATCATGAGCGAAAAGGAAAGAATCTTGCAGGCCTTCAAAGAATACGGCTTAATGAGCAAAATCCAAAAAGACGAAATTGGCCGACGCGCAAAAATGAAGGGCGTCAGCATCATGGAATACATGCTGAGCGAAAACAAGGGGGAGGTGGTGACGAAATGAGATGGCAGACACAGGCGTGGATCAGGGAAAAAGGCGTAACGGCGCCACAGACGGTTGCGCTAATTCGCAACCACGAAGAAAAAGTTTCCCGCGAAATCAAAGAGCAGATCGAAGCGGAAATTGATTCGCGGATCGGATCGGAAATGAAGCGGTATCTGGAAGACTTGCCAATTTTTTAAAGGAAGGTGCTAAATGCCTGGATGGAGAATGCAAAAGCTACCGAAAGAACCGCAGACGGCAGAGGAATACGAGGAGCAGGACATTTGCTCTGGTTGCCTTCCGTATGATTCCGAATGCCCGTACCGTGGCGATCCGGAAAACCTGACAGTCGAAGAAACCTACGTAGGCCAGCGGTGGGTTTGCATGCACTACGACGGCGGAGAGGAATGAGATTATGGCAGACGATAGCATGATGTTTGAGGATCGGGAGGCGGCGGAACGCTTCATCGCAAAATACGACCAATGCGGCGACGATGGCGGACTGATGGCCCCGGAACAATGCCAGATGTGCAAAAGCTGGTCATTGCCGGTGGAATTGAATGGAGATGGGCAGATCGTTGACGCAAACGGCGCAGCCGGCCATGTTCGACTGTGCCTTGGCTGTTTAGAGGCAGTAACAGGGAAGGGGCCGGAAAATGAATGAGGAACGAATCCCAACGACCGAATGTGAGGAATGCGGGGAGGAGGCGATCTGCCTTGCCACGCAACCCGGCAGGTGGACGGACTGGCAATGCCCGGAATGCGGTCACGAATGGCGTGAATGGGAGCGGTAAAAAAAACGCAGGAAACGCAAAAAAACACTTGCGCGACCTATCTTTTTATATTAGATTGGTATCATAACATATCACTAAACCCAAGCGAAGGGAGACGACGAATGCCCAGAACCAATCAGCAAATCGCAAAAGCCGCAATCAAGCGGGTGCGCGACGAACAGGTCATCGACCGGTATTGCCAGGCGCAGGCAAGCCGCACGCCAGAACAAGTCGAAGAAGAACGCATGATGGCCCGCGCTGCTCACGGCAAGGGCGTCAAAATGGTCAATATCATCACAGGCGAAACGTATCTCACTTAACCAAGAAAGGGGGCCACGAATGGCTCACGAACTCACCAAAAACCAAAGCGGCCAGTACGAAATGATGTATGTCGGGCAGAAGCCCTGGCACGGGCTCGGTCAAAAACTCGACAAGCCGGCCACGGCAGAGGAAGCGATCACGGCCGCGAACCTGAACTGGACTGTTTCGCAGCGCGAGATCATCACGGCAGACGGGATCGACCTGCCGAATCACCGCGCAATCGTGCGCGACGACAACAAAGACGTTTTCGGCGTAATGACTCAATGGTACCAGCCGATCCAGAACGCGGAAGCCTTCGGGTTTTTCGACAGCGTGGTCGGTACCGGGCAGGCCATTTACGAAACTGCCGGTAGCATTTTTGGCGGACGCCGGATTTTTCTGACCGCAAAACTGCCCGGCGAGATTCGCGCCACCAAGGACGATGTGACCCAAAAGTACCTGACGCTGATCAACGGCCATGACGGAAGCCTGGCCCTGCGGATGTACTACACTCCGGTCAGAGTTGTGTGCAACAATACGCTGAACGCATCCCTGCGCGACGCGAACAGCAGCGACTCCATCGCCATCTACCACCGGGGCAACGTCGAAAAGCGCATCAAAGACGCACAGGACGCTCTCGGGCTTGCGCACCGCTACTACGACGAATTCCAGAACATTGTTGACCGCCTGGTCGCAAAGCAGGTCGGCGCCAAGATGGTAGACGACATGCTTGCCGAAATTTTCCAGACGGAAGGCAAGGACCCGAAGCATAGCACGGCGTTCGAGAACGCAGAAAAGACCAAGAATATGTTCGAGAACGACCCGAAGCAGCAACTCGCCGGGATCAAGGGAACGATGTGGGCTTTCTACAATGCAGTCGCCCAATACGCGGACCACGAAGCGACCGTCGTAAAAGGTGCGGCGGACAAGCGGTTCAACGCTATCGTAAGCGGAACGTCTGCGGGAACCAAGCAGAAGGCCATGAAGCTCTGCCTGAAATCTCTGTAAGGGCCGAATGGGGGGAGCTTGCGAGCTCTCCCCGTCCAACCCTAACAAAAGGAGTGCCAGATGCCAGTAGCAACGCAAATAGCCAGAGAGGATCTTGTGAAAAAAATCGCGAGAACCGTCAGCTTCAAAGACCGTCTGATCCATATCAACGACGAGTTGAAGTCCGGGAAAAACGAAGACGACCTGAAAATGAGCGTGTTCGAGATCGAGGTTCGCGCCAAAGACGGAAACTTCAAATGGATAAAGCGCGACGACGCCAAATTCGTGAAGCTGTTTTCATGGGGCGTGATCAGGCGCAGCATTGACAAGATTCACGACCTGCGGGAACGGCTGAAAAATCTCGATCTGCAGGTATGCGAAACCATGGGGCGCGACTGCGAAGGATGCTCGCGCGAACACGAATGCGATTACAAATAGCCAGAAAGGCATGCCAGTATGAAAATCTACGAATACCACATAAAGCGGAGCCTGTTGAGAGAGGAGCCTGACCGCAAATTCACGAACCCGAACGACGTTGCGGCAATGGCCCGGCTTTCAATCGACATGGACAGGGAGCAGGAGCAGGTTTGCCTGATGATTCTGAATGGCCGCAACGAAATGCACTCCTGTTCCGTCCTTTTCGTTGGCTCTCTGGACGCGGCGATCATCCACCCGAGAGAAGTGTTTCGGCCTGCGATCATTGCAGGTGCGGCGTCGATCATCGTTGCGCACAACCACCCGAGCGGCGACCCGGCCCCGAGCCAGGCCGATAAAGCGATCACGAAGCGACTGGCCAAAGCAGGCGAGCTGATGGGGATCAAGCTGCTCGATCACGTAATCGTAACCGAGGACAGGTTTTATTCAATGAAAGGGGAGGGGGATTTCTGATGGCTAAGACACAAGAGTTTTTGCCTGTTATTATTGCGCTTAAGGCCTACAACGACAGCAGAATCGGCGGTAGCGACGAGCTGGAAACCGACCTGATCGACCTTATTTGTGACGTGGCCCACTATGCGGACTATATGGAAATTAACGGCGCCGCCGTGTTTCGCATGGCTCTCCACAATTACGAAGAAGAAAAGAAAGAAGGGCCGGTAAAGCTGCTGATCCGCGGGGAAGCTGGCAGCAGGCGGGTTTTCGTGAATTGCAAGGAGCTCGACCCCGCCGAAAGCCAGAAAGTTTTCAACCATTCGCCGGACGGGTTTGCCTGGGGGTACAGCGGAAGCGGCCCGGCACAACTGGCGCTCGGCATCCTGCTGACCTTCATGGGTAAGCAAATGGCGCTCAAGTGTTACCAAGAATTTAAGCGGAAGCACGTCGCAAAGTGGGCGATGGAAGAAGATTTCATGGTCGAGCTGGACGTTCTCAAACTGATGAAGGAGCTAAGCTGATGGACCAGAAAACCGCAATGAGGGTGTTGGGCATGGTAGTCCCAAACAATTCAAGGCTGATGATTTTGAAGCAGGCCATGGTCGAGACAGGCGTTCTTCGCGCGACAAATCTGGATCAGTATTTTGTCTATTCGACCGGGACCACTTTTACTGGCGCCATCGATGCTGCCTTGTACCGCAAGACAAATTCTCTGGAGATGGCCAAGACAAAGAATGTGGACGTCGACGAATTCCCAAGCCTGCCGACACCCAACAAGGGTGAAATCCCGGTATCCAAATACGTGTTCGACGGGATCGACCTAAACACGCTGGCCAAGTATGCGAGCTATGACGATACCCGATTGACTCTCAACGGGATTTACTTTGACGCGGAACGCGGCTACGCGGTGGCGACAGACGGGCACAGGCTGAGAATGGTTGAATGGAAAGGGTTCACCAGAGGATTCATTCTGCCGATCAGAGCTGCAAAGCTGTTGGCCCTTGTTCAGAACGAAATAGCGAGTGCGCAGATATTCGTTGACGAGGAAGGCGAGCCGGGCAAAAAGACGACGCACCACCGGCACATGCAATTCGTAGGGCAGAACTGGCGGCTGATAGTAAAGCTGATCGAAGGGCCGTACCCGAACTACATGAATGTGATCCCCAAAAACGGCAACCCGGCCTACATCAGCGAGGAAACGCGGAGCGGCCTGATAAAGTGCCTGGATGTTCTGAAACCGGTCTACCAGAGCAAAAAAACGAGGCAGGTCATTTTAAGGCAAAACTGGCTTTATTGCGCATCTTCTGACATCGAAAAATGGTGGAAGGTGAAAGCGCCCGGCACCTTCATGCCGAAGGCGATCACGACAGCGAGAAATGCTTCGCTGTATTGTGCCCACCAGCTCAAAGCGGAATACAATACGGCAGCGCAGCTATACCGGGCCAGGTGCACAGAATGCGGTGGACGCGGGGAATGGAGAGACAATATTGCCCTGGCCAAAGACGATTTTGCCGAAACCCCGATGTTTGAAATCGGCTTCAATGGCGACTACCTGCGGGAAATCCTGACAGACAACCGGCAGGGAGATTTGAGTTTCGGAAGGAGTGCGCTGGAGCCGGTCGTATTCACAACGCAAGGCCCTTGGTCGAAAACCCTTTTGATGCCTTTGCGCATTATGAGCGAGCAGCGGGGAGAGTGCGATTGGGGGAAACACGAAGAAGTGCAAACCCCACAACCAACCAAGGCCGCAAAAGCGAACACAAGCCACATACAGCCCCCACAGGCCGCGAACGGGGCAGAAACATACCTTACCATCTGCGAGATCGGCGTAAATGGGTCAAAGGTGAAAACGTGCTTTGCCGTGACCCCTGGCGAAAAGTCTCCGCAAGCCGCTGTCATGCTTCACCTTGCGGAGAATCTGGAGGGGCTCAACGTGCAGGTTTTGGAGCAGCGCCCTATCCTTAAAAAAGAGCAGGACGTTCTATCGAGAATGGGGATGATATGAAACAAAATCAAATACTTGACAGCAGCGACAAAACAATATATATTGATACCATGAAAAAACAAAAAGACGAAGTCGGGGTGTGTCTCAGAACGCCAAAGGCCATCCACAACGCAGCAAAAAAGATGGCGCAAAAGCACGGAATGTCGATGAATACCTACGTGGTGCGTGCTGTCGCAAGGCTCAACGACGAGTTGAAGAAAATCGAGCCCGTGGCATGAGGTTACACACTTCCAACTTCGCAAAACACGGCTCCGACCCCAAAGCGGTGTCAATCGCAGCAAAGGCCCCATATTGGTACAAAGGGAAAAGCCTGGCGCGGTTGGCGCCACCTTGGGAGTTGGTGAAAAGCGACGCAACCCCTGAACAGTACAAAGAGGTCTACGTCCGGGACGTGCTGTCAAAATTCGACCCGACACAAATAGCCGAACTGGTTGGCGAGGATGCGATCCTTTTGTGTTGGGAAGCGGCAGGAAAATTCTGTCACCGGCAGCTTGTAGCTGAATGGATGCGAGAGGCTGGCATCGAGATCGACGAACTGATGCCTGCGCCAAAGCCAGAGCCGCCAAAAGAGCCGGAAGCCCAGCTCGACCTTTTTTAAAGTGAGTACAAAATGACCGAAGACATTCAAAGAATTATAGACGAAAAGACGCAGGTGTTGGAAAACCGGCGCGGCGAAAAGGCCAGATTGGAATTGGAATCGCGGCAGGTCGGACTGCAAGACCAGACCGACCTTACGCGCATATCGGCCCTGGCCACGCAGATCGCGCAGCTTGAATCCGAGATCGCGTCTTTGAAAGCGAACTGAATGCCAAGGAGTGACCGCTGGTGAAAAACTCTGTTCCTTGCCTTTTGGGGCACGAACTTGCGGGAGAGCGAGAGAGGGACAACTCACTCCTTTTTATTTTTGAAACGCGCTACGCCCGGCCAGGATCGGACTTGACGGTAAGCGCACCGGACGGTCTGATCCATAAATGTCGGGATAGAAATGGTGGAAAGGGGCGTTGACGGAGCTGAGAGTAGCCAAAGGGTAGGTTCCGGAGCCCCCGTAGCGAACCAATTGCCAGAAGCCAGAAGCCAGAAGCCAGCCAAATTGACGCGGTGAGAGCATGAAATTAATGCGCCCGGCCACCAGCCGGGAGAACTTGGGGTAGTACCAGGTCACCGCTCCACTTTTCGAGGTCGCATGTTTCACGGATCGGTACCGGCAGACGTTCAGGCCATCGTGCTCGACACGGTAAAGGACTGGAAGGAAAAGGACGTTTACGTCGGCTGCTCCGGCAATTTCACGATTGAGCGCGTCCTGCAATCAGCAGGAATCCCCAATATCCACAGCAACGACGTGACCATTTACAGTTGCATGATCGGCAACCTGTTGGCCGGTAACCCGATCGAGCTGGAGCTGAATTCGCACGAATACCCCCACTTCGCCTGGATGGAGAAATACATGGAGACGCCGACCGGCCGGGTGGCGTGCATGATGCTGTGCACCAGGCTGATGTTTGCTGTTGGGCGAATGAATCCGTATTACGACAAGCTGGTCAAGCAATACGAGAGCCAGTTTGAAAACGTGCACGCAAAGACAGTCGAAAAGCTGGCCAACGTAAAGATGAAGCTCGCCAGCTTCCACGCGGAGGACGTGTTTTATTGGGTTGATCGCGCGAAGCCGGAAGACCCGGTAATCTGCTACCCGCCGTTTTTCGCCAACGACTACGCCAATCAATTCGCCAAGCTGGAGAAGCTGTTTACCTGGCAGGCGGTACCATACGAAGAATTCAACGAGCCGCGCAAGCTGGAGTTTTTGGAAAAGCTGATGGATCGCAAAAAGTGGATGGTCGGCCTGCACGTCCGGTTCCCGCAACTCGAGCCATATCTGTCCGGAATGGCCAAAACGACCAACCGCGGGGTGTCGATCTACATTTATTCGAACGCGATGAAGGGCAAGCGGGTTGTAGTGCCAAACCAAAAGACCGCCCCCGTCCTGATCCCCAGGCTGGCAAAAGACCAGGAGATCGGCGACAAAATGTGGATAAAGCAGCTAAATTACGCAGAATTCGCAACCCTGCGATCCGAATACATGAACGCAAACATTTGCCCCGGGCAGGCCTTTGCGAGCTTCGCGGTCATGGTTGATGATCGGATGGTCGGCTGTTTCGCTCTCGGCGGCGGACAAGGCCCTGGCCGAAAGCAGGGACTCGAAGATCCAGCGGTCTACATACTGTCGGATTTCCCGGTTGCCCCGTCCAAATACAAGCGGCTGTCAAAACTGGTGCTCTACGCCACCCTGACAAAAGAGGCGCGGATTTTGATAGAGCGGGTTTCGAAGAAACGGGTGAACAGCCTGATTACGACCGCGTTCTCAAAAAAGCCGGTTTCCATGAAATACCGGGGCGTGTACGAGCTGATGGACAGATCGCAAATCCAGAAGAAGATTGCCGGCGCCTCCGACGACGTGAACCGATATTATAGCCAGGGCTACATGATCAACTATGGCGCCCTGCTTGGTCAAATGACGATGAAGGAGGCTCTGGAGCTATGGAAGAAAAAGCACGCCCAAAAGTAACCGCCAAGATCATAGAGGTTGACCCAAACGACCTTGTTCTGCTCGAAGTCAATGCCCGGTTCATGAAGCATGAGCAATACCAGCGGCTTGTGGAAAACGTTAAGCACGACGGTTGCCTCACGTCCGTTCCGTTCGCAGCCAAGATTTTTGAGGGGCCAAACGAAGGCAAATACGAAGTGGTGTCCGGAAACCACCGGGTAAAGGCCTCAATTGCCGCAGGGTTGACGAAAGTCCACGTCCTGGCCACGGACGAAAAGCTCGACCCGGCCCACAAGATGGGAATCCAGCTTAGCCACAACAGCATCGCCGGGGAGGACGACTACGCGATCCTGAAAGAGTTGTATGAGGGAATTGACGACGTGGACATGAAGCTCTACGCCGGGCTGGACGACAAAACGCTCGAAATGCTCGAAAAGGTCAGAATTGAGAGCATTGGCGAGGTCGGGCTGAAATACCAGATTTTGAGCCTTATCTTCACGCCGGACGAACTGGATGCCACCCGGGCCATGGTCGAAACCATACGGGAATCGGCCAAAAACTGCGACGAGGCATGGATCGCCCGGTTCTCCGATTACGACAGATTCGTTGATGGACTTGACGAAGTGGGCTCTGCATACCAGATTAAGAATATGGCCACTTCCCTGATGCTCCTACTATCCATCTACAATACCCACAAAAGCGCGTTACAGGCCGGCTATCTCGACGAAAACGGTGAGGCCCTACACAACAACTGGGTTCCGCTCTCGTCGATTCTCGGCACGTCCAAAATCCCCGCAAAGGCCGCAGCCATAGTCAAAAGAGCGGTTGACAAGATGATCGACGATGGAGTCCTGAAAAAGAAGAATGCCTGGCAAGCCATCGAGCTGTTGTCCGCTGACTATGTCGCAGGGGCCTAATGAGGAAACGGGTAGGCAAAAAGTTTGAGCCCACGCAAAAGCACTTCGAGATCGCCCAGAAGGCAGCACAAAAGGGCTTAAATCACAAAGAAATCGCCAAAGTGCTTGGGATCAGCCCCAAGACTCTCCAGAGGCATAGGGCCGCGTTTGACCAGTACCTTAAAAAAGGGTCAGAATCCGGGCTGGACGATAACCTGGCCAAAGTCGAAAACGCGCTGCTCACGCGCTGCCTTGGCCGAAGCTACGACGAAAAGCACACCGAGCGCAGGCTGAACGCTGCAGGCCAGGCCCAGGTTACGACAAAGGTGGTCACAAAGCACGTTGAGCCATCGGACGCGGCGATATTCTACTACCTGACCAACCGGTCCAAGGGCAGATGGAAAAACGCCTGGAAGATCGACTTCCCGAGCGAGCAGAGGCAAATCCCGGTCGTCAGCAATATGAAGGCCAAGCCAAAGCCGGAAAAGCCCAAAAAGCAAAAAGATGATAGAGATGGAAACGAGCCAAAATCCACAAAAACCGCAAAAAAAGCCAAAGCCCCCAAAAAGGACAGAGAGATTAGAGAGAAATGAGTCGCGACATCGTAAATGGCTGCTACTCGTTTTCCTACCTTCCGACCCAATGGAAGGTGCTGAAATCCCTGGAGTCGATGCAGGCGCTCAACTACCTGTACTCTGGCGGCTTTGGCTCCGGCAAGACCCGGCTGATCGGGGAGCTGGCCTGGGAGCTGATGTTGGCCTACCCGGGAATCGAGATCGGCGTCTTCCGCAAAACGCGGGTCGGCGTTTACGACACTACATACAAGACGTTCACGGATGAGGTAATCCCGCCAGAATACATCCTGAAAAGCCAACGATCGACGCTGGAGATATGGTCGCTGAACGGGTCGTATGCCCACTTTTTCGGGATCGACAACTTTGCCGCAAAGGGCTCGCTCCGGTTCGACGTGATCCTGATCGACGAGGCGACGGAGCTGGAGGAGCCGGACTTCATCATGCTGCAAGGCCGGTTGCGCGGCAAGGTGTTCCCGCGGCCGGCCATGGTCTGCGTCTGCAACCCTGGCCCACCCGCAGGCTTTTTGTACGAGAAGTTTGTCCAGAACGCCGAAAAGCCGGAGGCGGAACGCGACAACGATTATGCCTACTTTTCGACCGACAGCTTTGAGAACATCCACAACCCGGAAGCGTATTTCGAGCGGCTGCGCAAATGGGAAGGGACGCAGTATTACGCCAGGTACGTGCTTGGCCAATGGGTCGCATTCAAGGGTCTGATCCTTGACAGCTTCGACCCGAAGATCCACGTCATAAAGCCGTTCAAGATTCCGTATGAGTGGCCAAAATATATGTTTGTGGATTTCGGATACGACAACCCGATGGTCATGGGATGGGTTGCGCGTGACCCCAAAAGCGGCACCTTCTACCTGTACCGGCAATTCTACAAGACACGCACGCTGGTCAGAGACGCCATTGCCATTGCCAAGCAGATGTGTTTGCAGACAGGCGAGAAGATCGAGGATATTGTCGCTGACCACGATGCGGAGAACCGGGCGCAATTCGAGCAGGACTGGATCGGCACCATAGCGGCCAGGAAGGATGTTGCTGCAGGAATACAGGCCCTTCAAGAAGTGTTTCTGAATGCGGCCCACGGCAACGCTCCGGGATTCTACATTTTCAATGACGACTGGTCAGAGACAAATGGCTTTTGGTACGGGCTGATCGAGAAAGACCCGATCCTTGTCGAAGACGGCCGGCCGACGTGTATGCAGGAGGAAGCCGGGCTTTACAAGTGGGGCAAAAACGACGTGCCGGTCAAGGAGAACGATCACTCGATCGACGGCGCGAGATACCTGGTCTACACGATAAAATGCGAAGCGATGGGAGGCGAGATTGAAGTTTACGGAAAAGCATCCTTTGCCCGGCGATAAAAGGTTAAAAGGCAAGCGCGACGATAACGAATTCGTTGACCAGAAGCCCACCGATTGGGAAAAGCGCAGGATCGAAGAATGGGAAATCGAGCAAGCAATGAAGCATCAGTTCAAGGGTCGTTTCGGTCGAAGATAGGACGTTCGCGAATGGCTGCGTTTTTCAATCGCTTGAAAGTATATGAATTTTGAAATTGAACGAATAACCGCGAGGTAGCAATGGGTAAACAGTACGATCTGTGGGCGCCGATCCTGAATTACAAAAAGGGCGTCACATCGCTGAAACGGGCAGGGGTATCGAGCGGCGCCAGTTGGGCGCCTTCTTTGCATTTGAGGCGGCTTGAGGCTTACGAGATTTTAGAGGCGTATTACAACTGCTACTCACGCGATTTCAGGATGGGTGCAGAGTCAGGCGACGCAGGCAACAATGACGACGTAATCGAAATGAGAAACCCGGCCTGGCTGTGCGACAAGATGCGCAACAAGGTGCTCGGTGGCGAGGTCGACGTGTATATGCCGATCCCGAAGCGGTTTGGCAGCGTTGGTGAAATTGAGAGCCGTCTCGCCAAAACCGAGGACCAGGCCCTCCGCAAAGCCCTGGAAGACCGGCTGTCCAAGCTGGCAGAAATCGAAGCCATCACGACCATGCGCGAAGAATTCCTGCGCGATTGGTTTTCCGACCAAATGATCTACCTGCAAATCGACGAAGCCGAGACGCTCACCAGCTACCTTGGCGACGCTGTCCTGATCCCATATTGGGATGACCGCAACAAGACCGTCAAGGTCAAAGTGGAGGACCCGGGCTTCTGTTTTCCGTATTACGACTGCAACGACGCATCGTGGGAAAACCCGGAAGTGCTGTGCCAGGATCGGTTTGTGGTCGCATGGGAGGAATGGTCAAATTCGGAAGAAATCAAGGTTTGGCGTGACGTTTACGAACTCAGAGTGGTCGGAAACAAGCTCGCCTGCTACCGCCAAAAGGCCTACTTCAAAATCGGGGAAAAGGACGAAAAGACGATTCTGGACTTAGACCCAGAGATGGACTTGTGGGACGAAGCGCAGGACGGTTCCTGGGACGCGCTCGGCTTTGATTTCGTTCCTGCTGTTTGGCTCCCGAACGTATCTGCCCCTGGCCAGCCATTCGGAAAATCCAACCTGCATGGGCTCCTGCCGCTGTTCGATTCAATGATGAACACGGACACGGATATTGCCAACAACTCCGAGCATCTTGGCGGGGCCACGCTTATCGCGACCGGAAAAGGCATCAGGTTGAAACGCGATGCCGGCACAAAGGCACCGATCCCGGTGTCGATCCAGCCAAACACGCTATACCATATCGGCGACGATGGCGAGGTGACGATCCTTGACAACTCGAAAATGCAGGACGCGCTCCTTAAAACAGAGGAAAAGTACCGGAACGACCTGATCCGCCTGTCCGAGATAACGGAGATCGGCGCCGGACTGATGAAGCCCTCCGAGGCCCCAAGCGGCGTCGCCCTGGCCATCCTGCTCCAACCGCTGATGGACAAGGTCCTGCCGATGCGCGACCGCAGGCAGCAGGCTTACTCGAACCTTTTTTACCAGGTGCAGACCATGTTCGGGCTTTTCGGAGACGAAGAGGCCAAGCCGCTTTTCAGCGGAGACAACAAATACGACCTGTTTATCCGGTTCGGCGACCTGCTCCCAAGCGACGGAAAGGCCGAGCTGGAAGAAGCTGCTATCCTAAAAACTGTCGCTGACGGCGAAACGGCCCTGGAATACCTGAAAGACCGGGGCTGGTCGCTGGATGTGGAAAGGGTCAAAAAACGCCAGGCAGAACAGCGCGAGCAGGAATCCGAGGCAAACAGGCAGTTATTCGATTTCAACCGGACAGTCAATAACGGGGAGGCCCTGTAAGTGAACCAGTCGGAATACCAGAAGCGGCTTTTTGGCCTGCGGACGAATACGACAAAGGCCATGGACGTAGCCGAGCGCCGGGCGCTTGCCGTCCTGCAAACCGCGGCTGACGACCTGGAGGCCATTTTGAGATCCACCCCTGAAAAGTACGTGTCATATTCGGTGTATGCAGCGAAGAAGGCCCAAATCGACCAAGCGATCAGCGCCATGTCGAAAGGCCTGGGGCTCAACGCTGTGGCCGGCATGAATTACGCAGCCAGAAACACGGCCAGGGGATATGCTGACGTGTCGGCAGAATACGCCCGGTCGGTCGGATTCAGCCATGAATGGGAAGAATCGTTCGCCGCGATCCCGGTTGCTGCCGTGGACTCGGTGATCCGGAGGGTGTGGCCCGACAACCGCAACTTCTCGGATCGGCTCTGGCGAATGGATCGCTACGCAAAGGACAGCATTCGGAACATCGTTACGGCCGGCGTCGCAAGGGGCCAGTCGGCGGTCAATATGAGCAAAGACATCCGCGCATTTTTGATCGACCCGAGGATCACGCCCGGAGTATCCTGGACAACGGCAATCAAGAAATCGAAAACCGGAAACGGCACAATCCACCACAACGCCCTGCGCCTGGCCCGGACAGAGATCAACAACAGCTACCGCGAGGCTTTGATCCAGTCGAACGAAAACAGCCCGATGGTAAAAGGCGTAAAATGGAACCTGTCTGCCGCCCACAAGATACCTGACATTTGCGACGTGTGGGCATTCGGTGATTCCTACGGGATGGGCACAGGGGTATTTCCGGCACTCTACGCACCGATTGACCACCCGAGCGGGCTATGCTTTATGACCGACGTGTTCCGGAAGCCGCAGGAATGGAGCCAGCCCAAAGAGGAGCCGGTGTTCCAGAACCCGAGCAAGGAAGAGGCTCTGTCGGTTTTTGCTGGCAAGAAAATGACTCCGGGCCAGCTCAATGCTGCCTGGAAAATGTACGAAGCTACGAATAAAATGGTGACGCAAGAAGTCAGAAAAGCTGCTTAGAAAGGAGCCTTGAAAATGGCAAGCGACAGAGAAATCGGAAAGCCGAGCCAAGACGAATTCACCCAACAGGAGTTGGCCCAAATGCTCCAGCATTACGACTTGCAGCGCGGGGCGTATATTCTGGACGTTGGCTCGAACGGCAAAATGAAGCTGTCCAGAATGCAAAAGCGTTGGGTTCAGCGGGAAGACCTGGTGAGGCCCGAAGGATGACGCACATCTACCCGCTCAACGATGTTTTCGAGCATGATTTGAGCGGGCTCGATTGCGAATGCAACCCTGAAATTGATTTTAATGCGGAGCTGGTAATCCACTTCGCATTTGACGGCAGGGACTTGATAGAGGAAGTCGGAGACAGGATCGTTGAGCTGCCATCAGGTAGACAGATCAACACCGGCAAACACAATATGGATCACAAGGTCCGAGAGGATTGAAAGGAGTCAGAAGTGGACGAAAAAAGAATGGAATTCCTGCGAACCAAAGAAATTGTGCCACCAAACCCCGACTGCATGACGTGCCATGGTGGACACGTCAACGTAATGCGCAATTGCTATGATGCCTGTCCAGATTGTTGGCCGGAAGGCGCGAAAATTCAGGAGCCGGTCGAGAAGCATGTTCCCGACACCGAATTCAACCCTGTAAAAAACGACGACGTAGACGCTGCAGGCCAGGAAACTGAGCCTGCCGTTGATGCAGATATAAGCCCTGAGCCAGAAGACGAAAACCCCTAATCGGATCGCACCCGTAACAGCGTAGAAAGGGAAGCCAGATGCCAATTTCAAAAGAAGAAGTACAGGCGAAAGCCAAGGAGCTTGGGGTTGACCTGAGCGACGAACAGGTAAACGCATACGTCCTGATCAACACGCTTCCGACCAAAGAGGCCGAGAAGCCTGATCCGGACAATGACGATGATGGCGACGACAAAGACCTGACCGCCGAAATGAAAAAGCGGCTGGCCAAGGAAAAGGAAAAGCGCGAGAAGCTCGCCCAAGAAAAGGCTGAATTGGAAAAAAAGGTCAAGGAAGCCGAAGCTGCCAAAGCCGACAAAGATCGCAAAGACGCCGAGGCCAAGGGCGAATACGAAAAGCTGCTCAAAGAGAACCAGGAGAGAGCCGAAAAAATGGAGCAGGAAAAAAAGGCATTGCGCGATTCCATAAAGGCCAGCGCCATCAAATCGGAGGTCAAAACCGCTCTACTCGCTGCCGGATGCTCCAAAGAAAACCTTCCGAAAGCCTTGAGGCTGTTCGATCTTTCCAAGGTCGAATTCTCATGGGTTGACGAGGAAAAGCTGGAGCATGAAGTCGAGCCGGTTGATTCAATTGTCGAAGCCTTCAAAAAGGACAACGCATTCTTTTTTGCGACAGAAGACGGAAGCCAGAGCTATACACCGAATCTCAGTAACAATCATCGACGGAAAGCAGGCGACGGGGAGCAGGAGCGAAAGCGCCTGGAATCAAGTTTCCCCGCCCTTCGCGGACTGTCGAAGCAATAAGGAAGGATCAACATGGCTTATTATGTTGACAGATGCGACTATACGCCTTCGAACGTGCTCCCGAGTGGAGCTGCTGGCGCTGCATTGTCCATTGGCGACCTTGTCTACATGGACAGCAATGGTGCATGGCAGAAGGCCGACCAGGTTGCCAATACAGCAACGACTCGCCTTGACGCGCTTGGCGTGATGGTGCAAAACGCCCTGGCAGACCAGCAGGTGTCGCCCGTTCGCATCGCGGACATCCGTGGCTACACCGGCCTGACCATTGGCGCAAAGCAATACCTGTCCGACACGGCAGGCGGAGTGACCAGCACAGAGCCGACAACCAACACCCGCCAGGTGGTGGGTTTTGCGCGTGCGGCAGACTGTATTCACTTCGCAATTGGCGGTGCCTCCGGTGCCCAGATTGACGTTGGTGGCGACATGAATGCCGACTCGCTCTCCCTGGTTTCCACTCTCGCTGTTGGCACGAACGCAACAGTTGGCGGAACCTTGGCCGTGACCGGCGTTACCACGCTGACCGCAGGCATCAAGGACGCGACCGACGTTCCCACCGGGACCACA
>Ga0272441_10001713_pt1 | contig 46208 bp, 41 predicted proteins | sample SSMProp6N_FD_193582 | JGI IMG/M metagenome (GOLD analysis project Ga0272441, IMG submission 193582) | Marine sediment archaeal communities from Little Sippewissett salt marsh, Falmouth, MA, United States - SSM-Prop-6N | ecosystem: Environmental > Aquatic > Marine > Wetlands > Sediment ... | reverse complement strand
TTGCTCGCTATTGAGAGCTTCAATAAGTCGGAGAGCTACATCACCAGAGGCAGCGTAATGCAGTCGCTGCAAACAAGCCCCCAGGTTTCCCGTATTTTTCACGTGAATTCAGGTGGAGATGATGATGAAATCACCACTTTGGAGTTCTCTCCGAATGGCCGGATGCTGGCATACGGCCATAATAATGGCACGATACACTTTCTCGACCCTGGCAATGGTGAGGAACTTCTTCCGGCTATTACAACCGTTGATGGGGGGCAGGTTTATGACTTCGCATTCAACCCGGATGGATCGCTGCTGGTCAGTGCTGCTGGAAATGGACTGCAGATCTGGCGAGTTTCAGATCGGGAGGAGATTTCCCGGCTATCAGAAAATGAAAAGTATTATTTGGCAGCGTTCAGTCCGGATGGAAATCTTGCAGCAGGACTGAGAAGAACCGGTCCTCCGAAATTGTTTGTCTGGAACAGCCAGACCGGGGAAATGGCATGGAGCAGCAGGCAGCTTTCAGTTCGGGCAAGCAGCGAGTTGGTGTTTACCCCGGATGGCGATTACATCATCGTGTATAGTAAACCACGCGGGATTGATATTTTTGACTCCCGAACGGGTGAGCATGTAGTGCAGAGGCTGAATATGGATCCTTCTGAATACGGAACGGGAACTTTCGGAATGCATCCGGAAGGCCATATCCTTGTGCAGGTAGATGGAGACAATACCATCTATTTGTATGACTTGGATAAGGGCAGGCTTGTCTCGCAGGTTGTGTCCACTCAGGGCAGCGAAATTTTTGAGGTTATTTTCTCCAACACGGGTCAGTATTTCTTTACAATCAGCCGCACTGACGTTTTTGCCTGGGATGGTAATACAGGGGAAGCAGTGGGGTCAGTGTTTGCTATGGATAATAGTTTCAATGATGTTGCTATGGAACCCGCCGGCTCGTTTCTGGCGGCCGGTGATGACTATGGACGGATCTATCAGCTTAATCTGTATTCATCTGGTGAGCCTTTTCCCTCTATAGAGGATACATCAGTCGCCATAGATTTTGTAAACAACAGTACTATCTATGTCCTTCAATTAAATCCACGATTGATCCAATATTTTGATCTTGAAACGGGAGAGGAGATTAGCCAGCCTGTGGAAATCGAAGAAGACCTGATTGGAGGGCAGGTGCTGAGTCCGGATGGAAAGCTGTTAGCTGGTTCCGATAACGACGGAAGAATTTATTTGCTCGATGCCGCGACCGGTGAGGAGATAATCGGCCCTTTATTGGGACATGATATCGAGCAGGTTGATGTGCCTCGCTGGGATATTGTTGTTGAGGACATTGAAACGGATACAGTTGCGGGTTTGTATGGTACGTTCGACCTTAACCTGGTCCGAGGGTTGGCTTTCAGCCCTGACAGTACGATGCTGGCTTCAGCAGGAAATGATATGACCGTAAGGCTGTGGGATGTAGCGTCTGGCACACAGATCGGTGAGCCGCTGCGCGGGCATACGAATATTCTTGAGACAGTTGCCTTCAGCGAAGACGGCCGCCTGCTGGCGAGCGGCGGTGAGAATGGGCGAATAATTATCTGGGATACTGAAAGCCGGGAGATGGTTGGTGAGTCAATTGAGCGGCCTGGCCGACCTGTTCACGACATTGTTTTCAGCAGAGATGGAGAGACACTGATTACAGCATGGAGTGACGGTGCCATTATTTTATGGGATACAGACACACACCTGCAAATCGGGTTGCCTATCTTATACAACAGCGGCAGATATCTACATATTGACATCCCGCAGGTGGACCCTCTGCAGGGTTGTGATGCACACAGAACGCATGTTGTGGATTTGTCATTGTCGCCGTATGGAACCAGGCTGGCATCACTGGATAGTGATGGATCGTTCCGTCTGTGGGAGCTGGATGTGGATATTTGGCTGGAACGTGCCTGTACCCGGGCAGGGCGCAATATGACTCAAGAGGAGTGGGACCTGTATCTGCCCTATGAAACCTATCGTAAGACGTGCCCGGTGTATCCGTAAGGTTATGTATAGTTCCGGTATTTGATGTCCTTGTACCCGAACAGGCTTCAGGTTTGTATCCATACGCCGACAAGTTATTGCCCGGCCATTTATTGTTATCACTAATAACCAGGTCTTTTGGCGTTCATTACGCGTGTACAAATGATTTGGTTTAATATTATTTTGGAACCCTGTGGAAGGATAGCTGCTCCTCCGAACAGGGTATACATTTCCTTTATTTTGACACGCCAAACAAGGCATTCTATAATCCCCCTGCATGATAAATATGGTTTAATTCTGTGCAGCAGCAGCGCAGGCACAATCCGGAAAGAGGGGTGTGAACAGGATTTCCAGGCTTGGGGAATCAACAACGGATCTGAGGTAAGTTTGATGGATTTGACTGAGTTAACTGAAAAGATGCATGTTTTTGTAGATGCTAAAGGCTGGTATGAGCCAGACAGCCCCAGGCCGCAAACTGCCAGAAATCTCGCAGCTTCGCTGGCGATTGAGGCTGCTGAGGTACTTACATTGTACCAATGGACAGATCAAGAACCTCTTCCCGAAGATCTTGCAATGGAGTTGGCAGATGTTACTCTTTACCTGCTTCAATTAGCCAGTGTCAGTGATGTAAACTTGGAGAAAGCGGTCCTTGACAAGCTGGCTGTGAATTATGAACGGCATTGGGAGTAAAATGAAAATCCTCGCACTGAGCGACCAGATCAGTTCCGTGATACATGGCCGGGGGTTGAAGGAGCATTTTTCTGGTATTGATTTGATTATTGGCTGTGGGGATTTGCCTGTATCGTACCTTGAGTTTGTAGTTAGTATCCTGAATGTCCCCATGGTTTATGTGCCGGGGAATCACGATCCGGATCGATATGTCATTCCTGGAGGGGATAATATCGATGGCCGGATTGTTGAAGTAAATGGCAAGATGATTGCAGGGTTGGGCGGCAGTATTCGTTATAAGCCGAAGGGAAAGCACCAGTATACTGAGCGGGAAATGCGGCTGAGGGTCAGTTTTATGATCGCATCTTTCATGATTCGAACAGGAGGGCGCAGGAAACTGGATATGTTCGTCACGCACTCACCTCCACTTGGAATTCATGATGGAGAGGATCCAGCCCATGTTGGTTTTTCGGCATTTCACCTTCTTTTGAAGGTGTTAAAGCCAGGTATAATGCTTCACGGCCATATGCATATCCTGCCAAATATCCATCAGAATGAAACCTCTCGCTATGCATCGACGATTATGAATGTTTTCCCTTATCGTGTAATCGAAATCCCGTCGTAGATCAGATCCTTGCAGGTAAATGAATATCCCAATAATAGAAACGGGAACGAGGGTTCTATGCAGGACCTTGAGATCAGCGGTCAAAATCTTTCTTTGCCCTTTGGAGTGAACGAACTGCTGGCTGGATTACGAAGGTATCATCATGATGTGTCCATGCAGATTGAGGGTATTCAAACATTTTCTGTTCCCCGAAAACACTCCTCACTGAGTAAGGTTACCGGCCTGGAAATTTTCACAAGAGGTACATCAGGAGAAAACACAAGTAAAGTCGTGGTTAAGGAGCCGCGTGGTGTAACACGTACGGGCCAGGCAGGTGTCGGCAAACGCGAAATTGGTATTTACCGCTCCCTTTCATCACAACTGCCGCTGGATCTTCCGGACCTGGTCGCCTGTTCTGATTACGGGGAATGGCTTGTCCTGCAGTATCGGCCCGGTAGTCTGGATCCGGGAAAATGGACAGCAACAGAATATGAACGTGCTGTAGAAAACCTGGCAAGACTGCATGATCGTTTCTGGGACCTGGGTGATGATCTGCTTGCTTATAACTGGCTGGCAAGGCCGCTTGAGACGGATTTTGAAATCCATGTCAGTGCGGCAGCCAAAGCGATTGAAGCACTTGTTTATGAAGGCAAGCCTTCCCAGCTTGCTGAAAGTCAGGATCTTGTAGCTGCTTTAGCAGATCTGACGATCAATGCACCCTCCATTCTGGATGCGCTGAGCAGCCAGCCGCGAGTGCTTCTTCATGGTGATTATTGGCCGGGTAATATTGCGGCTGAGGAATCGGGGGGGCATACAGTGTACGATTGGCAGCATGCAGCAATAGGGCCAGCTGTGCTCGATCTGGTTGATTTTTGCAAGAAAAGCAGCTGGTGGTTTGATCCACTGCCGATTTCTGAAAAAAAGATTATCCAGTATTACAGGAAATGTATCAAGGAACGCGTTGGGTACAGCTGGGATAAGGGCACCTGGGAGCGGATATGGGATCACGCTGTTATGTGGTGTTTTCTGCAGGATCTGGTCGATATACTGGTAGCTTCTCCGAATTCGATTCTGGAAGCGCGCTGGGAATTGCTGGAGCTTATCTGGTTCGATCCCGTACTAAATGCTGTTGCTAAATGGTTGAAAGGAAAGGGTACTTCATGAGAGTAATCAGTGTCTTTGGCGGTTCGTCTCCGAAAGCAGGTGATCTCCCCTATCAAAGGGCAGAGAAGCTGGGCCGGATGCTGGCGGAAGCAGGTTTTGCGGTTGCAAATGGCGGATACTGCGGGGTTATGGAGGCTGTGAGCAAAGGAGCTGCTCAGGCAGGAGGAACTGTAATAGGTGTGACCTGCACACGACTGGAGGAGTATCGCCCTGTCGGCCCGAATCAGTGGATTACCGAAGAAATCAGGGAAGAGCGTGTATCTTCGCGTCTGCAAAAGCTAATTGAGATTGGTGATGGATTAATTGCACTGCCTGGAGGAATTGGGACACTGGCAGAAATCGTGCAGAGCTGGTCGTGGTTGCAAACAGGTGAGATCACTCCCAAACCACTTATCCTCGTAGACAGCTTGTGGCTGGAAGTATTCCAGGTTTTTCAACAGCAAGCGCAGGAGTATCTTTCCTTTCGTGACCAGGATTTACTCCAGTTTGTCCCTGATGAAACTGCTGCGGTTGAGGCACTTGTGCGGGATTTCGGAAGTCCATAAAGTCAAGACTCCAGCCTTCTGGTTTTTTCAATACCCTGTATAATAGTTCGAAACCTGTGTACCTAAAGGAAGTTGTATGAGTGAAGCGTCTATACCCAAACAGAGTGATGATTTTGCAGAGTGGTACAACCAGCTTGTAATCAAGTCGGAGCTGGCAGACTATGCACCGGTACGGGGATGTATGGTTGTACGCCCTTACGGCTGGTCGTTATGGGAAAATATCCGGGCTTCGCTGGATAAGCGGTTTAAAGATACCGGACATCAGAATGCTGCATTCCCGCTTTTTATTCCAGAGAGTTTTATGAAGAAGGAACAGAGCCATGTAGAAGGCTTTTCACCTGAACTTGCCGTGGTAACAGTGGGCGGGGGGCAGGAGCTGGAAGAGCCGCTTGTGGTTCGACCGACATCCGAGACGATTATTGGGCATATGTATGCCAAATGGATCAAATCCTACAGAGATCTGCCTGTTCTGATCAACCAATGGAATAACGTGGTCCGTTGGGAAATGCGGACGAAGCTATTTATCCGTACGATGGAGTTCTACTGGCAGGAGGGCCATACTGCTCATGCCACCAGTGAAGAGGCTCAGGCCGAGACTCTGCAGATGCTTGATATTTACGCTGATTTTGCCGAGAAAACAGCTGCAGTACCGGTGATCCGGGGGCGAAAAAGCGAAAAGGAAAAATTCGCAGGTGCAGACAAAACGTATTCAATCGAAGCCATGATGAGAGATACGCGTGCGCTACAGTCAGCCACATCCCACAATCTTGGCCAGAATTTTGCCAAAGCATTCGATATCCAGTACCTGGATGACCAGAATGAACTACAGTATGCGTGGACAACTTCCTGGGGATTGTCCACCAGGTTTATCGGAGCAATAATCATGGCTCATGGTGATGACAAGGGTTTGATCCTGCCTCCGAAACTGGCTCCCTACCAGATTGTTATCGTGCCAATCTATAAGAACGACCAGGAAAAATCCACGGTGATGGAAGCAGTGGAAAAAACCAGGCAGAAGCTGGGTGGCTTCAGGGTAACCGTGGATACACGAGAGGGTGTCCGTCCTGGCTTCAAGTTTAATGATTGGGAGATGCGCGGGGTGCCGATCCGGCTGGAGGTAGGTCCAAGGGATGTGGCCAACGATACTGTAGCTCTTGCCCGGCGAGACAGGCCAGGGAGAGAAGGCAAGTCGTTTGTCAGCCAGGAGGGGCTGGCAAGTACAATCGGGGACCTGCTTGAGGACATCCATGCATCAATGTACCAGAGGGCGCTTGATTTCCGTGAAGAAAACACTCACCAGCCTGACGACTACGAAAACTTCAAAGAGGTTGTCAAATCAGGTTGGGCGTATGTGTGGTGGTGCGGTGATACAGCATGTGAACTGCAGATCAAAGAGGATACAAAGGCGACATCCAGGAATATCCCTGTCAACCAGCCTGGAGGCAGCGGAAAATGTATTCACTGCGGGGAGCAGGCTCATGAACGCGCCATTTTTTCCAGGGCGTATTGATTCAGACAGATGCCAGCAGTAAATCCAGCTCGACTGAATAGAGAAATAGAGAGCCTCAGTGAGGCTCTTTCTGATCCTGTTTTATTTACCCGCAGGGTGCTTTCCCTTGCCAGGTTTTATGCGGATTACACCCGGAGGCCGGGAATGGCAACAGGTGTTGATGATGCGCCGTGGGTGCTTAATCTGCCCGATCCTGTCCGGAGGGAACTGCAGCGGGCGATTATCCGCTGGATCTCCGGGGATCCGGATCAGGCCAGGTTGCACTGCAATGAATTGTGGGCAGCCGGCTATCGCGAACTACAGCTGTTGGGTACGGCTTTGCTGGGCACACAGTCAGAGGACTGGGTGCCTGATTGGGCGGAAAAGCGGGCTCCGGATAGCATGGACAGGCTTGCTCTTACGGCGCTGGCTGCTGAAGGCCTGACTGGTTGGCGGATGGAGAACACACGGGCATATCTGAACCGGATCGAAGCCTGGCTTCAGGATAAACGTGCCCGCATGCAGTACTTTGGCCTTACTGCGCTTCAGGAAGTACTTGAATTGGAAGGCGACTGGTTTCCTGAATTTTTTGAAATACTGGATGGCTATCACTGGGAACCGAGAGGGGAAGCTCGCAAGGTGTTTGTCACTTTGCTCCAGAAGGCAGCCCAGAAATCGAGTGGCGAAATGGCCGGCTTCCTTCTCTCCGTAATCGAAAAAAACCCTGAGAAACCAGCACCTTATCTGGCAGCTCTTGGAAGATATTTTCCTGATCGACAGAACCGTCTGTTCCGACAAGCCTTGTCGCGATAGTAGCTGGCTGGTATAATTTTCTCGATTAACCAGACTAGACCGGTATACGGCAAATCAGCTATGTACTGGGTGACCTGCGTAGGAGCAGACGTCTATGACAATGACAAAAGAAGTAAAAGATAAGATCATTCAGGAATATCATCGTCACGAGAAAGATACTGGATCCCCGGAAGTTCAGGTAGCTATTCTTTCCAACAGGATCCAGCAGTTGACAGATCACCTTCGTGTGCACAAACACGATGAATCCTCTCGAAGAGGATTGCTGAAGTTGGTGGGGCAACGCAGAAGGCATCTTGCATATCTCAAACGTAGAGATATAAAATCGTATCTTGAGATTACAGAGCGTTTGGGAATTCGCAGAAAGTAAGGTACTATGCGATGAGAGTGGATGATACGAAGATCATCTGCTCGTCAGTTTATCGGGCAGTGTCGGAATGACGGCGCTGCCTATTGTTGTCGTAAGAAATTACTATGCCAGCATCTGAAGGGTGTGTTGGGAATTGGAGCTCGCCGGTCAACCTGTATGTTGACAGTCGCTCTCCAGTCCCTGACAGCTCCAGGTGCCTGGCCTGGAGGTATTAATGAGTCAAGTGAAAACATATACAACAGAAATAGGGGGGAAAGAGATATCGTTTGAAACCGGGAAATATGCTGAACAGGCAGGAGGTGCAGTATCAATACGTGTAGCTGATACCGTACTGCTGGCTACAGCAACCATGTCAAAAGCTCCAAGAGAAGGAATTGACTTTTTCCCGCTGAGAGTAGACTACGAAGAGCGTTTATATGCAGGCGGCCGAATTCCGGGATCATTCTTCCGGCGAGAGGGCCGTCCCTCAGAAGCGGCGATCCTGATTGCAAGATTGACGGATCGGCCGATTCGCCCGCTTTTCCCGAATGATATGCGTAATGACGTACAGGTTATCATGTATGCACTGTCTTCCGATGGTGATATCCAAATGGATATGCTGGCGATCAACGCTGCGTCAGCCGCGCTGACGATTTCTGATATTCCATTCGAGGGCCCGGTCGCAGGTGTTCGCGTCGGTAAGATCGATGGAGAATTCGTGATAGATCCGACTTACTCTGAAATGAAAGAGTCTTCTCTTGATCTTCGTATCGCTGGCACACGGGATGCAATCCTGATGGTTGAAGCGGGTGCGGAAGAAGTCGATGAAGATACCATGGTCGATGCGATCAGCTTTGCCCATAAAGCAATGCAGCCGCTGATCGATCTGCAGATGCAGATGAAGGCTGAAGTCGGTAAAGAGGCGTGTGATTATCCACCTGTCACTGGACCTGAAGGTGTTGAGGAAGCAGTAAAGACTTGGTTGGGGGATCGGATCGGAAAATTCCTGTCAGTTCCTCACCAGAAGACTGAACTCTACGCCGGCTTTGATGCCCTTGAAGACGAAGTTGTTCAGGCGTTTGAAGAGCAGGGCGAGTATGAAAGCGCGGATGTTTCTCATACATTCCATGATTTGCTTCGTGATGAAGTGCGGCAGATGGTGTTGAAAGACGGCCGACGGCTTGACGGCCGAGGTCTTCGTGATATTCGAACGCTGTCAGCCGAGGTGGATTTGAGCCCGCGTGCACACGGTTCCGGCCTCTTTTCACGCGGTGCAACACAGGTGTTGACAATCGCTACACTTGGTACACCCCGTGAACGTCAGGAACTCGACGGCCTTTCACCGGTGGATGAGAAGCGGTATATGCACCAATACAACTTCCCGCCGTTTTCAACAGGGGAAACCCGCCCGCTGCGCGGCACATCACGCCGTGAGGTAGGGCATGGTAACCTGGCAGAACGAGCACTTGTACCTGTTCTGCCTTCTCAAGAGGATTTTGCTTATACACTCCGGCTGGTTTCAGAATGTATGTCATCCAACGGTTCCACTTCGATGGCTTCTGTATGCGGTTCAACACTGGCGCTGATGGATACCGGTGTGCCTATCAAGGCTCCTGTAGCAGGAATTGCCATGGGATTAATCAAGGAAGGAGATGAGTATTCTGTTCTCACCGACATTCTTGGCACCGAAGACCATCTTGGTGATATGGACTTCAAAGTCGCCGGCACCAGGGAAGGTATTACAGCCCTGCAGATGGATATCAAGATTAAAGGGATCACGCCAGAAATCATGCGTGAAGCACTGAGCCATGCCCGGGATGCCCGGATGAAGATTATGGATGTTATTGAAGAATGTATGGCTGCGCCGCGGCCGGAACTGAAATCACATGCCCCGCGAATGGAAATGATTACTGTCGATCCAGAAAAGATCGGCGCTATCATTGGCCCAGGCGGTAAAACAATCCGTGCAATTCAGGATGAAACCGGGGCTTCCATTGATATCCAGGACGACGGCAGTGTCTTTATATCAGCGGTGGACGGTATAGCCGCCAATGAAGCGCAAAAGCGGATCGAATCGCTCATTGAAGAGCCTGTTGTTGGGCGGATTTATACCGGTAAAGTTGTCCGGACAACCGATTTCGGGGCTTTCGTGGAAATCCTTCCGAATACGGATGGACTGGTACACATATCACAGCTGGCATCCGAAATGATAGATAAGGTCGAAGATGTTGCAAAGGTCGGGGATGAACTTACCGTCATGATCACAGCGATCGATCGACAGGGCAAGGTCCGGCTTTCACGCCAGGCTGTTCTGGAAGGTTGGACACTCGAAGAAGCCAAAGCCAAGGACAGGCCGCCATCCCGCAATCGATCAAAGTCCTCACGCAGCAGTTCAAACAAGGGTAGACGCGGCAGCTCAGGATCACGAAATAGAAACTGATCTTCCCTGAGCAGTCAGAAAGAAGAAACATTGAGCTGTCCCGATTTTCAGGGACAGCTCTTTTCTTTTCACCCGGGGGGGGGTAAAAAATACCCAGGGGAGAGGAGATACTCCTCAAACCAGCGTATCAGGAGAAAGATCGCTCTATCTGGCTGAATAAAAACCAGCGTTGTGCTTTTGTGTGTTGTGCACACTGAGGTACAATCAAACAAATAGAAGAGGGTTTCATTCATAGAACAGGGTTTGATTCTACGGCACTATTGGAAGCTTTATTGAATAGTAGTTTCACTAACAATGGTGAGGGAGCAATCTATGGAAAAAAGGAAGGTTCAACATCCGTCTCCGCCATGGGAGCCAGGGACACGACTTATTTCCGGATTTTTACTGCTGCTGGCTACAGCGGTTCTTCTCTATCGTCTGCGGGAGCTGTTCAGCCTGGTCATGATAGCTTTCTTGATGGCCTTCCTGCTGTTTCCGCTGGTGCTGCGATTACAGCGGTTGATGAAATCGCCGCGCTGGGCAGCCGTGCTGGTTGTGTACGTTATCATGCTTTTAATCCTGGGCGGGGCAGGCACAGGAGTTGGAATAGCCGTAACCCAATCGGTTATCAATCTGATATCCGGCCTGGAAAATGTTGCCGCTGGGCTGCCTGATCTTGTTGAGGAACTTATAGTCCAGCAGTTTACAATCGGCCCATGGGTGATCGACTTCAGTCAATTTAATTTTGAGACAATACTTTCTGACCTCGTCAGCTTAATTCAGTCAGTGCTGTTTGAATCGGGAACATTTATAGCATCACTGGCAGGAAGGGCAGCAACAACCGTCGGCCTGGTCCTGAGTATCTTTGTATTTGGTTTCTATCTTTTAATTGATTTTGATAAGTCAAATGAAGTTTTGTTGAATCTTATTCCCGGCCCCTACAAGCGAGATATCCAACGATTGTTAAAAGATACAAGTTTGCTGTGGTCGAGTTTTTTCAGGGGGCAGCTCATACTAGGCCTGGCTGTCGGCCTTCTGACCATACTGTTCCTTACTATTCTCGGTACAAATTTCACCCTTGGACTGGGCGTAATTGCAGGTTTTCTTGAATTGATCCCCGGATTTGGCCCGTTTATCGCTGCATGTGTGGGCGTGCTGGTTGCCATATTCCAGTCGGCAAATTGGATAGGATTATCCCCGTTCTGGTATGCAGCCGTGGTACTTGGTGCATTTCTGCTTGTTCAGCAGATTGAAAACAATCTGCTGGTTCCGAAAATTATCGGCCACAGTCTGAATCTTCCTCCACTGGCTGTTCTACTGGCGGTACTGGCTGGAGGTTACCTTTTTGGCCTGTTCGGTGTGCTGCTGGCAGCTCCCCTGACGGCAACACTGCGGCTCTGGGTAGGATATATATATCGGAAGACGGTTGGCCTGGAAACCTGGCCTGCACCTGTTCTTGAACCGAGAGAGGATGTTCAGATTCCTAAAATGCCGCCATTTCTAAGGAAATTTATAAGGAGAATCACCGATTGGATCCGAAGTACCGGACCGTTCAACAGGTTTTCTGATGATGAAGGCCCCGATGAGATTGCCGGCCCGGCAGGGGAACCTGGGTCCGAGTGACAGCAACGAGTTGGAGAAAGCTGTACATAGGCAGGTTATGATCAATCAAATCAGGAGAATCCAATGACAAACGATATGGAAATTCCCACAGAGAATCTAGCTGAATCGAACAACTTCCTGATATGGAAAGCACAGGAACCGGATGGTGAGGCCACGTACCATGTTGAACTTGGCCAGGTTACCGTCCATTTCTTCGAAGAGGAGTGGCAGGAGTTTATTGAACTGATACAGGGTATTTAATCCGGCAGTGCGATAACGACAGGATTGTGCCTGGCCAGAAGCCCGCTGTGTCGGGCTCTTTGGAGTCCAATGTGTCTTTAGTTGTAGTATCCGATAGCTGGTGCTACAATCCTGGACAACCTGGCTGTATGGAGCTGCTGTGCAAAGGCGTGAGCTACTAACCTGGGAAGATGTTGAATCCCTGATTGACCACCTTATCCCACAATTCGAAACCGAATTTGATGCAATGGTGATCATAACTCGGGGCGGGGTTGTACCCGGCGGTATGTTATGTGAGGCACTTGATCTGTATGTTGTGCTTACAGCAGCAGTTGATTTTCCTTTTGAAGTGGAGCAGGAGGAGAAAAAGCTGCTTGCATGGCCGCGGTTTATTCAATTCCCGGATCCCGAGGAACTTCAGGATCGACGAGTGTTGATTGTCGATGATGTCTGGGGCTCAGGACGGACGATTACAGCGGTGAAAAACAGGGTTTCCGGAATGGGGGGAAAGCCTTTTACGTGTGTGCTTCACTATAATCCCTACCGCAATCTGTTTTCTTCAGCAGAACCAGACTATTATGCTGCAGTGACAGATGCACATGTTCTCTATCCATGGGAAATCAATCGCGGCCCGGAGAATGTCCTGCTTGATCAGCCGGATTAACAGGAGTTTCATTGCTGTAAGGTATTCCTGCCAGACATCTGGACTTCATTCAGGAAAATTGGCAATATCTAACATTATTGTTTACATTGAAAAATTGATTTTTGTAGTATATCCCAGGACATAGAGTGGATTTTTATAGCAAGGAGTTATAAATGAATAATAATGATTATCGGATTAAGAAAGCCTATGAATTGGGAGTGAAGTATGAAACAGAGTATAGAGGATGTTGCCAGTGTGCCCTGGGAGCGCTGCAGGACACTTTTGATAAAAAGGATGATTCTGTTTTTAAAACATCCACTGGTTTGGCAACAGGCACAGGATTAATCGGTGATGCGGGATGCGGAGCATACTCAGGGGGGACTTTGTTTGTCGGTCAATTTATTGGAAGACAAAGGGAAAATTTTGAGGAATCATCCTCTGCAACAGGTATTTTTCAAGTTATTGATGAATTCCATAATAAATTCATTGAGGAATATGGTTCGGTAATTTGCAGGGATATTCAGGAAAAAATTTTCGGCCGGCATTTTTATCTATTGGACAAAGAGGAAAAAATCCTGTTTGAAAAAATGGGGGGGCACAGAGATAAATGCCCGATCGTGGTAGGAAAAGCAGCTGCGTGGATGGCAGAAATAATTCTAAATCACCAGGATATTTTTAAGATTTGAACCCCCACAGTCAATATTTAATAAAAATAAGTATCAGATAGCTGACGACTTTGAATATTCTTTTACCAATTAATACAGAAGCGTCTGATTACTCCAGTCCAACTGATTCCTTTGTTACAGTTGTGTAGGCATAATATCAGGAATAAAATCGAGCTCAATTGACTCATCTGGTTGTGGGACGAAAACACCAATTCTAATCGAATATCCTTCCGCCTGTTCGAAACGAGCGAATTATTTTCCATGATAGTGCACTGATAGCGCACAGTCCATATGCTGGCATAAATCCACTTATTCATTGGCATAATAAATCCAATGTTTTTCAGGTGGAATCTGCAACAGCGCATTATAAAAGAGATGGTGTTATCATTCTGAGCCATTCTTTGATATCGGAAACAGAACAGCTCATCAGGCGGAAGCTTTGGTGGATGTGGGGCAAAAGCCGAGTCCACTTGCGCCGCTTGTTTTATAAAACGGAGATTGTGCCGGGGGAGACAATCTCGCAGCCCCTGATTTGTATCTGTCGGGGTTTGGACTGTTTTTGACAACCGAAAATGAACCCATTTGATCATCAAAAATGAGCCCACCCGGAAATTTGAGCCATTCTGTGATCATCGAAAATGAACCCGCGTGATCATCCAAAATGGACCCACCACAACACGTTCAATCCAGCTTTTGTTCCAACCGCTGGCGAAACCGAAATGAATCCCCAACAAGCTCCATGATAAGAGCATGATGAGTCGGTCGATCCAACAGGGCCGCTGTCAATCGCTCCTCCACAAAGACCTGTGTCCAATCTGAAAACTTGAGGTTGGTTGTCACGATGATTGCCACCCGCTCATACAGTTCCGAAATAAACGTGAAGAGAGCTTGCGCCCCATTGGGAGAGAAAGGGATGAACCCCAGTTCATCAAGAACAACCAGCTTCAACTTGAGCGCAGCAGCAATCATCTTGTGCAACCGCAGCTCTTCCTGGGCCTGCAGCAGTTCATTCACCAGGCCGGCTGCTGCCCAGAACCGCACCTTGTGCCCCTGCCTGCAGGCCGTCAGTCCCAGCGCAGTTGCCAGGTGCGTTTTGCCTGATCCGGGATTGCCAATCAGAAGAACGGTCTCCCGGCAGGCAGTCTTCACGGGAATACCCTGACAATGCCGGTTCCATCTGCAGCAAAATGCCAGTCAGTATGTGCCTCCCAAGCATATGCAGCAAGCAATAGAGGCTGATTTCAGAGCTGTCTTCCATGCTCCGAACCGGCAGCGAGCTGAGGACTATCTGAAGCAGATTGTCTCTAAATATGCGAAATCAGCTTCAGCGCTTTCGGAATGGATTGAAGCTGCGCTTCCGGAAGGACTGACGGTGTTCGAGTTTCCAGAAGCGCACAGACGGCGGATCAGGACCAGCAATATGCTGGAACGATTGAGTCGGGAGTTCAAGCGGCGTACCTGAGTGGTTCGGGTTTGTCCAAACCCAAAGTCGAGTTTGAGGCTTGTCAGCGCTATCTTGATGGAGACCAGTGAAGAGTGGGAAACCGGCAGGATCAAATTGATTGTCGGTTCTGACTAGAACAACCTGATGATTTCACACAAAAAAAGTTGCATAATCGAAAAATTTATGATACTATGCACGTATGTGAAAAGCGAATGGGTATATGTGAATTTCGGGAGGGGTGTTAAGAGTCAAATCGTCGTTTAGAGCGGTTAAATTTATTAGCGAATGTAGAGGAAATTCATTTCCCCAGGATAAAAACCAGACAGAGATAGCCAATGATGCTGGTTTGACACGCTCGATTATCTCAAGAAAGCTTTCTGAGGCTCGAAGCATTGGCAATATTCAAATACAAATCAATCGACCCTTAAAGGATGATAGGAGGTGAAAATTCAAGAAGGATAGTGACAACGACAAAAAGTGATTTGCAAGCTGTTCTTTGTTTGACTTTTAGCAATTGTCACAATCCAAAAGAAAAATTTCCAGGAGATATAGGAAAAGGTGAATCCAAAGTTCTATTTGTGACTAAAGCAAAAGGAAAGGAAGAGAAGATGTTGAGAAAACCGAAGCTATTGACATTAATCGCCGTACTGAGTCTATTAATGATTTCAGTGTTTGCAATGAGCGGCTGTCAGGCAGCTGAAGAGGCACCTGTAGAAGCACCTGCAGAAGAAGCACCTGTAGAAGAACCTGTAGAAGAAGAAGCAGCAGCTGCAGAAACTATCGAAATAGCGCTCATTGTAAAAGGAGTAAATTCCGAGTTCTGGCAGAATATGCTTGCTGGTGGTGATACGTTTGCTGAGGAAAATGAGAATGTAAATGTCACACCTTATGGACCGGACTCTGAAACTGATATAGAAGGAGCCATTACTATTTTGGAAAATGTTGTGACCAGCAAACCTGATGCAATAGTGATTGCATCCCAGTCGGGCGAGGGCGCCGTGCCTGCAGTAGATAATGCAATGAGTCAGGGAATCCTTGTCATCACAACCGATACTGTTATACCAACTGATGTAGTAAGTCATCTGGCAACAGACAATCTGGCGGGTGGAAGAACTGCCGCAGATGCAATGGTTGAAGCTCTTGACGCTAATGGTATTGAAAAGACAGGAACTGTAGTTATCATGCACGTAGTGGAATGCGATACAGACACGCTTAGAGGTCAAGGTTTTGACGAGCGTATGGGTGAAATTGCTCCAGATATTGAGATAATCCATTCTCGTTATACCAATGATGAAGTGGCCGAGGCGATGACTGCTACCGAGGAATCCATTACCGCTTACGATGCCCTGATTGGTATTTTCGGTATTGACTACAATATCGGAGAGGGAATAGCACTGGCTATTGAACAAGCAGGTCTTCAGGATGAGATTATGGTAATCGCATTTGATGACTCAGAAGCTGAAATCGAAGCATTGAAAAAGGGTGTAATCAAAGCTTTGATCGTTCAGGATCCTTACAATATGGGATATTTGGGATGCGATTTAGTAGTTAAAGCATTAAATGGTGAAGAAGTATCCGAATATGTAGATACCGGCGTTAAAGTAGTGAAGGCAGAGGATGTACAGTAATAACACACATGAATTACAAAAGTGTATATAACACGGCGTAATTCAGTGAATGTTAAAAATTTACGGGCAATATCAATAAAAATATTGCCCGTAAAATAAAACAGGGTTATTTTCCCAGACATAATATTGAAAAGGTCTTAGTAAGCTTTTGTAAATTGCCGAAAAAAAATTTAAACAAGTTAAACAAGTTATAAAACTGTAAATTAGTTTGTATTTTATATAAGACCGAGAGAAACAACCCTGCAAGAGTTTTAGCGATATTGCCTTTATTTATGGCAGAGGATAGAGGACCAGGTGGTTTTAGAGAGCCAAGAGATAGTTAGAATTGAAGGAATCTATAAGCAATTCCCCGGTGTGTTGGCACTTGATAACATAGATTATCAAATTTATGAAGGCCAGATCCAGGGTCTTGTGGGTGAGAATGGCGCAGGTAAATCCACATTAATTAAGATTCTTACCGGCGCTCTTCAACCAACCAGCGGAGACATCTTTGTTAATGGTAAGAAAGTAACTATTAATGACCCTATAGATGCTCAGAATCTCCAAATAGGCGCTGTTTATCAGGACCTGACTGTGGCAAAGGATTTAACAGTGGCCGAAAACTTTTTCCTCGGACAGATTCCAAAAAACAGATTTGGTTTTGTTGACAGGAAAAAAATGGTCGATAAAACGGCTGAAGTATTAAGGGAGTTAAATATAGATGTTGACCCCAAAATGATCCTCGCAAAACTTACCGCAGCACAGAAAGAGATGGTGCTAATTGCCAAACAGTATTTTAAAAAATGCAGAGTTGTTATCTTTGATGAGCCTACTGCTCTGTTAACAAGTAAAGATACAGAAGAGTTATTTCGAGCAATAAAAAAATTAAAAAAAGAGGGTGTGGGTATTATTTATATATCCCATCGAATTGAAGAAATCTTTGAGATTTGTGACACAGTAACGGTCCTGCGTGATGGCAAGAAAATCGCATGTATGCCTGTTAGTGAAACAAACATAGACGATCTTATTTCGAGAATGGTTGGTCGGGATGTTTCTGACATGTACTCAATATCTCGTCAAGATTTATCTAAAGAAATATTCAGGGTTGAAGGTTTTTCAAAGACGGGTGCATTTCAAAATATCAATTTTAATGTTCACAGCGGTGAGATTTTTGGGATTTTTGGGCTCGTGAATTCTGGAACAGCAAAAATTGTAAGAGCTATATTTGGGGCTGAACCGTTTGAACAGGGAAACCTTTATATTGATTCTAAAAAAGTAAGGATTACTTCACCTTTATCTGCCGTTACCAAAGGGATTGGTTTTCTCCCAGAGGATAAGAAATCTGAAGGTTTGGCAACAGAGTTGAGCGTCAGACATAATATAAATCTAAGTTCTTACTTAACTATATCAAGATTAGGTTTTGTAAATAGAAAAATTGAAAACAGTAATGCGCAAGAACAAGTTAAAGCTCTAAATGTTAAAACACCAGGTATAGAGCAGATAGTCATGAACTTAAGTGGGGGAAATCAGCAGAAAGTTATTCTTGCGAAGTGGCTGGTAAACCAGTGTAAGGTTTTTATCTTTGAGGAACCCACCGCAGGAATTGATGTTGGTGCAAAAGAAGAAATTTATAAAATATTAGAGCTGCTTATCAATAGAGGAAGCGCAATTATTTTAATTTCTTCTTACCTGCCCGAATTAATAGGTTTAGCTGATCGAATTACAGTGGTATATGAAGGAACACAGATGGGGACCTTATCAAGGAACAAATTCGATGAGAAAAAATTACTCCAGCTTGCTTCTGGTGTAAATTTTAACGAGGAAAATAATAAGTGAATATAAATGGAGATAAGAAGATGATGGCTAAAACTAAGAAGTCTACCGGTAGATTTAAGGAAATTAATATCTTTTTAGTATTAGTCGTTTTAGTAATTTCTTTTGGGATATTAAATAAAAGATTTATAAGCATAGAGAATATCTCCAATCTTTTAAGGTCTACATCCATTATTGGAGTGGTCGCAATCGGCATGACATTCGTTATCATTACGGGCGGAATTGATCTTTCCGTAGGATCAGTTTTAGCTTTGAGCAGTGTAATAGCAGCAAGATTAATGACATCGGGTGTTCCAATTTATTTATCCATCATAATCAGTCTTGTAGCTGGAATGATTGCAGGTCTCATAATGGGTGTAATCATTTATGAGGCAAAGGTCCCGCCATTTATTGTTACATTAGCAGGGTTGGTCGTCTTTAGAGGGATTGCAATGCTATTAACATCTGCTAAGAAAATTATCGGGCTTCCAGAAAGTTTTACTCATTTTGCTGTTATCAAAGTATTAGGGCTGCCAGCTATGGCCATTTTGTGGTTGTTACTTATTGCTATCGGTGTGGTTGTGGCCCGTTTTACTGTGTTTGGTCGGAATATTTATGCGATTGGCAGCAATCAGGAGGCTGCAAGATTATCGGGGATAAATATCAGGGCTTCAATCTATAAGGTTTATGCTTTGTGCGGGTTAACTTCAGCGATTGCAGGTGTTCTTATGACTGCAAGGCTTGCCGGAGGATCTCCGAGCGCAGGAAGTGGGTATGAACTTGATGCGATTGCTGCTGCAGCCCTGGGAGGCACATCACTTTCTGGGGGAATTGGAGGGGTATTCGGTACGTTTTTTGGCACCATGATCATTGCAACAATCTCCAATGGTGGAAATATTATGGGGATAAATCCTTTTGTGCTCGAGATAATTGTTGGAGTATTAATTGTATTGGCTGTAGTGTTTGATCACATTCAAAAAAGGAGGGGGACTCAATAAACTATTATGAAGAACGTGTAAAAGTACCTGATTAATACTATAAAAACTAAAAAGGAAGAGACTTAAAGCAGCATGTCCATAAATAAGGAAAATTTTGACAGCTTAGCTCAAACCGAAAAGTCTGTTTTTGGAATTTTCGGGAAGACAGCAGTGATTACAGGAGCAAGCAGGGGAATAGGCAAATCAACCGCCTTTCTCTTATCTTCGCTCGGAGTGAATGTAGGTATTATCGATATTACAGAGGATGGGGAATCTGTAGCAGAGGAAATTAGAAAAGCTGGAGGGAAGGCAATATTTTTTAAAAGTGATGTAACTGATAGCGACCAGATTGAAAGATGTATGTCAAAAGTAGCTGAGGAATTTGGCGGGATTGATTTCCTTGTAAATAATGCTGGTATATCAGAGCAGGTGTCATTTGAAAATTTGGAAATTGAGCTCTGGAATAAGATAATTAGTGTGAATTTAACAGGAGCCTATATCTGTACAAAAGCAGCTCTTAAATATTTAAAACAAAAAGAATCTGCAAGTATTGTAATGTTTTCATCCGGTTCCATATTAACAGGAACCGGGGGTTGCCCGGCATACGTCGCTGCAAAAGGCGGGATAGTGAGTTTAATCCGAGCCCTGGCGCGTGAGTTATCTGTATACAATATCCGTGTTAATGCAGTTTCACCGAGAAATGTCCGGACTGAGATGCTGGAAAGCGTATTCAGCAAAGAGGAAATTGCCAAAAAAGAAGAACACATCCCCTTGAAGAGACTGGGCAGTGTTGAGAATGTCGCAGATGTTGTGCTGTTTCTGCTTAGCGAAATGTCAGGCTATATTACCGGGGAGACTTTATTAATTGATGGAGGCAGGACCTTTTTAGGTTAGATTGGCATTCAAACAAATAAAATAGGCGTGAGACATGAAACAAAATTATCTTCTGGGAATTGACTTTGGAACACAATCGACAAAAGTAGTAATTTTTGATTTTAATGGAAAGGTTATTATCTCAGCTAAAGAAGAAATTCCTTTAGATAGGACAAAACCTGGCTGGGCTGAACAAAATGCAGAGGATTGGTGGAATTCTCTTTGTTCAGTTTTAAAATCCGTATTTAACACTATAGATTCACAGCAAATTATTGGTATGGCGTTGGCGTACCAGCGAGAAACATTTGTATGTGTTGATTCAGATTTTAACCCTCTCAGACCTGCTATTACGTGGATGGACCAGCGCGCAACTATTGAAGCAAAACAAGTAAGAGAGATTATTACAGAGGATAAATTCTATAGCATCACTGGTAAGTATTTAAATACAATTCCCTCCATAATGAAGATAAAGTGGATTAAAAATAATGAACCCCATATTTTCAATAAGATATTCAGGGTACTTACCGTTGGGGCTTATATCAACTATAAGCTCACAGGAAGCGTAATTGATTCAAGCGCAGGTGCTGATACAACCGGACTTTATGATATCAAAGAAGGTAAATGGTCTGCGGACCTGGTATCCATTAGTGGATTGACCATTGAAAAGCTTTTTAGTGTTAAACAATCAGGTTCCCTGGTTGGCCAGATAAATAAAGAAGCAGCTGAGCAAACGGGCCTTAGTGAAGGGGCTCCTGTTTTTCTAGCAGGTGGAGATGGTCAGGTATTTGTTCCGGGGATGGGAGTAGCAAAAGAATCGGAAATGGCCATAAGCATAGGGACAAGTGGAACCTGTGGTATTTATGGGACCGGAATTGATTTAAAATGTGGTACTAGGACTATGGCATCCTGTATTGAGGGATTATACATTCATGAGTCAGTTATTATTTCAGCTGCGAATACTGTGTCATGGTTTATTGATAATATTGATTGCCCGAACGGGGAGAATAGAAATGAATCTGCTGAGGAAAGGCTAAACCGGGAAATAATATCAATACCTCCCTGCAGCAATGGCCTGGTAACTATCCCCTACTGGAGAGGCTGCATGACACCATATAATGACCCCGGTGCCAGAGGTGCAACTTTGGGATGGTCTGACATACATACAAAATTCCACTTCTATAAATCTATCCTAGAGGGAATATCGTTTGAAATAAATCTGATTATTGATAACTATGAAAAAAATAATGACGTCGAGATTACTTTGATCAATATTGGTGGGGGAGGGTCTGCCTCAAGTAATTGGACCCAGATAATTGCTGATGTAGTGGGCAAAAAAATCAATGTATCCGATACTACTGAGAACACAGCACTGGGTGCTGCTATTATGGCTGCTTGTGGCTTGAATTTATATAAAGATGTTGATTCTGCAGTAAACGCAATGTGCAGAATAAGAAAGTCATTCGTACCTGATAATTCAAAACGAATAATCTATAGTAAATTTTTTAATGATGTATATAGAGACCTATACCCGGCAGTTAGGAAGTATTTAAAATATCTTGGTCATTTCCATTTAGATAATTAGAGACCCTGGTGAAGTGGTGCCCAAGAAAGGTTTATTAAATTGGATCTCCTCCAAATTATGTGGAAAAGTTAAAATACGCAGACACCCATCGGTTGTGATAGTCTTGGAAGACGTCTCAGCGAAGGCTAATTCAAGACCTCACGAAACGATCCAACAGGCTTGCAATAGCATTGTAACCTAATTATTGAACCTCCCGTATGTCGAAGTCAGGGATATCATCATGAGCGAAGCACACACCGACTTGCTGCTTCACCGCATGTTTCCGTTACTAAAAGGTTTGCGTTGTGGGCAATTGGGGTTTGCTCGCTATGACTATGGCTTACTCAATCATTGCGATCAACCGATCAACAGTAGCCGTATTGAAGGTCTCAAAAACAAGATTAAGGCGATCAAACCCTGCTGCTGCGGTTTCCATAATCTTGACTATTCCACGCTGAAGATCAATCAGGCATCCCCAAGAAGTCGCTCTCCATGACAGGCACTTATGTTATATATCCACCCTTTTCGTAGGAAAATCATTGAATCAGATAAGTAGATACGATTGTCAAAACCCCTGACCATAGATTTTGATTAATCTTAAACAGCACGGGCAAGAAGGATCGTTGATTAAGGGGCAAAGGTTTTGTAAAGAAGTTATTGAAAAAATTAGCAAAACTGGTGCAGAACGATATTTGTTATAAATGCGTCAAATAAGGGTTCTTGAAGAGCAGGCTGAAAAAAGCTGCAATGCGGGCAAGAACCATGGTACCATAATTTGGATTTTTGTCCCCAGTATTGGAAAGCGTTTTGGTTTATTTGGGTTTCGCATCATGAAGGACAAGCCAGTATATGTGTAGAGAAAATATATATGGATATAAATAATTCCGATCGAAAAGAACTTCTTGCCTTTGTGGCAAGAAAATATTTCCTTGAGAACTATACGCAATCGATGATCGCAGAAATGGTGGGGTTAACGCGATCCTCCATTTCCCGAATGTTAACAGAAGCACGTCAGAAAGGCGTTGTAGAGATTGTCATCCATGATCCGTTCCCCCACGACAAAAAACTGGAGCAAGAATTACATAAACGCCTGGGACTAAAATATATTTCCGTAGTGGACCTTATCGTTTATCCTGGTTATGACGACCTGAAAAAGCAGATTGGAAAAGCCGCATCCAGGCTTCTTGTGCAGCTTATCGAACCAGGATTCAAAATCGGTATATCATGGGGGACTACTGTCCAGGCAATGGTTGATGAAACCGAGCCTTATCCCAAATTCAAAACTCAGGTCACACAATTAACTGGCATTTTAGGAGCTACCCGGAATAGTTATAGCGCTCAAATCCTGGTTGAGCACCTGGCAAAAAAATTGGGCGGAGAAGGTATTTATTTATATGCTCCATTCTTTGTTGAGAGTGAACAGACAGCGACATCTCTACTGAATAACCAGGACGTAAAACAAGCTGTTTCTTCTGGAAAGGATTGTAATATCGCCATAGTTGGGATTGGCTCGGTATTACTGGATCGTAACAGTCTTTTCGAAAGAAAGCATATTGACAAAAGCATATTGGACAATATCAAGCAGAGCGGTGCAATAGGAGATGTTTGCGGTATCTTTTTCGATAAAAACGGAATACCGGTTGATATAGACCTTCACAAGAGACGTATTGGGGTATCCTTATCAGACTTAAAGAGCATAAACACCAGACTAGGGGTTGCTGGTAGTAAGGAAAAGTCTAAAGCAATAATTGGAGCAATAAACGGAGGAATAATAAACGCATTGGTTACTGATAATTTCACTGCCAAACAAATATTGGAGGAGATCTAAAATTAAAGGTATCTTCAATATATTCTGGGCAAGTGGAATTGGTTTCAAAACAGGGAAATGGATGGAAGATTGCCTGCTTCTTCAAACATCATCCATTGACATTCTTTTCTAGTCCGACGCTGAAAACAAATATGACGAGAATCTCGGGGGTTGGGCGATTGACTCTCAAGCAACAGGACTGCTCCGGGAACCGACTGTGGCCTGCTTATATCAAAGGCGTGAAGGATTGCTTCCCTGAGGCAGAAATCACCTTTGATCGTCCACATCATGAAGATTATGAATGCCGCTGTAGACCAGGTGCGGCGAGAAGAAGCAAAAACCAGGGATGAGCATAAGAAAACACGGTATTTATGGTTGAAGAATCCTTCCAATCTCACAGCAAAACAAAAGCAAACCATGGATCAGCTGCCTACCCATAATTTGAAAACTGCCAGGGTGTATCAAATATGTCTAACCTTCCAGGGACTTTTTAAACAACCCACTCGGAAGGCTGGCGAGGCTTTTCTTAAACGTTGGTATTATTGGGCTGCGCACAGTCGTTTGGATTCCATCATTGCAGCGGCTAAAACAATCAAAAACCATTGGAATGGTATTCTCAACTGGTTTGACAGCATGATCAGCACCGGTATTCTGGAGGGCTTCAACAGTCTGATTCAAGCTGCAAAAAGACGGGCTCGTGGATATCGAGCAATCTGCAATCTAATCACCATGGCTTACCTGGTTGCAGGGAAGCTTGATTTTACTTTACCCATATAAAACAGCGAAGAACCATTTTCTTCTTCTCGGCAATTATGTGACGCAACCTCTGGAAGCTGTTGAAATTGACAAGGTACCAGCGGATGGTATAATGTCGTTGAGAAGTGCCTATCATCCATGGGCTGATTTAACCATAAAGGAGTGTACCTGGGCATATATACCATTGTTTACTCTCACATTGGTTGAAGTATCAGCCTGATCGGAATAATAAAACCGGATCGGGCTTTTTTCATGCCTGAGAGCATTCAGCTGCACAATAAGACCGGAAGAAAAGAATATTCATAATAAAAGATGGAAGGGAGGTGAGGACTAGTGACAACTGTTGTCCTTCGCCCCAACGAATCACAGGAACAGTTACTTAAAAGATTCAGGAAAAAGGTATCAAAAAGCGGCATTTTAAGCACAGTTCGCCGGAAGCGCTGGTTTGTTTCCAAGAGTGAGCTGCGCCGTATTCAGCGTAAGAAAGCTATTCGGCGGTTAAAACGCCGACAACGAAAGATGAACTCAAGACGAGATTGAAAAGACCGGCGCGAGCAAGGAATATACACCCGGAGGTGTAAATGGCTAAACAAGATGATAAGATCGAAGTAGAAGGAACGATTATTGAAGCTTTGCCTTCAACGCAGTTTAAGGTTGAGCTTGATAACGGACACGAAGTTCTGGCTTACTTATCTGGAAAAATGAGGAAGTACTATATTCGGATTTTGCTGGGGGATCGTGTGAGGGTGGAATTATCACCTTATGATCTGACCCGGGGGCGCATTGTTTATCGTTATAAAAAGCGCAGCCCTTCTGTCAACCGTGATTAACGTTTTCTTATGATCATTTACTTCTCCGGATTTTGAATTGATTATCCTTTGGACCGCTTCTTGATTTCAGGAAGCGGTTTGTTGTTCCTTTTGAAGGGTAACAGCCAACCAATCCCGCTCCTGGTACCGCCGGCATTCAACCAGCCCTTGTTGAGCAGCATGATCAAGCACATCGTCGATCTGGTCATCCAGAATTCCCGAAAGGATGAGGCGGCTGCTCCGGCCAAGCACATCGGCAAGACCATGGTCAATCATCTGTATCAGGATATGAGCCAGAATATTGGCTACAACCACATCGGGCGGATTCTCCCACTCAATCTTCCGAACCTCATCCAATGACCCAACATGCGCTTTTATCTGATCTGAAAAACCGTTCTTCAGGATATTCTCCCGTGCGGCTGCTACAGCTTCAGGATCCTTATCGAAGCCGATCACTTTCCCGGCCTCCAGCAATGCAGCTGCAATACTCAGAATACCTGTTCCGCATCCAAGGTCAATGACAGAAAAACCGGGTTCCAGAACCTCTTCCAGCGCATGAATGCAAAGGCGCGTTGTTGGATGTGTTCCAGTACCGAAGGCCATCCCCGGGTTGATATACAGTATCTTCCGGTTTACATTGTTTGGAGGAAGCCATGAAGGCTGGATGAGAAGTTGAGTGCCAACCGGAATGGGATTGTACTTTTCCTTCCATAATGCGTTCCAATCCTGTTGTTCAACAGTTTCGAATACAGGCTCGGGGATCGGACTTATCTGGCTGAGGTGCCAGAGGTCTGTTTGCAGTTTTTGTCTGATCTCTTCGATCTGTTCAGTATAGGGGATATAAGCTTTTACTTCGTAGGTGCTTGCGGGAATGCCGCTTTTTTTATCATCGATAATACCGGTCGATTCAAGGACGACACCATCAGGTGCATAACGACGCAGTATATCGGAAACCGGCTCGCCCAGTTCATCATTAACCGGTATGGTGACGGAGAGCCATTTCACTCCACAAATCCTACGAAGAAGTCCCGGAGTGAATCCAGAAAGCTGCGTTCCTGGGGGATAGCATCTGTGCCCATGGTATCTGCCAGCTGTTCGAACAGTTGACGTTGTTCTGGTTTCAGGCTCCGTGGAATGTTCACAGAGATGATGACCAGCTGGTCTCCGCGACCGCTGCGGCGGAGGTAGGGAATACCCTTGTTTCGAATTTTCAAGACCTTGCCTGGCTGGGTGCCGGGAGGTATTCGAAGTTTTTCGTCGCCTTCCAGTGTTGGGACCTTAACCTCTGCACCAAGTGTTGCCTGTGCGATATTAATACCAAGATCGAGCAGTATATCATTCCCTTTTCGGCGGAAAAACTTATGAGGCTTGATATGTAATACAACATACATATCACCGCGCGGTCCACCGCTGCTGCCAGGTTCACCTTCGCCCGGTACACGGATCTGTGTGCCGTCATCGACGCCTGCAGGCACAGCAATCGTACGATTAATCTTTACCCGCTCAAGTCCGCTGCCGCTGCAGTTCTTGCAGGGAGAAGTGATGACCTCACCCCGGCCTCCGCAGGTTGGGCAGGTAGAGACATTAACCATTGAACCCAGGATAGTCTGGCGAACCTGACGGATTTCACCGCTGCCGTTGCAGGTTTCACAGCGTGCCGGATCAGTGCCTGGCTCTGCACCGCTTCCCTGGCAGACCGAGCAAGTTTCCATACGTTCAAACTCAAGTTCCTTGTCGAGGCCGAAAACAGCTTCTTCGAATTTCAAGTGAAGGTCGTAGCGAAGGTTTGCTCCCCGGCGCGGCGCGTTTCTGCTTCGACGTGATCCCATTCCCATTCCGAAGCCAAAAAAGTCTTCAAAAATATCCGAAAATGAGAAATCGAAATCCATCGGCATTCCCTGCACACCGGAGTGGCCAAAGCGATCGTACGAGCTTCGCCGGGTCTCATCGGAAAGAACAGCATATGCTTCGTTAATTTCTTTGAATTTTTCCTCAGCATCCGGTGACTTATTGATATCGGGGTGGAACTTTTTAGCCAGGTCTCGATATGCCTGCCGGATTTCGTCTGCAGAAGCGCTGCGGGAAATTCCGAGCACTTCATAATAATCACGTTTTTCTGCCATGAATACCTGTACTTTACTGGTCAGGCAGCGCAAGAGAAGTTACAGGCGCTGCTGGAAAGTTAATCTCAGAGCTTACCCTGCGGCTGCTCATCTTCTCCGTTGTCGGTTGAAGGACCTTGTTCGCTGCCCTCCAAAGGACCGACCTGTTCATCTACCTGCTTCATAAGCTGGTGGATGGTTTCAATTCGTTTGTTAATCCGGTCTGTGTCTTCGAGCGATCTCTCCACATCCAGTTCCCTTGCTGCCTGTTCCAGCTGGCGGACCAGATCCGGACTCAATTGATCGGAATAATCCTCGATTGCTTTCTTGCATGCGTACATCACGGTTTCTGCCCTGTTTCGGGCCTCAGCAAGATCACGCCGCTTGGAATCGAGTTCGGCGTATTGTTCAGCCTCACGTCTCATTTTTTCCACTTCTCCTTCATCAAGCCCCGAGGAGGCTGTAATGGTGATATTCTGGCTTTTCTCAGTGGCTTTATCGGTCGCGCTCACTTTGAGAATGCCATCTGCATCAATATCAAAAGTAACTTCGATCTGGGGTACACCGCGGGGTGCAGGCGGGATACCGTCCAGTGTAAATTTGCCCAGGGATTTATTGTCGGCAGCCATTGCACGTTCTCCCTGGACTATGTGGATTTCCACCTGGTTTTGATCATCGGTGGCTGTAGAAAAGACCTGTGTTTTCCTGGTAGGGATAGTCGTATTACGATCGATAATGGGTGTTGCCACGCCGCCCAGGGTTTCAATAGAAAGAGTGAGGGGTGTAACATCCAGAAGGAGGATATCTTTGACATCTCCACCCAGCACCCCGGCCTGGATAGCGGCTCCAACAGCAACGACTTCATCCGGATTCACACCTTTATGCGGCTCTCGGCCAAAAAACGTCCGTACAGCTTCCTGAATAGCAGGCATGCGGGTCATTCCACCAACCAGGATCACCTGATCCACTTCTTCCTTGTTTAGTCCGGCATCTTTGAGTGCCTGTTTGCAGGGGGTGATGCTGCGTTCCACCAGTTCTTCTGTCAGCTGTTCAAGTTTGGCGCGTGTTAATGTGATGTTGAGGTGTTTGGGGCCGCCGGCATCAGCACTGATAAACGGAAGATTGATTTCTGTCTGGAGTACGCTGGACAGTTCTATCTTGGCTTTTTCAGCAGCTTCCTTCAGCCTCTGCAAAGCCTGTCTGTCGGTCCGGAGATCGACTCCTTCCTGTTTTCTGAATTCTTCGGCGGCAAAATCTATAATCCGCTGATCAAAATCGTCACCGCCGAGAAATGTATCTCCATTTGTGGAGCGCACTTCAAAAACGCCATCGCCAACATCGAGGATGGAGATATCGAAGGTGCCGCCTCCAAGATCGTAAACCGCAATCGTTTCATCCACTTTGCGGTCAAGCCCGTAAGCCAGCGAGGATGCAGTCGGTTCGTTGATAATTCGGAGTACTTCAAGGCCGGCTATTTTTCCTGCATCTTTTGTGGCATTCCGTTGTGTATCGTTAAAGTAGGCAGGAACAGTAATTACAGCCTGTGTAACAGATTCACCCAGGTATGCTTCAGCATCTGCCTTGATTTTAGCCAGGATCATGGCTGAAATCTCGGGTGGCGAGTATTCACGATCGCCCAGACGAACCCGTACGTCTCCATTGTCGGCAGCATTGACATTGTAAGGTACAAGCTGGAGGGCATGCTGTACAGCCGGATCACTGAATTTTCTTCCCATGAAACGTTTGATTGAGAAGATTGTATTTTCGGGGTTGACGATCGCCTGACGTCGAGCTACCTGTCCGATCATTCTCTCGCCCGATTTTGGGTTGATTGCTACTACAGAAGGAATCAAACGTCCCCCCTCAGAGGAAGAGATAACACTTGGTTCTCCACCCTCCATTACCGCAACAACCGAGTTCGTTGTTCCAAGATCTATACCGATGATTTTTGACATTCTCGTTTCTCCTACCTGGCAACCCGAACTCGTGCGGGACGAAGAATCCGGTCCCCGATCCGGTACCCTGATTGAAATACATCGATCACATAACCTTCTTCAACCTCATCTGATTCTTCATACGTGATTGCTTCATGAAGGTTCGGATCGAATGGCACACCTTTTTCTTCGATTTCTTCCACTTCCATGTTGTGCAGCAGCGTCTGGAATTTCAGGAAGATCATCTCGATTCCAGCTGCCCATTGCGCTGCGTCACCCTCTGTGGGTTTATCAGTCAAGGCTAGCTTGAGGTCATCATATACATCCAACAAGGGGAGAAGGATTTCTCCCTTCAGGCGTGTACGTGTTTCGTTGCTTTCACGCTCGGTTCGTTTCTTATAGTTGGAAAACTCTGCCAGGGAACGCTGCCAGCCGTTCAGGTTTTCATCAGCCTGCTTCTGGACTTCGAGAAGTTTCTCCTCCAGCTCTTCTATCTGGAGTTTGACAGCGTTTTCCCCGGATTCTTCTTCAGGAGTAGTCGACTGCTGATCGTCAAGAGCATTCTCCTCCATGGAAGAATCGTGCTGATTTGCATTTTTCATGGCATCCTCAGCCTGTTTATCTTCTTTGAAGTCTTCGTTGAATTCGGTTTGTTTCTCAGCGTTATTGTCATTTTTTCGTTTTGACACCGGAAACCTCTCTTGTATCAATATTGGACAATGCCTGCCTGTCAGCAAGGATAATACTGCAAAGCGATTTTACACTTCAGAATAAGCTTCAAGAACCAGGTCGCTCATCAATCCAGCGACATATCGCACCGTTGAAATGGTGCGTCCGTATGCCATTCTGGTTGGGCCAAGGACGCCGACAGCTCCTGTAGCATACCCCGGTGCACCATAACGTGCCAGCACCATGGAGCAGTCTTTAAGCTCCTCCCAGGCACCTTCCCCACCTATCACTACTTCAACTCCCCCAATCTGTGGGCTGAGAGCTTTTGCAAGCACCTCTTCCAGGAAGCTGCGCTCTTCAAGGATACGCAGTGCGTGTTGAGCTGATTCCGAGCGGGCGAATTCAGGCTCGGCAAGCATGTGCGTAAGGCCATCATAATGGATCATACCTGATGAAACGGCATCAGCCCGATCCATGATTTCGAGAATCAGATCTACAATCTCCCGTGTGAACAGGTCCAGATTTCGCGCGGACTGCCGAATCTCCTGTGCATCCTTCCCCTGAAACAACCTTGAAATTTGCCGGGCAATATTACTCAATTCATCCTGGTTGAAGGACTGTGTCAGAGTAAGCATTTGCTGACGGACATCTCCTCCATGGAGCACAAGCACCATCAGGATCTGCCGCACCCTTGTGGAAATCAACTCCAGGTGTTTAAAAACAGCTCGTTCAGTATGTGGAGAACTTACGACTGATGCTGCTTTTGAGTGGTGCGACAATACTGAAGCTGCAAGCTGAACCCATTCCTCCATATCTGCATTGGCCTGGTGGAATTGGTGTCTGATCAGGCGTTTTTCCTGCGCCGGCAGATCTGTATCCAGAAGAAGCCGGCGTACAAAGTAGCGGTAGCCATCCTCCGTCGGTACCCGGCCTGCAGACGTATGTGGTTGACGCAGCAGCCCTGCAGTTGTCAGGGCGGCCATTTCATTGCGCACCGTTGCAGAACTTACACCAAGATCATAGGTCTCGAGTAATTTTTTCGAGCCGATTGGTTCTACTGTGTCAATATATTCATGGACGATCAATGCCAGTATTGTTTCCTGGCGGTCAGATATCTCTTTCATCTGATCGGTCTCCAAATTAGCACTCTTCAGCAGGGAGTGCTAACAATCAGGAATTCATGATACCATGCAGGGATAGAAGCGTCAAGAATACCTGCCTTGACACGGGCTGGATCGTCCAGTACGATGGCGTTTTTGAGTTCAATTTCGTTTTAGTAAAGAAGCACACTGCCTCTGGAGCGTAGTCTGCTAACTCCTGATAGAATGGAAAAAATGGAAAGGAAACGTGTTGTGGATTCTGAATCAATAACCGAAGCACAGTTTGAAGAAAGAGTAATTCACTCTCCCATACCTGTAATCCTCGATTACGGGGCTGAGTGGTGTCATCCATGCAAACAGCTTGATCCCGTATTGGAGGAAATTGCCCAGGAATGGAAGGGGAAGATTAAAGTATACAAGGTCGACGGCGATCAGGAGGTCAACCTGGTTACCCGCTTCGGTGTAATGGGGCTTCCAACACTCATTCTCTTTGTAGACGGTGAACCGAAAGAGCGAATGACCGGTTTCAAACCAAAGAAAAAGATCATTTCCCAGTTCGGAAAATATATTGATTGACCTCTTCCGTATATTCCATTGTCTGGAGACAGAATCTTACAGGCAAGGTTGGCTTGAACTTACCCCCGGGTCTATAATAAGACGATCTTGTCTGACAGTTGATAGTACAGAAGGAATCGATTTATGATCATTGGTGATAGAGTGCGTTTGCGAGCGGTGGAAAAGGATGACTTGCCCAGATATGTGGCATGGTTCAACGACTCTGAAGTTCGAGAGTATCTCGAAATGATCCTTCCCATGAGTTCTGAAGATGAAGAGGAGTGGTATCAAAACACTCGCAAGCTTCCTCCGCCGGAGAGGCCATTTGCAATTGATATCCGGGATGGAGAGGAATGGCAGCATGTAGGCAGCTGTGGTTTTCTACATGTCGATCATATCAACAGCCAGGCAGAGTTGGGCATTTCAATTGGAGAAAAGGAGTATTGGGGAAAAGGGTATGGAACAGAAACGGTGCTCCTTCTCCTGAAGACTGCATTTGAAATATTGAATCTTAATCGGGTCTACCTGCGAGTATATGAGAAGAATACCCGCGGTATTCGTGCCTATGAAAAAGCAGGATTTGTTCTTGAAGGTCGCTTGCGGGATGCCAAATTCAGTCAAGGGGGTTATCAGGATGTTCTCTATATGGGGATCTTGAGGTCCGAATGGATTTCTGGAAAGGAAAAACGTGGCTAATATGGGACGGATGGTGGGATATGGCGAGATCTGTCTGCTGGCGGGGACCGGCTGTAAGGATCTGGCTGAGGAAATCAGCAACTATTTAAAGGTCCCACTCAGTGATTATGACCTGATTGAATTTCCCAACGAAAACTTGTTTATGAGGTTGCAGGGAAGTGTGCGGGGCAAGGATGTTTTCCTTATCCAGTCGATGGCAACACCTGTGCACCGAAACATCATGGAAATGCTGATCATGATCGATTGCCTGAAGCGTGATTCAGCCGGGCGGATAACTGCTGTATTCCCCTACATGGCATATGCCCGTTCTGATAAGAAGGACCAGCCGCGTGTACCAATTACCGCCCGGCTTATGGCCGATATGATTGAGACAGCTGGAGCGGATCGTTTTATGACGATTGACCTGCATGCGGGCCAGATTCAGGGATTTTTCTCCATTCCTGGTGATGTGCTTACCGCATTTCACTTACTCAGCGATTACTTTATGCCGCTTCCCCGTGAAGACCTGGTAGTAGCTACAGCTGATCTGGGGTTTGCAAAGAAAGGCCGCAATTTTGCTGAGAAACTCGGGGTACCACTCGCCTTTGTAGAGAAACGACGGACTGAAAACATGCCCACAGCAAAAGCATCCAAGGTAATTGGAAATGTGGAAGATAAAAATGTCGTTCTGGTGGATGATGAGGTTTTGACCGGCGGGTCGATTATTGAGGCTTCCCATATTCTGCGAGAGCACGGTGCGAGAGATATCCATCTATCCTTCACCCATGCACTCCTCGCTCCACCAGCCAGCAAGCTTCTTAGTGAATGTGAATATGTGCAGGAAGTTGTGACTACAAATACTGTACCGATACCAGAGGAAAAACGTTTCTCGAAAATGAAAGTACTTTCCGTTGCACCACTCCTCGGTGAGGTGATCTTGCGAGCGCATGAAGGCCGCTCCGTTGGAGAATTATTCAACGAATAGAATTATCCTCGATCGCCCTGGCTAAAACTGCTGTATCTCACGGATATATGGTTCCCAGGCTGAAAGATCGAGGTTTCGTTTTAACCGCAGATAGTAGTCTCTGGTTATTTCCCCTTGTTGTTCCTGGTTAAACGAAAGAAATCCCTCTCCAATCGCCGTTCGCTGTTCGAGTTCTTCCTGGCCGCCATAATCATAGATGTTATGGCGGGACTTTAGATGAAGCCATGCGGTTTTCAGAGAATACCAGGCACCCAGGTTTTGAAACTGCCAGACATGTGTGAGTTCATGGATAAGCCAGGCTGTGTCGGTCAGCCCTTTTCCTGAAGAAGCTGTAAAAAGCACTGCCAATTTGCGGGGAAAAAAGACATGCTGTCCGATGGTAACGGCATTGGCAGAAGGCGGTTTTTCCTTTCTCAGCCAGGCGCCGATTTTTCCCAAAAGGTCAGGCCAACGTGCCTCCTCGCGGATTGTTACACGTTCAAAATCCAGGCTGTTTTTAAATACAAGCCCGGCTTGCTCCATTTCATTAATTGTCATTTTTCTTTTACTCATTACACTTTAGGGTAAAATACAACGACGTTTTTGTGAAGACCTTTTATCCTGGCTTTTTTCAGGATGGAGGAAATTATGGATACACAGCCGGACAGCATGAATAAAAGGAATATAAGTAAATTCTTTCGAGCCGTTTATGTTGTCATACGTGAAACAATGGAATCATTCGGGCTTCATGAGGGTCCAACACGTGCGGCAGGCCTTGCTTTCCGGGGACTGCTCTCTCTTTTTCCTCTAATTCTCTTCCTGATTTACATAGCCAGCCAATTTCTTGATTCTGCTGAAACACAGCAGGTCTTATACACATACCTTGAACAGGTGATCCCAACTGCAGCCGGGTTGGTGGAGGGTATTGTCGACCAGACGTTGGAAAAGCGGGGTCCGATTGGATGGATCGGTACACTCGGCCTGATAGCAAGCGCTTCATCCTTGTTCTATGCGCTGGTCATATCCTTGAATGTGATCTGGAACGGCAGGCGCAGGCCAGTGTGGCGGCGTACGGCGCTGGCAGCTGTATCGGTTGTAGGGATCGCTGTTCTATTTGTCCTGTCGATTGCATTGAGCGCTCTGGCTACGATCGAGATTCCCGGACGTGAATTACTGGATCAGACGTGGGTGAACAGGCTGATTTCTATAGTAGTTACTATTCTTCTTTTTACGTTTGTTTTTTATTGGCTGCCCAACCGGCGTGTGAGTAAAAAAGCAGCATTGTCTGGCGGCACCCTGGCAGCACTGCTTTGGGAGGCAGCCAAATCAGTCTTTGCCTGGTATCTTACCTCCGGCCTTACCAATTACGGCCTTGTTTACGGATCCCTGGCGTCGCTGGTGGCACTGATGATATGGGCTTTTCTGACTGGGGAAATTGTTCTGCTCGGCGCTGAGTTTGGCTCCACACTGGAAAAAATCTATTGGCCTGACAGCCGGCTTGAACCTGATGGATGGAATGGAATAAACAGAAACGCTGAAGTGAAACGCTGAAGAAGCTGAGTACGCTGATCACTTGCAGCGCCAGGGATATGCGCTGAAGACTAAATCACAGATTACCCGGATTGAAACACAGATTACACAGAAAAAAACCTGATAAAACTGGGCAGGGGATGGAAAAATGAAAAGAAGAGAAGTTATGACTGGTGAGGACTGCGGCCTGGACAGCCCAGTTCGTTCGATGTTAAAAACGCCAGGACCTGCACGTAAAAAACCGGCACCGAAAACCCCTGCACCAAAACGCCCTGCACCAAAGAAACCAGCCCCCAGGAATCCAGCGCCGAAAAATCCGGCAACAAAACGTCCGGTATGGTAATTGTATACACCATAATCCCCAATAGAAAATGAGTGTACACCCGTTTATTCTTTAACCAGAATATGAAGCTTCAAGACTTCCAACAGTTCGTTGTACCCAAAAACAGATCCGGATTTTCCCTTCAATTAAACAAAGCCGTACGGATAGATGCAGTAAACCCTTCACAACCTGGAAGAAAGCTTCTTCCCCCCGTTATTTAATAGTCCGGATTTTCCATTTTTGTTCCAGGAAAAGTTCCATAATATCTGTCGGTCACCTCCATTATTTCTCCACACTCGACTGCTATCCTTCGGACATTGAATAAAACATACATAAGGAGGCAGTAATGTTTAAACGTAATGTGGTTATTTGGAGAGTGATCGGCGCTGTCCTGTTGCTCGGCCTGCTGGTAGGAGGTGGGTACCTGGTTTATCGAGCCGGTATGGCAGCGGGAATCCGTCAGGCGCCTGAAATGGCAGAGGTATTCTCTCGTGCAGTTGAAAGCGGCCAATGGCCTGCAGCTGCAGTCGACGGTTTTGGTCGTGCTGGCGGTCATTTCTACAAGGGCGTTCGGGGCCATTCACCATTCGGTTTCTTTGGCCTGCTGCTGATGGCTTTTCTCTTCTTTGGCCTGCTTCGGTTTGTTTTCTTCCGACACAGGTATTGGGGATATGGCCCGCATCCAATGTATCATGGGCCATGGAAGGGTCCCTGGGGACCCTGGGATTCGGAGAGAGAAGAGAAGAATGCCGGCAAGGAAGGACCTGCCAAAGAAAATTAGCAGCCTACCCTGAAAACATCGTGCTGCAAATCGCAGCACGATGTTCCCTATAATGAAGAAAAAACAACAGAAAGGAAACAGGTATAAGATTGAGCAAACAGGATCGAAAGATACAAATACCATCCAATGCTGTGTGCTCGAAACACCTGCTCTCTGGTAAACTTCAACTGTGAACGAATTAATTCTGGTTGTAGATGATGAACCCAAGATCGTGCGTCTGGCACGGGATTACCTTGAAAAAAACGGCTTCCGTGTGATCTGTGCCGGGGATGGAAATACTGCTATGGCGGCAGCTCGCAGGGAATCGCCTGACCTGATTGTTCTGGACTTGCTGCTGCCCGGCCAGGATGGCAGGGAAGTCTGCAGGAAGCTCAGGGCTGAAAGCGATGTGCCGATTATTATGCTCACTGCCCTGGCGGAAGAGAGTGATCAGATAGTTGGCCTGGAGATCGGAGCGGATGATTATATAGTCAAGCCGTTTTCCCCTCGCGCCCTGGTTGCAAGGGTAAGGGCTGTTCTGCGGCGTGTCCAGAATGAGGTTAAACCACCGGAGATCCTGCGGTTCGGAGATCTGACGATAGACCAGCTGCGGCATCTTGTTTCCATCGGAGACAAAGAGCTGCACCTGACACCAACTGAGTTTGACCTGCTTTTTGTTCTGGCGAATCATCCTGGACATACCTTGAGCCGTCAGCAGCTGATGGAACAGGTGTCAGGCGGTGCAAGTATTGCTGTGGATCGCAGTGTTGATTCACACATCAAAAATCTCCGGCGCAAGCTGTCTCGCGAATCCGGTTCTGAATGGATAGAAACCGTGTATGGAATCGGATACCGGTTTGCTGTAAAGGAGCGCTGATGAGGTATCCACGCAGGAAGCCCCATATGCCCTTCAGACGTCATATAAAACGTTACCACGGCCGCCGCTTTATCTTCCTGCGTTTTCTGCAGGTTTTTGGCGGGATCAGTTTGTTATTCCTGGGCGGGATTCTGTTTTTCGGAATGCTGGCCCAGGGGCACTCCGCCATGGATTTCAGGCATTCGCGTTTTGACGGCCCATTTTTCCTGGTCCCCGGATTGTTTTTACTGGGGGCTCTGGTATTGGCCGGGATGGCTTACAGGCGGTTTGGGCAGCCTTTCGCTGATATCATGACAGCTGTAGACAAGGTTGCTGAAGGGGATTTGAGCGCTCGGGTGAAAGAGAGATCACGTGGTGAGTTAGGAAACCTGGAAAGACGATTTAATTATATGGTGGCTGAACTGGAACGGGTGGAGCAGCAGCGTCGGAATATGACTGCAGATATCGCACACGAGCTGCGTACACCACTGCATATCCTGCAGGGAACGCTAGAGGGCATCCTGGATGGCGTCTACCAGCCAGATGATGAAACCATCTCCAACTCGCTTGATGAGACCCGCCTGCTGACCCGGCTTGTAAATGACCTTCAGACGCTGGCTCTGGCGGAAGCCGGCCAACTGCCGCTGCATCCTATAAGGTTCGATATCCGTGACCTGCTTCAGGATGTCAGTGAGGCGTTTGCAGTCCAGGCTGTAGAACACTCAGTCAGGTTGAATGTGGAATTATCCGATGAGTCACAGGAGATACTGGCAGATTACGATCGTCTATACCAGGTGCTGGCCAACCTGGTACGCAATTCCCTTGACCATACGAGTGCGGAGGACGAAATCGCAATCAGTGCAGCTGTGGAGGAAGAGGACTTGATAATTATTATCCGGGATACAGGAGAAGGGATTCCTCCCGAAGACCTGCCGTATGTTTTTGATCGCTTCTGGCGGGGTGATAAATCCCGATCTACACAGGGACATGGCCTGGGGCTGGCAATAAGCAGGGGGCTGGTACAGGCGCATTCCGGGAGAATCAATGTCCAGAGTGTTGAGGGTGAGGGGACAATATTCAGGATTACACTGCCCGCTTCTGGGTAGACAGTCTTTGTGATTTTTGTATGAAATAAATACCTGTCAGCCTCGAAAAATCACAGCCGTTTTGATTGGTTCTGTGACTATAATCAGCAATGTTTTCATGCGCATCTCGCAGATGCTGCAAAAGAGCAGATTTTTCACTCCATAGAATACGATGCCAGATTCTGCCAGAACGGCTGATTTGTCAGGTCGCCCCAGTTTGCCGACAGGAAACCCAGATCACCCAAGATCAGAACCTCACCCTCTCCAGCCTCGAGTAAAACCATCGTTGGCGTTCCATCCATTGAAGCAAGTGCAGCCCCGATATCTGCCCGGATTCCAAGGGTATTCTGATCAGCGCCTTTGAGCCTTCCTGCAGCCTGTAGAAGTTCGGACTGCCCTTCCGCTGTGCTGGTGGAAAGCACCTGTCCGGGTATTTCTACATATTCAGCTCCAAACCGATCTGCAAGGGTGTTCATTTCCTGCCAGTCTTCATTGGATTCATAAACAGTATTTGCATATTTCAGTCTGTTTGCACTGTTGGTGAGAACAAGCAGTCCGCCTTCACGGGCATATTCTTCCAGCACGTCCAGTTCACTCTCAGTCCAGCGTTCATCATAAGCTGCAGTTTCGTCCTCAGGAGGGTAATCAAACACAGGCAGGACAATGACCATGGCTGCATCTGCCAGCCCCGCAGCGGTTACAGGCGTGCTGTATGGAATGTGATCGATATCTATCCCGCGGGAACCAAGCAGCATGTTGAAGTCGAACAGCGCCGAGGGAGACTGATGGATGCCTTCATTGTGACTTCCTGCGTAGACAACACGCATTTCGGGTTCCGGAGCGGCTTCAATATTCGGCCTTTGTGTGGGCGGGTTCAGCACAGCTTCAATGCCGATCTGGGCCATCTCCATAAAAGCCACACCTGATTCAGCCGCCAGATCAGGTGTGTCATAGGGATCGTGGAGATGTCCGGCGTACCATACCTGTCCAACGGCATTCATCTCTGCTTCATTTTGAAAGATAATGTTTACATTTGGAAGGTTGTAGCCTGTAAAGGCAGAGTTGTCAGAATACAGGAAAGGTGCGTCCAGTACTTCTGTCTGGATACCGTTCAGGTTGGCAAGACCTGCAAGGTGGTTTGCCCAGTTGAGTTCAGAGTTTCCGTAACGAGCATAGGACCAGCCGACAATATTGTGCACTGCTGCGATGCCGTCCAGCGGCCTGGAAAGACAATCAAAGGTTATCACCGCAAGGGTTCGATCCAGCAGTTCCTGCCGGGTTGAAGCGAAGTGGAAAGACCCATACAATCCAATTTCCTCGGACCCGAACCATACAAACACAAGATCTGTTGGCGGGATGGTTTCACTGTCGTTCAGATAGCGGAGGATTTCGAGCAGGATAGCTGAACCACTTCCGTTGTCGAGGGCGCCCGGTGAATTCGGGCTGTCGATGTGTGCGCCAAGTATCAGGGCATGTTCGTGGTCTTCACCCGGCATGTACGCGACAAGATTTCCTGACTCAGCTGGCGAGCGCACATCGACGTCCCACACAATTTCGGCGGTGGAAATCTGCTGCAGGTCACTCCAGTCCTGGATACCAGCATCTGCCAGGTCTTCCATGCGCGCGTACACAACAGGTGGAAGGTCATCGACCTGGATCCAGTTCAATGCGCTGTTATCACCGAGGAATGTCCCGTGGCTTACGCCGGCAGTATTGGAGAATTGGGTCAGGAATACTAATCCAGCCGGATCCATACTGATCAGGCTGCTCAGATCGACAGCCGGCCGGTCAATCCCGTTGAGAACCCTGTCGAACAATTCATAGTTCAGCAGCAAGATACTGCCGAATACGTCGTCATCGTCAACAGCGGCAAGTTCCTCAGGTTCCAGAATGGCAAAGGCCTCTGCTTCCACACGAACCGGGTTCGGATCGTTATCATACAGGTTCCCGTCTGAATCGAATAAAACCGCCTGTTCGAATTCATCCCGAGGCCCGCGCATGCTCGATGCCGGGATTTCGAATTGCTGCTCATCGATCACTATCTCAAGCCCGCTCTGGTGGAATTCGGTGCCCAGCACCACATTGAAAGTCTGCCGTTCGGAGGAGAGCCCGGCTTGCTCAAGAAAAGCGAACTCATCAAGGCGGGCCTGCATATAATCCAGGGCTTCCCGTTCGCCGCTGCTGGCGGAATTACGCCAGCCGGAGTAGGGCTGGATGGAAGTCAGGTCGTTTAATGTGGAGAGAAGGTTATCCAGAGAGACATCAGGCGCAATAGCATTGCCGGCCTGGCCGGTTTGGTCAGGCAGTTCAGCGGCAGGCGTATCGGCTGTGGATTCACTCTGGTTCGGCTGGAAAAGGCTGCAAGAAACCGTAACAAGCAGCAGGGCTGTTACCGTCAGGAATTTACTGAATCTTTTATGCATCCGGATCTCCTTGCTTTGCTGTGTACCGGTTTGATAAGGATGTTTGCTGAGATTGTAAGTGAAAGCATTTCGATGTAGAAAAGCTTAATTAAGTACGCACCAGGGTGGAAAAAGGTTCAATCCAGGACGAATCCTGCTGCCTGAGACCATCTCCTGGCTTTAAACAAGATGTTTTGAATGAGTTCTGTGCCGGTGAAATCAGGAAGCAGCAGGTTCGCCGGGTTGAACAGCGTTCCGGTCGAATGCTTTCCTGCGCATCGCCAGAAAGGCAAACGCACTGGCAAGACTCAGGAGAATGGATGCATACCAGACCCAGTTAGGATTTCCGGAGTCAATCGCAAGGCCGGCCAGCAGGGGACCAAGAGCAAAGCTGATCGACCAGGAGAAGCCATTTACGGCCATATAGCGTCCTCGCATCGTTTCAGGTGCCAGCATGGCAACGATTGCCTGCCCTACAGGGCTGATAACCATTTCGCCGATGGTAATGACTGCCATGGCAGCCAGAAACAGCCAGTACGCGGAAACGAATCCATACATGCCGAAACCGACAGCATAGAACACGCAGCCCAGGGCCATCATCCACATGGGTGCCTTGTTCCTTACCTTGCGTGTGATCGAAAACTGCATCACCACAACCATGGCCGCATTCAAACTCATGATATAGCCATACAGCTGTTCAGTAATACCATGGAAATCGCGCAGAAAGACAGAAAGCGTGCTGTTCATCTGGACATACACTAGGCCCATCAAGATGTTGGCGAAGATGAAGGTTACATAGAGGCGGTCTTTCAGCACACGCCCATAACCGCGAAACGTTTCACCCATTGTTTCGGGCTTGTCGTCTTCAGCTGTCTGTGGCCGTGTTTCCTTCAACACGAAGAATACAATAGCTGCCGTTATCGTGCTGGCAACAGCATCCGAAACAAACAGCAGCAGGTAAGATCGGGAGGCCAGCAGGCCGCCAATAGCAGGACCGATTGCAACTGAAAGATTGAATGCGACCCGAAGTATTCCAAATCCTTCTGCACGTTTCTCCTGGGGAAGCAGGTCGGCAATCATGGCCTGGCGTGCGGGCCCACCGGCTTCCGAGAATATGCCGGAGACAAGCGCGATTATAAAAAATGTGCCGAGGTCGTCGACCAGGCCCATAAAGACACTGCTTCCCGCGCTTGCAATCAGGCCGAGGATAAGTGTCCCCTTGCGGCCGAGACGGTCAGAAAGCCCGCCGCCGAGGAGGCCGCCCATCATGGCTGAAATGGAGAACAGGCCAAACAGGATTCCGACCTGTGTCATGCCAATCTGGAACTTCTGGGTAACGTAAAGGGTAAAGAAGGGGAAGAGCAGTGCGCCGCCAAGCCGGTCAATAAAGGTGGCGAAAACCAGCAGCCAGAACTGGCGAGGGTAATCATTGTATAAATTCTGGATCTTGTGCAAGCCCAATCTGGAGAACATGGTTTGCCTGTTTCTCTTTCAGGATTAGTAACTGCCGGGATGATGAAAACTGAAACTAATTGGAAAGCGGCTCTCATTATACCGTCAGGATTTTGGGTTGTACATCCATGAAAAAACTCACTTTCCGTTTTTGTCTGGAGCAGGAAGTGAAAGATTTGTCACAAAGGTGCAAAGGCGGAAAGGGAAAAAAAACACTTCTTCTGGATCATAATCCAGGGCAATCGTATTTTCCTGCATAACATGGTCCCATACGAGTTCTTTGGTTTTGGTTCATCCTGGTACGCTGCCCTCAACCCTGTTCCTTCACCCTGCAGGGAGAAGGGAGTGAAATATACCCTGGATTGCATAGGAAGCATATGCAAATACCGTGTTTTGTTTTGGTTTTTTCCAGATTCTGAGTAGTTCTTCTACTGGTATTGTGTCCATCTCCTGTTTTACGGGAGAGGGATGCAGGGTGAGGGCGATTAAAAGATACTCAATTTTAAGAATACGATTGCTCTGGATCAAACCCCTTTTGTTTTGACATCATTCATTGCCTGTGCTATGTTGGAACCTGCATTGTTCAACCAAACTTTTTTCAGGATTAGCCTATGACTAGAGAAGTTTCCAAAAAACTTGAAGAAGCTGGTTTTGATGTCCTTCCCCTGGAGATGGAGGATGTTGATGCCTGTGTACTGATCGAACAGCAGGCTTTTAACCGCTTGCGGGAGGCATGGCACCAGCCCGAGCAGCAGCCCAGGCGTATCGAATGGCTGAAGTATCAGGCGCGGTTCCTGCCTGAGAATGTGCTGGTGCTGAAAAAAGAGAAAAAAGTGGCTGGATGGATCATGGTCCACCAATTGGGGACATTGGGATGGATGGGGCCGGTGGTTATCGATCCTGCCCAGCAGGGGCATGGGCTTGGGAGGATACTGACTGAATGGTCGCTGCGGCGTTTGAAGTCATTATCGTGTACCACAATAGGCCTGGAAACCTGGGCATTCAATTACACGAACCTGGGGCTCTATACAAAATGCGGTTTTGATATCGGGCCGGTTATTGGTGTATTGGAAAAGCCTGTTTCTTCCGGAAAAGCCGGGCAAAAATTCCTTCGTTTGGCTTCCACTGCCGAATTGAGTGAGAACGAGCATGGTATGGCGAAGCTTTGTAATGCCGTTTCGCCGGGGCTGGATTATGCTTTCCTTGCGAAAACCCTTGTATCGTGTAATCTGGGCGAGGTGCTTCTATGGGGGGATCCGCAGGACCCCCAGGCGTTGGCGGTGATGCGCTATTTGCCGTATACAATCACGCCAGCGCAGGATTTTGCCAATGTGGAAGTGCTTGCAGTGCGCCCGGATTTTCGCAAGAGAATGGGGCAGTATCTTGAGGATCTCCAGGCAATAGCTATTGATGCCGGCAAGAAGTCTCTTCGTGTTTCCGTACCGAGCGATGATACAGAAGGATTTCGGGAAATGCTGACAGATCATGGTTTCCGGCTGTTGAAGACCAGGCTTCGAATGCTGGCGGAAGAACAGCCTGTAGAGCCAGGTGCTGTGAATTATCTGAGTTTTTCTGTGTAAGACCTGGTCTTTGCTGCGGGATTCGAAGTTTAACTGTATTTTCCATGTCGGCGCCGGGAGACAGCCGCGTATGTCTTCAAGTGCCAGGTACTGATAAAGAATGAAAAGAATCCCTGGAATTACTATCAAACCGTTTCAGAAGAGCAGCTTGCATAACCTGCTGGCTCTTTTTAACGCGGCTGCTGCGGGACGAAGGGAAGCTGCACAGATTCATGCCGGGGAATTTTCCAATAGAGTACTGGAGCATCCCGGATTCGAGCCTGAAGGTTTGCTTCTGGCGTGGAACAAGGGTGGAGAAGCTGCTGGTTTTATTCACGCAGTTATTCCACCGCCGGACATTCCGCTGTATGCGAAGCTGAAAGGCAGGGGGTATCTTTTTGGGCCGTACGTAAGGCAGGAAAGCAGAGGAATGGGAATTGGGAGGGCGCTGCTGGCTGAAGCCGAGAGCTGGATGGCAGCGCGGTGTGAGGTTCTCTATGTACACGGACTGCGGGCGCCGTTCTATCATGCACGCGAAGGCCCCCGACAGCCGTATTTCGGCTCAACAGAAATGCTGGGCCTCTCCGAGCAGGAAAAAGAGCTATTGGCATTCTACTCCTCAGTCGGTTATAAGCCTGTCCCGGAGCAGGAGTTGTCCATGACGGCGCGTCTGGAACGGCTGGAGCCGCGGCCTGCTGATCTTTCCGGATTGGAAGTTGTCCGGGTAACGCAGGGAAAGCCGTGGCCCGGAAGGGTGGCATGGGTGCCTGGTGATCAGACAGGGTACGGCTATGCGGCATACCGGCCTATGGCAGCATATGACACAATAGCTGTCGCGAGCAGCGACACCATTCTGGGCCACTGTCAGTGGTATCCGATGCGGCGAGCCGGCAGGGCTGCATTGTATGATCTGAGACTTGAGGAGCCGCTGCGAGGGCGCGGGATGGGGCGCTGGCTTTTTGAGGCGGGGTTGGCAGCCATGGCGGAAGCAGGTTTCCGCGAGGTTGAACTGCATACCAGCCCCCAGAGGAACGAACTCGCATATCACATGTATCTGAAGGCCGGATTTCAAGAAGCGGCTTCATGGGTCATCTTGAAGAAAGATATTTCAAATAAATAGGAGCCAGTATTCCATGAACAAAACCGGCCAATCATCTTGTGGTTAATTGACCGGTTTATTGTGCGGTTCTAAAAGATGTTCAGGAATTTATACTGACACTGTCCTAGAAGAATATTTTGACCAGCTTCAAGGCTTTCTGCTTCCAGGGTACCCGGTGTGTGACGCCGCCCTCGGCACTGCGGAGGGAATCGATGTTTTCACGGTACCAGGCAAAGTTCCTCAGCATGGCATCCTTGTTTGAATACTTTGGTTCAAATCCCAGCTTCTGCTGCGCTTTTTCGATGGAAACGAATGAATCCGTCGCAGCAGTTTCGTAGATCCAGGGATACAACGGAGAAAGGTTGAGTTTCTCAAGGATGCGCAGTGCAAGAATGACCGGCTTTGCAGGGAAGGGAACGATACGTTTGCCGTGGCCTGCTGCATCCATCACTGCCTGGTAATCCTCACGCATGGTCGTGTATTCGGCTGCTCCGATATTATAGGTATCGTTCGCAATAGTCTCTTCCTTCTTGATACACAGATCGATCGCATGGCACAGGTCCTCGACATCGAGAAGCTGGTAGCGGTTCTTGCCGGATCCAATCATGGGGAAGTTCTTGCCCTCGTCTGCCCATTCGTACATGATGGCGAAAACGCCCAGCCGTTCCGGCCCTACGAATGATTTGGGACGCAGCACAGGGACAACCATGCCCTCTGCCCGGAACTCCTCGCAGACTTCCTCAGCCTGCACCTTTGCTTCACCGTATGGGCCAACGCCGATTTTGGGATCGTCCTCATAAAGCGGGTGATGATCGGGAACGCCGTAGACTGCGGTGGAGGAGATGTGGATCATCCTCTTGACGCCGATCTTTTTTGCTTCGGTCAGGACGTTTCGAGTTCCCTGGACATCGGTCGAGAAAATTTCCTCGGGAGGGTAGAGCGGCAGTGCTGCTGCACAATGGACAACGATGTCTGCACCGGCCATACTTTTGGCGAGTGTTTCGACATCACGTATATCTCCCTGTGTAAAATCGATCTGATCCAGTTCGGGATAGTTGAAGGGTTCCAGGTCGATGCCGGAGATTTTATGGCCGCCCTGGTCGAGGAAATAGCGTACGAGGTTGATGGCCAGGAATCCACTGATCCCGGTGATGTAAATATTCATGTCAGCTCCCAGTTGTTCGTACGAAAGCAAGATTCCGGTGTGTCGATTTGATCAAACACTGTTAAACAGGAACCTGCTTCCGGGCAAGTGTGATTAGATTTCCCCGGGTGTGAGATGCAGTTATCTTCACCCGGTGTGCTGCATAATCCGCCCGTAAGTATACCAATAGTTTGTCTGATGGGCAGGTCTTCCGGGAATGCGCCACGAACAGGAGGACATGATACCCGCAGGGGTCGACCCACGTGTCGACCCACGATCTCGACCCACGTGTCGATCCACGAAGTCGACCTACGTGTCGATCCACGAAGTCGACCCGGCTGCGCGAATTGAACAATACGTTTAGGTATTCAGAATATCGACCCTGCTGAGTGAGAAGAGGTTTTGGCTATCCGGCGGCAGGGTGGACAACGTGCATCCTGTCCAGATCCAGGGTGGACACATGGGTCCACCCCTACGCCGAAGAGTATCGACCATTCTACGCATGCAGTCCGGACAATGGTTATCCCATCCGTTCCTGGACGTGTGCACGTTGTGTCCATAATACCCGTAGGGGTCGACCCACGTGTCGACCCACGATCTCGACCCACGTGTCGACCTACATGTCGATCCACGAAGTCGACCCGGCTGCGCAAATTGAACAATACGTTTAGGTATTCAGAATATCGACCCTGCTAAGTGAGAAGAGGTTTTGGCTATCCGGCGGCAGGGTGGACAACGTGCATCCTGTCCAGATCCAGGGTGGACACATGGGTCCACCCCTGCGCCGAAGAGTATCGACCATTCTACGCATGCAGTGCGAACAATGGATATCCCATGCGTGCTTTGGCGTGTGCACGTTGTGTCCATAATACCCGTAGGGGTCGACCCACGTGTCGACCCACGATCTCGACCCACGTGTCGACCCACGATCTCGACCCACGTGTCGACCTACATGTCGATCCACGAAGTCGACCCGGCTGCGCGAATTGAACAATACGTTTAGGTATTCAGAATATCGACCCTGCTGAGTGAGAAGAGGTTTTGGCTATCCGGCGGCAGGGTGGACAACGTGCATCCTGTCCAGATCCAGGGTGGACACATGGGTCCACCCCTGCGCCGAAGAGTATCGACCATTCTACGCATGCAGTGCGAAC
>Ga0272441_10001712_pt1 | contig 46211 bp, 41 predicted proteins | sample SSMProp6N_FD_193582 | JGI IMG/M metagenome (GOLD analysis project Ga0272441, IMG submission 193582) | Marine sediment archaeal communities from Little Sippewissett salt marsh, Falmouth, MA, United States - SSM-Prop-6N | ecosystem: Environmental > Aquatic > Marine > Wetlands > Sediment ... | reverse complement strand
GCCGTCGTGAAATTTAACTCCCTTGTTAAGGGAAAATGTATATTTTAACCCCTCTTCTGAGACAAGCCAGGTTTTAGCCAAATTGGGTCCTAGCTCACCTTTCGAATTAATACGAACTAATTTGTTAAAAACAATATTCATGATATCCAGAGAAATCGTGTGCGTTGTCAGGATGGGATTGATAATGGTGGGTTTGTATTTCGTTCCGATGACCAGGGTCCCGCCGTAAGGATGGCTGCGGGCAGGCTTGCCTTGAGCTTCTGTGTGCGGGGGAAATGTCAATATGGAAGTTATCATAAATAGGATCAGTGCTGGGATTTTTCGTTCTTTTACTGACATTTTTCCAAGTGACCTCAGGCGATGTAATGGTTACCTTACATCAGTTTCAAATTATACAAATAGGATAAAAGTTCTTTTAGCTGACTTTTTTCTACTATCCTATCTGATAAGAATCAATAATAAAAGGAATTTTTATACCCTTGCGGTTAAGAAATTTGGCACGCTCATTTAAAATTTTAAAGAGAATCCGCCCTCAAAATATCGTCTTGGCAAGGGATAATCAGGGTTTGACCAATATTTGCTGTTGGTGAGATTATAGATATTCAGGAAGATCTCTAAATCGATATTGCCTTTCACATCTTTGAATTCTTGTGTTAATTTTGCATCAAGGATAAATTTACGGTCGTTGGCTTCCCCCGGATCCGCGCTCCAGCGCCTATAGGAGCCGTAGAGATGAAAACCAGAACCCTTTTCATTCTTGTAATTTGCTCCTAAAGAAAAACTTTGTCTTGCGATATCCGCATCACGGACAAGCTTTCTTGTTTCTCTGTTCTCCACATCCGTAAAAGCTCCGCTTGCCCGCAACGTTAAATCATCATTCACCTGATAATGGAGAGAGAGCTCTGCTCCCTGGCGCCTGAATTTTTTGAAATTGTCGTACTTGTATACTCCAGCGTCCCAGACCAGTGCCAGAGCATCTTTGACATCCGCACGGTAAAGATCAAGTTTTATTTTGACCGATGCGAAAGGTTTTGTCTCAAAACCTGCCTCATACATGGTTGCACGTTCTGCTTTTAAGTCCGGATTGGGGCCGACCCATTGGGAGGCATCATCACTATAAATCCACATTAAGGGCGGAGCGTTGAAGGCGCGGGAAACTCTAAACCGAGCCAAAGATTGACGGGCATCTTCAAAATGATAAATCATGCCGAGGCTCGGGCTTGTTTGTGAGCCAAATTGCTGGTTGTGGTCATAGCGGAGCCCGGGAATGAAATCCCAGTTATGCCATTTGTAAGTATAATTCATGTAAGGGGTCTGCATGCTGATACGCTTGCTGTTATCTAAAAAATTATTTGACTTAAATTCATGCCAGTCAAAGTCCGATCCAAAAGCCCAGACATCCTTGTCTCTTAAGTGAAGGCTGCCGGTTATGCTCACGCCTTGATACGTATTGTAATACAGATTGGAACTATCCAGATCTCCTGTGGAGGCCACATAAGTATCAGAAAGGATATCCTGATCATTGTATTTGTAGGCAATGTTAATATTGAAATCGTCTTGCTGGTTTTCCAGGTTTATCTTTCCGTATCTGGCAATATAGGGCATTGAGACCCAGGTATCATCTGAAAAAATACCATCATGAACATGAGCGCCCGTATACCCAAACGAACCTGTGATTTTGGTATTGTCGGTCAATGGATAGGATAATTTTCCGAAAATTTTATTTTCCTGAACGTCCGAGCGGGCTCTTGTCCCGTTTGTCTCCAAATAACTTCCCGAAACAAAATAACCCAATTCTGAAATTTTTCCGGCCAATTCCAGAGAGTTTTTAGTCGTACCAAACTCAGCAAAGGTGCTTTTAAATTGACCCGTAGGAATCGCTGAATTGCCTGTGTCTTTTGTAATGACATTGATGACACCTCCCAGGCTTGAACCCCAGGCGCTCGAAGAGGCGCCTTTGATGACCTCGATGCGTTCGATATGTTCTACGGGGATAATGGTCGGATCTGCCTGGCCTGAAATTTGTGTATTAAAGGGGATGCCGTCAATCATGACCAAAACTTGTCGTGAGGCCGACCCATGAATAGTCAAGGCCGTTGCCTGGCCGAATTGATTGGTAACCGAAATATCGACTCCAGGCATATATTTGACCGCTTCTCCTAAATTATTGGCTGATGATCGTTCAATGTCTTCTCGGGTGTAAACCATGACGTTCTCAGCCGTATGCTCTTCTTCAGAGTCCGAACGCTTTGCCGTAATGAAAATAGTTCCCAGATTGATGAACTCTGATGATAATTTCCAGGAATTTTCGGCTTCAGCGCAGGAAATACAGCAAAAATAAAATATCAGGGAAGACATAAAAAAGGCTGAGGAGTATTTGGTTTTGGGAAAAAGGGGTAGATTAAATATCATAGTTGTAAGTTGTTTTCTAGTATGATGTTAGCTGAAAAATATTAGTTACCCAGGTCGTTCTTATGTATTACCTCAAAATATTCCAGCAACGTTATATAATACCACATCCATCTTGTCAACGGAATGTTTTTATCAAACGTTTGGAAGAACGCCAGGAAGGACTTTTGATCTCAAACTCGGATTCTGCCAAAAATCGCCTCTTTATTCGCCTCCTTTACGGCATGGATAACAATGGAGGCGCCTACCAGAATTACGACGAACATCAAAAGTATTTTTTTCATAGCATCAGCCCTCTTTTCTAAAATTTAAAACGCATGCGCGTTTCGACTTTATTGTAATCTCTATCATCGATATCGTCGAAAGCCACAATAAAAAAGCGGATATTCACATCCAGATTCTTCGTCAAGTTGTATCCGATTTGGAATTCGTTGTCCGAATAGCCTTCTCCCTCGGAGGAGCTGGTTTGATAGGTAGCCGTTGCATAAGTATAGGATACCCATGCCTTGTCCCACGCGTATTTGATTCGGCCTTCGAAGATCTCGGCCCCCGCATTATTCTTGGCTGTATCCTGGTCAACAATATTAAAGGAATCCGCCAGCCAGCCGGGGTGGTTCAGGGCATCGCCGTCGTCAAATTTGGAATAGCTGAATTTCAGTTCCACCGGGCCTTTTTGGACAAACGGCTGGATAACAATAATATCGGCATCAGAACTGCCGGTAATATCGGCATCGATATGTTCGTATATAATATCCCCGCCATATTTGACTCCGTGCTGTTTCCATTCTGCCGATATCCCTGTGTCAATACCGAAGACGCTGGCATAATCATTGTGGTACATAAAATACGGGTTGAACTTGAGCAATTCAACCGGTTGGTATCGTGCTTCCAAAAATACCAACAGAGGACCGGATCCTGAACCATAAGTATTTTCGGAGTCTAAATCCTGTGCATCGTTTGTCCGGCCGAAGTCTTCGCCGTCATCATAATCGATTTCTGCAAACCGTCTCATCACGCCGGCAATCAATTCCAGATTTTTGACCTCTTTAAAGCTCAGATATCCCCCCTCGCTTTGGGCATCATCGATATGGGATACTTTTCTGTGATCCCATCGCCCTGCCGTAACGCTTGAATGATTAAGAAAGCTATAATTCAAATATACCTCCGGCAGAGTAAATTTGGTTTCGATATCCTGCTCATAGGGGTCTGTTGTGCCATCATCATGCTCGCTGTACAACTCTCCATGCGCAAAAAATCGTGCCCCAAATTTTAAATTATTCCAGCTGAGCGTTTCGTATTTTAAAGTCAAGTAAGCGGTGCTCCAGCCGGCATTGGAATCATCGGCTTCTTTGGCAATGAATTCAAAATAATTGCCGATGGTACCGGAAAAAGTGCCTTTTTTGAATACGTCTTCTATCGTCAAAGAGTCTTCCGCAAAGCATGCGTTTGGGAAAAAAGAAAAAATAACAAATACACCTAATAACAGCACAACTACCTTTTTCCCTCTCATACTTGCCCTTTCCATAGGGGGCCTCCTTCCTACTTACTTATTAATAAAATTATGGGGGCTTTTTTATCGAAGAAGTGTATCGATCTCTTCCAGCAATTTTTCCTGGTCCAGAGGCTTGTCAAAGCAGACCTTTGCGCCGATAGAAAGCATTTCCTTTTTTTCTTTTTGATTAAAAAAAGCCGAAATGGCAATGATTTGGGTATGCGATGTTTCTGCCGTTTGTTTTATCCTTCTGGCGACTTCGAATCCGTCCATTCCCGGCATTTTTATGTCCAGAATCACCAAATCCGGGTTGAATACAGCAATTTTTCTTCCGGCGTCAAATCCGTCAAAGGCCACTTCCAGATCATAATTTTTCTTGAGAGCTAAAAGTCGTCTTATCGATTTTGCCATATTTTTATCATCATCGACGATTAATATTTTGGGAACGGCGTCGGAATTTTTGGTTTTGAATTCCTGGGGAATGGGGATGTTGTATTCTTCAAGAAATCTGAGGAAGTTTTCAATCCGCACACGGCTGTGTTTTCCGGGGGTACGGAAGGCCTCCATTTTGCCTTCCTTTATCCATTGATTGACCGTACGCGGGGCGACATCGCAATATTTCGCGATTTCATAGGTTGTCAGTGCGTTTTTTTTCATCTTTCCGCAATAACTGTTCGACAATCTTTTTAAATAATTTTGAGTCGAAAGGCTTCCCTAAAAAACGATTTGCGCCATACTTTTCAACAAGGATTTTGCCGCTTTTTCCCGATGTTCCTGATATCCCCAGAATCTTAATATCTTTCAGATTTATGCTGTTACGAATATCCATGCATGTCTTGTATCCGTCCTTTTGGGGCATCTTGATATCAAGAATAACAAGGTCTGCCGGAAAGCTTTCCAGCTTTTTGCCGGCTTTCAGGCCGTCTTCGGCTTCCTCGATTGCATACTTTCCTTTTATGGCGAGTATTCTTTTTATCATGTGACGAACGCCTTTGTCATCATTGAAGAATTTAATGGTCATCTTTAATTGGATTCTTGTTTATTTCTCATAATTTTGAACGATTTCCCTATATTTGCCATGAATCATATTCCTGTCAAATTCCCCCATGGCATCAAGCATTTTGTCTCGCTCCTCTTCTGTGAAATATTCCATACACGGAATAAAAAAATGCTTGTCTTCTTTTTCAATATGCTGAGGGTAAAATTTGGCCAGTGTTTCCAGGTTGGACAGGATCTCTTTTAAGGCATCTTGACTGCCTCCAACATATTCCTCTTTTGCCTCGGCAAGCTTCTTAACATTATTCCTCCCCATTTTATGCTCTTCGATGAGCTCCTGCATCATTCTTTTGTGTTCGGCAGAGATATCTTTTTGGGCGAGGCTTCTAAACAGGATGTCTTCTTCTTTGCCGTGATGACATTGGTCGGCGTATGTCTTTATAAAATCGACAACGGTATCGACAAACAAGGGGTCAACCTTGTTTTCTTTTTTGATATCTTCTGTTTGGAGTTTCATGATTTTTATCATTCGTTCTATCAACCGGTGTTCTTTCATCAAAGGTCCTACGGGCATCATAATATTTTCCTCCTTATGGTTGTAATGGCTGTTTTATGAGAATGATTTATAAAATTTATTTTTCTTGTTTCCATTGCGCATAGGCATTTGCGATTTCCTCAACGGTTGCGTTTTTATTTTGAAGAAGATAGCTTTTAGAGAAACAAGAAAAAGCATTTTCGTAATCGCCGTTATCAAGAAACAACTCCCCCAGTTTTTCATAGGCAGCGACATAGCTGGGAACCAAGGCAATGGCCTTATGAAAATGTAATTTTGCAAACTCAAATTTATCCATGGAACAGGCCCCCAACATATAATGGACCTTGGCAGATGGCGGATTGAGGCACAAGCACCGATGCAGCACTTTTTGGGCTTCGGGACAAAGGCCGGATTGAAAATAAATTGCCGATAGCAGTTCACAACTTTTCATATGGGAAGGGTAATTTTTCACCATCAGACGGACAATTTTAAAATTATTTTTCCAAAAGCTATTGAGAAGAATTGTCAAGAAAAGACAGAAAGTGATGATTCCCCATTTTAGGCTTTTGACAATCAAATGGCGGTACCGGGACCACCTTCCCTTTCGACAAAAATCGTGAATCAACATGGCAGCCGCCCCCAGAAACCCTAGGGAAGGCAGGTACAGGAACCGATGCGATAAAGGATTCGCCAAGGGGATAATATTGGATACAGGGATATAAAAAATAAGAAACCACAACATCAAAAAAGATATCGCTTTCGAATAAAAATACATCCTCCCTGTCATGAAGACATAAAAGAAAGGGATGATTATTGTGAGCCACATCTGGTAATTCCCCCACGGCAATAAAGGCGGCGTATATTGAGGAGGAACCGCCGTGACATGAAAGGGAATGGCCAGAGAGTAGATTTGAAGATAAAATATGCGCAGAATCGTTAAGGCATGATTTGTTATTGTTCCTCCTAATAGGCCCACCTTATCCAGCGTCGTGTTAGGAAAAACTTTAAGATAAACGAATAGATAGAAAGTCGCTATGATAAGATAACCAAGATAATGGTTCTTGAAGTGGGATAAAAGGTCAGGCAACCTGCATTTTCGAAAGTAAACATCATAAGCCACGAGGGTGAAAGGCAATACGACGGCAGCCTCCTTTGAAAAAACGGCCAGAAAGTAGAATAATAGAGAAAGCCTTATTTTATTTTTACAGGAAGAAGTGCCCGAAAAGCTATTCTGGATGTATAGCAAAAATGACAGCAAAGCAAAGAAGGCTGCCAGGCAATCCGCCCGATAGCCGATAGCGCAAACAGCTTCCACTTTGGCAGGATGAACGCAAAATAAAATCGCGCCGAACAAGGAGATGGATTTGTTTTTGGAAATAACGAAAAGGATGAAATAGGCAAGAAGGGTATTGGCGATGTGTAAAATAAGATTGGTAAGATGATACCCAAACGCGTTTTTCTTCCACAGCCAATGATCGATAAAGTAAGTCGTTGAAAGAACCGGCCGGTAGGCCGCCGATCCCGAATTGGATTTTTCTCTCGGGGCATAGGCATAATTCCCAGGAGAAAGATAACTTTTATCGAAAATTCTGGGAAAATTCTTCCAGGATTCATAAAAGGTATTGTTTATCAGGAGGGAATAGTCGTCCCCCACAAAGTCATTAAAGAGACTATTTGTAAAAGCAAGAATCGCAATCAGGATAATAATCAAAATGGGGCGTTTATGTGCCCCCCAACAGAGACGCGGGCTTTTTTCGTTATTCGTATTGGATAGGTTGTTCATCAATCTGGTTTTAGCGAATCTTTAATAGCTTCAAGCGATTTTTTCAGTTCCTCTTCCGGCATATGATATTCTGCAATGGGACAGGCGATCTCATGGTTGCATTTGATTTTTTCATTATAATGCATTATTTTTTTATAGCAAAAATTTTATATAATGGATTCTCCCATGCCAAAACGGCGAAATCCGTTCTAGAATGCAGCAAAGAGATGAGCTCCGGGCTGTTTTTTGATTATTTGACGGATTTCTGGAATAAGCGCTGAAACAAATTTGCTTGAGCCTTGATCAGTCAGATGACACACATCGTCAAAATAAGTTTTATTTTTATTGAAAATAGAGTTCATGTCAATGAAATATATGTGAGATCCATTTTGTGCGATTTTTTTGATTATTGAATTGTGTGCTTCTATTCCTTTCCTCACATCGGCTGGCTTGCCCCATAACTCAACAGAACATTTCACGGATTTCCCGTAATGGTAGTCGAGTTCTTCGTTTAAAAATTTTTTCATAGAGTAATTCTCGGGGATATAATAAGCAAAAGTGAGCAGGAGAACGGGTGTTTTGTTTTTTTGAGCGGTTGCGACAATATCTTTTATATTTTTCTCAAAAGCGGTTTGAGTTTTTATTTTGTGTCCATAGGGGATCCATTCCGCTTTGGGAACCTTCAGGGGCATGAATCGGTCTGATTGGAAAAAGGATCGAGCAGTGATCAGAAGATAGTCCAGCATATAGGGAATCACGGAAAAAGACATTTCTTTATGTTTTAAGATGTTGCGGAGATGGGCATACCAAAGGTAGTGGGAATAATCCGTTTGAAAAACAGAATCGGGGGCGTTGTTGGCGCGCACATCATTGATGCCATGATAAAGCATGACCAGATCAAAGTGCTTGCCTGTCAGTAATTGCATTTTAAATTTGCTGTCCAAAGTAGAATGGGCTGTGTTGGATAAGTTGAAAACGCGAAAGGCTAAGCCAATTTTTTTTCGTAATTGTTGGGTGAGGTGTTTTTCTACTTCTCCCCAGTCGTTGTGCAATACAGATCCTCCCAGAATTAAAATATCAAATATCCCGTCATTTTTATTCGTATACGTGTTTTGGGCTTTATGCAATTCAGGGTAATAATGAAGGATAATGCCCTGAGGTTTAAGAAAAGGCGCCTGGTATTGACAGGCCAAGAAAATCCGTGAGAATAGTTCCAAAAAGAAAATAATCAACAGAAAAGAAAGAGGCAAATATAAAAGAAATTTTTTTAGATTAGAAGGATTTGTCTTTTTTTGTTCGTTCATATTGCGTTCAGTTATTGTTTTTCTAAAAAAGAAAGGGTTTGAAGTCGGCCTCTGAAGAAGTCGTTGCTTTTTGGCCAGGGCCACTGGATAAATATTCTGCCCGTTGGAGGGCTGCTTCTCCTTCCTCGTTTTCATCCAGGAATTTGAGGCATAATCCGAGAAGCCGCAGAGCCGAAGCATTTTGCGGATCCACAAGGGCTGCTTCTTTTAAAAAGGGCATGGCCTGCCGGTATTGCCCCAACTCATAGAAAATTTTTCCCATCCAGTACAGAAAGAATCCTTCATCCGAAAGTCCTGAGGCCATGGCTTTTTTTGCAGGAAGGATGGCTTGGGGAAAGTCTCTCAGATGGTAATAGTCTAAAACAATCAGTTTGTAGGCATCCAAATAATGTTTTTTGAATCTTCTGTTGAATTGAAGAACGATCTTGTCCTTATCTTCCCAAAAGAAAAAGTAGATTTTTGAGGAAGTGACAAAATTGATATTGTCTTTCAGGTCAGTGAGAAGAGCTTTTTTCAGCAAGGCCGCAGATTTTTTGAACTCATTCCTTTCATAATAGATGACGGCTAAGTTGTAGTGGAATGTAAAAAAATCCGGCTTTAATTCAATGGCCTTTTGATAAAGTTCGATGGCCTTATTGACTTCTCCCAGATGATAGTAGCAAAAACCCAGCATTCCATAAGCGGCTGTTGTCTGAGGAATATATTCGATGACTTTCTGGTAATAAAATTTGGCCTCTTCCAGAATTTTTTTATCGGCATTTTTATTTTCTTCAAATTTTGCCAATTGGGCGATGTCGGGCAACAGGCGGTTTAAGGCTTTTCGACGGCCTCTGTCAAATATTGTTTTGCAGTCAAAAAGCAGCTGGGCACAGGCATAAACAATTAAGTAAAATACAATGGCCTTGGGCCCAATGAAGCGAACCGCTTTTTTTATGCGATTCGATTGAGATTGGAGAATCGGGTTATTCATCAGTATGATCCTAAATCACTTCGGGTTGTTTGGCTCGATACACGGCAGAGGTCCACAAAACGCTGAAAAAAACGATCATAAATACTGCCATCAATAGATAATTTAAAGCATGACGCCAAAATTCTCTGAAACGAAACGTAACGACGTGCTCTCCTTCGGGGATCCATAAACCCTTGAATGCGAAATTTGCCTTCCAAAGGTTCACCTTTTTTCCGTCAATAAAAGCGGTCCAGCCGCGGTGGAAATTATCATTGTAAACAAGAAATTTTTTTGAATGAAAATTAGTTTTTAGCGTTATTTCGTTGACATTATAATCCGAGACACGGGCCTCTCGGGAATGGGAGGTAATGATTTGTGCCTGCTTTGGGATTTTTCCCGGAAAATGCAAAGGAGTATCGGGAAAAACAAAAGAAGAGACAAAAGCCAGGTTTTGAAGTTCTTGCAATGCTTTGCTGAATTTATTTAAATCCAAATCCCCATCATGAATATATTCGACTTTATCATAGACCAGAAGCTTGTTCTTTCTATAATTGCTGAGAATAGGGGCATCTATATTTTTAACAAGGAAATCGTGCCAAACGGTTCCCATATACATATTAGGTGCGTTTTCTTTCGTATTTTCGTCTGAGGGATCCTCCCCTTCTTTTTTGTCTAAGGCAACGATCTGATGCTCGCTTGTAGACGGCAGGTGAAATTCAAGATAGGGAAGCCTTCCTTTGTAGCGATAAGGGGACTCTGCCCCCTCTGGGATTCTTCGCGCATTTTTGTTAAAGTACGAATAAACCTCCAGAGGCTGTGCAGTAATGAGAAGAAGAAAAATCATAAGAAAAAGATGAGCTTTCCCTTTGAACTTGCCCTGGAAATAGAAAATAAAAAAGGCAAGGCTGCCTGCAATCACAAGAAAAGACGAAAGGAGGGCATCCTGATGCATGAGCAGAAAAACAGCAAAGCCGCCATGCACCATTATCAAGAAAAAAATAAGCAGGCGCCTTTCTGCCTTTGTTTTGGGTTGAAATTTCAGGAATAATCGAAGCTGTTCACATAAGAAGAGAATCATTAAGGGAAGAATGATGAGCCACAAAAAGAAGTGCATATTTCTGAAATATTTAAAGTAAAAAACATATTTGCGCAAGAAATAATAGACTGGAATATTGGCGGGTGTTCCCAGCAAAAACATGATGAAACCCAACGAAAAGAAGAAAAGGAGTTTTTTGTTCATGTTGGTAAATAGTGCCGAGAATAGAATTAAGTAAGCAAAAATGGGCACATAAAAAACGGCAAAACGGAATTTCCGCATATCCGTATAATAAGAAATGGAATAAAGAAGGTCCTCAACGACCCCCCACCGGGTAACATTCTGGACATCGACCGATAAGTTATCGGGAGGCGACGGGGTATGTTTATAATCGTAATTTCGGTAAGGAAAAACGATCTCCCCTCCTTTGGCATCCTGGAACAAGAGAATTCCCGGCACCATGCATAAAACGAGAGTTAGGCTGCAAAGCAAAACGAGGAGCTTGTTTCTTTTTATAAATTTCAGAAGGTTTTTAAGAAAAATTTTCAATGCGCTAAAATAAAAAATGGTGAAACAAAGAAGGAAAAATACAAATATGGTAAAAAAATAAAAAGGGATATAGGTGACGATCAACAACATCGTTGAAAAAACAAGGCCGAGGAAATTATGTTTTTTGGGGTCTTCATAAAAAGCCAGGAGGAAATAAAAAAACCATATCATCGGAATGAAGACAAGGTTGATATAGGAATCAAAAAGCCGTGTCCCCATGGAGGAAAACATCAGGAGAAGAAAGGCAGCAAAAGCGATTCGGGCATCTTTAAAAATTTGTTTGGCCAGCAAATAAAATCCGATCATCCCCATAAAATAATATAGGGAAAGAAACCAAAAATAAGAGACAGGATAGGACAAGCCCATTTTGTTGAGTATCAAGATCACAAATGCCAATGGGTTATAAGAGCCAATTCGTTGCATGAAGAACTCTATGGGAAGGCCCGATTGCCGGGTGGGTTCCCATAGAGGATAGATGCCGCGGCTGATGTTTTCTATGTAATACTTGAAGTGGTCGTAGTAGCTTTTTGCATCGCTTTCAAGCATAAGTTCATTGTTCAGGAAGCCGTGGAATGCGAAAGCCCACAAAAGGTAAGAAAAGAGAAGAAAGATGCCAATGCGGTTTAAGGGAAATTTTTCAAATATAGATTTCAGAGTCTTCAACGGGTTTTCTCTTGGAAAGATTTGTATTTATCGGTTATTTTAAGGCGATTCATCTTTTTTTGCAGCACTTTTTTTCCACGCGGGCATTTTGGGCATGGTTTTCTCGACTTTCTCTGTTGCTTGTCTTTTGGAAAAGTGCTCTTTTTCGATTAACGCTTTAATCCACCCTGTCCTGACCTCTTCCTGGCTTTTGAGTGTCCCCTCGGGCGCACAATATTTGCAATACCTATTTTCCAAATCATCTGCGCCATGATCCTGATAGGTGCGCATAGGAAATCCGCAGCTCTCGCATCTTTGTATATTTTTGGCATCTTGTTTGGATACCTGATATCCACAATTGATAAGCCTGTTGATAAAGATATCTTTCCATCGGCCGTCTTTGGTATGTTGCGTATAAATGGCTTGATGATGGCCTATGGGAAACAGCAGACTTTTTTGTTCATGATAGAGGATAAAAACATTTTGTTTCCCCAGCTTGGCAGTCAGATATCCTAAGTAGAAAACGAAATTTTGTTTGGCCATCAATGAGGCATTGCCTGGTTTTCCTTTCTGCTTGTCATAAACAAAATCATCCCCCGAAAGAAGGGCTGCGGCAAATTTTACGTTTGGATATTGGAAAAAATGTTGTTCCATCGACTCGCGGGTGTGAACTTTATCCTGTAAATAAATGGGCTTGATCCCTATTTCTTCTAAGAATAAAAGGAAATCGTTATTCATGGCTTCTCTTTTTCCCATGATAACAAAGATTTGTTGAAGCTTATGGGGAGCCGAAGACGACGTTTCTTTTGTGGCAATTTTTTCAGGTTCTTTTTTATAAACAAGGTCCATCATTTTAGAGATAAAAAAGAAATAGGGGCCCAAAGAGAAATGGTTGATATATTTCAAGGCAAAAGGAATAGGGACATTGGAGATGCTTTCCTTGAATGCTTTTTCCAGAGACTCTTGTGAGGGTGTTTCTTGGGAGGGTCTCTCTTCCTCTCCTTTTGAAGTTTCTTCCACCTTCATTTCTTCGGTTTTAGCGGTATCCTCTTTTTGAGCAGTTTCTTTTTCAGGAGGTTCTTCTTGAGGGGGCTTTTCCTTTTTTATTTCTTCGGGTTCAGGGGTATCTTCTTTTTGAGGAAGTTCTTTCTGCTTGGTTTCTTCAGGCTTGGATTCTTTTTGCTTGGGAGATTCCGCCTCTTGGGGGGGGTCTTCTTTTTTGCTTTCTTGAGCTAGGGGTGTCTCTTCTTTAGGCGTTTCTTCTTTAACTTCTTGGTTTGCTAACTCTTCCTTCGTGGGAAGCTGCTCGTTTTTTTCCTCTTCCGGATTCTCTTTGGCCTGCCCTTCTTTTTCAGGATTTTCTGCTTTTTCATTCATGGTTGACTTCTCCTGAAATTACTCAATAATTTTCCCAATAATTTCTTCGTTGATAACTTTTGTTAATTTAACACGACAAACCTGGTTAGCCAAAAATCCGGATGAAGAAGTTTTAATATGTAAAAAATTATCTGTTAAGCCTTTCCAAAAACCACCCTTCTTCTGTTCAAATAATACACTATATTCTTTTCCAAGCATAGCATTATAAAAAGATTTTCTTTTGTCCTTGCTGAGTTGGCGGAGAATTTGACTTCTGCGTTCACTTGTTTGCCGATCGATCTTATTGGGAAAATTTTTACTGGCGGCCATATTCCTGGGCGAGTAACGAAAGACGTGAAAATAATGAATGGGGGCATCGGAAAACTTTTTTCGGGTGTCTTCAAAATAGGCCTCCGTTTCCCCGGGAAAGCCGACGATGATGTCTGTTCCAATACAGATGCCCTCAACGCATTGGAAAGCCTCACGGACCAGGTGCAAAACATATCGCGAGTTATATTTTCGCCCCATGGATTTGAGGACCTCATCGCTGGCGCTTTGTATCGGGACATGCAGGTAGCGGCAAAGTTTATTATCTTTTTGAGCCATTTTTTTAATCAATTTCGGCAGGATCGAACTGGGCTCAATGGAGGAGATCCGGATTCTCAACAAATCAGGAATCTGTTCTAATGCATTGATCACATCGACAATATTTTTTTGCTGAAAGGAATAATTGCCGACATTGATTCCCGTTAAAATCAGTTCCTTGTGTCCTGATTTGACAAGAACTTTTGCTTCTTTGATAATGTCAGGAAATTTTCGGCTGCGGGCACTTCCCCGCGCATAAGGCACTTCGCAATAAGAACAATAGGAGTCGCAACCATCCTGAATTTTAATGTTGGCGCGGGTGTGATAGCGGTCGATTCCGGGGGTGGGAACCGTAAATGGCTTGGATTGGATAGGAGGCGTTATGATTTGTTTTGCATGGGCAGAAGAGGTTCCTTTCAGGATAGCAACAAGATCAAATTTTTTTTGATTTCCGATAATCCACTGGACATTAGGGAGTTGAAATAATTGATCTTTTTGTACTTGGGCTTGACATCCAATAAGGGCAATTTGGGTTTTTGGATTAATCCTCAGTATTCTATTGATTAAGCGGCGAGTATCGGCATCCGCCTTTTTTGTAACGGTGCAAGTGTTGATAATCGCAATATCAGACTTCTTCCCTGGGGACAAAACAACGTAATTGTTTTGTTCCAAGAGATTGATTATGACAGCCGTTTCACTTTGGTTAGAACGGCACCCTAATGTGTAAAAGGTAATAGAACGACTTTGCATAAATTATCAAAGATTATTATTGATTAAATATATCTATATATATTATACTAAACTCAGTATATTTGCAATTTATCGAAAATAAAGTATAATTGAACATAATTAAGAATTAAGGGAGAACAATCGTATGTCAGGTAAGGTCATTATAGGTTTTTCAGTACTACTTTTGGGTTCTTGGTTTCTTGTAGGCAAAAGATCCTTTACGGAAAAATTGACACTTCTTATAATAGTCATTGCCATTTATGTAGGATTTAGGCTCATCAGTGGTGCGACTATGGAGGAAATCCTCACCCCTCTTCTATCAAAGTAATACAAAACATGAAAATCGGTTCTATCAATATTCAAGATCCCATCTGTCTGGCTCCTATGGAGGATATTACGGACACCTCGTTTCGTCTGATTTGTAAGGAAATGGGGGCAGACATCCTCTTTACGGAATTTACAAGCAGTGAGGCCCTTATTCGCGATATCCCCAAGGCGGTGGGAAAAATTGAGGTTACATCTGAGGAAAGGCCCATTGGTATTCAAATATTCGGAAACAATGAAGATTCTATGATGAAGGCAGCAGAAATTGCACAGGGTTTTAACCCGGATTTTATTGATATCAATGCAGGGTGTTGCGCCAAGCGCCATTCTGCAAGAGGCAACGGAGCCGGGCTTCTTAGGAATATTCCCCTGTTTGAAAAAATACTGAAGGTGGTGGTTCGTTCTATTCATCTTCCTGTAACGGTTAAAACCAGGCTGGGATGGGACAAAGAAAACATTGTTATCCTCGATGCCGCCAAAATGGTTGAGCAGGCGGGAGTCAAGGCCCTCACCCTCCATTGCCGCACACGATGCCAGGCTTACAAGGGAAAAGCGGATTGGAAATGGCTTACAAAGGTTAAGAGATGTGTACAAATTCCCGTAATCGGGAATGGAGATATTGTCACCCCCCAAGATGCAAAAGCGATGCTGGAAACAGGATGTGACGGGGTTATGATTGGCCGGGCCGCTTTATCCAATCCTTGGATATTCAGGCAAACCAAACATTTTCTTAAAACCGGAGAAAGTCTTGAATGCTCAACTTTTGATGAAAGGATTGAGCTTTGTAAACGACATATCAAGGACATGGTACGAAGAAACGGGGCTTTTGGTGTGGTGCAATTCAGGAAATATTATTCCGGATACTTTAAAGGCCTTCCCTTTGCTGCTAAGTTGCGTTTGGAATTGATGGAATCACAAGAGCTGGATGATGTTATTCGTAAATTGGAAGTTTTTAAGGAAAAACTAACTCAACGTCATTACGGATTTATTCAATTATAAAAAGCGCGAGAATTGAGAATAGAAAATGCATATTATCAAACAAGCGAATTATCAGATTTGCATCATTGAGCAGCTCAAGGCAAGGCAAACGCAGATACTTGACTGGCTTAGCGTGCATGAAAAAAATAATGAGCTTCCTCTCTATTCATCGGTCGATATCCGGGATGCGGGGTTTAAGGCAGCGGTTGTGGACACCAATCTTTTTCCGGCGGGGTTTAATAATCTTTGCGAACATGGACTTGAGGATTCTGTTGGGTTTATTCGCAATGCTATTCTTAATCGTGTGCCGCATTGTCGAGATATCTTGATTATCGCTGAAGAGCATACCAGAAACGTCTGGTATTTGGAAAATATCAGGATCCTGGCGCAGATTATCCAAAAGGCTGGTTTTCATGTCAAGATTGCCACCTTTCTTTTTATGCAGCCAGTCGTCTGTGAAGAAATCAATTATGTGGAATTGCTTTCGGCGACAGGAGAACCGGTCAGGATTCATTGCTTGAAGACATTATTGAACCAAATTGCATCGGGCCAAGAACACTTGGATTTGATCATTATGAACAATGATCTCTCAACAGGCATTCCGGATATTTTGAAAAATGCACGTATTCCCATTTATCCCGCCATTCAGGCAGGTTGGCATGCACGTCAAAAGTCCCATCATTTTTTTCATACCAAAGAACTCCTGGATGAGTTTTCAGGAATTGTCAGCATGGACCCTTGGTTTTTTTCAGCGATTTACTCGGTGGTGGATGATGTCAATATCAATGAGGCGTCTGATCGCAACAAAATGATGCAGGAGGCCTCTCTCCTTTTTCAAAAAATTCAAAAGAAATACGACGAACACAAAATTGAAGAAAAGCCTTACATTTTTATCAAGGCCGATTCAGGAACCTACGGCATGGCGGTTATGGCCGTTGAAGATCCTCAGGAGATTGCAAACTTAAACAGGAAAGGCCGTAATAAATTATATAAAGGGAAAAGCTCGCGCGTGGTCGAGCGCTACCTCCTTCAGGAAGGGATCCCTACGATCTATAACACGGAAAATGAAGCCAGCGAAGTCTGCATTTATCAGATTGAGAACAATTTGATCGGAGGTTTTTACCGTTCTCACACCGAGAAGAGCATGCGGGACAATTTGAATTCCGTTGGCATGGAATTCAAAAAAATGTGCCCGCATCAAAAGCAATACGGCGATTGCGGCATTCATCATGATGTGAACATTTTTGACGTTTATCGCATTTTGGCGCGGATTGCAGGCATTGCGGCTCACCGCGAAATCGTTCAACTTAAGAAAATGGCAAAATGATATTTTTATTTTTGATGGATCCTCTGGAGAACATCCAGATGGAAAAAGACACGTCTTTTATCTTGATGCTGGGTGCGCATAAAAGAGGGCACAAAGTCTATTATCTTCCCAAGGGCGGATGTGTTCTCAAGAATGGAAGCGTTCATTTTCACGCAACGGAAGTTGTGCCTCAGTTGGTGAAAGGGAAACCTTTTGTTGTCGAGAAGCCGGTTGTGTTAAATGAAAAAGAAGTCGATACGGTTTTTATAAGGACAGATCCTCCCTTTGATTACGATTACCTGATGCATACCTGGATTCTGGATCGGCTTTCTCATCGAGTCGTTGTGGTCAATGATCCGGCCGGTATCAGAACAGCGAATGAAAAAATCTGGGCAACCCAATTTACAGGTATCGTTCCTCCTGCGATCGTTACCCGCAATCGCGAAGAGCTTTTGTGGTTTATCGATGAGCATAAAAAAGTTATCGCCAAGCCCACGGACGGCTATGGCGGGCAGTCGGTTTTTTGTATCCAAAAGGGCGAACTCAATTGCGATGTGATCTTGGAGACCTTGACGAATAATTTCAAAAAAGATATCATTTTGCAAAAATTCATCGAGGAGGCAGATCAAGGGGATAAACGTATTCTGGTTCTGGATGGCGAGCCTTTAGCGGCGGTTTTACGCTTGCACAAAGAAGGCGACCATCGGAACAATTTTTTCTCGGGAGGAAAACCCATTGAGGCCGATATCACAAAAAGGGATAAAAAAATTATTAAAGTCATCAAACCGGAGTTAAAAAAACTCGGCCTTCATTTTGTGGGGATCGATCTTTTAGGAGATTACCTGATCGAGATCAATGTAACTTCCCCCGCCTGTCTGCAGGAAATGAACCGTTTTTATCATAAGAATTTGGAAGACCAGGTTATTGCCTTTGTTGAAGGCTTGGTAAGGAGAAGGCGATGAGCTTCGCTCATCGAAATCGGAGATAAAAGATGCTCGAGCTTCAACTTTATTACCGACCGACTTGCCCTTTTTGCCGCAGGGTATTGGATTATATGGATAAGAAAAAGATATCCCTTGATCTCAAAGATATTATGGAAAAAGCAAATCAGGATCGGTTGATAAAAGTCGGCGGCAAATCCCAGGTTCCCTGTCTGTTTATCAATGGCAAGGCCATGTATGAATCGGATGATATTATCCAGTGGCTGGGCGTCAACTGCTGAATCAATGACAAATTCATTTTGCTTCAGACATTCGACATTTTAGCATCCTCATATAAACTCTTGCATTTCCTCCCTTTTTTATGGTAATATTATTTCTTGTCTTAATTATATTAATATTCTAGGATTATTTTGAAATGACAAAGAAGAATTCATCTAAAAAGCTGATGACAGGGGCTGAGGTGCTTATCAAATGCCTAGAAGCCCAAGGTGTTGAATTTATTTTTGGGTTACCGGGCGGTGCGGTTATTCCTATCTACGATGCTTTGGTCAATTCTCCCATCAAATTGATCCTTGTCCGCCATGAACAAGGCGCAACGCATATGGCTGATGGTTATGCCAGGGCGACAGGCAAGCCTGGCGTGGTCTGTGTTACCAGTGGTCCTGCCTCAACGAATACCGTAACCGGGATCATGACGGCGCATATGGATTCGATCCCGATAGTTGTTTTGACGGGACAAACCATTCGTCCCATGCTTGGAAAAGATGCTTTTCAGGAAACAGATACATCAGGAATTACAATGCCTATTGTCAAGCATAGTTATCTGATCAAAGATAGCAGAGATATTCCTCGCATTATTAAAGAATCTTTTCATGTGGCGACAAGCGGAAGACCCGGTCCTGTTTTGGTGGATATTCCTAAAGATACGATCGCAAGTCCTTTTTTAGGTTCTTCTTTGAAGACAAAGATGGATTTGCCGGGATATAAAGATACGCCCAAACCGCGTATAGGCGAGATCAAGAATTTCGTAAAAGAGATCAAAGGTTCCAAAAAACCGCTTATCCTGGTCGGTCATGGGGCCGTGATCGCAAAAGCAGAAAAGGAAATCCGTGCGCTCGTAGAAAAACTCAAAGCCCCGGTTATCAATACACTTCTGGGCAAAGGGGCTTTTCCTGAAACGGACCCCATGTCTTTAGGCATGGTGGGCATGCATGGAACAGCGTATGCCAATAAGGCATTGATTAATTGCGATCTGATTTGTTCGATCGGCTCCCGATGGGATGACCGTATCGTGACCAATATAAATGAATTTTGTATCGGGGCGAAAAAACTGCATATTGATATCGACCCTGCCGAAATCGGAAAAATCATCAAGCCCGATGCGATTCTTGTGGGGGATGCCAGGCAAGTAGTTGGCGAGCTTGTAAAATATGTAGATCCTCTGGATACCAAAGATTGGCTTAAGGAATTGAGTTATTACAAAAAAGAATTTCCTTTACATTATGACAACAGCAAAGGGCTCACCGCCCAGTTGGTTATTGATGAACTCTATAAATTGACCAAAGGAAAAGCCATTGTCGCCACCGACGTTGGCCAGCATCAAATGTGGGCGGCGCAATTTTACAAATGCGATTATCCGGACAGATGGCTCTCCTCCGGGGGTGCGGGAACCATGGGGTATGGGTTTCCTGCGGCCATTGGGGCCCAATTCGGGCGGCCCAAGGATCTTGTTGTTTCTATCTCGGGTGACGGCGGATTTCAGATGACATTGTTTGAGCTGGCCACAGCCGCCATTCACAAACTGCCTCTTAAGGCGATTGTCATCGATAATAAATATCTGGGCATGGTGCGCCAGTGGCAAGAGCTTTTCTTTGATAACCGGCTTTCCGGCGTCGATTTGGAAGGCAATCCTGACTTTGTCAAACTCGCCGAGAGTTATGGCGTCAAAGGATTTCATATCAATAAAGTCAGCCAGGTTACAAAAGTTTTAACCGAGGCTTTAAAATACAAAGATGGTCCCTGCGTGGTTCATGCGGAAGTCATCAAGGAGGATAATGTTTTTCCTATGATTCCGGCGGGAAAGTCTGCCTATCATATGATCATTGAGCCTCCGACAACAAAATTGGAAAAACCAACGGGAAGTACGTAATTATAGTAAGGAATAGGAAGTAAGAAGTAAGGAAAAGGATGTAATCATGATGGCAAAGAAAACAAAAAAACGGGAAGATACCCATACGATCAGCATGACCGTGGCCAACAAGCCGGGCGTCCTGGTACGCATTGCCCTGGCCTTTGCCCGACGAGGTTATAATATCGATTCTTTGGTTGTCTCTCCGGCTTTCAATCCGAATTTTTCACGCATGACGATTACCGTATCCGGTGACCCGGAAATTTTAGAACAGATTATCAAACAGGCCAATAAACTTGTCGATGTGATCCATACCAATGAACATACAGGCGAAGATGCGGTGGATACCGAACTGGCTCTTTTTAAGGTCAAGTATACGAGCACCAACAAGCCGGCGATCCTGAAATTCGTTAAAAAATTCAATGCACGCATCATTGATGATTCAGACAGCGTTTTGATTATTGAGCTTGCCGGCCCGACGGAAAAACAAGATGAATTTGAAAAAATCATGAAGAATTACAGGCTCGTTGAAATGGTGCGCACCGGCAAAGTCTGTATGGTTAAGGGAAAAGAGGAAACATAGAGAAAGTCACAAGACACCTGACACAAGACACAAGAAAAATCAAAAGGGATACGAAAAATCGTATCCCTTTTTTTGTGAACCTTAGGTGATTTGGGCATCAGCGAATCCATCCCCAAGAAAACAGCATTGTATAAATAGCCAGAAGCCGGATGGTATCCAGTCGTGCACGGCTGAAAGAGGCCTCATCGGATTTGGTAAAGACATTTGTGACCGTCGGGATGGCAAACAGGCTGACAATCACGGCTGACAATGTTTTTTCGTGGTCAAAGGTGATATTATAAATAAGGACAGGCGTCAGGGATGCACAGATGATCGAAAAAAGATATTTTCCCAAGGCAATGTTTTTGCCGAATTTGGTTGCGACGGTCGCTTTGTTCTGTCGGTTGTCTTTATCGATATCGCGGATATTCCCGATGGTGATGATGCTGACCCCAAAAAGTCCGGGGGCAATGCCGGAAAGCAAGACAGCGGTGTTTATCTCAAAGGATTGCGCATAATAGCAAATAGGCAACGTAAAAATTCCGAAAAAGAGCAGGGCTAAAATATCATCCAGGCCTGCAAATTTCAATGTAAACCGCTCGGTGGCATGCAAAAATCCAATGATGATGATGGTGACCCCGATAAATCCAACGGGTAGCTCTGCTCTTAAAATCAAATAAACGCAGGCGGGGATCACCGATAAAAAAGAAAGGATTTTAGGAAATTTCATCTCTTTGGGTAAATTGATACCGATATGAAGCATCAATGCCCCAAGAAGCATGATGAAAAACGTCGGCCAATGATGAATGCCATCCCCATAGGCCATGGCGGTTCCGATACATACGGGAGAGGCGGATAAAACAAGAAGTTCTGGTTTCAGTGGTTTAAAATTAAATTTCAACATGACTTTTAACCCAGATATCGTTCGGCTTCGATAGCGGCCATGCATCCTGTGCCTGCAGCCGTGACCGCCTGCCGATAAACCTTATCTTGCACATCCCCGGCGGCAAAAACGCCTTCAATGGAAGTTTTGGTCGTCCCGGGTTGTGTTTGGATGTAACCCGTTTCATCCAGCTTCAGCTGGCCTTCCAAAAAATCCGTGTTGGGTTTGTGCCCGACGGCATAAAAAAGACCAGCGACTTCCAATACCTTTTCTTCCTCTGTCTTCACATTTTTAATTTTGACACCAGTCACATTTTGGTTGCCCAAAATTTCTAGGGGAATCGTATCCCAGAGGATCTCGATTTTTTTATTAGCAAAAATCTTTTTTTGCATGGCTTTGGATGCGCGCAGCTCATTCCTTCGATGCAAAAGATAAACCTTGCTTGCGTATTTGCTCATATGCGTTGCTTCTTCGACAGCTGAATCTCCTCCCCCGATAACAACCACTGGTTTGTTTCGAAAAATGGGAAGTGCACCGTCGCAAACCGCACACGCCGAAATACCTTTTTGCCAAAGTTTTTCTTCGCCGGGAAGGTTGAGCCGTTTGGCTGTAGCTCCCGTTGCAATGATGAGGGTTTGTGTTTCAAAGGTTTCTTTGCCGACAAAGACCTTAAAGGGTTTATTTTTGAGATCCAGTTTATCAACTGTTTTGGTTTCTATCCTTGTCCCATGTTTGACGGACTGCTCCCTCATTTTGGCCATCAATTCCAGCCCGCTGACAGATTCCGGAAATCCAGGATAATTCTCGACTTCCGTTGTGGTCGTTAGTTGCCCTCCGGCGGCAATTCCGCCTGCCATGAGGCCTTCAAAAAGAAGTGGTTCCAGATTGGCCCTGGCTGCATAAATGGCTGCGGTGTGTGCGGCTGGGCCAGACCCGATGATAATGACTTTTTCCATATTCTCCCTTCCCTATGTTTTCACTTGAGGATACAATTCTTCGATTGTCTTGAGGGTATCTTTATCCAGCGTATGGGACTCTTCCTTTTTCAGAAGTTCATCAATGCTGCGGTCGGATTCAATAGTGAGGCCTGCATCTTTAATCATCTGAAGCGTTTCTAAAAAAGTAGAGCCTTTGACGTTCAAGTAACCCTTAACAAAAATCGAATTGGCTGGATAAAGGCTGAGTGCTTCCAAGCTTTTGAAATAAACTTCCCGTCCGGCTGCCACACGAAGCTCGACGGAAGGATTTAAAAATCGATAAAGACAGAGAACACGCAGGCAATATTCAGGCGTTAACTCGATCGTTTTCTTCAATGGCAATCCGTCGATGGGAAGAAAATAATTGACCGGAAGTGAATCGGGCCTCAACTCTCGCAACGTCAAGGCCGCATCGATCACATCATCCATGGTCTCCCCCATCCCGATAATCACTCCGCAGCAAAGTTGTAAACCGACTTCCTTGGCGGCTTTGAGCGTATTTATTCTATCAGAATATTCGTGAGTCGAACAGATTTTTGCATAGTGGTTTTGAGAAGTATTCAAGTTATGATTGAGGCGGTCTAAACCGGCCTCTTTTAAAATTTGGGCCTGAGATTTGTTAATAAATCCAGGAGAAACGCAGACCTGCATCGGATGAAATTTTTGCTTCATTTCTTTGATTAATCCTGCTAAATGTTCGATGCGTTCCTGCGTCGGACCCTTGCCGGAAAAAACCAGGCAATGGCGGAAAGCCCCGCTATTATAAGCCATTTCGGCCTCTTGCATGATTTGTGCGTCCGTCTTCATCGGGTAGCTTTCGATTTTTACTTTGGAAACAGCGGATTGCGCACAGTACTGGCAATCCTGCGAGCAATGGCCATTTTCGACGTTATCAATCACATGAAGGGTGACTGATTTGCCTTTGAATTTTTTGCGCACCGTAAAGGCGGCATTGATCAAGGGCATCAACTCAATTTCATTGGAGGTTAAAATGGTCCTGCATTGCTCTCTATTTAGGAGTTTTCCAGCTATGCTGTTATGAGCCAGATCTGTATAAAAATCTTCATTCATAGGGAGGTATTTTAGTATAAATTCATTTAATTTACAAATATTAATATTTAGAGACGATATTTTTGTAATTTATTATATTTTTTCTTGCGATTTTGATGCAATCATATTAAAATACAAAAAGTCGCAGTATTAATATTATAATTCTTTAAAAGCCTTTCTATGGAAAATACGATTCATACATTTCATATTCCGGTCATGGGGACAGGATTTTCGATCGACTCCCCTATTAAAGTGGCCCGCTACGGCATTTCTTCGGTTATCTCCTTGGTGGACGATACGTTGATTGAAGAAATGCGCAAATATTATTGCGAGAAATTCGGCGAAGTCTACCAGGCGATCACCAAAAGCGACCACGATTATCGCGCCAAGCGCATTACCGAATATTTGAATTTGGTGGACCGGATCGTCAAAAAGCAGTTTGAAGAGTTAAAAGCCTCTGCCTTTGAAATGGGCACAGAGATCACAAAATATTTTGAACTCCTTCCGGAGACATCTCCGCTTAAAAAACTTTATCATGCGATGCTTAAAACCTCAGATCCCAAGCAAAAGAAAGAAATCCAGGATCAATTGAGGGATTCTGTGAGAATGGGTTCCATTGATGTCAATATCATGACCAAATTGGATCGCGTTTATTATGATAAAGATGGAAAATCCCTGGGGCAGGAATTTTCGGATGCCTTGGCAGCCTTGCGCGGTTATGCGCAGAGCACCTTGAAGTCGGCCATGGTGTTTTCCGCCGGTATCAATCAGAGATTGTACAGCTATACGGCCGAATTCAAGGATTTCTATGCGGATAAAACCGGAGAGTTCAAAAAGAAGATTGTTCTTAAGGTCAGTGATTATCGCTCTTCGATTATCCAGGGAAAATTTTTTGCCAAAAAAGGCCTTTGGGTTTCAGAGTACCGCATCGAATCAGGCCTCAATTGCGGGGGACATGCCTTTCCCAGCGACGGGTATTTGATGGGGCCCATTTTAAAAGAATTTCGCGACAAAAAAGATGAGCTGATTGCAAGCCTGCATAAAGTCTATAATGAAGCATTGAAGCTTAAAAATAGATTCACCTTTCCCAAACCGCATAAAGTCAAGCTGACCGCCCAGGGCGGCATTGGGACAGCCCACGAAGATCGATTTTTACGAGAGCATTTCAAGGTCGAAAGTACCGGCTGGGGTACGCCTTTTCTTCTCTGCCCTGAGGTGACCAATGTAGAAGACGAAACTTTTGAAAAATTAGTCCAAGCCGGTGAGGATGATTTGTATTTAAGCCAGGTTTCTCCTGTAGGCGTTCCCTTCAATACTCTTAAAAATAACAGCTTTGAGCTTGAAAAACAAAGGCGTATCCAAGAAGGCCATCCCGGAAGCCCCTGCCCTCGGAATCATCTTTGCTTTGATACAGAGTTTACGGATAAGCCCATTTGTGTGGCCTCCAGGCAGTACCAGAAGTTGAAATTGGCTCAACTAGAAAAACTTGGCCTTTCGAAAGAAAAGTATGAAGAACAAAAAGCAAAGATTTTGGATAAGGATTGCCTCTGTTATCATTTGGGAAACGGCGTTTTGATGAAAAACGGAATTATCGAAAATGGTTCGCGTCCCTCCTCTATCTGCCCGGGGCCTAATCTGGCTTATTATTCCAAGATTGTTTCGTTAAAAGAGATGGTGGACCATATTTACGGGCGTATATCTATTCTGAATAAAGGATTCCGTTCTAATCTGTTTTTAAAAGAATTGGGGATTTATGTGGAGCATTTCGTGAAGGAGCTGAAAAAATGTTTGCCGGAGATTACCGACAGGCAGCTGAAGCATTTTGAGGGATACAAGCAGAAAATGCTGGAAGCCATCGAATATTACAAAGAACTTTTTCCCAAGATGATTGAGGACACGCAAGGTTATCACAAAAGATGTATGGAAGAATTGCAGAAATTTAAGCAAAACCTTGAAAACACATTTTTCCAAAAGCAGGAAAGCGTGCAAAAAGAAGAAAAGACATCGGTATAAATCAAAAATTTTCTCACAAAAGAGGTTTATCGCTCAATCTTCTTCACATCCTGCGTAATTTTCATGGAGCAGAAGTGCGGACCGCACATGGAGCAGTATTCTTTCTGTTTGGCGTCTTTTTCCGGAAGGGTCTGATCGTGGAATGTGACCGCCGTTTCAGGGTCCAGCCCTAGATGAAATTGATCCTGCCACCTGAATTCATAGCGCGCTTTGGAGATGGCATCATCCCATTCTTTGGCAAAAGGATGTCCTTTGGCCACATCCGCCGCATGGGCGGCGATTTTATAAGCAATGATGCCTTCTTTGACGTCTTTTTTGTTGGGAAGCCCCAAATGCTCTTTGGGGGTGACGTAGCAAAGCATGGCGGTTCCCATCCATCCGATCATGGCAGCACCAATGGCCGATGTAATATGATCATATCCGGGGGAAATATCAGTTGTCAGAGGCCCCAGCGTATAAAACGGCGCATCGTGGCAATATTGAATTTGTTTATCCATATTCTCTTTGATTTTATTCATAGGCACATGTCCCGGGCCTTCGATCATGGTCTGGATATCATGCTTCCATGCAATTTGAGTAAGCTCTCCTAAAGTTTTAAGTTCTGCAAATTGGGCTTCATCATTAGCATCCTGAATGCTTCCTGGGCGAAGACCGTCGCCTAGAGAAAAACCCATATCATATCGTTTTAAAATTTCACAAATTTCTTCAAAGTGCGTGTAAAGAAAATTTTCTTTTTTGTGATATAGGCACCATTTTGCAAGGATAGAGCCTCCTCGGGAAACGATTCCAGTTAATCTTTTTTGAGTTAGGGGAACATATCTTTGAAGGACGCCGGCATGAACCGTAACAAAGTCAACTCCCTGCTCGGCTTGTTCTATTAAAGTATCACGATAAACTTCCCAGGTTAAATCTTCTGCTTTACCATCTACTTTCTCCAAAGCTTGATAAATAGGCACGGTTCCGATCGGCGTATGCGCATTTCGGATGATCCATTCTCTTGTCTCATGAATGTGGGCTCCGGTTGATAGGTCCATAACAGTATCTCCGCCCCAGCGGGTTGCCCAGGTCATTTTTTCCACTTCCTCAGAAATCGAAGATGAAATTTCGCTGTTTCCGATATTGGCATTGATCTTGACCAAAAAATTGCGTCCGATAATCATCGGTTCGCTTTCGGGATGATTGATATTGGCCGGAATGATGGCGCGACCCTCGGCGACTTCTTTTCTTACGAACTCAGGAGCGCATCGCTCGCGGATGGCAATGAATTCCATCTCGGGGGTCACGATGCCCTTTTTGGCATAATGCATCTGGGTCACATTTTTGCCAGATTTGGCCCTCAACGCTTTTCTTTTTACGGGAAAACTGACCGACTCAAGCGTTGGGTCTTCTTCCCTTTTTCTTCTGAATTCTGAGGTGGATTGATCCAGCTCTTCAACATCACCCCGTTTCAAAATCCAAGACTTCCTTAATTCCGACAAACCTTGGCTGATATCAATGGGTACATCGGGATCCGTATAAGGACCGGATGTGTCATAAACTTTAATGGATGGATTATTATCCGACTGGTCGATCTGTCGGAATGGGACGCGGATATCTTCAAACAAGATGCCTTTTTCGTAAACTTTCTTTGATCCTGGGAAATGCTTGTGGCTTAGGTCAATGCCCCTACAAACAGGTTTTTCAGTTAACTTTGTATTCATGATAAACATTATTATAAGAGGCGTGCATTAACTGTCAAGTTAAACCTGTGTTTTGCTAAAATCTGATTCTGTTATATAATGATAAATTCAAGAAAATGATTTGTGGTTTTAATAATTTTATAAGCGTTTTATAGCTCAGACACTCCTTGCGCAACAGATCATTTCTGATGGTTTAGCTTGTGATCGCCGAACGAGTTCCGCAGCCCGCATCTAACAATATGCTTCTTAAGAATGAGATGCGGAGCGAGGACTGTTTGAGTGAACGACACAAGCTAAACCTTGAATGGAGATCTGTTTGCGTGCCTATCAAAATGTAGGCACGAACTCGCTTAAAACGCTTATAAAATTCATCACGTGTCAATCGGAACTCGGACACGACATATTGGAAAGGAAAATTTTTATGAAACAACAAAAAGAAATCATTTTAGATCAAATCCCTGTAGGCCCTATGGCCAATTTTCAATATTTTATTGGGGATCAGCAAACTAAGAAAGTGGCCTTGGTGGATCCGGGCTGGGATATTGATGAAATGCTGACCATCGCCGATAAAAAAAACTACATCATCGTGGCTGTTGTGTGCACGCACGCCCATTATGATCATATAAAAGAGCTTGAATACTTGCTTGGTCTCAGGGATGTTCCCGTCTCCATTTCCAAATATGAATCCGGCGTAAGCTGCAAAAATTTAAAAAAGTGCGAAGACGGCGATAAAATCAAAATCGGCAACATTGAGCTGACCTGCATCCATACCCCGGGCCATTCCGCCGGAGACATGTGTTTTTTGTGCGGGGATATTCTTCTTACCGGGGATACGCTTTTTATCGATGGATGTGGTCGATGCGATTTGGCCGGAGGCAATCCCAAGAAGATGTATGATTCGCTGTTTAATAAAATTGCAAAGCTTCCGGATGCAACCATCATCTATCCGGGCCATGATTACGGCCCCACCCCTTCGGCCACCCTTGCCTCCCAAAAACAAACCAATCCATATCTGCAATCCGAAAGCCTGGAAGATTTCCTTCATTACCGGATGGGGATATAGTTTTTATTTGTCAGGATCAAAACCTTTAAAGATGATTTTACGGGTCAGGTAATCGTAGAGCCGATAGGGCAGAACTCTTCTTAAAACTGCATGGAGCTTGGATTCCACATCAGGAATATTTCGAAAGGGCGGGTTTTTGGATTTGATGAGTTTTTCGACCAACTCGGCGACTTCCTCGGGGTCTTTGTGGCAATCATCCACGCGGTCCCTTACTCTTCTCTGAAGGAACATGGACATGGGATAATAAGGGCTAGTCTCATCATTGAACCTGTCAGCAACTTTGGCATTTTCATAAAAGATCTTTGTTTTGTAAGTGCCGGGCTCAATCAGAAGGACATCAATATCAAAGAATTTCAGTTCATGGCGTAAACTCTCAGAAAAGCCTTCCAGCGCCCATTTGCTGGCATTGTAGGCCCCCATACAAGGGGAACCTGAAAAACCTGAAGCAGATGAGATATTGATGATTTTTGCATTTGGAGCATGCCGCATCAAGGGCAGTGCGGCCTTAATGACATTTTGAACGCCAAAAAAATTGGTTTCCATTTGTTTTCTGATTTCTTCTTCCTTGAGGTCTTCAAAGAAGCCAAAAATACCGAAACCGGCATTATTGACCAAAACATCCAGAACGCCGAATTTTTCTGCGACCTTTTGCATACAATTCTGGATGGAATCATAATCGACGACATTCAACTGAAAGAGCGTGATCTCCCCTCCCCGCCTTTTGACTTCGTCCACCAAAGCACCCTGTTTGTTCAGGTTGCGCATGGTGGCCACAACATGGTAGCCTTTGGCCGACAGGCGTGCGGCCGTCAGCATCCCGAATCCTGAGGAACATCCGGTAGTCAAAACAACTTTTTTATCGATGTCATTCATTGACGTCTCCCGGCTCATCCAAAACTTTGAGGATCTCGGTTGCCCGTTCACGATCGTATTCGTGCACGAAAAGCTGAACACCCCCCATGCCCATATTCAGATGCGGGCGCATACCGCCGCAGTCATCGGATTTGATCGTACAGGGGATATTGTTTTCTTCCAAGAGGCCTTGGGCGATGCCGGCTTCATGGCGGTTAAAGAAAGTTTTGACAAGAAATAAATTACTCATGATAAAGCGCTTTTTGGATAAAAAGGTGATCGACAATTGTGATGGCTAACATCGCTTCAACCACAGGAACAATTCTCGGGCAAAGGCACGGATCATGACGGCCTTTGATTGCAAGGGTTACTTTTTTCTTGTTTTTATCGATGGTTTCCTGAGGCTTTGCAATGGATGATGTGGGTTTGACGGCAACGCGCACAACAATATCATTGCCGTTTGAAATCCCGCCGGAAATCCCGCCGGCATGATTGGTATGCGTTTGAATATTGTCCGATGTGGCATAGAAACGGTCGTTATGTTCGCTTCCCTTCATCTTTGCTGCTGCAAACCCCTTGCCGATTTCTATTCCCCTGATCCCGCCGATACTCATCAGCGCATGAGCGATGGTGGCCTCCAATTTATCAAAAACCGGGTCCCCCAATCCTGCGGGGCATTTTTTGACGACCGCTTCAATCACCCCTCCTATGGAGTCGCCTTCTTTTTTGGCTCCTTCAATCCTCTTCATCATGCGCTTGGCCGCTTCCATATCAGGGGCACGGACGGGGTTGCGCTCGATCACCGAGGCATCAATTTTTTGAGCGGCCACATCACCGACGGATAAAGTATAGGCGGCAAGGACAATCCCTTTTTGGGCCAATATTTTTTTGGCAATCGCACCTGCGGCAACGCGGCAGGCCGTTTCTCTACCTGAGGCGCGCCCGCTTCCTCTGTAGTCATAAATGCCGTATTTTTTCAGGTATGTATAATCCGCATGTCCGGGGCGAAAGATGTTTTTCAATTCAGAATAATCTTCTGATTTCTGGTTGTGGTTATAAATAACCATCGCCAAAGACGTGCCGGTTGTCTTTCCTTCAAAAACGCCGGAGAGGATCTCGACCTGATCGGATTCTTTGCGCGGTGTGGTGACACTGCTTTGCCCGGGCTTGCGGCGGTCCAACTGCTCCTGAATATCCTTTTCCTTTAAAGGGATATTGGGCGGCACGCCGTCAACAACAACACCAAGTGCGGCTCCGTGGCTTTCTCCAAAGGTGGTTATTTTAAACAATTGTCCAAATGAATTGCCGGCCATTTTAGCTCCGCTTATTGTACGGTGTACGTTCTACGGTTTACGTTGTACGATTTTAAATGCGTACAACATAAACCGAAAACCGTACCCCTTGTTAATTCATCCAAGGTTTAGTTTTATTAAGATTTTTTTCAAAATCCGTAATTTTATCCTTGAACTGCATTGTCCAGGCAATCTGGTCCATGCCCTTGAGCAGGCACTCTTTGGCAAATGCGGGAATATCGAATTTGTATTCCTTGCCATGAGAATCGATAACAACTTGTTTTTCCAAATCCGCTGTCATGCGGGTACCCGGTTGCGCATTGACCTGAGAAAAAAGCTCATCCACATTGGCTGTGCTCAAACGTACCAAAAGGATGCCGTTCTTGCTACAATTATTATAAAAGATATCTGCAAAACTGGGAGCAATAATTACTTTAAATCCAAAGTCCGCTAATGCCCAGGGCGCGTGCTCGCGGGATGATCCGCAGCCGAAGTTATCTCTCGTCAGCAAAATTGTTGCTTTTCGAAAAACATCCTGGTTAAGGATAAAATCCGGGTTTTCTTTTGTGCCTTCATAGTCCGTGTAGCGCCATTCATGAAAGAGATGCTTGCCAAAACCAGTGCGTTCGATTTTGCGCAAAAATTGTTTGGGAATAATCGCGTCCGTATCCACGTTCACACGATTCAATGGGGCAACGATTCCTGTATGTTGTTTGATTGCATCCATAATGAATTACTTTCCTTTAATAAAGTCACAACGTCACCTAGTCACAAAACATCATGATGTACCCTTGTGTCTTTGTGACTTTGTGTCCTTGTGCGCCCTTAGATGTATTTCCTCACATCTGTTATCTTTCCTTCGATTGAAGCAGCGGCTGCCATGATAGGGCTCATCAAATGTGTTCGTCCTCCCGGACCCATACGTCCTTCAAAATTGCGGTTGCTTGTAGCTGCACATCTTTGGCCGGGTTTAAGCTGATCATCATTCATCGCCAAGCACATGGAGCATCCCGCATAACGCCACTCGCATCCAGCATCCATAAAAATTTTGACAAGGCCTTCTTCTTCCGCCTGCCGTTTGATGCGGCCTGAACCAGGGACGATTAATACTTGTACGCCTTCTGCAATCTTTTTGCCTTTCAAGATGGAGGCTGCTGCACGCAAGTCTTCGATACGCCCATTGGTACAAGATCCTATAAAGACCACATCAATGGGAATTCCGTCAATCGGTGTTTTGGGTTCTAATCCCATGTAGGTTAAGGCCGAACGACATGCGTTTTGAGAAACTTCGTCTTTAAAATTTTCCGGTGAAGGAACAGCTTTTTCAATGTTCGTTACCTGCCCCGGGCTCGTTCCCCAAGTGACTTGAGGTTTAATGGCCTCGGCATTAAGATGAATCTCTTTGTTGAAGCGTGCGTCTTTATCCGTTTTTAATGTTTTCCAGCAGGCAACAGCCTTTTCCCACGCCTCGCCTTTAGGGGCAAAATCTTTGCCTTTCAAATAGGCAAAGGTCGTCTCATCAGGTGCAATCATCCCACCTCGGGCACCGGCTTCGATACTCATGTTGCAAATGGTCATGCGGCCTTCCATGGAAAGTTCACGAATAGCACTCCCGGCATACTCAACCACATACCCGGTAGCCCCTGCGGTCCCAATTTGGCCAATGATGTATAAAATGATGTCTTTGGCCGTAACCCCTTTTTCCAATTTTCCATCCACATTGATTAGCATGGTTTTGGATTTATTTTGTTGCAGGGTTTGTGTCGCCAAGACATGCTCAACTTCGGATGTCCCGATTCCGAAAGCCAATGCACCAAAAGCTCCGTGAGTGGCGGTATGCGAGTCGCCACAGACGATCACCATGCCTGGTTGTGTGATCCCCTGTTCCGGGGCGAAAACATGAACAACTCCCTGGTCCTCGCTATTAAAGCCATACAGGGTGATGCCAAAATCCTTGCAGTTTTTCTCAAGTGTTTTCATCTGGATTTGAGAAACTTCTCCTACGGCATTCCAATTTCGCGTTTTGGTTGGAATATTATGATCGACCGTTGCAAAAGTTTTTTCGGGATGGCGCGGCTTTCTTTTGTTTAACCGCAGCCCTTCAAAGGCCTGAGGGCTTGTGACCTCATGCACCAATTGCCTGTCCACATATAGGATGGAAGTGTCCTGTTGGCTTTCTCTGACAAGATGTGCTTCCCAGATTTTGTCGTACATGGTTTTCATTTATTTAATCCTCATAAAAAGTCACAATGTCACATAGTCACAAAACTTTGTGTGACTTTGTGTCTTTAAAGCATTTTTCTTAAAACAGACTGCAGTATACCACCATTTCTAAAATAGTCAATTTCCGCCGGTGTATCCAGCCGAGAGGTGGTTAAAAATTTTTTTTTGTTTCCTTGTTTGTCCGTAACAACGACCATAATGTCTTGCTGCGGTTTTAGATTGTCATCAATGCCCTGGAAATCAAAGGTCTCATCTCCCTGAATGCCCAAAGCCTCGACGGACAGGCCCTTTTTAAATTGCAAAGGCAGGATCCCCATACCCGCCAAATTGCTTCGATGGATTCTCTCATAACTTTCGGCAATAACGACTTTGATACCTAAAAGGGCCGTTCCTTTGGCCGCCCAATCGCGACTGGAACCTGTTCCATATTCCTTGCCGGCCAAAACGATCAATGGTGTCCCTTCTTTTTTGTACTTTAAAGACGCATCATAAATACTCATTTTTTGATTCGTTGGAAAATGAATCGTCCAGGAACCCTCCGTGCCGGGAGCGATGAGGTTTCGAAGACGGATATTAGCAAACGTTCCTCTTGTCATCACGCGGTCGTTTCCTCGACGGGAACCATAGCTATTAAAATCGACAGGCTTCACGCCTTGCTCCTTCAGATAGATCCCTGCAGGGCTGTCTTCGGCAATGGGTCCTGCGGGCGAAATATGGTCGGTGGTAATCGAATTGCCCACCATCACAAGAACGCGGGCTCCTTTAATTGATTTTACCGGCTCAACTTCTTTTTTTAGGTCAACAAAGAATGGAGGCTCTTGGATATAAGTACTTTTTTCACTCCATTCAAAAAGGGAATTTCCTTTTGCCTGGATCTCTTTCCACTTTTTGTTGCCTTCGAAGACGTGCTTGTATTTTTCATTAAAAGCATGTACGGTGACATGCTTTTCCACCATGGCATTGATTTCTTCATTTGAAGGCCAGATGTCTTTTAAAAAAACGTCATTGCTTTTTTTGTCTTTGCCGATTGGGTCTTTGGCCCAATCGATATCAACGCGACCAGCCAAAGCATAAGCTACAACAAGCATAGGGCTTGCCAAATAATTGGCCTTTGTAAATGGGTTAATCCTTCCTTCAAAATTACGATTACCGCTTAAGACGCTTACTGCAATGAGATTGTTCTTCTCGATCGCATCCGCTATGTCTTTTTCAAGCGGTCCGCTGTTTCCGATACATGTCGCACATCCGTATCCCACGATATGAAAACCCAGGGCCTCAAGCGGTTCGATCAAACCGGCCTTCTTTAAGTAATCATCTGCCACTTGGGAACCCGGGACAAAACTTGTTTTTACGTAAGGTTTGACCTTGAGTCTTTTCTCGACGGCTTTTTTGGCCATTAAACCTGCACCGATCAGAAGCGATGGATTGGATGTATTGGTACAGCTTGTAATGGATGCCAAAACAACCGCTCCATGAGATAATTCCTCGCCCTTTGCCTTTGTCCTTTTCTTGCATTCTTTATTATCCAGGCCGAACCCACCTTCTTTAACCGGAGCCTTAAGAGTGTGCTCAAAAGCACTTTTCATGCTTTCCAAAGCAATCCTATCCTGAGGGCGTTTAGGCCCGGCACAGCAAGCAATCACGGTTGACAAATCAAGTTCCAGTATTTCAGAAAATTGTTTGTCATCCTCGTAAGAGTAGAAGAGTCCCTGCTCTTTCATATATCTTTCTATCAGGTCGATTTGTTTTTCATCGCGACCGGTTGCTTTATAGTAATGAAGGGTTTCTTCATCGATGGGCATGTAACCGACGGTGGCTCCATATTCCGGCCCCATGTTGGAAATAGTCGCACGATCCGGCAGGCTCAAAGTCTTAAGCCCCTCTCCGAAGTACTCGACAAATTTTCCGACAACGCCTTTTTTGCGTAATATCTCAACAATGGTTAAAACCAAATCGGTGGCTGTCACACCATTATTGAGCTTTCCATCCAATTTAAAACCGACCACCTCAGGAAGCAGCATATTGATGGGTTCTCCTAACATTACGGCTTCGGCCTCAATGCCGCCGACACCCCATCCTAAAACCCCAAGCCCGTTGATCATCGTCGTGTGGCTGTCGGTTCCCACCAAGCTATCCGGATAGGCGATTGTCTCTAATCCATTCTTTTTGGTTAACACGCCTTTGGCCAGATATTCCAGATTGATTTGATGGATGATGCCTGTTGCCGGAGGAATGACAGAAAAATTCGAAAAAGCATTCTGCCCCCATTTCAAGAATGCGTAGCGCTCCTGATTGCGTTCAAATTCTTTCTGGATATTTATGTCAAAAGCATCCTTTGACCCAAACGCATCGATTTGGACAGAATGATCGATGACAAGGTCGCAAGGAATTTGCGGGTTGATTTTTCTGTAATCCCCTCCCAGTCGTTTCATCGCCGAACGAAGGGCGGCCAAATCCACCACACACGGCACTCCCGTAAAATCTTGCAAGATAACGCGTCCTGGGTAAAAAGCCACTTCCGTTTGCTTAAGGTCTTTATGCGACCAGTCGGCAATTTTTTTTATGTCCTCGAAAGCGATTCGCTTGTTATCACAATTCCTCAGGGCATTTTCCAACAAGATCTTGATAGAAAACGGAAGATGCGAAGGATCTTTTAATCCCAGTTTCGTGATCCCTGGAATATGAAATAAGGCTACCTTCCCTGCCTGTGTCATGATGGTTTTTTTGATCTCATGCATTTTTTGAGAATCCCAACGTTTAAATGAATCCCTAAATTTTAATAATATTTTGACAAGTATTATATAGAAACCCTTTGCCGTAGTCAATATTCGTATCAAAAGCCTTGAACCCGGATTTTGTATAACAAAATCCGCCCGGAGGGCTGAACCTTATTTGCCAAGAACAACAATCGTAAATACTTCATGGCAAATAGGTTCAGGGTTTCCTCTGAACCGAACTCTGTTCTGGTTCAAATTTGAAATCCAAAGAGTTTTTATTGCAAATTTTGAGTTGAAATCTTAAATATTTAGCACTATGATACGATTATGAGAGTTTGTTTATTTAATCCTTCCTATGGGGATGATTTTGTGCGTGTGGCACGGTGGGCTGCCAAGTCCAGAGGACGGGTACAGAGGCATCCGGAATATTTATTGACGGCTGCACAGATTTTGATGGACGCAGGGCATGAGGTTATTTTTGTTGAGGCGGCCGCACGCAATTTTTCTCCTCAGGAATCTTACGATATCATTTATAAATTCAGCCCGGATTTGCTTGTCATTCATGCCACCACTCCCTCCATTTATAATGACATTGAACAAGCTAAGGCCGTTAAGGAAAAAAATAATTGTAAGGTGGTTTTTGTGGGCCAACATGTGGCGGCTGAGCCTGACAACACATTTAAAATTGCCGAGGGAGTTGTTGATTTTATTTTAAGAGGTGAATACGATTATTCTTTGCGTGATTTGGCTAATGGGATTAGTCCTAAAGAAATCTTAGGTTTAAGTTGGTCCATGGGGCATCTGACAGACCATAATCCGGATCGCGGCCTTTTGGATGTCAACGAACTTCCTTTCCCTGCCTGGCAGTTGATTGAACCCGAGTGGTATCCGGATGCCGGGAAAAAATATCCTTTTTTAACTTTGATGACGGGGAGAGGCTGCAATAATGCGTGCACCTTCTGCCGTGATCCGCAGTTGATGTATGGTTATCATCTGCGCATGCGGGATGCCAAAAAAGTTGTCGATGAAATGGAATATGATCTTGATGTCCATCCCCAGATCAGAGAGATCATGTTTGAGACGGACACTTTTGCAGCCAGCAAACAGCACGTTGAGGATGTGTGTAACGAGATAATCCATCGTGGTTTGCATGAAAAGATTTCCTGGTCGTGCAATATGCGTATTGATACAGACCTTTCTCTTTTTCCGTTAATGAAAAGAGCCGGTTGCCGTATGCTGATGGTGGGTTTTGAATTTGGTTATGATGAAGCATTTCGTGCCGTCAAAAAAGGCGGCGTGAATGTTGCTATGGCAAGAGCTTTTGCCCAGGAGGCCAAACGCCTCGGATTTATTGTCCATGGATGTTTTATGATTGGAGCCCCGGGCGAGACCAAGGAATCCGCACGTACGACGATCGATTTTGCCAAATCCATTCCGATGGATACGATCCAGTTTACGGGGATTGCTGTTTATCCGGGGACAAAAATGTATGAGTGGGCCAAGAAGAACAATTATATTATCGCCAAGGACTGGCGGGATTGGCTCACCTCCGAAAGAGAACAAAAAACCCTCCTGAATTATCCGCAGTTATCCAACCACGAAATCGATGCTCTGATCGATCAAGGGCTCAAGGAATTTTACCTGCGTCCCAAACAGATGTGGCAGATGCTCATTTCCATCCGAAGCCTTGGTGACTTCTTGCGAAAACTCTACGGCCTTAAAGCGTTTATAGGGTATTTTTGTAAGAGGCTTGTGAGTATTTTCAAGAAATAATCTGATAATTTTCCGAAATGGGTTTTTTAAACTCAGCTATTATCTTTGGTCGCCGAAAATAAATGATAAGTGTAAGACTGAAGAGTAAATCAATAAGACCAAAGAGAAGGGCAACGCTCGTCGTTGAGTCCGCAAACCCAATCTTTTGATTTGTCGATGAAGGAGGGCTTTGTTGGACTTGTTGCTCCAAAAATTGGGCAATATTCTCGAATGTCGCCATTTGATGTTTTAGAGGGATTGTAAGGATAGTAAAGATTGCAAGAATGATAACAGCTTTTCTATAAAAGTTTTTCATCAGAAGAAGTCCAATCCCAACTGCAATCCCGATCAATCTCAAGAGAATAGAACCCATATAACGGATGAAGATAAGATTCCCAGGTAAATGTTGAAACATGATCTTGTAATACGGATAGTTGGTAAACCCAAAAAGTTTGTGAATGGATCCGGCCATCAAAAGGATGGCAAGGATTGTCACTCCTAATGGCCTTTTTCTTTTTGTTGTTTTGGTGATTGCAAAAGCAAGGAATCCTGCCCATACAACCATGATCAGAATTCTCATTGAGCGGAATATATATATATGTATGAGTATTTGGTTGAGATCCATGCGGAATTCTTAAGGTAATTGGTGGATTTTATTTTTATAAACCAGTTGTTGTGCCCTATCTTTTATAGCCTTCATTTTGTCTCGTTGGATTCTTTGCTGTATTTTCTGCTTTTCCATAAATTGGTCTGCTTGACTTCTTGCGCTTTGGGATCGATGCCTGGCCTTATCCAGCAGCCGATTTTGATCTTGCTTTTTATATCTTAGATTTTCTTCGTCTCTGTAATTTTTTTCATTTATCCGATTGATTTTTTCTTTGATGTCCTGAGCGTAATAGCTAGAGCCAAACTTGAAATCTTCTTCTTTCTGAAAGTGACGTTTGACCATACGGCCTTTGCCATCCTGTTCTTGGATTTTGGAATATTCTTGCAGAAAGTCGGCAAAGGAGAAAAAATAAACAGATAACATGCAAATAATGATAAAAGTGTAATTTAGATATTTATTGAGTAGCATGATGAAATATGGAAGCCCTTTGCTCACTGAGAATCGTTCGCGTAGCGATTCAATGTCTAGCTAAACCTAGACATTGAATCGAAAGAAAACAATATCCCCCTCCTGTATTTCGTACTCTTTGCCTTCAAGGGTGATGAGGCCTTTTTGCCTGAGGGCGGCCTCAGTACCATGTTCCACAAAGTCATTGAATTTGTAAACTTCAGCGCGGATAAATCCGCGTTCCATATCGGTATGAATCTTGCCGGCTGCCTTTGGTGCTTTCGTGCCTTTAGGAATCAGCCAGGCGCGCGCCTCATTCTCCCCACAAGTAAAAAAACAGATCAGGTTAAGGAGTTCCTTTCCTGCTTGGGCCAACCGGGAAAGTCCAGGGGAAGTAATCCCGGCTGCATCGTAATAGGATCTACGTTCTTCCAAGGGCAGTTCTAATATTTCTGCTTCAAGTTTTGTGCATAGGGTGATGAGCCCGGCGTTTTCCTGTTGGGCCCTTTTTTTTAAGGGTTCGATAATATCAAGGTCCGGGGTTCCTTCATCTGTGTTGGCCACATAAAGGGTGGGTTTGGCCGAAAGAAACTGAAATTCATTGACAAATTCTTCGGGCAGATTTTGTGTACGGGCCGATTGCCCTTCATTGAACCCGTCCATTGCTTTTTTTAGAAGTTCTACTTTTTCTTTGGCTTCATGATCTCCGGATTTGGCAGGTTTTTCGTATCGTTCCAAGGCTTTTTGTGCTTGCTGAAGATCAGCCAGAAGAAGTTCGGTCTCGATGATGTCGCAGGCATGCAAAGGATTTAAATCGCCAGTTGTATTGACGACATTTTCATCCTTGAATACACGGATCACGTGTGTTATCGCATCCACATTACGGATATGATGAAGAAATTTGTTCCCCAACCCTTCTCCCTGGCTGGCCCCTTTGACGATGCCTGCAATGTCAACAAAGCGGACGCCGGTTGGCGTTGTTTTTTTACTTTTATGTTTTTCAGCTAAATAAGTTAATCTTGAGTCTGAAAGGGGAACGACACCGACATTCGGCTCGATGGTCGTAAAAGGAAAGTTTTCTGCCGCAGCCCCTGCACCTGTCAGCGCATTAAAAAGCGTTGATTTTCCGACGTTGGGAAGTCCGACAATTCCAATGTCCATATGCTTAACTGGCCTTATTGACGTAGAGTGTTTGTGTTGGGAAGGCAAATTCGACATCAAGCTCTTCGAATGCCTTTTTGATAGCAAAATTGATTTCTTGTTGAATATCCATATATTTGTTGTAATCGGGGCCGGCGACATAGTAAACCACTTCATAGATGAGGTTGAAATCACCATATGCAAAAAAGTGGGCACGGTCAAACGTTGTGTCTTTGACATTTTTAATGATTTTTTCTATAATGCCGGGAATTTTTTCAACCTTTTCAAGAGGCGTATTGTAAGTAATTCCCAATTTAAAAACAACTCTACGTTTTTGCATCCTTTTATAATTACGTACACGAGAGTTCGTAAGGTCCGTATTGGAAAAGATGATTTGTTCTCCTCCCAAGGAACTAATGCGAGTTGTTTTGATCCCTACTTTTTCGACTACCCCTAAGTAGTCTCCAATTATGATGAAATCTCCCACCTCAAAGGGGCGGTCAAAAAGGATTGCAAAGTAACTGAAAAGGTCTCCTAAGACTGCTTGAGCTGCCAAAGCAACAGCCACACCACCAATCCCAAGTCCGGCGATCACAGCTGAAATTTTAAAACCCATATTATCCAGAAAGAAGCAGATGGCCCCTGCCCATATCAGGAAGCGGATGAGGCGAAGAACACCTTTAATGCTGTTTTGAAAAAATTCGTCTTTTCCTGTCTTTCGTAAATAAATGGATGAGCCGTAGTTTACAAATACAATCGCAACCCGTGCGGCAAATAATGTCAATGCGGCTGTTCCAATGGCGGCAAAAGCTTTCTGGACGGATTCGGTAATAGTGAGGACTTTCAAGCAGAAATAAAAGATACCCAAGTATGAGAAAGGAATGATGGTATTGTTGATCAATTCAATAATAAAGTCATCGAATGATGTTCTGGTCTTTTTTGCCAGATCCTTCATGTGCTTGATGATAATTATTTGAATGATCTTTAAGACGATGATACATGCGATAAAAATCAGCAGGCATTTTAGATAATTTTCAAGTGTATTTCCCCAATAAATTTGTTGCAGAATTTCTGCATACATTTTTATGTCCTCCTTTAATATTCCTATTTATATTTTTATTATACTATCATATTCGTAAAAAAAGGCAATATATGCTTTATACCTAAAAATCAATCACGAAATGGGTCGTAGATATCTTCTCCGGCCATGGCTACGCCAATGGGGGTGAGAGTGTGGAGTATCTTGATCATGTGGGCATGGTGTTCCAATACCTCCGGAAGTCTTTTGTAGCAGTGAGGAGATTCATCCGTTCCTGCTCCTCGCAAGGTTACGCCTTTTTTGTTGATCCAATCAAACATGGCTCTTCTGGAAATCTGACCTCCCTGTCTTTTCCCTTTTCTGAATTTTCCTGCGGCTGCAGTCCTCGACATAACACGCCCGGCTCCATGAACCGTGGAATAAAGAGATTCTTTGCTTTCATTGGATTCAATCCCTTCTATAATAACCGAAATATCTCCCATGCTGCCGCCCACGAAACCTTTCTGCCCAGGGAATGCCGGTGTTGCCCCTTTTCGTATGACCCAGAATTCCTGACCGAAATGTTTTTCTCGCCAGGCATAATTGTGATGATTGTGGACCTCTTCGAGAATTCTTGCTCCCAAGAGTTTTGTGACTTGGTCGCAGACCCAGTCACGGCCGGCATACGCATAGCGTCCGGCTAATTTCATACAGGAGAGATATTCTTGCCCCAGATTACTCTTTGCGTCGAGCAAAACAGGATCCACGTTCATTCCATCTTTACCGCCTCCTGCCTTAATATAATGGGTGGCCAGGCGATGACCTAATCCGCGCGAACCAAAGTGAACGCCCAGCCACACATTATCATTTTCATCAATAAACAGGTCCACATAATGATTTCCGCTTCCCACCGTCCCTAATTGCGAACGCGCTGTTTCTTTTTGTTTTTTGGCGGCCTTGATCTTCCAGGCCGGATCATCAAAAAGGTCGTGATCAACGCGAATTTTATTTTTTTGTCCGATTCCGAAAGAAAGGGAAGAAAAAATGTCATCCATGATCTTTTCAATATTGGCTTTAGCTTGAGGCGCAGGAATATCCAGACGCACAGCTTTATTGCCGCAGGCAATATCATAACCTACACCGGATGGACTGATTTTGTCCCGATAGGCAATCACCCCGCCGATGGGAACGGCATACCCGGGATGATGATCAGCCATCAAGGCACAACGTTCGGCATTTTTGGAACAATTGAGAATTTGAGAGACGGCCCCTTCAATAGGCTTTCCCCAAATTGGAATATTATGAAATTTCTGGTATTTCATCAGTCAGAAGAAGATTGCTGATCACATTGAAAGTAAGATTTTGAAAAGGAAATAATGCTTATGAAAAAAGAACTGTAAACACAATCGCAAAAAGAACAATAAAAACCGCAGCTGCAATAGAAACTTTTATAAGTACAGGTCCCATGTCTCTCATGATTCTTCTCCCTTGAGAATTGATTATTAAAAAATACCAATAAATTTTATATCATCAAAAAAGGGTTATTTCTACATATATTTTATAATTCAGGCTTTGAGTTCAATTCCCAAGGGGCAATGGTCCGATCCCCACACATCTTTGAGGATAAAGGCTTTTTTCAGTTGTTTTTTCAAATTATCGCTTATAAAAAAGTAATCGATGCGCCATCCGACATTTCTTTTTCTTGCGCCTGTTTTGTAATCCCACCACGTATAGTGGTCGGGGTCCCTGCAAAAATAGCGAAATGTGTCAATATAGCCCTTGGAGAGAAATTTGGTTATCCAGGCACGTTCCTCAGGGAGAAAACCGGTATTCTTTTCATTGGACTTGGGACGCGCCAGATCGATTTCTTCATGGGCGGTGTTGACATCCCCGCAAATAACAAGTTTTTTCCCCTGCTTTTTGAGTTTTTCTGCTTTCTTTAGGAAGGCGTCATAGAAGGCCATCTTGAAAGGAACACGGATATTCCCGTTTCCCCCATTAGGAAAATAAATGTTAAAAAGGATGAACTTCTCGTAATCGAGCATGAGTGTTCGGCCTTCATTATCAAATTTTTTTATTCCCAGCCCTTCAAAGACCGATTTTGGTTTTATTTTTGTAAATACTGCTGTTCCGCTGTAGCCTCTTCTTTCGGCGGCCGACCAGAAGGTCGTATAACCTTCAGGGGACAAAAGATTCTGTTTTAGCTGTTCAGGACGGGACTTGGTCTCCTGGATGCATAAGATATCCGGTGACTCATGAGAAAGCCAATCCAAGAATCCCTTTTTTTCAATAGCCCTTATTCCGTTAACATTCCAGCTTAAGATTTTCATAATAAAGTAAGGTTTAAAAACACCCGGCACAAATGGTACCGCAGTATTCACATTTATTTTTTTCAACCAAATGATATTCTCCCAATCGGTAGCCGTCTCTTTCTATCAGCAAATTTTTACACACGTGACAATAAGTACTAGATCCTTCTTTGTCATAGATATTTCCCGTATAAACGTAATGCATGCCATTTTTAAGGGCAATTTTGCGTGCCTTGAACAGAGTTTCAGGAGGTGTCCGTTCGATATTTTGCATTTTATAAGCTGGATGAAAAGCGGAAAAATGCAAGGGCACGTCGGGGCCAAGGTTTTTTGCGATCCATTGCGTCATGGCGCTTATCTCTTCTTCCGAGTCGTTTTTATGGGGAATAATGAGATTTGTTATCTCAAGCCATACATTTGTTTCTTTTTTCAGATACAAAAGGGTATCCAGCACAGGCGGCAAGGATGCCGAAACAAGCTCTTTATAAAAAGCATCATTAAAAGCTTTCAGGTCTACATTGGCGGCATCCATGCAGGCAAAAAAATCTTCTCTCGCCCCTTCTTCTATGTAGCCTGCTGTTACAGCAATAGTTTTGATGCCGAGTTCATGGCAAACCTTGGCCGTATCGATGGCATATTCAGCAAAAATGATGGGCTCATTATAAGTAAAGGCGACTGATTTGCATTGAGATTGTTGGGCTGCTTTGGCAATGGTTGCAGGATAAGCGATTTCTCTTGCGCGCGCATCATTCCTGGATTTGCTCAAATCCCAATTTTGGCAAAATGGACACGCTAAATTGCATCCCACCGTTCCAAAGGAGAGGACGCTAGATCCAGGATAAAATTGATTAAGTGGTTTTTTCTCGACAGGGTCAATACAAAAACCACTTGAATATCCATAAGTCGTCAAGATCAATTGCCCGTTTAGGTTTTGGCGGACGTAACAAAAACCCCGCTGTTCATTTTTTAGAATACATTTACGCGGGCATAGGTTGCATTGAATGTGATTGTCATCGATTTTATGCCAATAACGGGCCGGATAATGACCAGGTTTATTCATAACAGAAGTAGTCTAGCTGTCTTCTTTCTGTTTGGCAAGAATAAAATAAGCGGATGGGAAAAATTTTAATTGATGGAATCTTCCTCGGTGGAATATCCTTTTAGGGAGAGCGCAGGTTGTTCTTTAATGATCTCTATTTTTTGCAGTGTCATTGCTTTTTGCGTATCTCTGTCATCAGAGCCTTCTTTTTCCTTTTTGAGGGAAAGCTCTTTGTTTTTTAATTGCAGTTGTATTTCAATCAATTTGTCTCTCATTTTTGTAATCGAGCTGTCCTTGCTCTCTGTCTTTCCATTCAGATCTTTGATTTTATCTCGTGCGTCCAGCAGTTTTTTCTTCAATTGAGCTATAATCTTGTCTTGTTTCCTGAGCAATTGGATATTCTCGCTGTCTTTGGGGGAAGAAGATTTCGCTTCTTTGAGGTTGGAGGTGGCATGATAATCAGAGAGGGTGCTCTTCAATTGTTCGATATCCTCTTTCAGCGAGAGAATATATTCATTTTTTGCAAGGAGCTGGCTGTCCTTATTGGCCAGGCGCTGATCAATAAAAAGTAATTTATTGGTGATATAACTCATCTTGATGGTATTTTTTCTTAAGGTATCATTCAACTCTCTGATTTTTTTATCTTTGCTTTTTTCCAGCTCGGATAATTTGGCTAAAGATTTTTCGCTTTCCTTTTCAAGTTCTTTGATTTCGTTTTTATAAGATGCTACATGTCTTTCCCAATTTTTTTCGATATCCTTAAGCCGCCTGATTTCCTCATCCTTCTTTCCGTAAAGTTTTTTGTATTCGTTATCTTTCTGTTTGAGCAATGCTGTTTTATCGCTTAATTCTGAATTGATTTTTGCTGTGCGTTTTTTAAGGTTGCGAATTTGTTCACTTTGCTTTCTGACCGTTATTTTCATGTTGTTGATCAAGGCTTCATTGAATTTGGCCTGGTTTTTCAATTCATTTCTTGAAAGAGCGATTTTCTCACGAAGGCTGGTATTTTCATTATCCATAGCCAGAATTGTTTGAGTAAGGTCCCTTCCCTCATTTTTTAAGCCAAGTACATCCTGGGCAAGCTTCTCGATTTCTTCCTTCAGGGTCAGTTGTTCTTTATCCCATAAATTCTTTTCATCTTTAAATTGTTTTGTTAGTTCTATAAATTCTCTTTGAGATTTTTGCAACTCCCTTTCTTTTTGATTAACAAGAGATGTTTTGGATTCAAGAGCCATTTGAAGTTTTTCGATCTTTTTTTCTTTTTTTGACGACTCTTTTTTGAAAATTTTCAATTTTTTCTTAAGCGCTCTATTTTCTTTGGATAAACCCGAAATTTTATGTTTGTATCCTTTGATTGTTTCAGAATTCCTGTAGAGATTGGAAGAACGGCCATGCTTATTCATCAATCCCGAATGGTTGATTTTATCTAAATAATACTTGGCTTTTTTGTTGTGAGGATCAATTTTTAAAGCCAGGGTGAGTTCATGAAGGGCACGGAAGGGGTTCCCTTCCATATAATAAGATATTCCGCTATCTATCAAGTATTCAACATTTTGGGCATCATGATTGGCGGCAAACCCTGGTGAGACCCAAAACAAAATGAGTAATAAGCTGCTTAAGAATAAAAAGTATCGTATTTGATGTTCCATTTTATAAAATTATAATTATAGTTAAATAATATAAATATTTATAGAAAGAAATTGAAAGTATACATGATTATGGAGTGCTAGTCAAGATAAAGTTGCATAGGATGTGTAAACGAATTGCCTCACATTAATTCGTACCGAAAAGCGAAAAAAATTAATTAAGGATAAAAAAATCGCGATCGTTGCCTCATAATAAGGTTACCCAACCATAAACCTTTAAAAAGGAGTTTATTATGAGCCCGACCGCGATTCGTGAATACAGCCTTACTATAGCAAAACACTACAAATATGCCAGAAAAAAGTATAAAACCACTATTTTGGATGAATATTGCAAAACCTGCAATTTTGGCCGTAAACATGCGATTGCTAAACTCAACAACATCAATCGATTAAAACCCAAAAAGAAGCCTGGCAGGGCTTCCAGGTACAATCAACGTCCTATTCTGGAACCTTTGAAGAAAATATGGTTAACAGCCAATCTCCCCTGCTCCAAGCGACTGGTAGCTATGATACCCATATGGATAGAATTTCTACCCGAACTACCACTCGAGATAAAATCAGCTCTGCTAAAAATATCTGCTTCAACTATCGATCGCATTCTAAAGCCTTCCCGCATTAAATACAAATTCAGAGGTCGTTCTTCAACAAAACCAGGGACTCTTCTACGTCAACATATCCCTGTTAAAGTTAATCAATGGGATGAATCCCGGCCCGGCTTTCTCGAAGCCGATACGGTTGCTCATTGCGGTACTTCTTTAGCCGGTGATTTTATTTATTCTGTTGTCTTAACAGATATCGCGACCGGCTGGACTGAAGTCAGAGCTTCCTGGAACAAAGGGGCAACCAATATTCTTAAACAAATTCATGATATTGAACGTTCATTACCTTTTGACATCAAAGGCTTTGATTGTGACAATGGCT
>Ga0272441_10001711_pt1 | contig 46212 bp, 39 predicted proteins | sample SSMProp6N_FD_193582 | JGI IMG/M metagenome (GOLD analysis project Ga0272441, IMG submission 193582) | Marine sediment archaeal communities from Little Sippewissett salt marsh, Falmouth, MA, United States - SSM-Prop-6N | ecosystem: Environmental > Aquatic > Marine > Wetlands > Sediment ... | reverse complement strand
GGGGGTTCGTGCTTACATCCCGATGCACCCTTTTGTTATTTTCCACACCCAATAATAAGAATACAAAGAACCGTTCAGCAAATAGTATATGAGGGGGGTGCCGAGTGCAACGAGGCGGGGGGTTTCTTCGTTTGGCAACCCAACGCCTCCCTCGGTTCCGGCGTATATCTCGTCCGGGCGACCGTCGGGGCGAATACTGTTTCAAAGAGAATCGTTTATCTAAAATGACAATGCTATTTAACATAAAGCGAGTCCCGTAGGGTCGAGCACAATCATCTGCGGCATTGCCGCCGAGTCGGCGAAGCCGTCGAGCAAGTCGGCTGCGGCCCTGCCGCCGAAGAGAATCGTATATTTAAAATGAAAACCTAAATTCGTTGAAACCAATCGCGGTGCGAAAAAAAGCACGCCTAAAAACGAAATATATTATTGACTTAAGGCTTTACACTTAATATCTTCTTTTATGAATTAAGGCATATCCTTAGGAGAGAAAATGAGAAACGTGTTTATTGCTATTTGTATTTTACTTTGTGTTAATCTCGTATCGGGTTTAACCGTCAATATTATTCGGCTTCCGGGAGGCCCGCCATACCAGTATTCTATCGAAGTTATCAACGATAGCGAACCGCCCGTCGAGATTACGGATTTCCATTTTAGCGTGTCGATGCCGTGCCAGGTCGTCGGCGCCGAACCCCCGCCCGGATGGACGCTTCGCTATGCCCTACCGAACAGCTTCGTAGAGATGGACGCTAATCCCGGAGCGGAAATACCTTCGGGAGGAACCGGCACATTCGGCGTGACAATCGACGGGCCTTGCGAGGACGCATCTTACTCGCTTTATTTCACCAGCGAAAGCGGCGTTATCCCCGGCAGCGAACGCGAGGGACCGATCGAGGGATTGAATGTCGATGAAAACGCGACTCCGGGCAAGTTTAAACTAATGGTTTCGCCAAATCCGTTTAATTCCGCTTGCGAAATTACCGCTCCCGCGCACGCGACTATCGAGATTTACGATACGCAAGGGCGTCGTATCGATTCATACTCATGCGGATGCTCGCAAACTCGCTGGACATGGCAACCCACCAATGCCTCCCTCGGCAGCGGTGTTTATCTCGTCCGTGCGCGCTTCGGCCCTTCGACAAGCTCAGGGACCGGCGACCGAGGCGGGGAGTCGGTAACGAAACGAATCGTGTATTTAAAATGAAAATCGTTATTTGCATAAGCGAGTCGCATAGCGTCGAGCACCTTCGGCTGCGGCCCTGCCGCCGAGTCTCGGAACGCCGAGCGCGACAAGATCAATCCCGATATTGAATCGCGATATCCCACGAGCCGGACGGATATTCCAATATGCCGACCTGCGTTATGTCCAGAGGATTTGCTATATTTAGTATTTTCAGGCCGTCGAGGGTCGCGACGTAGGCGTAGTTACCTCGAACTTGTAAGGCCTGCCCATCAAAACCCATCGGTGTGTATGAACCTTCTTCATACGGCGTCCAACCGCCACTAACCGTCAACACATGGACGCCGCCGAAAACCGTGTAGCCTACCCATGCGCTCCAATCCAGCAAATATAGAGTGCCGCCGGACATGCGCACATCGATAGGATTTCCGCCGATATATTCTGAACTGGCCTGCTCGGGTACCTCGGGGTTGCTGATATCGATTACCCTAATTGCGTGGTCGATATCGCTAACGTAAGCGTAATCGCCATCGACGACGACGCTGTTTAAGCTACTCAAAGGCCCGACTCCAGTCCATGAGCCGACTAAAACAGGCGAATGTCTATCGGTTATGTCGAGTATTAAAAACGCGTCGTCTGCTGCGACATAGACAGTATCGCCATCGACATAACATGCACATGTATAATTAGAATCATTATAGTAACCGACTTCGTTCGGCGCTGCGGGGGTGCTGATGTCGATAATGCGAAGCCCCGATTCGCAATCCGAAACGAAAGCATAATAGCCGGAGACCGTAATATTAATAGCTGCTTCGGGCATCGTGCACGTTCCGACTAAGGTCGGCGTTTTGTGGTTCATAACGTCGAATACGTAGAATGTGCCGTCGTTGTAATCCGCCGCATAGGCATAATTACCTGACACGGCAACGGTGCGCAATCTTCCTGCGGTATGAATTTTGCCCTCCTCGACCGGAACGGCGGGATTATTAATATTCACGATGCGAAGTGTATCGTAAGACGGCAAATAAGCCAGCAGAAGGCTATTCGTGCTATCCGGCTCGTCGCCTTCATCGCTGCAACCGAGTCCGAACATGAAAAATAATACGAGAAGTAATGTTATTAAGCCCACGCAAATTAAGTTCTTCATTTAGTTCCTCCTTAAAAGTGAGTAGCATCGAGTTTCTGAAGATAACTTACAAATAATACTTATTTTTTTTCCAGAATCAATATAATTTACCCCGATTGAGTGATATTGAATCCGCAATCTGGCATTCTCCGTGCTTATCTATAATTCTTCTTGTAACGCAGGTCTACCTGTGTAAAGCACTTGCATCCGAAGCTCTGTTTTTTAAATAATAGGTCGAGCGTCTCGCTCGACACGCGGCGAGTCGCTGCACCTGTTATCTCACTCGAACCTGGAGTTTCCAAAACTATTGCATTGCGCAGCTGGGATTACGCAACGAAGGAATTTATAGAGAAAGGTTAAATTGGAATTCGCAGGAATTGCGCACTCAACTAAAAGGCATGTTTTTACGGTTTTAATCGTCTCGCTTACTCTTGCGTCGAGCGCACTTGCCTGGGACGGTCATCGCAAAGGATTTATACTCGGCGCGGGATTCGGCCCCGGCTCTACCTTTTATTCCATGAAAGATGAAGCGGGATATGAGGATGAAGTTATGGAATCGCACGATCGCGGCGATTATCACGGCTATGGAGTTTATTCGAATCTAAAAATCGGTTATGCGCCGACCGACCAAATAAAGATTTATTTGGAGAGCGAAAACACTTATTTCCGTGGCGAGGTTGAAATCGGCCACACCGGTGTATCGGGGATTGGTGTCGGTTATTATCTTAAGCCGGAATCGCCTTCCTGGTATATGTCTGCTGGGATCGGATACTCCACATGGAATCCGCCGTTGTTCCCGCCGTTCGAGGTTCTATTCGAGGAATATAATTATTTGGGATTCGGATTGCGTGGCGCTGTCGGCTACGAATTCGCACGGCACTTTGGCGTGGAGTTTAATTTCATGTGGGGGAATCCGACTCGCGATAAGCCATGGACGCCCGCCCACGACGGCTACGACTACGATTTGACGATAATAAACGCCATGTCCGTCGGCCTGACGATAAACGCGCTTGGCTATTAAGCTGTTTTTTCTTTTAAATCCCCCTTAACGATAATCATCGAAAAAAAATAAGGAGGAAAGTCGTTCAAAAATTCCGTCCGACAACGCGGGAAGGTCTGAGATCCTCCTTCGGGAAATATATCTAATCGGGAGCGAATCCGCGAAGCGGTTGAGCACGAACATCAGCAGGTATTGCCTGTCGCCTAATCGCAATCCGCGAAAAGCAATTCCGCGATTTCCTCGGCAAGCGGACTGGCCGGTTTATAGCAGACTTTCACGCCTTCTCGTTCCCCCACTAATATTCCCCTGTCGGTCATAACGCGCAGATGTTGGCTTACAGTGGATTGCGGAAGCCCTATTTCTTCGGCAAGATTTTTTACGTAACATTCTTCGCGAATTAGGCAAGCCAATATCCTCAGTCTATCGGGATGACCGAGTGCGCGAAGCATCGCTGCAATAGTATTGAGCTTTTTTTCATTATCATCGATATTCATTTTACCAACACGAGCTTTCCGAGCGGTTTACCGTCGGGAATTAGTCGCATGAGATAAATGCCGTTGGGTAAATCCCTTTCTGCTGAGTCTTTGCCGTCCCAGATAATCGACCTCGTTTTGGGCATTATCTCGAAAGTGCGAAGTAACCTACCGCTGATATCATAAATCCCAAGAGAAGTTCGGATCGGTGGAGTCGATTCTAAATCTATCTTGCAAGCCGCATTGAATGGATTTGGATATGCTGATACGAGAATATCCGAAGGTGTCGAGATACCGTCTGCGGAGAATCCGGTTTCGATGTAATAAGTTAACGCGATATCATCGACATACCAGCCATGCGATGAGACGTATGGGTCCGAACCGAAGAATATACGGAATTCCACGGACATGCCCTCATAAGCGGTCAAATCGAATATAGCGTTTTCCCAGCCATTGCTCAGTCCCGTGAAAACGCTGTCGCCGCCGACGTAATCGTTGTGCTCGAATGCAACGCCCGCGTAACCGTCGATTGGGCTGAGTATTGTCCAACTTACTCCGCCATCCGTAGTAATCTGGACATTGCCGCCATCGTATATATCCTCGTCGGGTGTCTCGAAGGAATACCAATGCCAGAAAGTCAGTCGCGGTAGTATGCCGTCATCCGGGACGACCATCGGTGGTAACGACAGCACTGACAAAGTGTTATTCGTGTAATTCGTGTCCAGCTTCGTCGCCCAAAGACTAACTCCGGAATGCGCGGCATCCGGGCCGACAGTGGGGATGCCCCATTCCCAATCGCCCGTGCCGGATAGGCCGCCGTCGTCCGTCTCAAAACTGTATGATAAAACAAATTGCGGTGTTCCGGCGATGAAGTGAGTAGAATCATATGTGAGATGACCGCTTGTGTCGCGGATTTCGAAATACAGCGTGATTTTATCCCCCTGGTCGATTCTGCTTGGGTCGAGGTAAATCTCGAAGAAGGTCGTATCGTAGCCCTGCGAAATGATGTCGCCCACCCATGCGGTATCGGGGGAAATCGCGACACCGGTGCCCTCGTAACTTGCGAGAACATATGCGTTCGTCGGTTCCCAGCCGAGGTTTTCCACCTCTATCATCAAACGTGCCGTTTCTCCGGGGTCTATATAACCGCTGGTGTCGCCCATGGCGTCGTCTATCCAGGCATTTGTCATGAACGGCGCGCTTCCCGCTATTTCGCAACAGACCAGGCATGCCGGCCGATTCTCATCGACGAGAGGTTGTTTGAGTTCCAAATCCGGCCAGAAACCGCCATCCGCCCAACTACCGACTTCGGGCGTTACCGCGAGGATTTTGCTGTGTTCGGTCGTATCTCCGTAGAACCAATCGTCGGTGTCGCCGTTTGTCGGGTAGATAGTCTCCGCGCCCGGACCATATACATAGCCGTTATTGCGCGCATATCGATAATCTATCCGAAGGAACCAGTCGTTGTCTTCGCAAAGCGTATAAGTGTAGCCCCAGGGCGATAAATAAAGGTTACTATAGCTGTGGAAACTCAGCGACGATCTGAACTCGCGGGAATTGACGAACTCGTTTATCGCTTGCGTTTCCGGTTCACTTGCAGCGCTTGGACCTCTATATGTTTCCTCTACGGGATCGGGCGAACTGCCTATATCGTCGATTCCCCACATATATGAGAAATTGCGATTAAGATCGACTCCCCATGTGCCGTCGCCGTTGTTGCGGCGATTTTTGCGCCACATTCCACCGCCCCCCGGGCTCGTTAACTCGTTATAGCGATAGCCGTCGGGATTCATAAGCGGAATAAACCAAACCTCGCGATGATCGACGATATGGGTAGCGCGGTCGTCCGTTCCATAGTTCTGCATAAGCCACTGCGCGAACTGGACGATTATCTCCATACTGATAACTTCGCGGCAATGGATACCCAGGCCGATAAGCACTTCCGGCTCGTCTTCGTCGATATCGACATTATCCGATATCTTAATTATCCATATCGCGTTACCGTTGTGGCCACAACCGATAGATTCAGGTTCGGAGACATATTCGGGATAATCGTTATGCAGAGAATCGATCGCGGCCTTAATCTCGTCGTATGTGCGCCAGCCGCCCATATCCATCGATGTATCCAGACCTTTGCGATACTCCTCTCGCATATCCGGGATTATCGTCTCATATGGAATACCCTTGAAATCGAGGTTAGCGAGTCGGCTTTCCGGAATAGCATATTCCGCCCACACGCCCGGTCTCGCCCGGACTATATCGTTAGCGATTTGCGACGTGTATCCCCAATCCACGCGGATTTGCGAGTATATCTCCTGATTCTGGGCAATAAGCGAGATCGCCAATAATAATAGAATAAGATACTTTTTCATTCTGAACTCCGTTCGGTAATTTCGTTCGATTCGGACAATGAGCTACTTCGGCCCAGATCTAATTATTATATTTGCGACAAAATTTTGTCTACCGTTGTCACCCATGAAAATCCGTAGGCGAGATTGAGAAGGCTCGCCACGTGCATGTCCTCGTTTGTTCCGCCCGTGCCGTCGGCCGGGAAAAAGATTCGGTAATCGCGATAGTATGCGTCGCGCGCGGTCGATTCGCAGCACATGTTCGTCATAATTCCCGATATAACTAAATCCTCTATTTTTGCGCAACGAAGTATTGTTTCCAAATCCGTGTTGTAAAAGGCCGAATAGCGGTGTTTGAGGATAACTTTTTCGTTCGGTAAAGGCGCGATTTCCCGGTATATCTCACTTTCCGGCGTTCCCTCAACGCACATACCTTCCCACCACCAACCCATAATGCCCGCGTCGAGGCGGTCGGGGTGATGGACATGCCGTGTGAAAATTACCGGTCGATTGGCGCTGCGAAAAGCGGCGATAAGTCGTTTTACGTTAGGCAATATCGCGGAGCCGCCACAGGTAAACGTCGGCGAATCGGGATCGAGGAAAAAGTTTTGCATATCGATCACGAGAAGTGCTGCCTTATCGCGGTTCAAGATCATTTCGTGAGTGTTGAACGACGCAATCCGTTCGAGCCATTCTGCAGTCTTTATGGCGATATTTTCTTTCGTAACATAGGGTTTCATTTATATAATCTCCAATATCTCAACGCGGAAATAACTAATTGCACCAATCGGTTGTTGCGAGTTTTCGTAAGCTATTCGGGCTCGGTATCACGTTTGAGTGCCGCTTCGATAACGTCACTCATCATCTTGACAAAAATGAACTCCACCCTTTCCCTGATTTCATCCGGGATATCGTCCAGGTCCTTCTTGTTTTGCACCGGGACGATAATCCTCTTTATTCCAGCCTGGTCGGCGGCAAGGACTTTCTCTTTCAGGCCACCGATGGGTAGCACCTCGCCACGCAGGGTTATTTCGCCGGTCATTGCGGTTTTCTCGCGCATGGGTCTGCGAGTTAGTAGTGAAGTGAGGCATGTTGCTATCGTAATCCCTGCGGACGGCCCATCTTTCGGGATCGCCCCGGCGGGAACGTGGAGGTGGATATCCAGATTATTGAAATCCCTATCGATTCCAAGTTTGCCCGCTTTACTGCGAACCCAGCTTAGGGCGGTTTGTGCGGATTCTTTCATAACATCGCCCAGATGGCCGGTGAGCATCAATGATTTGCTTCCTTCCATGGCCGTAGCCTCGATTGTCAGGATCGAACCGCCTACGGGCGTCCAGGCGAGACCGATCGATATACCCGGTTGCATTTTATCGGGGAGTCTGTCCTCGAGAAAATACTCGGCTCCCAAATACTCGTGGACTCTCTTCGGTGTGATTTTCGCGCGCTTTCTTTCGCCTGAAGCTATTTCTTTAGCGACTTTGCGGCAAAGCGTAGCGATTGTTCGGTCGAGATTCCGAACCCCTGCTTCACGAGTGTAGCGATCGATAATAGACTCTATCGAATCGTCGGAAAAGGTTATCTGTTGACCAGTTAGGCCGTGTGCTTCGACTTCCTTTGGGATTAGGTAGTTTATCGCTATTCCCTTTTTCTCCGCCGGCGTGTAGCCGGGAAGCCGAATCATTTCCATCCGGTCGAGGAGAACGCGGGGAATTGGGTCGATATAATTTGCGGTTGCGATGAACATGACTTTTGATAAATCGAAAGGCACTTCGAGGTAATGATCGACGAAATTATTATTCTGTTCCGGATCGAGGACTTCCAAGAGTGCCGATGCCGGGTCTCCACGGAAATCCTGACCGATTTTATCTACCTCGTCCAGCATGAATACGGGATTATTCGAGCCGCAGCGCTTGATTCCCTGGATAATCCTACCGGGCAGCGCGCCAACGTATGTTCTTCGGTGTCCGCGGATTTCGGCCTCGTCGCGCACGCCGCCGAGACTCATCCGGAAGAACTCGCGTTTCATCGCTCTCGCGATACTCTTTCCCAAGCTGGTTTTCCCGACTCCGGGGGGGCCGACAAATAGCAAAATAGGGGATTTAGCGTCCGGTTTCAATTTCCGGACGGCAAGGAATTCGAGGATTCGTTCTTTTACTCTTTCAAGATCGTAATGATCCTCGTCTAATATTTGATGGGCCTCTTTGATAACGATCCGGTCGTCGGTTCCCTCTTTCCAGGGTAACTCGAGTATCCAGTCGAGATAAGACATCGAAACCGTGTATTCGGCGCTGGCGGGATTCATTCTTTCGAGCCGCTCCAGTTCGTGTTCTGCGGCTTTGAGCGCTTCCTCCGGCAGCGATTTTTCCGCGATTCGTTCCCGAAGCTCTTCGATTTCCGCGCCTTCTTCCTCACCCAATTCGCGCTTAATCGCTTTCATTTGCTCGCGAAGAACGAATTCGCGCTGGCCTTTCCGGATCGAGTTGTCTGCTTGTGACTGAATTTCACTCGATATACGCAACACCGAAAGTTCAGTGGTGAGATATTCCTGTAGTAAGCGCAGGCGGACAAGGATATCGGACGCTTCGAGTATGGCTTGCTTCTTATGTATCCCGATATTCAATGCAGCGGTTATAGAATCCGCAAAACTGCCGGTATCTTCTTTATCCATAGAATCGACCGGTAAATCATTGGGTAAATAAGGCGCGAGTTCGATAACTTCTTTAAAATACGCTTGAATCGCTCGAACTATGGCAGTTTCTTCAGGTCCACGCGTCCTACGTTCGGGGAAATCCACAAATTTGGCTTTGAGATATGGTTCGCTTTTGATTTCCTCTTTTATCTGTATTCGATTTAAGCTCTTTGCCAGTATTCGGATGGAGCCGTCCGGGAAGCGCAGCATTTTTAGAACTGCCGCTCGAACGCCAACCTTATATAGATTGTTAAAACCGTCGCCACTTGTGCCCGGTTTGGCAGCGACTAGCGCAAATACTTTACCTTCCGAGACAACATCGTCGATAAGCTGTATATGCGATTTCTCGTTAATAACAAGCGGTATTATCAATCCCGGAAACGCGACATTATCTACCAGAGGTATTATCGAGAGTTTCTCTACGGATTTCTGCTGTGCGGTAATTTCTTCAGGCATTATTTAACCTCGACGTCGATATTTTCCTCACCCTCGCGCTCGATAGCCGGTATCCGAACATCCAGGAATCCGTTTGAGTAGTGTGCAATCGGTTCGGAACCGAGAAATTTACGCGGAATCTGGATATTTCTCTCAAAAGGTCCAAAATTAATTTCGAGATTATGAAACACCGCTTTTTCTCCAATAACGGGTTCGCGACGAATACCGGAAATTGTAATCACATTGTCCTCGATATGAACTTTGATATCCTGTTTATCCACTCCCGCCAACTCGCATAGAATGCAAAACTCGTTCGCTGTTTCGTAAACATCCGTAGCCGGATGCCATACATTAATAGCTCGTAACAAACTGCCATTACGCATTTGCGAGAAACCGGAGAATAGACGGCGCATTTCCTCTTCGATATCCGAACGTCGTTTTGTGTAAATTTTTTCCTTCATAATCTTACTCCTTCACAAGAAGCAATAAAGACTGGCAGAGAATTACTTCGAGAATTCTATTTGCGGGACTAATCCGGCTACCAGACTGGACAATTTTTCATCCGCCATGTCCGCTACGGCGAGGATTTTCTCCAGCGTGGCGGGTTCCAGAGCATCCGGAAGGCACATATCGGTGATTAGCGAGAAACCGAGGACGCGCATACTGCTATGGACAGCGACGGTGACTTCCGGGACAGTGCTCATGCCTACGGTGTCCGCACCGATAGTTCTCAGGAAACGATATTCGGCGGCGGTCTCGAGGTTCGGCCCCATCAACGCAACATAAACTCCCTGAACGAGACGGATGCTTTTTTCGAGTGCGACCTTTTCCGCCAACTTGCGTAGTTCGGGTGTGTATGCTCTACTCATATCCGGGAACCTGACTCCTAATTCGGGGTCATTGACGCCGCGTAACGGGCTATCGCCCATGAGATTAATATGGTCGGTCATTAACATGACATCGCCGGGTTCGAACAGCGGATTTAGCGCACCCGCAGCATTGGAGACGAGCATAGTATCGATTCCGAGAGCTTTCATGACACGCACGGGATATGTGATTGTCTTCATGTCGTAACCCTCGTAGAAATGGAATCTGCCTTGCATAGCAAGCACCGGGACCCCTTCGAGGTGGCCCAAAATTAGATTACCTGCGTGGCTTTCGACGGTGCTTACGGCGAAATGAGGGATTTCGTTATATGGAATAATCGACTCGGCCTCGATAATTTCCGCTACCCGAGCCATTCCGGTGCCGAGAATCAGACCGATTTTCGGTTGGACTTTCGTTTTCGATTTCAAAAACGGTACTGTCTCACTGAGTTGATTTTTTATTCTATGCATTTTTCCCCTTTTAGTTTCTTTCCGGGTTAACGGGTTGTCACGCCCGCTGCTACCCGCGGTTTGGATGAGGTTACACGATTCCGCAGGCAGCGGTCGCGCCAACCCTGTCAATTATCTGAAAACAGCGATTCCCTTTTTCTCCTGTGGATGGAATTGGAAAACAAATCGCCATCGGAGATAGGGAACTCTACTCGAGAATCAATCGGTAGGTCCGAAATCGATTTCACAACCCTCCGGGCCTCGTATTCTTCGTCGAAACGCCGAAGCGCTTCCTCCTGTAACTCTAATATTCGCAATAGCTTGCGGAAATAGGAATCCTTTATTGTTGTAAGCTCGTATAGTTCCTGCTTGGTGTCGTTAATTTGCACGGAGTATTGCGAGATAATCTTCTGCGCTTCGGCGTCGGCTTTTTCGCCGATTTGCGCGGCTTGTTCCTGAGCGAGACGTATAATTTGTTCGCCCTCTTTTTTTGCGAGCTCGAGAGCTTGACCGATAGCGCCGGACTGGGCTTCCAGCTCGCCGATACGTTTCATAAGACCTTCGAGACGGCGAGACAGATTATCTTTTTCTTTATTCGATTCGGCAATAGCCTCGGCAATCTGGGATAGGAAGAATTTAACCTCGTCGCGTTTGAATCCCCACGGGGCTTTTGCGAACTCCTGATTTCTAATTTCGAGCGGTGAAAGGGCCATGATGGTCTCCGTGTTAGGCTTTTTTCAAAACTAATATCCTATCGAATTTCGTTGTTTTTGTTAGGCGGCGAGCGCGTCTTTCGTCGGGGATTATATCGTCATATATAGTCACGACCTTAAAACCGCAGTGCGTAACGTCGAGAGCTTTCTCGCCTAATATTTCGGCTGTATAACGGGTAGTTCCGTTACGTGCAACATCACCTAAAACCAGAACACAATATTTATCGTTTTTTAGAACACGATACATTTCTTTCAGGCAAAAACCCATCTGATCCAGATATACTTTATTGTTGGCCGTAAGCGAAGAATCAAGCTTTTTCCAATCCTTACATCCCAAAAACCACAATCGAAGGCGGTTGTCACGAGCATAATCCAAGGCGCCGAAATAAGGGGGGCTTGATATGATAGCATCTACCGTATTATTCTCTATAAGTAAATCCATCGAATTTACTTGCCAAACATTGTATTTACGAGTTTTCCAATCGATAGGTAATTTCGAGCGACGATACGCCCTTTTAACTTTTGCGAGTAACCTGGAGCGCAAGTCACGATATTCATACATACCCGGATATTCATCCGGTGGGTATTTATTTTTCCTTAAATACGGCACGAGATGGCTTGATGGGTAGGATAGGAAACCGGGACGAACGTGATGAAGAATGCCCAATAAACAGGAGGTTAGAAAATAATCTTCGGACTTCTGTAAAATATCAAAAGCGGCGACAATCTCTTTCAATGTATCGGGATGAAAAAATTCCCTAATCCAGTCTGGGATGGTATCGGTATTTACAGAAGGTGCTGCTTGCTCAACTGAATTAACGAATCTTTTTGCCTTATCTATCGCAATTTCATACTTTTCTGAGGCCTCTAATTTCCCCCGCGTGAGAACATAAGCGTAAGGGCTAAGGTCGTTAGCTAAGGCCACGCGCCCTTCAACTGCGGCCTCGAAAGGGACGACGCCGGAACCTGCAAAAGGGTCTAATACGGTATCGCCGGGTTTCGAATATAACTCTATGAGGGTTTTAGCCATACCAGTTTTCATCTTACCTACGTATGGTGATAGTTGCTGGAGAGTGCTCTCCTTTCCGTTATACGAACCTCGCCAATAACGGGAGTCTAATTCTTTTACCGTTTCAACTGTATCAAAAAGCTTTAGCTGACTTGAATTCACGTTCTAATTGTCCATGAACGGGAAAGGCTTTCGCCTACAACCTTTCCCTGATGCATAACTATTACTTTCCGTTGGATTTTATTTTCCGTTTTCTGTATAATTTTCACGTGGACTTTCCAGATATGTTCTTCCCTCTCGTTTTTTTCTACACCAAAAACGTCGAGAATCCTACCGGGCAATCTAACCGTTCTAAGGCTATGAACAGGCGGTTCGGGATCTTCGAGAGTCGGAATTCTTTGCGGGAATAAGAAAATATCCGGTGCCGCTCTCAATCCTATCGACGAACACCTTTTTCCATATTTTGGGCACGGCCTGGCCCTTGTTCCGCATAATATATCCTTGAAAAAGAGGACATCAACTAATTTCCCGCGACGGACCAATTCGTTCGTTAAACGGTTTATTATTGAATGGGCACCATGTGAAGGTTGGTTACGAATAGCGCCGTCGAGATGGCACCATACACAGAATTCCTTCGCCCAGATAGGTCGCTCGGAAATGTTTATACTGTTACCTTCCCCGCCTTTAACTTCCAAGCCTGCGAAATAATCTGGGATTCTTTTCACTTCTACTGTAAAATCGAGTCTTTCGCTTCCGCTGGTTTGTTTATAATCGGTTATTCTCTTAGTTTGTTTAAGGTTCTCAAGGACATCACATACTAAAGCTTGCCTCCCCGTCATGGAAGAAGCAATAAATGTTCCCCTAATGCTTTCGATAGCAGAACGGAAAACCAGCCCGGATTTATAATCTATTGGCTGTATGCCATGCTCCTTAAGGACTTCCGGGTGATAATCGTCCATATTTGATAAAAGGTCGATAGTCGGTTCGACTTGCTCGACCAATTTTTCCCTATGTTTGCACGGTAAAACCATTTTTCTGCCCCGAATTTTCGTCCTATCCCCCAAACTCGATTCCTTGCGCTAACGGCATCTCGCCGGAGTAGTTTACAGTATTTGTCTGGCGGCGCATATATGCTCTCCATGCATCGGAGCCGGATTCACGGCCGCCGCCAGTCTCTTTTTCGCCACCGAATGCCCCGCCAATTTCCGCGCCGCTCGTGCCGATATTAACATTCGCGATTCCGCAATCCGAACCGACTGCCGAGAGGAACGTGTGCGCTTCGCGGACATTATTCGTGAAAATCGACGAGCTTAATCCCTGCGGGACATCGTTGTGAATTCGCAGCGCGTCCTCGAAATCACTGTATCCGATGATATAGAGAATGGGCGCAAATGTTTCTTCCTGAACTATTGCATACTCGTTTTTCACCTCGGCGATACACGGCGTAACGTAACAACCACCTTTATTATCGAGTTTTTCACCTCCGCAAAGGATTTTTCCGCCCTCCGCTTTCAGGCGCTTAATTGCAGTCATCATTTCATCTACCGAGCCTGTGTCGATAAGCGGGCCCATGAGTGTTGCGCGGTCGAGCGGATCGCCGACTTTCACTTGCTCGTAGGCGTCGATAAGTCGCTTGACGAGCTTATCCTTGACGGACTCGTGCGCGATTATCCTTCGGGTCGAAGTGCATCGTTGGCCGGCGGTTCCAACCGCGCCAAATAGTATCGCTCGCACCGCTAAATCCATATCGACGTCTTTACTGACGATAATTGCGTTGTTGCCACCCAATTCGAGAATCGTGCTGCCAAGTCTCTCCCCGACGATCCTGCCTACTCGATAGCCCACGCGACAGCTTCCGGTAGCGGAAACTAATTTCACGCGACGGTCATTAAGTAATTCCTCGCCGACTTCCGAACCGCGTCCGATAATCAGACATAGAATTGCCGGGTCGATTTCCATCTCATGGCAAAGCTCCTCCGCGATTTTTGTGCAGGCGATTGCGGTTAATGGCGTTTTGCTCGATGGTTTCCAGATATTTGAATCGCCGCAAATTAGCGATAAAGTAACGTTCCAGGCCCATACCGCTACGGGGAAATTAAACGCGCTGATTACTCCTACCACACCGAGCGGATGCCACTGCTCCATCATAAAATGGCCGGGGCGCTCCGATTTCATAGTTTTGCCGTAAAGCTGCCTCGATAGTCCGACTGCGAAATCGCAAATATCGATCATTTCCTGGACTTCGCCCTCGCCCTCGGCGATTATTTTTCCCATTTCGAGCGAGACTAAAGCACCGAGGTCTTCCTTGCGCTCCCTGAGCTTGAGTCCGAGCCTGCGGACGAATTCCCCGCGCTTCGGCCCGGGGACCTCGCGCCAATTCAAGAAAGCCCTCTGGGCCGATGCCGCGACCTTTTCGTAATCGTCCTTAGATGCCTGATTAATTGTGCCAATTTTGGAACCATCGATTGGCGTAATAACATCGAGCGGTGCGCCGTTGCCGAACCATTCGCCGTTATATGCCCCATGAAGTTCTCCTGTAAGCCCGAATTTTCCCAGAATTCTTTGCATTTCCTGACCTTCCTATAAAGTTATTAAACTATTTAGTTTTCGGTATTTCCCAGCGATTAATTTCCACTTGGGGTTCGCCGGTGCCGTAATATCCAATTTTTATTTCCGGCCGACGAATCGTGAAATTTACACTATCCGCGTGAACATTAAGTTTCGCGCGTTTCATGTCCGGGTTTTCAGCAAGCTGTTGCTTCATTATTTCGATCGCGAACTCCGCGACCCTCTCCTTTTCTGCGTTGCTGTTTACGAATATTTCCACGAGATAGGTGGGATTGGTAATTGCCGGCTCGGTCGTATCCGGCCCGGCATAAAGCGTTACGCTTTCGAAATTTTCCACCTTCTGTCCATTACCACAAGCGACAATCAGGGCCAGTGCAAGAGATAGTAAGATAATAGTCTTCTTCATTCCCAACCTCGTTTTTCTATTTTTCAATATATACAGATTTATATTATTGTAAATGCAGAGGTAAAATGCAAGCGAAAACGATACTATTGTATTCGGAAAAGAGATATTGTTTTACAATTTATGATTCGTAAATAGACTATCCATTGGGATCATCTTCAGAATATTAACGGGAGGTTATGTTATAGAGATCGATAGACTAAAACGACAAATCGCACATCTAAAGCCGAACGATGAGTTACCCTATCATTCGACAGTATATTCCATTGCTTCCCTTTGACGATGAATCGGATCGCTTCATCGAAAACTCGAATATTTCTATTTCCCCTTGACAAAAAAGGCTAACCGCCTTATTATCCACCCGCCTTTTGCGGTATGCCGGTATCGTCTAGGGGTTAGGACAGGTGGTTCTCAGCCATCAGACCGGGGTTCGATTCCCCGTACCGGTACCAATTTATAACCCGACGCGAGTCGGGTTTTTTTATCAGATACGATTTGAAGCCACACTTACCGGTTTGAGAACTCATAAAATTCCGCAATAACCGCAAATATTATTTAATACCGACTCTGAAATTACCGGTTGACATTTCATTCTATTAATTTATAATTAAACTGTTGAATTATATCTAAGTTTAAAGAACAAGGGGGTTCCCGAGATGACGAATAGCAAATGGTCGATTATCGTGCTTTTACTGGCTGCAATTGCGGTTTTTGCACAGGTCGATGACGATTATGCCACTCGCAAGGCTTCGATGGGAGATTTTGGCCACACGAGGGCTATAATCGGCGCGCAAAACGACACGATTAAAGTCCAACTGGACGACACGGACGGCCAGTTCGTAATCGGCAAAACGGTCGGGAATATTAGGTTGCTTTACGGATTCCCATCGTCGCCGTGGTCATCCTGGACATGTTTTTATATCGACGGAACACATTACAGCAGCGATTTCGGCGCCGGTTCCGATCCAAGCGGCTCCGTGCAACTCGGCGGTGGAACGGTCGCACATCCTTTTACGCTCGTCCCGCACTCCGGCGATTCAAGTTATCTATACGGAGGCTGGACTCAGAGCGGTCTCGATATTCACCAGACCCTGATGCCCGTGTATGTTTGGCACTCGCCCGACAGCGACGCTTTCATCTTCATCAAGTATGAGATCGTTAATACAAGCGCTTCTTCGCATACAGTCGGGGTTATCCTTCAGATGGATACCCAGATTAACACGAACGACGCCGCGCCTCTCGGCACATCAGTAGGATATAGTGCCACGCAAACAGAATGGGTAGGCGATACTATACCGCCCTGGTGGTTTGCATGGGAAACGACTCCTCCGGTTCCACCTGGATATATAACCGGAATGGGTATAATCGACGGTTTCGACGCAGTTCGACCGGACAGATTCGCGGTTGGCTCGTGGCCGACATTCAACCCGAATGGCACATGGACGTTCCATCCGGGCGGTGGACCGTATGGCGACAGCTCTGTGCTTTACTGGTGGGGGATCGATACACTCGCTCCCGGCGATACAATGATTACCGCAACATACTACGGTGTCGGACATCCGTTCGTAAGCGGGAGTTTTCTCTTTAACGTAGAGCCTATTTCGGTTGTTAACTGCAATTATATTCCAAATCCATTCGAGTTTTCGACTTTCTTCACCAACGAGTCCGGGCTTTTGATGGATTCGGTGGTTATCCATCTCGATTTGCCCGACGGAATCGTTATCGCAATCGGCAACGAAGATACGATGATGACCGGCGGCGACCATCTATCGAGTTTCGGAACCGCCGTGATGTCCTGGGAACTCGCGATTATTTCGACTCCAACAAGCGATACTATTCACGTCTGGACAACCAACGAGAGCACGAGCGATACTTTCCACGGTTATTATATTCTGGAAGTTCCGGCGGTTGGAATGCCTCCACAAGCGGCCCTGATCGACCCCGCCAACGCATCCTGGACAAGCTGCGAAGCTCAGGAAATCAGCCTTTACTTCACTTCGGAGAATGGCCTATTGCTCGATTCCGATTTGACATTCGAGATAGACGGCGGTTATATCGATCTCTCCGATCCTCGTCTAACGCGAATTGGCGACACGCTTCGGTTTGTGCCGTCTGTTCCGTGGGATGACGGCGCTATGATAGTCTGGGGTTTGATGGAAGCGGTCGATGCTATGGGATGCTCTCTCGAAGCCGCGGTTTCCGGCTATTTCGAGGTTGATATATCGCCCCCTGTCGCCGAAAACGAATGGCCCGAGGACGGAGACGTTCTTGGATATACCGAGATACCGGGGATCTGGGTGGAGCTTTATGACGAAATAAGGGAAGTCGATGAATCTACTATTACCGTTATTGTCAACGAAGATACTTTTACTCTAACCGATACCGAACTGACCTACACAAATGATAGCCTTTTCTTCGATTATATTGCTGCAGGTATGGTTTTCGAGGATGGCGACACGGTTTGCCTTAGTATCGAGGGCGTAACCGATATCGAGCCGGACTATTGCGGCGTCAACGAGATGGCGACTTTCGATTGGTGCTTCTCGTTCCAGATTATAGACCTATGGTTACCGGATACGCAGCTTTGCCCGCCCGGCGAAACGTTCCTTATTCCGGTCTATACCGAAAATCTCAGCGGTATCGGCGTGACCGACATGGAGATTTCCATCGAGCTAAACGAGGATATTCTCGAGCCTGTCGGCGTCGAGACCGCGGGTGCGGTAACCTCGACATGGACGCTTGGATCATCGATTACCGGTAATATCATAACGGTGGACGGTAGCGGCCCGGAACTGATGGGTGGCGGAGTCCTGTTCTATCTGGAGGTGTTCGTTCCGGTCGAGGGCACGGAGGCAGCATTCAGCCCGCTCGAGTTCGTTACGGCGACTTTCAATAGCGGCCTTCTCTCGGCAAAACCGGTCGATGGCTTCGTGACGATATGTTTCACCGAGCATATCTGGACGAACGACGTGATTTTCTACGTGGACGACCAGAACCGCAAAGTCCTTACGCTGGGCGGCATAACCGGAGCAACCGATATGTATAACGCCGGTCTGGATATCCAATGGTTGCCTTCTCCAGCCGGAAAAATCGATGCATGGTTCGATATTGACGATCCGGTATTCCCCGTTCTCGAAAAGCTAATTCGCGATTTCCGCGCTCCCGGCCCGTTGCCAATTATCTGGACGGGAACTGCCGGACGTATCGGCACGGATACCGTTCATGTCAGATGGATTCCGGCGCATTTCCCCGATGGCCGTTTCACCTTGCGCTACACCGACGACGGCGTCGATTACGCATTCGATATGCACAATACTAACCGCGCCAAGTTCACCGAGGAAGTCGATTTCTCGATTACCTACGAGCAGCCGGAAATCGGCCGCACGGAGATGGTCGTTTGTCCGGGATGGAATCTGATTTCGTTCCCATTCGTTCCAAACGAAGGCGTGAAGATTAGCGATGCGATCGGCAATTCGCTCACTCCCGGTTATTGGTTCGATCCGGAAATGGCCGGCTATGTGATTACGGAAACCCCCGAACCCGGCAAGGGTTATTGGGTGTTCTGCACGGATCACGACACATTCGAGGTCGCCGGGATGCTCGTTCAAGCGACGGAATTGCCGGTTAGCTACGGCTGGAATATGTTCGGCGTGCCATGGGAAATATCGGGCGTAATCCCAGTCGGCGCTTTAGAGCTTACTCCGGACGTTCTTATCGGCGGGAATATATTCGGTTACGACGCCTGTGGAACCGGCGGATATATTAGTGAACTCACCGAACTGGAGGTTGGCCAGGGATACTGGCTATTAGCCAACGGGTCGGCAGAGCTTTATATTCAGGGCGACACGTGTGTTAGCCGCGTAGCCCCGGTTCGCGAAGCGGAGTTTATCTTTAACTTCGAACTCGACAGTAAACCGAGAACTGTCGGTCTCGATCCTTCCTCATTAGCCGGTCTCGACGAATTCGATCGCGCGATACCGCCGCCCAATCCCGACGGCGGCGAGGTATTCGGTCTTATCGCGGAGGACTACATCCTATACAGAGATATTAAACCCGGAGAGAAAGCCGAGTTTATTCTCGAGGCGTCCGGCAAATTAATGACATGGAATCCGGATGCTATCCCAGATAATATCGAACTAACGCTCGTTAATGGCGGCGCGTGGATGCCAATGAAAGATTTCGACCGAGCAATACTTACGGGCTCCGCGAAAGTGATTGCCGAGAGGATTCTTCCCGATAAGATGGTCCTATACAACGCCTCTCCGAACCCGTTTAACCCGGTTACCGAGATCAAATTCGCCATTCCAGAACCGGCGGTTATCGATCTATCCGTGCATGATCTATTAGGTCGAAAAATAGCGACTCTCGTATCGGGCGAATTCGGAACGGGTATCCATCGCGTGTCGTGGAACGGCCGGGATGCATCCGGGGTGGAAATGCCCACCGGCGTATATTTCTACCGGATAGTTACCGCAGATGGCGAGAGTATTACTAAATCCATGGTTCTCTTGAAATAACAGGGGACAAATATCACTCGAAGGTCTTCCCGATTTCAGGGAAGGCCTTTTTTATTTAGCGGCGATGCCGCAGTAACTTGTCATTCCGGCCCCCGAGCCGGAATCTATTGGTGTGACGCTGGGAAAAGATGGATTCCGGATCAAGCCCGGAATGACAGATAGTTGCCCGGAATGTCAGATAAATGTAAGGGCGGCTCGGGTGGGCCGCCCTTTTTATTTTGCCGAAGCGAATCCGATGCAATCGGTTGAGCACGAACGCCTCCGGCGCACGCCGGCTGGCGCGACTCTCGCGTGCGAAATCGTGTAACGCTTTTCCAAATCGCACGTAGCGAGAGGCGTGCCAGCGGGTTCGACGCGGCTATATATTATAGCCCAATTCGCGGAGTTTGGTCTTACCATCGTCGGAAATATTATCCACTGTCCAGCGAGGTTCGAAAGTTAATTGCACATTTACCTCGTTCACGCCCTCGACCTTTCTGACAGCATCCTCGGCCATTTTTGTAATTATCTGATGCATCGGGCATCCGGGAATAGTCAGTGTCATAGAGATATCGACCTTCCCGTCTTTCACAACCACGCCGTAAATAAAACCAAGATCGACGATATTGACCGGAATTTCCGGATCGAAAACTTCCCTGAGCGCTGCGAATACTTGTTCTTTAGTAACCATTTTAGCCCTTTCGATTTATTTTCATTTTTAATAATCCGTTTATTCCACCCTTGCTGGTCGAATCTGCCCAGACGAACCAATATAATAGCGGAAGCGCAGCAATCAAAATACCATCTGTAAAAATTTTCAAACCCTCGATAACGCCGGTATCGGCTTGGGCTTGCCACCATAGGATTGTGGCGGTGGCGAAAATATGCGATAAAAACGCAATCCCTAACGCGAGAAGCGCGCCGATAACTCGCTTTTTCCATTCGACCGGAGTGGCGAGCACAAGAGCTAGCATGGGCACGATATTAGTGACTATCGAGGAGACATCCACGACCACCGTGCGGCGGAAATCGAACAGGTCGAACGCGATTTCCCCGGAACCGGCCTCGACCATGCCGCTCAATCCGGCTTTGCCGTATGGTAAAATATTCCCGAAAGCCGCGACAATCCAGCCAACGAATGTAAGATATGGCTCCTGTAAAAGGAATCGCCAGACCGGGAAAATAACGAGCGCCAGTAGAATTCCGGTCAATATGAATTTGTTACGCGGTGCCATTAACTTTTTTACCTTCTCCGGTAAAACGGTTAACCCAGACAAACCATATGCCCAAAACAAACAGAATAAACATCGACTGCCATAGGTATTTGTGGATGAAATCGAAAAGCCCGCGGGCGTGTAATGCGGCCCAGGAAAGCGCCAAAAGGCGCGCCATATTAATTATAAAAATGCCGCCTATTCCGAAAAGATGGCCCCACAATTTGCTTTTTAGCGAGCTTGGATACGAAATCACGCAGGCCGAGAAAATAAACATCGCAAATCCACCTGTGCATTCATAGACGATCACAAGCTGCATTGCCGGGAATGTAAGCGTTTCGGCGGAGATCGTGACCTGCGCTCCGGTCAACCGTAACGCGAAATGCAAGATTTTCGCGGTTAGTTCGATTAAACCGGTTGTCAGGAATTCCGGAGCGAACTGGAAAAACGCCAAATATTCCACCACGGCGACCAAGGCGAATATTCCCGCAAAGGAAAGGGGCTTTTTACCACCGATTTTTTTCATAAAATCCAATCAGAAATCACGGTTTTAATACAGCTTACTTTTTCTTCGCAATCCGATATATACCATATCCCACACCTGCAACGGCAAGAATCGTGATTGCTATAGGCCCGATAGGCACGGCTTCTGCGGGAGGCCCCTGTGCGAAAAGCGGTGTGCATACAACTCCGATTAGTGCGAAAACGTTCTTCATTTCCCCTCCTACTTAATTAGTATTATTCGACTTATTGCGCGGAAGTCTCCCGCGGTTACGCGACACATATATATGCCGCCAGGCGCTTTGCGCCCGGAATCGTCTCGACCATCCCAAACTATGCGGTTGCGTCCGAATTCCATCGGTCCGTCGAAGAGAGTTGCGGTTTTTTCTCCTAAAATGTCGAAGATATCAACTTTCACGTTTGTTGGAAAGGGTATTTCTAATGTAAAATACATGCTCGCGTTAAACGGGTTCGGGATAATTTGCCCGACCGCAAATCTATCCGGTTTAGCCAATGTTTCTATACTCAAAGGGCAGTCCGATAGGATCATCGTGAAATTGCGCGACGAGGTGCCGTAAAAAAAGCTGTATGAGGTATCGGCGCCTCTCATATCCATAGTATCGCTTGTCGTGTTATCTATGAGCGTAAGACACCAGCGAGAATCGAGGTTCTCAACGCCGCAGGATGCATCTTCGCCAGTGGGAATGCGGTTTCGCGGCCACATCATCGTAACACTCATGCCGCTTGGTAAATCTTCAACGTAAAAAGTCCAGGTTTTACTCGTATCGGAAAAATTCTGTCTCGTATCGCGCGAAAGCTTGAAAGCTCCTAAGCGGAAATATGCGTCGATAGAACCTGCCGGGGGCGGCAATGTCGGTTCGCGGACATCGTATATGTCGTAGCTGTCAAGGGCGTCCTCATGGACGCTCAAGTAATTGTAATTATCGACCCGAATATCCGAGCCGATTATTCCATAAACGGAAATCCTCAAAGCGAAAGGTTCCGGATTTGTCAAAGCGGCGGCGGGGGAGTTGTCCATCCCCAAGCCTGCGCCGGTTTGCGCGTGCAAGTGCATAGCGAGAATCGCAAAAAAAGCGATAATAAGTTTTCGATACATTGGAATTCCTCGAAAATTCAACTCTACATTGCAAGTATAGGATAGAATTAGTTCAAGTCAAGTTGTTTCAAGGGCGGATTGTCCCGTCGGAGTTCAATCGAAATCAGGTTTCGAGGAATTCCGCAAATCCGATTCTGAAAAGTTGGCCGACCATATCCGAGCGGTATTCGCAGGTCGAGCGAAAATCGGAAATAGGTGTGCATTCGGTAATCAACATCTGCGCCGCGCGGCCGATCAATTCGGATGTGATCTCGGCTCCCTCGAGCATTGCCTCTGATTGGTGTGCGCGGATAACTCTCGGCGCGACTGCCGACAACGCGATTCTGACATCGCGTAATACGCTGCCGGAATGAATAGCGGTAAGCGCTATTCCGACTTTCGTTATTGTTACTGCGGCTCTCGAACCGAGCCTCTCGTAGAAACCGAAAAAATCCGCGCCGCAAATCGGGATTTCGAAACCGAGGATCAGCTCGTTTTCCTCGAGAGTGTTCTTCCCCGGGCCGAGATGGAAATCCTCGACCGCCATCTTGCGCGAACCATTCGCAGAGCGCAAAACGATTTCTGCGGCGTGCGCGATAAGTGTTGGCAGCGATTCCGCAACAGGGCTGGCGTTCGCAACATTCCCGCCGATAGTCGCGCGGTTACGAATTGCGGGGCCGCCCATTATCGCACTGCTACTTGCGATTAACGGCGCGTTAGATCTCACCAAATCCGACGAAGCGATTTCCGAATGTGTAGCCGAGGCTCCTATAAATAGGGAATCTCCCGCCAGCCCGATTTCTCGCAATTTGGGGATTTGGGAAATATCGAGTAACGAAGTTGGTTTCAGAGATTCTGAAAGCTGTATCACTAAATCCGTGCCGCCGGCAATCGGGCGAAGCTCGGGCGTCTCACCGATAATCTGTAATGCCTTGTCGAGCGATTCAGGTTTGTGAATATCGTTTATTCTGAACATTTTTTTACATCCTCGATTTTATTGCGCACACATAACATCTCTGCGACCACCGCCACAGCTATCTCTCCCGGCTCGACAGTGCCGATATTCAGCCCTATCGGTGCGTGAACGGTTAGTAGTTTTTCCTTGGAGAGGTGCTCATCCTTTGCGCGTTTGAATATAGCCGCCTTTTTTATTTCGCTGCCCATCAATCCGACGTAAATCGGCCATTCTTCGCGCCGCAGCAGGTTTTTCAGGATTGTCTCGTCTCCTTCGTGACCGGCTGTAACGATTACAACATAATCCATAGCGCCGATTGGTAAATTTACCGATAGATGGTCGTAGTCTCCCTCGATATGCTCGTTTGCCGATATATTTTCGGCACTCGCCGCGCCCGCGCGATCATCGATTGCCACAACGTGCCATCCCGCAACTGCGGCCACTTTCGCTATTTCCCGCCCGACATGACCGGAGCCAAAAAGCCATAAGCGGTTCTTTGGTCTTATCGGATCAAAGAATAGTATTGCGCTGCCGCCGCATTCGGCCCCGAGTAGGCCATCGACGCCCATTTCGTATTCGACAATCCCGGCCTTGCCTGAGATAAACCGTTTTCGCGCTTCATCGATTGCGGTCGTTTCGAGCGCGCCGCCTCCTATTGTCCCGAAAGATTCTCCGTCCGGCAGAACCGCCATTTTAGCGCCCGGCCTCGCGGGCGTGGAGCCCTCGGCGCCGACCACGATAACCAGCACTCCGCCATTCTTGAGAGTATCCGCGATTTCCCTAAGTCCGAGAACGCTCATTTTTCCTCCCGAATAGCCTTTGCCGCGATTAAAACGCCTTCGATAATCTTGGCGTAACCGGTGCAGCGACAAAGGTTGCCGGATAGCGCAACCTTGATCTCCATCTCGGACGGTTCGGGATTATCGCGCAATAATGCTGTCGCGGCTACTACAAAACCCGGGATACAAAACCCGCACTGCACTGCCCCGCAGCCGGAGAATGCCTCGACTAACGCTTTCCCTATCGCGCTTTGCGAAATCCCCTCGATAGTCTCGATTTTTGCCCCGTCAGCCTGAAACGCCGGAATCAGGCAGGAATTAACTAATTTACCATTCATAATTATCGAACAGGCACCGCATTCCCCTTCACCGCATCCCTCCTTGGTGCCGGTAAGTTGTAATCGATCTCTAAGCGTATCCAGAAGCCGTTCCGATAGTGAAATATCTGTTTCGACAGGATTGCCGTTTAGTATAAATTCAATTCTCATCGATGACCTCTTTCAGTTTGGGCCAAAGCCTTTCCGGAGTGAATGGTTGTTCGCGCAGACGAACTCCGGTCGCGTCGAAAATTGCGTTGGCTATCGCAGGCGCGATTCCCATAAGCGGTTGCTCTCCAAAACCCTTCGCACCATACGGCCCTTCGCTATATGCCGATTCGACGATAATCGGGAAAATCTCCGGCGTGTCCATCGTAGAAGGAATATGATAAAACGAGAATCTCGGATTGAGCGGAATGCCTTTTTCGTCGATAATGTATTCTTCCGTGAGCGAATAACCCATTCCCTGCACTGAGCCGCCCTCGATCTGACCTTCTACCAGTGTCGGATTGATTGCTTTCCCCATATCGTGTGCCGCCCATAATTTTTCGAGACGCGCAACGCCGGTTCGCGTATCGACAGCTACCTGCGCGATATTTGCCGCCCACGCAAAGACGACATATGCATCGCCCTGACCTGTATCTTCATTCCAATTAGTCGGGGGGCTGGAATCATGGCCCACAACTGTTAGGGCGGTTTTGAGCGCGAGGGCTTTTTCGACGGCGTTTTGCCACGAGAGAAAAGTGCCCGGATCGTCTGTGCGAAAAACTTTATTTTCGCCGAAAGCGATATTTTTTGGAGAGGTGCCGAGTTCTCCGGCAACGGCTTTTGCGATATTCGATTTTATCGTCGAACAAGTCACGAGGAGTGCGCGTCCGCTCATCGTGGTTGCGCGGGATGCCACCGTAGGGCCGCTGTCCGGGACGCGGCTCGAGTCCACTGGCAGGCAATAGACGTTCTCGAAAGGAATGCCGAGCGATTCCGCAACTATCTGGCCGAGCACAGTGCGCATTCCCTGGCCCATCTCGGTTGTGCCAACCGCGAATTGAACGCTGCCGTCGGGTTGAACGCTCACATAAGCGCCCGTTCGCGCGAGATGAGTTCCACCGGCGCCGAGACCGACGCCGTAGTAAATCGTCGAAATACCGATGCCGCGTTTAATTGGCCCACAATCATCTTTTAACGAACTTTTTAGTGTTCGGTAATCGCTTTTATCGAGAGCTTTTTCGAGACATTGCTGCAATCCCACGGATTCCGACAGAATCTGGCCGGTTATGGTGGCGTCACCTTGTGCGAGATTGTTTTTTCGACGCAATTCGACGTCGTCCAGCCCTAATTTGAGGGCGAGTTCGTCTATCGCGGATTCAATAGCGAAAAGCGTTTGCGGTGATCCGAAACCGCGATAAGCGCCGCAGGGAACTTTGTTTGTTGCGACTGCGCGGGCATCGATTTTAACGTTGGGGATTTTATAAGGTCCGCAAGCGTGCACGATGCCCCTCCAGAGCACGACGGGGGAGAGCGTTGCGTATGCGCCCGCGTCGAAAAGAATGTCGATTTCCGCAGTCGTAATATCCCCTGAACTCGACGCTCCGAGTTTAACCTGCACCCGACTGGGGTGGCGTTTACTCATGGAGATCATATCCTCCGAACGTCCGAGAATTAGCTTAACCGGGCGTTTTGTGGCAAGCGCCAGCACCGATGCCCACCCCGCGACCAATGACGGAACGTCCTCTTTTCCGCCGAAAGCGCCGCCAGTGGTTGTTTGCACTATCCTGACCTTCGATTGCGGTAATCCGGTGATATCGGAGACAGCACCGTGGACATAAAAAGGACATTGCATCGTGCCATAAACGTCGATACCGCCCTCCTGCGTGGGGATTGCGAGCATTCCCTGCGGTTCGAGATAGGCGTGTTCCTGATATGTTGTCCGATAAGTCTGTTCGAAAATAATATCCGATTTATCGAAACCGGCTGAAATATCGCCACTTCGGATTTTGTGGTGAGAGAAAATATTATCCTTGCCATAAAGAATTGGGGATTCGGGATTCGAATACAATTCGGGATCGGTCAAAGGCGGCAAATCGTCGATTTCCAGGTCTATCGCCTCCAAAGCTGAAACAGCGGCATCCTCGCTTTCCGCCGCCACTAAAGCGATAGGTTCACCGACATATCTGACGTAATCCGTAGCAAGCAGTGGCATATCGTCGTAAACCACATGACAAACGTTCTTGCCGGGGATATCCGCAGCCGTTAATACAGTATGGACTCCCTTTATTCTTTTCGCCGCAGAAACGTCCAGCAGGATTATTTTGCCGAACGGAATTTTAGATCTTAATACTTTACCCACGAGCATTCCGGGAAATTTCATATCCGAGACGTAAACAGCCTTGCCGGTTGCCTTGGCGTGGGCATCGACCCTTTTAACTCTCTTGCCAACAGCCATTTATCCTCCGTAGAATGGTCCGATGTATTTTTCGTAAATTTCCGGCGTATTGATATCGAATGTGATTCCGGGGTCATCCACGATAACGAATCGCCTTAAATCAGGATTTGCACGGACTACGTGCCTTGCCCCAACATCGTTAGGAGCTGTAGCCAACTCGCCGAATAGCGTTTTCGGGAATATCACCGGATGACCCGCACGGCCCTCGCAGGATGGTGAGATTATGCAATCCGGGTGTTTTATGTGCTCCTCGATTATTGAGCGAAAGGTATCCGGCTTTACCAGCGGGTAGTCCGTCATTGCGATAAGAGCGCCTGTGTGGTGGTCTTCCGCGCAACCCAGCCCAACCAGAAGCGACGACAGCATATCCAGTTCCGGCTTGGGATTTACGGCGATTTCGATGCCCGATGGCACTTCGGGCCGAATCTCGTTCTCATGATAACCGAGAACGACTACGATGTCGCTCAATCCGGATTCTCGAATCGAACCGATGATGCGAGACATAAAAGTGTCGTCGCCGATTGGTAGAAGGGCTTTGGGTCTTTGGCCCATTCTCTCGCCCTTGCCACCTGCAAGAAGAACTCCGAATAGATTGTGCGATTTCTTTAAGCTCATAATACTAAAAATTCCCGAAATTATAAATCAATTTCCATCGGGTGTCAACGCCTTAATGTGTTCCTATAGGTTCACATTATCGATATGAGGTACAGTTTACGTGTGTTCTAATTCTATTGGAGTTGCTGTAACATATTCGTGGATAAGAAGTTACGAATATCGCCCATGGTTGGCATGGACGGTGCAACTCTAAGAATCGGAAGAAAAATATCCGAAAGGGGATAATGGAAGTTAGTTAGTTTTTTGATTCGAACGCCGGTAGGGGACGACATAAACTTAAAGGCCGCGGCCACGGACTCGAGTTTTCGTCCCCTTCGGTTTTTTAAAAAGTTTGTTTTTAGAGGTTAAAAAGAGTTGCTAAATCTAAAAGGATTTTATACCTTGATTTTTAACTGATAGGACTTGAATGGCAATTCTTGTAACAAATGACGACGGAATACATGCAGACGGCCTTGCCGAGCTTTCTCGCGGACTTTCAAAGCTGCAAGATATCGTTGTTGTCGCTCCGGACAGGGAACAATCTGCGGTGGGACATGCGATTACGCTCTCGAATCCACTCCGGATAACTCCAATCAGGCGGGGCGGGAAACTGTTTGGATATGCATGTAACGGCACACCTGCGGACGCAGTCAAGCTCGGGATAAAAGTCGTTATGGACGAACCACCGGAATTGATAGTATCCGGCGTAAATAACGGCGCCAATGTCGGCGCAAGCCTGATATATTCGGGAACGGTTTCTGCGGCTACCGAGGGAACTTTACTTGGGATTCCATCGCTAGCCGTTTCTCTGGACAATCGTTTTGGTGGCGATTATTCGATTGCTGTGGGTTTTACGGTCAAATTAGCCGGGATGATACTTCGCAAAGGACTTCCGGCGGGAGTTCTACTCAACGTAAACATCCCCGATCTCAGCGCCGACGATATAAAGGGTGTGAAAGTAACTTCGCAAGGGCAGACGGCTTTCAACGATTTTTTCGAGGAGCGAAAGGATCCGCGCGGACAGGTTTATTATTGGATGAGTGGGTCAATGGTCGCCAATAATCCTCACCCCGACCACGATGTTAACGCCCTTGAAGCAGGCTTCATTACGATTACCCCGGTTCATTATGATCTGACCGCACGCGATTCTCTCGATAAGCTGAAAAAATGGAATATTCCCACCCTCTGGGACGGTAATGTTACTTAACGTCTTAATACTGATAGGGGGAATATTAATCCTCTACCTGGGTGCCGAGGGCATGGTTAGGGGCGCTAAGCGCTTAGCAATAGCTATAGGCGTTCATCCGCTAATCGTAGGGCTAACTATCGTAGCGTTTGGAACCTCGATGCCGGAGCTCGTAGTTTCTGTAACGGCTGCTTTACGCGGTTCGCCAGCTATTGCGCTCGGTAATGCAATCGGTTCTAATGTGGCGAACTTAGGGCTTATTCTCGGAGTATCGGCGCTCATATCGCCCATGCGCGTCGAAGACAGGACGGTTCGTCTGGAGGTTCCCGTCAGCATTTTCGCGGGTGTTTTCCTGTATCTATTTGCGGGGAACCTTGAAATTAGTTCTGGTGAGGGTTTTATATTATTTTTTGGTTTTATCGGTTTCTTCTTTATTGCGGTTTTCCCTCAGGTCGTAAAAAGCTTCAGAGTTCTCCCGAAAGAACTCAATCTCGACCTCGAAAATCCGTTGAGTCAAGAGGAAATTAACGAGGCTCGTGCAAGGCAGTCGTGGGTTAGCGATGTTCTCATGATGGCCCTCGGTATTGCCGGGCTTGTGCTCGGCGCAGATTTTACGGTAGATTCGGCCACGGCGATTGCACTCGATTTCGGAATTAGCGAGATGGTGATTGGGGCCAGTATCGTGGCTCTCGGCACGAGTTTGCCAGAGCTTTCCATTTCGGTGGTTGCCGCTTTGAGAAACGAACCGGATATTTCGGTTGGCAATGTCATCGGCTCAAATCTGTTCAACACTCTAATAGTCATTGGAGTTCCCGCAGTTATCACCGGTTATCTACCAGTCGAAAAGGACGTCCTTTTATACGATTTTCCCGTGATGATCGGTCTTTCGATTTTAGTTCTGCCTCTTCTAAGTTCGGATCGCAAGCTCGACCGCTCGGAGGGCCTCGGTCTCGTTTGCGTGTATATCGCCTACCTTTCACTCATTATTATCCGACCTCCGATTATGCTTAATCCGGAAGCTTTCTGGCCTTATTAATCAGCGGTTTGGAGCGTATTTACGAATCGCTATCCAAGATTTCGATAATTATCCTCTCTTGACTTAGCGCAATTCTATATTAATTTATTAAAATACGCACGCGTGGGAGGACGAAATGTTTTCTTCTCTAATGGCTGGTAGGTTCAGACTAATCATAATGATATATTTCTCGACCTGTCTCTGTTTCGCCGGATGTGCAAAGGGCGAAAAAGTTAAACCGGACGGGTTGCTCAAGGAGGATTCCCCGATGGACAGGAAGCCTATTCTCGCGGGAAGCTGGTATCCCGGTAGCGCTGTTGCGCTTACAGAGGAAATTGAAAGTTACGTTAAAGCGTCGGATGTTCCTCAAATAGAAGGCCGGATTGTGGGGCTTATTTCGCCACATGCGGGATATGTTTATTCCGGGCCGGTTGCGGCGTTTGGGTGCAAAGCCCTAATGGACAACAAATCCCAATATAAGGGTTCGACTTTCGTGATTATCGGGCCGAATCACAGGGCGAGGGGATTCAACGACATAAGTATCTGGGCGGAAGGCGCCTGGACAACGCCTCTCGGTTCGACACCGATCGACACGAAACTCGCAAATGCTCTAATCGACGAACTCTCTCCACTTGCGAGCTTCAACCGGCAGGCTCACGAAGTCGAGCATTCTATCGAAATTCAACTTCCGTTTTTACAATACGCTTTGGACAACGATTTGAAAATCGTGCCGATTATGGTCGGTTCCCAGTCTGACAACATTATTAATAAACTCGCCGCAGCATTAGCGAAATACGCTGACGAAAGAACAATAATTGTAGCGAGCACCGACCTTTCACACTATCATCCGGAGCGGGAAGCGCACGAGTTGGACGGATTTTTCGTCGATGCGGTTCTGAGCGGCGATGCCGATAGTCTGCACGATGTTGTCAGGTTAGGGAAATGCGAGGCTTGCGGATATGCGCCGGTTCTAGCTCTTATGCGAGCTGCGGGCGCGTTGGGAGCAGATACTGTTTTCAAGCTACAATATGCAACATCTGCGGATGTTCCGGCCGGCGATTCAACGCAGGTTGTAGGCTATTTTTCCGCCTTATTCCTCGATACGGGGAGTGATATGAAACTGAAGTCTTATGAGGAAAGCGCCTCTGGTGGTCAAAACGACCCCGATGTCGATTTCGACCTCACGGATGATCAGAAAATTTATCTCCTCGAGCTTGCGCGGACGACAATCGAGAAATACGTCCGCGATGGCGAGATTTACGCGCCCGCGCCACCTGAAGATAAGCTTCTTCGGGAGGACGGCGCTGTTTTCGTGACTTTGCACGAACAGGGGCAACTTCGAGGGTGTATCGGGCAGATGATCGCCCAGGGGCCGCTATATAAGGCCGTGCTGGAAATGGCCGTCTCGGCGGCGGTTCGAGACCACCGTTTCCGCCCCGTTTCCAAAGAAGAACTGGATGAAATTGACATCGAGATTTCTGTGCTATCGCCGATGCAGCCTATCGACGATTGGCAGAAAATTGAGATTGGCAAACACGGTGTCTGGATGGTCAAGGATAATCGCAGCGGGGTGTTTCTTCCTCAGGTCGGGCGAGAAACAGGTTGGTCGCTGGTGGAATTTCTCGAGGAGTTATCGTCCCAGAAAGCCGGGCTTTCACGCAATGCTTACAAAGATCCAAGCACACAGCTTTTCGTATTTACAGTTGTAGAATTCGACGAACACGGTTTTGGGATAAAATGAAAGACCGATAGATGGCTAATAAAAACAAAAAAAGCGGTGTTTTCGCGGGAATATTCGATCATATTTTCTTCCTCCGACCATTGTTGATATTGCCTATATGGGCGCCTTTGCTTCTCGGTTATGTCGCCGCAGGTGGTAGCGGACTCGATCTGGTTTTCATTAAACTACTTCTTCTCGGGCTTTTTCTCGGAGGCGGGATTTACGGTCTCAACCAGATTTTCGATATCGAGGGCGACCGGTTGAACCGTAAAAACCTGCCAATCGCGCTGGGGCATGTTTCAATCCCCGCCGCGTGGGCGATGACGATATTCTTCGATGTCGCCGCCCTTGCAACCGCGATCTGGATTGGAATAATGCCTGCGGCATTCACAGTGGTAGGCGTTCTATTCGGGTTCCTCTATTCGCATCCGAAATTTCGATTTAAGGATAAACCATGGCAGGCGGTTTTGCTCAACGCCCTCGGGCATGGCACTCTCGTATATGTCATCGGTTGGAGTTCGATTGACATTCTCAAATTGGAAATTCTCTACAGAGTGTTGCCATACGCCCTAGCGTTCGCAGGAGTCTATCTCGCGACGACGATACCGGATATTAGTGGCGATCGCGCTGTTGGAAAAAGGACTCTGGCAGTTCTGAAAGGCGAAAAATACACTACGATATTATCCTTCGCGCTTATCGGTGTCGCAACATTAGGTTCTATTTTCATCAAAGAACCCGCTGTTTTCCTTACCGGTCTGTTTTCAATTCCATTTTATATCTACGCGGCAATTAAAGGTGGTAGGCACTTTGTTACAGCGAATAAAGTTGCGGTGTTACTCCTCAACCTGTGGATATGTTTCTACGCAATAACATATATTCTCGTGCTCGTGATTATTATTGTCGCCAGCAGAATTTACTATACGACTCGACTGAAAGTTCGCTATCCATAAAGGAGCGTGATGTTCGACAGGAAACTTGCATTACCGATACTATTAATAACCGCTTTCCTCGCGGCAGAGGCGGGGCCGTTACGTATGGGCGATCATCTTATGGATCGCGGCGAATATCTCGAGGCTCTCGCTGAATATCGGGATGCCGAGAGTAACGATCCGAATAACCCGGAAATAATGTGGCGAATAGGAGCGGCGCTGACGAGGTTATCATCGCAAATGAAAGGTAGTGCGCGGCATGACAGCCTCGAAGTTGCGACTAATTACCTTATCAAAGCTATTGCAGCCGATCAGAGTATCGTAGAAGCTCATATCGAATACGCACGGGCGCTTGGCACACTCGCCCTTTTCAAGCCGGATTGGGACGATGTGCGTGTCGCCCGTCGAGTTAGAGAGGAACTATTACTCGTTCTCGATGAGCAATCCGATAATCCGGACGCTTTATATTTAATGGGGCTATGGCACAAATGGGTTTGTCCGAAACCGCTTCTTATGCGAAAACCCAACGACCTCGGCGCGGCTTGTATAGATAGTTCCGCGTATTATCTTCGCAGGGCGGTGAAAAAAAATAAAGAGAACCTCGAATTCCAATTGGAGTTAGGCTTATTGTATTTGAGTATGGAACAAGAGGGCGCCGCCAAAGAGGTTCTCATCGATATAACGAAGACAAAGGACGTGCCGAATAAATACTTAGAAATGGTAGAACAGGCCAAATTGCTTATCTATAATCTTGAGAATCCGGGGGCGCAGAATCCCGGGGATAACGGCCAATGAGAGCGATAATAATCATTCTGATTATTTCGCTTTGCCTTACCGTTTCAGGACAGCACATTTCATCGAGAGATGTTCTTTACACGAAAGACGGCGAGGAAATTCGCGGCGAATTGTTGGAAATCGGGCCGCGCCAAATCGAATTCAAGACGCTCGACGGAATCGAAACATTCAATCGCTTGGATGTAGTCCAAATCGAATTCGGCAAAACCAGGCCCGGCGATTGGTGGCGAACGGTCGATGATATCGAAGATGTCCTATTGTTGGAGGCGATTCAGAACGCAACCGACTCGATGCTTTTTTCCGGCGAAAGCTATTTCGTTCTGTTCGATAGTTGGAGAATATCGGTCAAACTGGACGGCACGGTCGAGCAGGATCATCGACAAATAACTCAAGTTACTTCGGAGGGAAGCAAAGATTTCGTCTCGCTTAACGAAATCTACTTTTTCCCCGATATTGAAACGGCGGAAATAACGCATGCCAGAGGCATTTCCCCTACCGGTCAGGTGCTTCATCTGGACGACTCCGCTGTGGAGCGCGGGCCTGTGAACGCGTTTATCCCCGAATATGATCGCCTAAATATACTTAAATACGCGCTTGGCGAGGTTAGCGTCGGAAGCGTGGTGGATGTCGCCGAGAGGGTTGTTCATAAAACGCAAACGCTCGACCGTTATTTTTTCTCACTCGGTTTCCTGGAGGAAGCCCCTGTTTTATATAGGGAAGTGGTCCTCAAGATAGAGACCGGAGCAACGGCGCATTCGGCCACTGTCAACTGGCCCGAAGACTGGAATGAGGCGTCGATAGAAAACGAACCCGGATTCTTGGTTTATAAATGGATTGTCGAGGATATACCCGCAATAATTCCTGAAACAAGCATGCCTCCAAATGCGGTTTGCGTCCCTCATGTTATTATCTCGGCGGGCGGTAGTTGGGACGAGATAGCTTCGCAATTAACGCAAGTGTTCTCGGAGAAAAACGATAATCCGCCGATGTCCGATAGAATACTCGAAAAAATCCTTCCCGGAAAAAAAGATCCGATAGATAAAGCTTTCGCTATATATTCGTGGATTATTGAGGAAACGGGTTATGTGCCAGTTCCCGCAGGCATCTATAGATTCGAGCCAAAAAAGCTATCGCAAATACTCGACATGCAATTCGGCAACGATCTCGACCGCGCGTTTCTGTTTTATTGCCTTGCGAAAAAAGCCGGTCTCGATGTTCGTATGGCTTTCGCGTCGTCGCACGATGATGTTTTCGATTACGGTGTGCCGTCGCTCTATTCAGTGCCCGTGCCGATTGTAGCGTTGGACATCGATGGCAAGCGCATCTGGATCGATACATCGACGGATTATCTTCCGCTCGGTTCGGTCAACGAATTCATTATTGGCGAACCGGCGCTATTAATCTTCAACGGTGAAGCAGAAATTACGAGAGTTCCGAAACCTCCACTCGAAACCGAGGGCGAAGAGACGAGTATCGAGTGTTTCTTCGATACGGACGGGACTATCCACGGGCAACTTCACAAAAGGTATTACGGGAATCTGCAGGAGGAAATACGCGTATTCGAGCAGGCTACAGAAGACGAGATTCGCAGCGCGATGGAAGAAATAGTCGGGCGGATTCATCCAAGCGCACAACTCGATGGTTGGAGGCTTCAGGATACAGAAAATCTCGACCGGATACCGGAGATGTTCGTCGAGTTTTCCGTGGAAAACTATGCAATTATCGCCGGTAAGGAGCTTATAGCTTTCAGACTGCCCGGATTGGATTATTCTGCGTGGGGGATCGGCGCTCAAACTCGCGAATGGCCTGTATGGTTCGATTCACCATATCGCGGCACGCACAGAGTATCGGTTCGGTTACCGGAGGATTATGGGCTTTACTCTTTACCGAAAAAAACGGCAGTCTCGGCAGATTCCGTTAGCTACACCGCTAATTTTGAAATAGAGAAAATGAAACTCGTTTTCACGGACGATTATAGTCGATCCCGGCTTTCGATACCACCAGAAATGTATCGGTTTTATCAGGAATACCGTCTCATGCAAGCGGACGTTGCCGATATTTGGATTGTCCTCGAGAAGAAACAATGATTTCGGTGCGAAAAATAATATTATTATTTTTAATTACGACGGCTTGTATGGCGGGTGATGAGGATTCGCTGCAGGTGGAAATCGAAAGAAGCCGTCGGGAACTTGCAGAACTTTCACAAAAAGAGGGCAGTTCGATAGAAAGGTTGGATGTCCTTTCCCGCGAGATAACTCTTGTGACCGATTTAACGGACAGTCTTCGCAGCAGAGATTCTGTGTTAACGATAGAACTCGATGCCCTCGCGGAAACGCTACTCGTAAGGCGTGTAGAACTCGATTCCGCAGTAGCGGTTCAGAAAGAGGTATTGCGTGCGATGTTCATCCGGGGCAGGGGCGGGGAGTGGTCGTTTCTCCTCGGCGGAGAAGGTTTTAGTGACTTCGTCTCACGGTTCGGTTATTTCGCATTTCTTGCACGTGAGCGGAAAACAATTTCGGAAGCGACAGCTATCGCCGCGCTTCGTGTGGAAGTGATTATCGATTCAACGGAGGTCTTAAGAGCAAAGGTCGTCGAGAATAGAAGAGCACGCGAAACAGAATTGGATAGTCTTAGGGCCGCGAAGGTCAAAAAAGAGAATGTAATCGCCGAAATACGAGAGGACAAAGAAACCTATGGCCGCGCGATTTCTGCGATGGAGCAGTCTCTTGCGGAACTGCGAGAGAAACTGCCGGATATCGTTGCAGGCGGGGAATTTGAAAAATATCGCGGCGGATTGCCATGGCCGACGACTTCCACGACTATTATTCATCCTTTCGGGATAGTGCGGGAACAACGTTTCGGGACCGAATTCCGCAATGCCGGAATCGATATATCCACCGATCCGGAGGAGTCGGTCAGGGCCGTAGCGAACGGGCGCGTAGCGCAAATTTATTGGCTGAGGGGTTACGGCAGGATAGTTATTCTCCAGCACGAGGGCGGTTTTTTTTCCGTTTATGGCAATCTTGGCAAAGTTCATGTTAATAAAGGGGAGACGGTCTCGACAGGCCGAACTATCGGCGCCACCGCTCCCGAAGGCTGGCTTGAAGGCGCTAAACTACATTTTGAGATTCGCAGGGGCAAGCAGGAGGTAAATCCTATTGAGTGGCTCATCGCAGCGTGATTTTTTAAGCTCGATACCCGGACAGGAAACGGCGAAAGTAACGCTCTCCCGGACGATAGAATCGGAGCGTTTGGCATCGTCATACCTTTTCAGGGGACCCGTTGGCGTGGGCAAATTCGCAACCGCGTTGGAACTGGTCAAATGGTTAAAATGCAAGTCGCCGGATTCCTGCGACGGTTCCTGTAGCGCGTGTAAGCTCATAGCACATCTCGACCACCCGGATATCGAGGTCATAGTGCCTATGCCTAAAACAGTCTCCGACAGCCCGGAAATGACTTCCCAACAAATGGCGGAAGTAGCGCGGGATCCGTTCGCCGAATTGGTTTTCGATAAGGTCGCCAATATTGGCATCGATCAGATCAGGCAGCTTTCGGAAAAACTATTCCTCGCGCCTACCTCAGATGGCGGGCGTTGGGCGATTATCCGCGATGCGGAGGCAATGACTATCGAGGCTTCCAACGCTTTCCTTAAAACCCTCGAAGAACCGCCGGACGACGCCCATATAATCCTGACAAGTTCACACCCTGATTCACTACTGCCCACGATTCGCAGTCGCACACAACCGATAAGATTCACGCGGCTTTCTCGCCGGCAAGTAGTGGAGATTTTAATATCCCGTGGTGTTTCCGAGGACGATGCGGAGAAGGTTTCCTACTACGCCGACGGTAGTATAACCGCCGCAATATGGGCATCGGGAGAAAGCGGCGCGGAGATTATGGGATTAGGCGAGGAGTTATGGGTTTGTCTCTTTTCGCGCAACGACGCTCTGTTGCTTGATTTTACGGAAAAAATCGGGCGAGATAGGTCGTTATCCGAGGCCACTATCAAGGCGGCGATATCGCTTATTCGCGACCATCTTCTATTTCAGATAGGCGTTGGCGATATAGCGGCAAACAAGAATACCGCTGCCCGCCTCGAACGGGCCGCCGTGAAATACGCAGATCCGGAGCCGCTGGGTAGAACGATAGGATTTCTCGAAAAAAAGGCTTACGAGCTTCGCTATAATCCGCAATACGAGCTTTTCTGGATGGACCTTATTATCCGGGGCCGTGCGCTGATACAGGGAAAGACATTATGAAAAAAACACTTATGATAATTATTCTGTCAATAACACCTTTGTTGGCGTCGTCCGCGTGGATAGATTTTTTCCCGCCATTAGAGAAGATATATGCCTACAGCGCACCTTCGACAATTGTCGATATGGAAGCGGACGATGCGGGATTACTCTATATATTGACAATGGCTTCGGATTCCGTATTCGTCGAGGTCATCTCGACATCGGGAGAATTGGTCCGCACCTGTCGCTCCGCTCTCGGCCCGACTACTAATGCCTATCCGGTGGGTATCCAGCTATCGCGGCATGGCGAGATTATCGTTGTGCGCGGTTGGGAGAAAGTCCTCGAAACACCCGTCAATTGGGTGTTCGACAGCACGGGCTACGATATATTGGAGCCAACGCATCTATTGAAATACGCCGAATGGTTGCAGGTTTCGCCATGCGGCAATTTTTTCAGTTGCCAGGGTTATCGTGGGGAGAACTCCCAAATACCGGGCATATACGATAGAAATTTCAACGAGATATTCGCCGACCTTCCGCTCGAACAAGGTTTTTTTGCCCGATCGGGGGATATCGATATGTTAGTCGCTAAAGAAAACCGCGAGAAGGACCAGTATCTTACCGCACGTGAATTGCCGTCTGCAAAAATCCTATTCGAAACGAAACTGGACGACAACACTTCGAGACTTTCCGTTCAGGAAGCTAAAATCGCGGTCACGGAGAATTGCATTTTTACTCTATCAAACCTCTGCGCAAATAGAACTCTCTATTGCTTCGACGCAAAAACTGGCGATTTCCTCTGGGAAAACCAAACCCAAACGGATATTATCGACATCGGTTCCGGTCTCGATGGCGATGCTGTGGCAATTAGAGGGAATTTCTGTTATGTGGTTAGAGATGTTTCTGGTGAAGTAAGCTTAGATTATTGTCTCGATTTATTAGAGGTGAATTTCGACTTCTCGTTCTCGGATAAAGTCGAATCTACGATTTGGTTGAAATATAGTATTCTCGTGTCTTCATTTTTTCTCTACGATGATGATTATATTTTTCAAAGCCTTATTTTCACCTTCGGCGATGAGAAATCCACCGCGCCCATTCAAGTATTAAACCTCTTCGATGGTTTCATTCTGAACGGTTCTTACTATATTGTCGAGGCTTTCGAGAATCAGGTAAGCCTATACAGAATAATCGAATAAATGGTCCATACCGATACAAGAAAGGCCATTCTCGCCACCGCTTTTTCCGTGGGGGGACTCGGTCTTGTAACCCAAACTTCGCTCTTTCGTGAATTATCCATTGTCCTACGGTCAAACGATTTGATTGTCGGGATACTGCTTTCGATTTGGCTTCTTTTCGCGGGATTGGGCAGTGTTTCGTCACCCCTGCGCGCGAGGTGGTTTGGGGCCTATATAATCCAAACTTTCGTAGCGGGACTTTCCGTGCTATGGTGCCACTTTCTTGTCAATTTATTTGATCCAGGATTAGGGCATATATGGCCTTTCTGGCGGACTGTTATCCTTATCGCGCTATCGGTCGGCCCGATAGCCTATTTGACAGGGGCGGCTTTCAGCGCCATTTCGAGGGCGTTTTGTCGTCACGGCGACCCGGCGAGAATCTATATCACGGAAGGTATTGGCGCTCTTCTCGGTGGAATTCTATCGTTTGCATTAGCGCCGCTAATCGCTCCGATAATTGTGCAACCCATCCTTGCGGGCGTTTCATGCAGCGGTATCATAATATTCCTTAGCGGTAAACGTCGGGCAACGGGGGTAGTGGGTTTAGCTTTGGCCTTCGGTTTACTCCCGATATTTAACACTGTAGATAATATCTTAGTCAAAAGAATATATTCTGGCTATAATATGCAACGCTATGAATCTGTTCATGGAGCAATACAGGTTTCCCAGCGTTTCGATGAAACATACTTCTTCCAGGGCGGCGTCTATCTTGGGGCTTCCGGGGATACTTCACTCACGGAGACAGTGATTCATCCGGTAATACTCGCGCGCGACAATACTCGAAATGTGTTATTGATGGGTGGAGTATTACAGGGAAGCATCCGAAATCTTCAGCGCTATGAACCCGATAAGATCACAATATTAATCGAGGATCCGAAACTCTTAATAGTCGGATCGGAAAATTTCCGTTCGTTCAGAGAACTCGCCGAACCGAATATTGAAGTATTGACAGGCGAACCAATACGCGAGATACGAAACCTCGATGGCGATTACGATTTAGTCCTGCTTTTTCCGGGAATACCGCAATCCTCCGCAACCGGGCGAATGCTTTCTAAACAGGTATTCGATGAACTCTCCACTCTGCTTTCCGATAATGGGACGATAGTCGTTGGGTTTCCGATGGAGCCTAATTTGATAACCGCCGACGAAGCAGCGCTTTTATCGAGTGTTAAAAAAGCGATGTCGCCAATCGGGCAAGTAACCGCCTATGTTGCCGATGGTATGGTCACACTTGTTGCACCTGATAACGGCGATTTTGGTCGTAGCATACGTGACCTAAATACAGATTCTCTCTTCGATTCACCGCTTCCGTCGGGTATGTTAAAGGGCATTTTTGAGGACTATCGACAGGCCGATCTTCGTCATAGAATCGCAAAAGCAGACGCTCCACAGAATTCGGTTCGCAAGCCATTTGCACTTCTTCTCGGATTAAAGCGCTGGGAAACCCTCGCGGGCGGCGGGTTATTGCGGATTTTCGCGGATATTTCTTTCGGAGTATGGGCCGGTGCGCTGATGATCTTATCGATATTCGCGTTGTCGTTAGCTATATATGGAAAATCTATAAAGGCGTTTATCCCGGCAATGTCTTTTTTAACGGGAGCTTGCGGTATTGGGGCTTCAATCTGGTTGATGTATTATTTCCAGATTGCCGCAGGCCAACTTTACCTTGCAATCGGATTGCTGTCATCTCTTTTTATGCTGGGTTCGGTTCTCGGGGCGCGAATGGCCTCCAAAGGCTTGATCCGGCTGCAGGTTTGGCGATTATATTTCCTTGCGCTTATTGCCCTAATTCTGATATTAGATATACTGGAACCTTTTGCGTTGCCGATTTGGCTCACAATAATAATATTTGGAAGCTATAACCTGTTCACAGGTGGGATAGTGGGTTCGCTATATCCAATACTTCTATATAAAACGGACGAACGAAGTTTATTCAAGTCGAGTGGACCCGGGATAATATACGGTTCGGATCTTCTCGGGTCGGCGCTTTCAGCTCCAATTTTCGGCTTAATATTGATCCCAGTTTTCGGCTTGACGAACGCAGCTTTATTTATAATATTAACTTGCGTTTTGATTATGACGATTTCCGTTTCTTTGAGAAAATAGTATAATAATAGATAACACAGGAGATTAGTATGGCAGACATGAACAAAATGTTCAAACAAATGCAAAAACTCCAAAAGGACATGGAGCGTATGCAGGACGAACTCGCCGAGAAAGAGATCGTCCATTCCGCGGGTGGGGGTATGGTCTCCGCGACGGTTAACGGCAAAATGGAACTTGTGGATATTAAGATCGATAAGGAAGTTATCGATCCGAGCGATCCGGAAATTCTCGAGGACATGATTATCGCTGCGGTTAACGGCGCGATTTCCGAGGCAAACGATATGGCTCAGAAAGAGATGGCCAAACTAACAGGTGGTCTCGGAGCCGGAATCCCCGGACTGGGATTGTAATAAATTAAGAGTTTCGATTAACGCGCTTTCATATATTATACCTATACCGCCAATATATTCGAAAGATAACGGCTGAAAATTGTTGACGACAAGGCGATTATAGCCAAGACAATTCAAACGAGGCTTACAAGATTGACCTACGAAACGAAAAAATTAAACAATCCTCGCCCAAAATGCGTAGGTAACGCATGACGACACACATCGAGAAGCTGACGGAGATCGCGAGGCAGCTGCACGGCAGACTGCCCCTCACGGAAATTTTACAGACCGTTACCGACGGTGCAGCCGACGTGCTCGGTGTGCCCCATACAAGCCTGCGTCTATTCGAACCGAGCCGGACGCGGCTCATCGCCGTGTGCCGTGCCGGTGCGACGCTTCACCAAAATCCTATAACACCCTTCCAGCTCGGAGAGGGATTGGTCGGTTGGATCGCCCAGCGGTGCTTGCCCCTTCGCTTGGAAGACGCCGAGAGTGATCCCCGCTTCGCGCCGCGCCCGGGTATGAAAGGGCACATGGGTTCGTTCGTAGGTGTCCCTCTCATGGCAGGCGCGCAGTGCATGGGCGTGCTCAGCGCGGTTCATCCCGACAACGCGTTCTTCAGCGATGAGGACGAACAGCTTCTGGTGCTGCTCGCCACCATCGCCGCTCCGCACATAGAAATAGCAAGGCTCTCTCGACTCATGCGTGTAGATAGCCTTACCGGCACGCTAAATCGCCGGGGGCTACACGAGTCCTTTCCCGACGATTCGGAGACGCTACTCGAACCGCTATCCGTCGTTATGCTGGACATCGACCATTTTAAGCAGGTAAATGATGAGTTCGGCCATGCGGTTGGGGATGAGGTGCTTCGGGTCGTATCCGAGCGAATTGCCCTATCCTTGAGAGTCGGCGACGGCGTGGTGCGTTACGGCGGTGATGAGTTCCTGCTCATCCTGCCCGAGGCTGATAAAAATGCCAGCGCCCGGATAGCCGATCGCGCTCGTCTGGCGGTCTGTGACGAGCCGATCGTCACCGCAGATACCCCCATCAGCGTGACCGTCTCGGCCGGTGTAGCTCAACGGTGCTCCAGTGAGTCGCGGGACGATGTGATAAAGCGCTCCGATTGCGCCATGTATGCGGCCAAACGAGCCGGTCGCAATCGGATAGAGCTTGCGGATTAGGTAATGCTCCGGCCTTTTCGAGAAAAAACAGCGCTAAACAGCGACTCCGCCGGATAAATTCAAACGAGGCTTATCATGATTGACCTTAGAAGTGATACAATTACCCAACCCTCGCCTGAAATGCGCGCTGCGATTTCCTCCGCGAAAGTCGGCGACGACGTCCTCGGCGACGACCCCACCGTCATCGAACTCGAACGCAAAACCGCGCGTATCCTCGGCAAGCAGGCCGCGCTATATGTTCCCTCCGGCACGATGGCGAACCAAATCGCGATTCGCGCGCTGACCTCGCCCGGCGACGAGCTTATCTGCGACGAAACCGCGCACATCTATATCTACGAAGCCGGCGCGCCCGCGGCCCTGTCCGGCGTGATTGTCAAAACCCTTCGCGGCGAGAGGGGAATCTTCTCCGCGAGCGACGTCGAGGCCGCACTGCGCCCGAAAAACGTCCACTTCGCGCCGACAAAACTCGTCGTGCTCGAAAACACCTCGAACCGCGGCGGCGGAAGCGTGTGGCCAATCGAGAACATCCGCGAAATCCGCGCGCTTTGCGAAAACCGGGGCATCGCCATGCACCTCGACGGCGCGCGCCTTTGGAACGCCTCGACCGCAAGCAAAATCCCGGAGGCGGAATACGCGGGTTATTTCGACACCATCGCCGTGTGCTTCTCGAAAGGCCTCGGCGCGCCGGTCGGCTCCGCAATCGCGGGCAATTTCGACACTATCGACCGCGCGAGGCGAATACGCAAGATGTTCGGCGGAGGGATGCGACAGGCCGGAATCATCGCCTCGGGCGCGCTGTTTGCGCTCGAACACAACCGCGCGCGAATCGCAGAAGACCACGCCAACGCCCGACGCCTCGCCGAAGGCATCGCACAAATCCCCGCGATAACGCTCGACCCCGCGACAATCGAGACGAACATCGTGATTTTCGGCGTGAAATCCATGCCCGCCGAAAATTTCCGCGCGCGCCTCGAAGAAAAAGGCGTCCGCCTTCTGACAACCGGCGCGACAACCCTCCGCGCGGTAACGAGCCTCATGGTCACCGACGCCGACATCGACCGCGCGTTCGAAGCCGCAACCGCAATCCTGCAATGAAAGTCCCCCTTGTCAAAGGGGGATTTAGGGGGATTATAATTAATAAAGGGCGACCATCCAGCCGCCCCATTCTACATTCTTAATTCTACGTTCTTCTCGTTACACAGCTCCAGCTGTGTAACGCCCTTGCGTTAGAAGCTCCGCTTCCTTTTTATATAATCGAAGCGTAGCGTCGAGCACCTCGGCTGCGGCCCTGCCGCCGAATCCGCGAAGCGGTTGAGCAAGTCATCTGTCGGCATTGCCGACCTGCGGCCCCGCCGCAAAAAAAGGGCGACCCTCCGCCGCCCCGTTTTTCCCCTAATAGCCTCGGCGTCTCGCCGAGGGATTTATCGCACGCGGCTCCCAGCCGCCCCTTGCTTGTTATTCGTAGGGGACGCATATATGCGTCCCGCTTTCGGGCGGGATATATCCCGCCCCTACTTTCATTTCGACATCAAGCCTATTCTTCTTTAAACTCGACCCACAGCGGCCCGGCGAAATCGCCCTCGACGCCGTCCTTGACCGCGCAGACCCAGAGCCAGTGGCGCTTATTGTATGCGACATCGACCATAAGCGGCAACGCTTCGATCGCCTCCCACGCGGGAGAACCCGGACGCGGCTGCACGGTGTCGTCGCCGAACGGCCCCTCGGCATGATAGACATTGATTCCGTCGGCATCGGGATGCTTCACACAATTAATCTCGATACTATTTCCAATCGACTTGGTGACCGTGAACCCGGTCGGCGCCTCGTCCCAATTTTCCGGCGGCTCCGGCCCCGGCTCCTCGCCATCTCCGCCACTCGGCAAGCCCCATTGCGAGTCTGTCCAGAAACCGTCGGGCAGGTCCTCGCCACGGAAAAAGCTGAAAATAGCTCTTTCCCGCGTATTGCATGCCTCGCGCGCAGCGGTTTTCTCGTCGGTGGCATGGGAATAGGCCGTAATCGCCTGACGCATCGCGATGCGCTTGGCTTTTACATCGTCGCAGAAGGGCGCGATATTGTTTAATCTGTCCTCGAAAACCTCGTATTCAGCCTCGCCTGCGTGCGGTTGCCACGCCAAATCCGCGATTGTCGCATAATCAATGAGCTTGTCCGGGTCTTCCGGGACTTCCTTGTCGAGGCGGAAAAGGTGAAGCACGGAATCGTCGCCGGGAACAAGCGAGAGAAGCGAAATGCGAAGCTTAATCAACAGCAAACGAAGCGCTTTTACCGACGACCGCCACGCCGCCGATGCGTCCATCTGGGCATCATCCGCCTGCTGCGCCGCGATTCGTTTGGCGAAATAGTCGTCGTCGAGGTCCTGGAGGCCGTCGCGGAGCCAGTTGCAATATTCCGGTGTGTCCGGCAAAGCGAGATACCACGTCACAAAACCGGTGAACCACTCGTCATACTTTTCATCTGATAATTCTTTTGGAATTCTTGCTTTGATGTCGGCCATTTTCCCTTTCCCTTCCGCACAATTTTAGTGCGATTTTACCTAAGTCGTTATGGCTCAGGCTTTTCCACGACTTTTTTTACGTTTCCAGGACTTCTCTCTATGTTTCCAGCAGTCCTGTCAACTTTTTTACGACTTTTTTTTTCGATTTCTAAGGCCCGATTTTAGATTTCAGAGACTTTTTTCTCGATTTTATCGACTCCGAAGCGAGTTTTACCGACCCTTTTCTTTTTTGAAGCCATCCGAAAGAGAAAAACAGCCCTTTTCCTCGAAATTCAATGAACGATTGACACATAAAACGTAAAATCAAATTTCCAAAAAGTCAAGCGGAATCTTTTAATCCCCAATTCCTCTTGTTTTTCCGAGCCGCGAATTTCGCGTTTATTCCCTCCGTTATTTAAGATATACGACGCGTTTCGTAATATCCTTATCCCCGATTTTAGCGCGGACGAGATAAACGCCGCTGCCGAGGGATGGCGCGGGCGTCCATACGATTCCCGTAGGGGAGCACCCCTGTGTGCTCCCGTTTTCCATATCACCACCAGACGGGAGGGCACGGGGACCCGCCCCTACGGGCGTGTTATAAACCATTCGCCCGTTGATGTCGAATATTTCAACAATCGCCCCCTCCGGCGCGGAAATTGAAACCGCCGAATTGAAGGGGTTGGGGGAAATGGACATTTCAAAGGCCTGTGGTTTGATTATAGTCTCGGCGATGTCCTCCGTGCATATAACCGTTACCGTGGGGCTAACAACGGTTACCGTCGGCGATACAACTGTTACTGACGGGCTGGGGCTGGCAACAGAAGGCGATACGCTTGTGACCACAATGCTATCTGTCACGTCGGTCACTGTTGGGAAAACAGCTTCTCCCAAGCAACTGTTTCCAAAACTGTCGAACTTTACAAGGAATAAATCATAATCCCCTGTGCCGAAACTTCCGGTATATCCTGCGACTGCGAAACCGCCGTCGGTTGTCTGCACAACTGAATGGCCATCTTCATCGCCCGTTCCGCCGACAGCCTTTGACCATTCCACAGCGCCTGCCGATGAAAACTTAACAAGGAATAAATCTTTATCGCCCGGACAGAAACTTCCGGTACATCCTGCGATAGCGAAACCGCCAGCGGTTGTCTGAACGACTGAGACGCCATCATCATCGCCCGTTCCGCCGACAGCGCGAGACCATTCTAAAACTCCCGCAAAGCTGAACTTCACAAGAAGTAAATTAGAGGAGTCGGGAGTGCCTGGACCGAAGCTTTTGGTACCTCCTGCGATTGCATATCCGCCATACGTATTCTGCACAACTGATAA